>Ga0134126_10006398_pt1 | contig 14746 bp, 15 predicted proteins | sample KB31752_FD_96881 | JGI IMG/M metagenome (GOLD analysis project Ga0134126, IMG submission 96881) | Terrestrial soil microbial communities with excess Nitrogen fertilizer from Kellogg Biological Station, Michigan, USA - KB3-175-2 | ecosystem: Environmental > Terrestrial > Soil > Unclassified ... | reverse complement strand
GGGTCCGCGGTCTCCCGCTGCCAGTCGAGCAGCTGCCGCAGCCAGGCCATGTCGCCGACCTTGTTGCCCTGCGCGGCCGCGTCCACGCTGCCGGCGGTGCCGCGCACGGCCTCTTCCTTGTACTTCCAGTGCGCCGCGACGCCGTACTCCGCGCGCCGGTGCATCGAGTACGTGCGGATCTGTAGCTCGACCGGCTTGCCCTGCGGTCCGATGACCGTGGTGTGCAGCGACTGGTACATGTTGAACTTCGGCATCGCGATGTAGTCCTTGAACCGGCCGGGGACCGGGTTCCACCGCGCGTGGATGGTGCCGAGCGCGGCGTAGCAGTCACGGACGGACTCGACGAGGACCCGGATGCCCACCAGATCGTAGATCTCGGTGAAGTCGCGGCCGCGCACGATCATCTTCTGATAGACCGAGTAGTAATGCTTCGGCCGGCCGGTGACCGTGGCCTTGATCCGGGCGCCGTGCAGGTCGCCCTGCACCATGTCGATGACCTGAGCCAGGAACTCCTCGCGCTTGGGCGCGCGCTCGGCGACCAGGTGCACGATCTCGTCGTACATCTTCGGGTAGAGGATCGCGAAGGCGAGGTCCTCGAGCTCCCACTTGATCGTGTTCATGCCGAGCCGGTGCGCCAGCGGGGCGTAGATCTCCAGGGTCTCGCGAGACTTCTGCTCCTGCTTCTCCCGGCGCATGTAACGCATGGTGCGCATGTTGTGCAGCCGGTCGGCGAGCTTGATGACCAGGACCCTGATGTCGCGGGCCATCGCCACGACCATCTTGCGCACGGTCTCGGCTTGTGCGGCCTCGCCGAGCTTGACCTTGTCCAGCTTGGTCACGCCGTCGACGAGCAGCGCGACCGCGTCGCCGAAGTCTCGGCGCAGCATCTCGAGGCTGTAGTCGGTGTCCTCGACGGTGTCGTGCAGCAGGCCCGCGCACAGGGTCGGGATGTCCATGCCGAGTTCGGCGAGGATCGTGGTGACCGCGACGGGGTGGGTGATGTAAGGGTCGCCGCTCTTGCGCCGCTGACCGCGGTGGTACTTCTCCGCGATCTGGTAGGCCCGCTCCAGGGTGCGCAGGTCGGCCTTGGGATCGCTGGCCCGCACGATGCGGAAGAGCGGCTCCAGAACCGGGCTGGGGCCGCCTGGGCGCGGCCCGCCGAGACGCGCCAGCCGGGCGCGAACCCGGCTGGAGGTGGCAGGCGCGGCGGGGCGTGGAGAGAGCTGCTGCGCGGACTGCTGGCCGGGCTGGGCCTCGGCTTCGCCGGTGGCGGCTGGTGCGGGGCCTGGGACACCGGCGATCTCGGAAGCGCTGGCAGCGGCGTCGGGCGCGGGAGCCGGTTCGGTTGACGAGGGCGCGGGGGCGTGCGCGGTCTCCGGGCCTGCGGGCTCGGCGGACGGTGCGGGCGCTGTCGCCCCGGTCCGCTCATCCTGCTCGGCTCGTACCGCTGCCTCCGGCGTGGTCGTCAAGCGACTACCTCCCTGTCCCGGTCATAGTCATCAGCTCAACGCGATGCGCCGCCTCACGGCTGTGTTAACTCAAAGCATGCCGGGCCTCTTCCCCATCCTAGCGGTGTCAAGGGGCGGCGAGGATGGAGATGGATCAAGTACCTGGTTCTAGACCACGGCCTAGACAGTGAGCAGCGCGGTCACGGGCAGCTTCGGGCTTTCCGCGGCGAGCCGGTCGCGGCCGCCAAGAAAGCCGAGTTCCATCAGCACCGAGACGCCGACAGTTTCGGCCCCGCACTGCCGGATCGCCTCGACCGCGGCCGCCGCGGTGCCGCCGGTGGCCAGCACGTCGTCCACGATCAGGACCCGGTCGCCGGGCTGGAAGGAGTCCTGGTGGATCTCCAGCGTCGCCTCGCCGTACTCCAGCGCGTAGGACACCGCGAAGACCGCGCCGGGCAGCTTGCCGGCCTTACGCACTGGGATGAAGCCGATCTCCGCCTCGACGGCCACCGGCGCGGCCAGGATGAAGCCGCGCGCCTCGAGGCCGACCACCTTCGTCGCCCCGGCAGCGCGCGCCTGCCGGGCGAATTCACCAGTCATCGCGCGGAACGCCGCCGGGTCGGCGAGCAGCGGGGTGATGTCCTTGAAGACGATCCCCGGCTTCGGGTAGTCGGGCACGTCCCTGATACGTGAGGCGAGCAGGTCAGCAATCACGGGGCAACTTTAGTGGCAGCGCGAAAAGCGGATCGCCCGGGTACCACGCCGTCATGGGACGACGGCAGTACCCGGGCGAGGGCCTGTTAGCTAGGCCGTGCGCTCAGCGGCGCTTGGACCGCGGCTGGTTACGCACCGGCTGGTTACGCGGACCGCGCGAACCGGCCGCCGGCGCCGCGGCAACGGGCTTCGCGTCCTGCGGATCGGCAGACTCCGTGACGGCCACCGCCGCGGGCACCTTGCCGGCCTTGCGGTCCGCCGCGGCCTTCGCCGCGAGCCGCTGCTCCTGCGCGCGCACCGAGGGCTCCAGTTCCTTGAGCCACACCAGCATCGGGGTGGCCACCAGGATCGAGGAGACGGTACCGGCGCCGATGCCGACCAGCAGCGCGAGCGCGAGGTCCTGGAGGACCGCGGCCTGCGAGACCGTGCCGCCAAGCAGCAGCGAGGCGACCGGGATGAGCGCGATCAGCGAGGTGTTGACCGAACGCACCAGGGTCTGGTTGACCGCGAGGTTCGCGGCCGGGCCGTAACCCATCTTGTTCTGGTCAACCAGTTGCCGCTTGTTCTCCTTGACCTTGTCGAACACCACGACCGCGTCGTACATCGCGTAACCGAGGATGGTCAGGAAGCCGACGACCGTGGACGGCGAGACCTCGAGGCCGGACCACGCGTAAACGCCCACGGTGATCACGATGACGTTGATCAACGAGGTCAGCGCGGCGACAGCCATCTTCCACTCGAAGAAGATCGCCAGGTACACCGCCAGCAGCACCAGGAAGATGATCAGGGCTTGCAGCGCGGCCGTGGAGATCTCGTGGCCCCAGCTCGCACCGACCTGCTCGACGGTCACCTTGGCCGGGTCGATCCCGGCCGCCTTGGCCAGGTCAGCGGTCAGCTTCGTGCGGGTCGCGGAGGGGATGGTAACGGTGGTGACGGTGACCTGACGGCCTCCGCCGACGATGGTCTGCACCTGCACCGTCGGCGCGGGCACGCCGTCGGCTTGGGCGATCGAGGCGACTTGGTCGCTGCTGAGCGTGGCGCTCGGCACGGTGATCACCGAGCCGCCCTTGAAGTCGACGCTGAAGTGCAGGCCGCGTACCCCGAGGCCGAGCGCCGAGAGCAGCAGCAGCAGTCCGAAGATCGCGCCCCAGCGCCGGCGCCGGGCGACGATCTGGAAGGAGACCTCGCCCCGGTAGAGGCGGTTTCCGAGGGAACCCTGCCCGGCCATCAGACATCCACCCGCTTCGTCTCGTCGCTCTGCACGCCGTTCGCGTCGGCGGCAGCCTGCTCCGCGGCCTTGCGCCGCTCGGCGATCGTCATCCGCCGGCCGCCGGCGCCCGTCGTCGCGCTGGGGCGGAACGTGGTCCGAGTGCCGCCGAGGCGCTCGGGATCGAGGCCGGACCACTTGTGCCCGCCACCGAAGAACTCGCTCCTGGCCGCCAGGGTGATCAGCGGCTTGGTGAACAGGAACACCACGACGATGTCGATCACCGTGGTCAGTCCCAGCGTGAAGGCGAAGCCCTTCACCGAGCCGATGGACATCAGGTACAGCACCGCCGAGGCGAGGAAGGAGACGAAGTCCGAGGCGATGATCGTGCGCCTGGCCCGGGTCCAGCCGTGCTCGACCGCGGTGCGCAGGGTGCGGCCCTCACGCACCTCGTCGCGTAGTCGTTCGAAGAACACGACGAAGGAGTCCGCCGTGATACCGATGGCCACGATCAGACCGGCGACGCCGGCCAGCGAGAGGGTGAAGCCCATTAGCGGGCCAAGCAGCACCGCCGAGGAGTAGGTCAGCAACGCCGCGACGAAGAGGCTGGAGATCGCGATCGAGGCCAGGCCCCGGTAGTAGAAGATCACGTACAGGAACACCAGCCCGAGGCCGACCGCGCCGGCCAGCAGGCCGCCGGACAGCTCGTGACCGCCGAGGGTCGGGGAGACGATGGAGACCTGGGAGACGTCGAACCGCAGCGGCAGCGCACCGTAGTTCAGGACGGTGGCCAGGTTGTCCGCGTCGGTCTGCGAGAAGGTGCCGGTGATCTGCGCCTGGCCGCCGGTGATGGCGCCCTGGTTGACGGCGGGGGCCGACTCGACCACGCCGTCGAGCACGATCGCGAACTGCCCGGTGCCGCTCTGGCTGGTGTACTGCTGGTAGAGCTGCTGGGTGGCGGTGGCGAACTCGCTGGTGCCCTTCGCGTTGAAGTTCAGGTTGATCTGCCAGTTGCTGGTCACCGTCTGACCGGCCATCACCGGGGTGGCGCTGGCGCTCTTGACGTCGGTGCCGGCGACCTCGGACGGACCGAGCAGGTACTTGGCGACGTTGTCCTTGTCGCAGGTGGCCACGTAGTCGCTCGGCAGCGCGTCGGCTGCGGCCTTGGCCGCGGCGTTGGCGGCCGTCTTGTTCGCGCAGTTGAGGGTCGCGAACGTGGCCGCGGCCTTGCTCTCCGAGGCGGAGGCGGCCGAGTTGGCCGAGGAGGAGGCGCTCGGGGTCGCGGAGGCGGACGCCTTGGCCGTGCTCGAGGCGGAAGCCGCGGGGCTGGCACTGGAACCGGCGGCGTCCTTGAGCGTGGTCAGCTTCTCGGCCTGCCCGGAAGCTTTGGCGCTGGCGGACGCGGACGTCTTGGGCGCGGCGGAGGTAGACGCCTTAGCCGAAGAGGAGGCCGAGGGCGAGGCGCCGCCGGACGCGGACGGCGACGGGGACGTGCTCGCCATGGCGCTCGCGGCCGCCGACTGGATCACCGGCCGGAAGTACAGCAGCGCCATCTTGCCGACCTGGTCGACCAAGGTCTGCGAGTTGTGGCCCGGGATCTCCACCTGGATGGTGTTCGAACCCTGCTGGGAGACCTGCGCCTCGGACACGCCGAACGCGTTGACGCGCTCGCTCATGATGGTGACCGCCGTGCCCATGGCCCCGGGCGGGATGGAATTGGAGCCGGGCGCCGGGCTGGCGGTGAACACCGCGCTGGTGCCGCCGGCCAGGTCGATCGCCAGGTGCGGCTTGGTGTTCCCGGTCCCGAACATGGTGGCGTACAGCGCCACGACGAGGACCGCCAACAACGCCAGCGGCCGCCAGGGCCCCCGCCCCGCCCCTCCGGCTACCCACCCACGGGCCCCGGAGCGCCTCCCGCTCCGGGTTTTCCTCGCAGCCACGTTGCACTTCTCCTGTGTCATCACGGTCTCAACACGGCCGTTCCCAGGCTCCTGACCGACCGTGGCCGCGCGAGGCGGCGTACGGACGGGCGGAACCCGGGCGGTGCCGTGCTTAGGACGGTTGCGCACCGTCCGGCGTTTCCCGTACACGGCCGATTCTTCGGCGATTCTCAGCTGGAATCCAGCGGAATCGGCCGGGAAACCGCCGCGCCGCGGGTCGAACTAGTTCGTCGTGCTACCGCTTCGCGCCGGGAGAGGCGGTGTGCAGTTCCTCATCCGCGTCAGTGTCCTTAGCCGCGGCCGGGACCGCGTCGGAGGGCTCGGTCGCGGTTTCGTCAGACTCGGGCTCGTGCTCGGCGGCGGCCTCTTCGGACAGCTCGTCCGACTCCAGTTCCTCGGTCTCCGGCTCGGCCGGCGGAACTACCCCGGCGATCGCGGACTTGATGAACTTGAGCCGCACGTCAGGGGTGGTCTCGATGACCACGTGCTCGTCGGTCACCTCGACGACCTCGCCGACCATTCCCCCGATGGTGCGGACCTCCGCGCCGAGCGTCAGCGCGTTCTGCAGCTGCGACGCCTGAGCCTGCCGCTTCTTATTGCTGCGGCTGGTCATGAAGATGAAGACGCCGCCGATGACGACGATGTAGATCAGCAGTAGGTTCACAATTATCGGCTGTCCTATCGGGACCGTCCCACGGTTGCCCGTGATGGCGATCAGCTGCGCGGAGCGCGCAGGCACTCCAGGTCACGCGGAGTCTATGCGCTCATACCCGCACGAAACAATGAGACCAGGCCACGGCATGGTCATTGCGCATTCATTGCAGTGTCCGACTACGCGCCCGGGTTGCCGGGATCGTCGCCGAATAGCCCGCCTTGCCCCAGTGCGGCCTGGCCCGGGAAGGTCTGGTTCCAGGCCGCGCCGCCGGACGCCGGTCCGGCCGGCATCGGCAACCCGAGGTGCGCCCAGGCCGCGGCGGTGGCGATTCGCCCGCGCGGGGTCCGGGCCAGCAAGCCCTGCCTGACCAGGAACGGCTCGGCGACTTCCTCGACGGTGTCGGTCTCTTCGCCGATCGCGACGGCGAGCGTGGACAGGCCGACCGGGCCTCCATTGAAAAGGCGCAGCAACGCGCCCAGCACGGCCCGGTCGAGCCGGTCTAGGCCGCGCTCGTCCACTTCGTAGACCTCCAGGGCGGCGCGCGCGGCGTCGAGAGTGACGCGACCGTCCCCTCTGACCTGCGCGAAGTCGCGCACACGGCGCAGCAGCCGGTTGGCGATGCGCGGGGTGCCACGGGAGCGGGAGGCGATCTCGGCGGCGCCTTCGGCCTCGATCTGCACGCCGAGCAGCCGCGCCGAGCGGTGTGCGACCAGTTCCAGGTCCTCGGACTCGTAGAACTCCATGTGCCCGGTGAAGCCGAAGCGGTCGCGCAGGGGGGCGGGCAGCAGGCCGGAGCGGGTGGTCGCGCCGACGAGGGTGAACGGTGGAAGTTCCAAGGGGATGGCGGTCGCGCCCGGTCCTTTGCCGACGATCACGTCGACCCGGTAGTCCTCCATCGCCATGTACAGCATCTCCTCGGCGGGCCGGGACATCCGGTGGATCTCGTCGAGGAACAGCACCTCGCCGTCGGCCAGCGAGGAGAGGATCGCGGCCAGGTCGCCGGCGTGCTGAATGGCCGGGCCCGAGGTGATCCGCAGCGGCACGCCGAGTTCGGCGGCGATGATCATGGCGAGGGTGGTCTTGCCGAGTCCGGGCGGGCCGGCCAGCAGGATGTGGTCGGGCGCGGTGCCGCGTCCCTTGGCCGCGTGCAGCACGAGTTCGAGTTGTTCGCGCACTTTGCGCTGGCCTACGAAGTCGGCGAGCGACTTGGGGCGCAGCGCGGCCTCGGCGGCGCGCTCGTCGTTGTCCGCGGTCGCGTCCATCAGCCGTTGCTCGTTGGCCATTGCGCTCTCCCCCGCTGGTTATCGCTTGAGGCTGCGCAGTGCGGCGCGCAGCAGGACGGGCAGTTGCGGGGTCTCGCCGCGGGCCTCGGCCTCGGCGGCGACCGGCTCCACATCGGCGAGCGCGGCCTCGGCGTCCCGGGCCGTCCAGCCGAGGCCGGTCAGGGCTTCGAGCAGCTGACCGCGCCAGGGGGTGACACCAGGCGTCGCGCTGCCGGACGCCGGGCCGCCAGAGCCTCCCTGCGCGACGACTGCGCTGGGTGCGCCGAGCCTGCCCTTGAGTTCGATCAGCAGTTTCTGCGCGCCCTTCGGCCCGATGCCCGGCACCAGTGTCAGTGCTCTTTGATCCTGGGTGGCGAAGATGGTGCGCAGCGTGTCCGGCCTGTGCGTGGCGAGCATCGCCTGGGCCAGGCGGGGCCCGACGCCGCTGGCGGTTTGCAGCAACTCGAAGACGATGCGCTCGTCGTCGTCCGCGAAGCCGTAGAGGGTGAGCGAGTCCTCGCGCACGATGAGACTGGTCGCCAGGCGCGCCTGCTGACCAACCGTCAGCTGCGCGAGCGTGCCGGGAGCGCAGTGCACGAGCAGCCCGACCCCGCCGACCTTGACCACGGCCGCGTCCGGGGCGAGCGCGTCGATCTGGCCCTCGACGAACGCGATCACGCAGCGCCGCCGAGCGCAGAGAGTTCCCGCACTCCGGTCATCTGAAGCCGCCCTTCCGCCGTCCACGTTCCCTGTGCATCGGCACGTTACCGGAGGGCAAGGACACTCCTTGGCGTTGCAGCGCGTCGGCGATCCGGTCGGCCGCCCCGCCGCGCCAGACGTGACAGATCGCCAGCGCGAGTGCGTCGGTGGCGTCGACCGGCTTGGGCGCTTCGGCGAGTTTCAGGATGCGTACAACCATCGCGGCAACCTGTTCCTTCTGCGCGCGCCCGTCGCCGGTGATCGCCGCCTTCACCTCGCTCGGCGTGTGCATCGCGACCGGCAATCCACGCCGCGCGGCGGCAACCATGGCGATCCCGGCAGCCTGCGCCGTACCCATGATCGTACGAACGCCTTCCTGCGCGAACATCCGCTCCACGGCGACGGCGTCAGGCTTGTACCTGTCCAGCCACTCGGTGATCTGCTCGTCGATCGAGAGCAGCCGCCGGTGGATCGGCTCATCGGCGGGAGTGCGAACGACCCCGACTCCTACCATCGACAACGGCGCGCCGATGCGTCCTTCGACCACGCCGACGCCCATTCGCGTCAGCCCCGGGTCCACGCCGAGGACTCTCACGATGCGTCAGCTGGCGGAAGTTCACTGATGCGCTGCTGCTGAAGCATGGGCACGAAGCGCGAAGCGGTCTCGAAGTCCCGATCCTCGTGAAGCACTGTCAGGCCCCGCTTCACTGCCGTTGCCGCGATCAGATAATCCGCGACCGAGAGAGCCTGATGGACGCTGTGCTTAGCGAGCTCACGACGCATCGAGGCGACGATGTCCCAGACATCGTCGGGAACGGGCACCCAGGGATGCGTGTCTAGCAGCATTTGCTCAGTCTCGCCATATCGCTCCGCCGGGGCGACGGTTAAGCACTCGATCAGGGTGGGTTCGCAGATCGTGACCAGACCGCGCCTGGTCAGCTCGAGCCAGGCTTCGTCGACCTGGTCGCGCATCACCCTGACGAGCGCGCTCGTGTCGATCAGATAGGTCACTTGTCCAGCTCTTCGAGCTTGTCGAAGTCGAAGACGCCGTCAGCCGCCATCTTCTGCAGTTCACGCAGCGCCTCACGGCGCTTGGCGCGCGCTTCGTCTACCGCCTGCTGAAGAGCGTGGGTGACAGTGTCCTTCTTGGTGCCGGTGCCGAGCGCGATCGCGGCTTCGGCGAGCAGGTCGTCATCGATGTCGATGAGGGTCTTGGACATACGACACTCCGATCGGTCCGGGAAGCTCTATAGAGGGTATATCCCGTGGCGATCGGCATATACAGTGTCTGAACGTCTACAACGCCTGAACGACTCCCGGGCGGCGCCTACTCTTCGTCGAGCCTGGCCATGATCTCGTCAGGGACGTCGAAGTTGGCGTAGACGTTCTGCACGTCGTCGCTGTCCTCGAGCGCGTCGATCAGCTTGAAGATCTTGCGCGCGCCCTCCTCGTCCAGCTGCACCTGCATGGTGGGCATGAACGGGGACTCCGCCGAGTCGTAGTCGATCTTGGCATCCTGCAGCGCGGTGCGCACCGGGATCAGGTCGCCGGGCTCGGAGAGCACCTCGAAGGAATCGCCGAGGTCGTTGACCTCCTCGGCGCCGACCTCCAGGACTGCTTCCAGGATCGAGTCCTCGGTCAGGCCGTCGCCCTTCGGGACGAGGATCTGACCTTTGCGGCCGAACAGGTAGGACACCGAGCCGGGGTCGGCCATCGAGCCACCGTTGCGGGTCATCGCGACGCGCACTTCGGAGGCGGCGCGGTTGCGGTTGTCGGTCAGGCACTCGATGAGCACTGCGACACCGTTGGGGCCGTACCCCTCGTACATGATGGTCTGATATTCGGCGCCGCCGGCCTCGGCCCCCGAGCCGCGCTTGATCGCGCGGTCGATGTTGTCGTTGGGTACCGAGCTCTTCTTCGCCTTCTGAATGGCGTCGTACAGGGTCGGATTGCCGGCCGGGTCGCCGCCGCCGGTGCGCGCGGCCACCTCGATGTTCTTGATCATCTTCGCGAAGAGCTTGCCGCGCTTGGCGTCGATCACGGCCTTCTTGTGCTTTGTGGTCGCCCACTTGGAGTGGCCGGACATGCCTTCGCTCCTTCTTCCCAAACCCCGTCGTCACGAACTACACGGAGTCGCCAGCGGACTCGTCTCGGGCCGCCGCGGCCCTGCAGCGGCGGCGGGTTCAGCGGGCGGCGCGCGCGATCTGCGCGAAGCGGCCGTGCACGCGCAGGTCTCCGGTCAGCTCCGGATGGAACGAGGTGGCCATCAGCGCGCCTTGCCGAACGGCGACGATCCTACCCGCGCCGGGACCCGCCGTGACTCGCGCCGTGACGCGCACGGCCGGATCGACCTGTTCGACCCAGGGCGCGCGGATGAAGACGCCGTGCAGGGTGCCGGCCGCGCCATCCGTGCCCTCCTCCCCCTCGAGGCCGTCGAATTCGATCGGGCCCTCGAAGGAGTCGACCTGGCGGCCGAAGGCGTTGCGGCGCACGGTCATCGCGAGGCCGCCGAAGCTCTCCTGGCCGGGCGCCGCGTCGAGTACTCGGTCGGCGAGCATGATCATCCCGGCGCACGAGCCATAGGCGGGCATGCCGTCGGCGATCCGCTTTCGCACCGGCTCGAACAGCTCAAAGGCGGTGGCGAGCTTCCACATCGTGGTGGATTCGCCGCCCGGGATGACCAGCGCCTCGACCGCGTCGAGCTCGGAGGCGCGGCGCACCGGGACGGCGCGCGCGCCGACGGCGTCCAGCATGGCCAGGTGTTCGCGCACGTCGCCCTGGAGGGCGAGCACGCCGATCGTGACGGTCTGAGACACCGTCACCAGCCGCGCCCGGCGTAGCGCTCGGACTCCGGCAGGGTGTCGATGTTGATGCCGACCATCGGTTCGCCGAGCCCGCGGGAGACCTTGGCGATCACGTCGGGGTCGTCGTGGAAGGTGGTGGCCTTCACGATCGCCGCGGCGCGCTTGGCCGGGTCGCCGGACTTGAAGATGCCGGAGCCGACGAACACGCCCTCGGCGCCGAGCTGCATCATCATCGCCGCGTCGGCCGGGGTGGCCAGGCCGCCGGCGGTGAACAGCACGACCGGCAGCTTGCCGGTGGCCGCCACTTCCTTGACGATCTCGTAGGGCGCCTGGAGGTTCTTCGCGGCCAGGAACAGCTCAGACTCGTCGAGCGTGCTCAGCCGCCGGATGTCGGCGCGGATCTGGCGCATGTGCCGGGTGGCCTCGACCACGTTGCCGGTGCCCGCCTCGCCCTTGGAGCGGATCATCGCGGCGCCCTCGGCGATCCGGCGTAGCGCCTCGCCGAGGTTGGTCGCGCCGCACACGAACGGGACGGTGAACGCCCACTTGTCGATGTGGTGGGTCTCGTCGGCGGGAGTCAGCACCTCGGACTCGTCGATGTAGTCGACGCCGAGCGACTGGAGCACCTGGGCCTCGACGAAGTGCCCGATCCGGGCCTTGGCCATGACCGGGATGGAAACGGCGGCGATGATGCCGTCGATCATGTCCGGGTCGGACATGCGGGCCACGCCGCCGTCCTTGCGGATGTCGGCCGGGACGCGCTCAAGCGCCATGACCGCTACCGCGCCGGCGTCCTCGGCGATCTTCGCCTGCTCGGGGGTGACCACGTCCATGATGACGCCGCCCTTGAGCATCTCGGCCATGCCGCGCTTGACGCGGGCCGTACCGAGCTGTGGGGCCGCGTCGGCCTGGCCGGGAGTGGGGGTGGTGGACACAGCTAACCTCGCTCGCGGGTGACTCGGACGTGATGGTGACGCATCCATCTTATGACGTGATGAGCATGATTCCGGCTCACGGCTTGTTAGAAGCGCCCCACCTCAGGCTTACGCAGTGCGGGGCGGTGAGAGGGAGTGACTCTTACCGGGAGAACGCGTCGGCTTAGGCCCGTGCCTTAGCGAGAGAAGACCGCGGGGGGCTCGTCGTCGATCTCGAAAGTCGGTTTCTCGGGGGCACGACCAGCCAGTCGGAAATACCGCACCCTGCGGTAACCGCGGATCTGGCGTACCGCACGCACCGATTCGTTATGGAAGCGCCGCGCAAGCTGGACCCTACGCATCGCCCCGCCGAGCTCTTGGACCAGGTCCGCGCCCTCTGGCGTCGCGCGCACCTGCGCAAGTTCCTCGGGGTCGTCGAACGCCGCGCGCAGGTCACGAGTCAGCGCCGATTCGGCCGGTTCGCGCTCGTCCTCGGTCGCGATCTGGGCGCTGCGCGCTGCGGTGGCGAGGATGACGGCGGTCGCGACGTCGAGCAGCCCCGAGCGAGCGAGTTCCAGGGTGGCCGCGGATCGGCGGACCAGTTGAGCGTCTAAGGCGACACGCGCAGCGTCAAGGCGTACGTGCAGCCGGTCGAGCCGGGTGGCGGTCCAGCTTAGATACAGGCCGATCAGCAGGATGACGACCGCGATAAGGACCGCGATCTCGGTGTACTGCGTCAGGACGAGCTTCACCGCTGGCTCCGATCGGAGTCGGCCTGCGGCTCATCGCGCCGCGTGCCCAGGTTCCCGAGCGGTCCGAATCTCGCCGTCCCGGTGCGCGCGGCACTGGTGCGGGTTTGACTGGCGCGAGTTTGGCTGGCCCGGGTGCTGACTTCGGCATTGGACTCGGTGACCATCTCGTAGACGGAGAGAATGTCGTCCGCGACCACCGACCAGTCGTATTTGCGCACGCACCGGGTCGCCTCTTCCCGCAGGGCGCTGCGGCGGTCCGGGGCGGCCAGCAGCCCGAGCGCCGCCTGCGCCAGCGCCGCGGCGTCGCTGTTGGGGAACATCTGGCCGGCCGAGCCGCCCTCGAGTACCAGCGAGAACGCGTCCAGATCGGTGGCCAGGACGGGCGCGCCTGCGCTCATCGCCTCGACCAGAATGATGCCGAAGGACTCACCGCCGGTATTGGGCGCGCAGTAGATGTCCACGGAGCGCAGCAGTTCGGCCTTCTCCTCGTCGGTGACCATGCCGAGGAAAGTCACGTTGTCGCGCACTTCGTCGGGCAGCGCCTCCGCGGCCTCCTCGGTGTCGCCGCGGCCGGCGACGAGCAGACGCGTGGCGGGCCGGGCGTCGACGATCGCGGGAAACGCTTCGAGCAGCACCGGCAGGCCCTTACGCGGCTCGTCGATGCGGCCGATGAACCCAATCGTGCCGCCCTTGCCGTCCGGGCCGTCGTCGCCGTCCGGCGTGATCCACTCGGACCTTGGCTGCGCGTCGGCGAAGTAGGCGACGTCCACGCCGTTCGGGATCACCACCGCGTCGCCGCCGAGGTGTTCGACGAGGGTGCGGCGGGCGTACTCGCTGACCGCGATCCGCGCGTTGATCTTCTCCAGGGCCGGCTGCAGGATCGGATAGGCCGCGGTCATTGCGCGGGAGCGGGGATTGGCGGTGTGGAAGGTCGCGACCATCGGGACTGTGGCGGCCCAGCATGCGAGGAGGGAAAGCGACGGCGTCCCGGGCTCGTGCAGGTGCACGACGTCGAACGCGCCGTCGTGGAGCCAGCGGCGGACCCGTGCGGCGGACAGGAACCCGAAGTTCAGGCGCGCGACCGAGCCGTTGTAGGGCACGGGAACGGCGCGTCCGGCCGAGACGACGTAAGGCGGGACAGGCGTGTCGTCGTCGGCGGGCGCGAGGACGGAGACCTCGTGGCCAAGGCCGATGAGGTGCGCGGCAAGGTCGCGCACGTGGAACTGCACGCCGCCGGGCACGTCCCAGGCGTAGGGGCACACGATCCCGATCTTCATGGGCGCGGCCTCGAGCGTCGTCTCGGGTGCCCTGGGTTCATGTTCACTCGGCGGCGGGCTTGGGAGCCTTGGCCGGGTCCAGGTCGGCCAGCCAGAGTTTCTGCAGCATGTGCCAGTCGGCCGGATGCTCGGCGATGCCCTGCGCGAAGACGTCGACCAGCGCCTGGCACATCGCCGCGATCTTCTGCTCGCGGGTGCCCTCCGCCGGGACCTCGATCTTCGGGTGAACCTTCGCCTGCTGGTAGCCGGCCTCGTACCAGAGCGTCACCGGCATGAGCGCGGCCCCGGTCGAGACGGCCAGCGCCGCGGAGCCGGCCGGCAGCTTGGTGGTCTCGCCGAAGAAGCGCACCGGCACGCCGCGGGCGGTCAGGTCGCGCTCGGTCACCAGGCAGACCACGCCGCCGGCCTTGAGCCGCCGGACCAGGCCGAGGAAGGTGTTCTGGCCGCCGGTCAGCGGCAGTACCTCCATGCCGATCGACTCACGATAGGCGAGGAAGCGCTCGAACAACCGCTCCGGCTTGAGCCGCTCGGCGACCGTGGTGAAGCCGCCGAAATGGTTGGCGGCCCAGGCGCCCGCGTGGTCCCAGTTGCCCATGTGCGGCAGGGCGAGGACCACGCCCTTGCCCGCGGCGAACTCCTTGTCCAGGATGTCCTGCCCGTCGAGCGGGAAGGTGGCGTCGATCCGCTCCTGCGACCACGTCTCCAGCCGGAAGGTGTCGCACCAGTAGCGCAGGTAGTTGCGCATCGCCTGCTTGGAGACCCGGCGGATGTCTTCTGGGGTCGCCTCGGGCCCGAGCACGCGGGCCAGGTTGCGCTCCAACTGGGTGACGCCCTTGCCCTGTTTGGCCCAGACGCGGTCGGCGACTCGCTCGAACAGCCGGTATGCGGTTCGCTCGGGCAGCCGCTTGACCACGCCCCAGCCGAACGCGTAGAGGCGGTAGGTCGCCCCATCCTTCAGGTTGCTCATTCACTTGCCTCCGCGATCGGCTCACCCGGTGCGGCCGGGCTCTCAGGACTAACCGGGCCGGCGGGGCTGACGGCCATGGCCTGCTTGCGCACGTGCAGGATGCGTTG
>Ga0134126_10006397_pt1 | contig 14746 bp, 18 predicted proteins | sample KB31752_FD_96881 | JGI IMG/M metagenome (GOLD analysis project Ga0134126, IMG submission 96881) | Terrestrial soil microbial communities with excess Nitrogen fertilizer from Kellogg Biological Station, Michigan, USA - KB3-175-2 | ecosystem: Environmental > Terrestrial > Soil > Unclassified ... | reverse complement strand
GCGGAGGGTTGCGCAACTATTCTGCAACACACGCAACCCTATTCCCGAGCGCGCCCCAGATGGATTCCGAATCGGCGCGCTCGTCTATACAGCGTGACACGATGAATACCCAGCCGTTGCGCGGCCCTCCCCACTTTCCATGCTGACTCTTCGAGGGCGGCCAGCGTTTCGGCGCGCCGTCTGTCGTCCTCGCCAGGTCGGCTCGGGTCACCTCTCCCGCCAGGAAGTGCCCCCAGTGCGATGGCCTCCGCGATCACCGAGGGGGGGATTGAGACAGCCGCGTCGAGTAGGGTAGCCCGACCAATCACAGTGCTCAGCTCTCGGACGTTCCCGGGCCACGGGTACCGCTCCAACACAGTTTCGGTACCGTGTGCAAGCGTGCGCCCATGCGCCGTGGCGAAGTGAAGAGCCAACGGCATCAAGTCCGCGGGCCGCTCGCCCAGATCCGGCAAGCGCACCACGCCTGCCGCGAGGCGCTGATAGAGATCCCGTCGAAATCGCCCGCCCTCTATCGCCTCTCGAAGTTCATTCTGGGCTGCGGCTACGACGCCAAACGACAGAGTCCGCTTCGCGACGTCCATCACACGGCGGACCTCCTTGGTTTCCAGAACACGGAGCAATTTCGCCTGCGCATCGAGCGGCAGACTGCATGCCTCGTCGAGGAACAGGGTGCCTCCGGCGGCAGCCTCAATAAGTCCGGCCGCCGCCTCCCCGGCGCCCGTGAAGGCGTTCTTCCGGTGCCCAAAGAGCCAACCGTCTACTAGATCGACGGGGAGACCCGCGCAGTTCACGTCGATGAACGGTCCTCGTCGCCCACTCCAGTGGTGAATGTGTTGAGCCAGGAGCTCCTTCCCGGTTCCCGTCGCGCCGCAGACTAAGATGGACAGACCGGCTTCGGCGAATCGTTGCGCGAGGTTGACAGCACGTCTCAACGACTCGGATACACCGATTATTGGGGGGCACCCGTTCGCAGGTACCAGAACTCCGTCGGCGATGGTCATTGCTGTGGGTGCAGGCGCGATGCGGTGACGCTATCAGCGTCCGCGTCGGTGCGGAGAATTCGAGGCGTCAGAAACAAGTAGAACTCCGTCTGATTGTTGGTTCGGCTCGCGCTCCCGAACAGTCCTCCGAGCAGTGGGATCGACGACAAGATGGGCACCCCTCCCTGTGTCTTGTCGTGTTCCTGATCACGCAGGCCTCCAAGAACGATCGTTTGCCCATCCTTGACGAGCACCTGCGTTGAGGCTTCTCGGGTGGAGATGACTGGTGCATCGAACTCGGTCTGATCCGTCGCCGAACTGACCTCCTGCTGAATTTGGAGCGATACATACCCATCCTCGTTGATGGTCGGCCGCACCGTGAGCTTGGTCCCGACGGGCTCGTATTGAACGACTTGATCGCGCGTGGGTGTGTCGGTCGGGAGACTGCGACTCACTTGCACGAACGGTTGCTGGGACCCCACGAGTATGTGCGCTTCGGTGTTGTTCGACGCGAGCAGCACGGGTCGGGAGATGATCTCCACGTCCCCTCTGCTGGCTGCCGCGCTCAGCGTAGCATCCACCTTGGCGTGCCCGACATTCAGGAGCTGAAGCACGAAATCCCCCAGAGAGGCGCCGCTCGTGCTTCCCTGCGCCGTACCGGTGCCGTGGTCAATCGCCTGCGGCGGCACAAGGAAACTCGCGCCGAGCGAAAAGTTGCGGTTGTGCTGGGCCTCGACGATGAGTACTTCGATGAGGACCTGAAGCGGCCGGATGTCGAGCTGATCCACCGCGCGCTTCAGCACGTCAAAATCTGCCCCCGATGCCCGCACCAGGAGGGAGTTCGTCAACTCATCAGGCACGATCGTCACGCTGCCGCTGAACGAGGCGCCCCCGAGGGTCCCCGTCGCATTGGCGCCTGATGCCCCTTGGACCGGGACACGATTGCGCCGCAGCTCGTCTGAGAGCGTTCCCGTGGACAGGCCCCCAGCGGTCGCAAACTCCCCTGCTCCACCAAAGAGCTGGTTCACCGTCCCCGCCACATCCGCCGCTCGCGCATGCTTCAAGCGAATGACAAAGAGCTGAACGGTTGCGGCAGGGTTGCCTTGAGCGCCTGCCTGGGGTCCAGGGCTTGGAGGCTGGAATTTCCCGCCCACGCGGTACGCCACCGAGTCCTCCTCGAACGCGAGGCCTTGGGACTCGACGACGGTCTTCATCAATGCCGGCAGTTCTCGTGGCAGCACCGGCTTTGGGGTCTCGAGGGAGACCCGCGTGGGTTGGATCGGCCCGACGATCACGGGCTTCGACAGGTAATGCCCGAGGACCTGGATCACGGCCCGGAGATCCGTGTCTACGAATCGCACCTGGAGCGAATCGTGGATTGTTCGGACAGCGGTCGAGTCCTGCGCGTGGGCCGTGATGGGAAGCAGCGCCAGGAGGGGCAGAAGTCGATATCTCATTTCCACGGCTCCTTCACGGTCAGTGTCCAGACCGTATCCATGCCGACGATCGTCACCGCCCCATACCCGATGCGACGAACCAGCAAGCCCCCCACTCGGTCCCCTGACTGGACGACACGCGGGCCGTCTGTCGTCGGTAATCCCTCGATGACCGCCTCAGGTTGTTGACCCCACAGCACACCCGTCAATGTGAGTTGGGGTTTCGGCGGTCCTGCGGGGATGGGACTGGTTCCACGGAGGGGGTCATAGGCGGCCTCTGCGGGCCGGCGATCGATCCGAAAGAGGTCGCGCCGCACCGCAACACGAGCGAGCGACTCCGCAGCGTAGGGGCGCAGAAGCTTAGAGGGTTTTGTTTGCATCGCACCGCTGGCGACTACTATTTCCGGGCCTACACTAGCCAGCGTGCTGATCGCGAGCAGGGCGCAGCCGGAGAGGACAAACACTCCCAGTCCCCATTCCCCAAACGTGAATCCCCTCACTTGGCCCTCGGCAGGTAGTAGCCGCTCACGTCGAGCGACAGGTGGAGGACCTCCGGCGTCCGTGGGTGGGGCACGGGGTCCGGCGCCTCGAGGGAGAATCTCGAGACGGTGAGGAGCGGCGTGCGCGTCTCGAGCGTCGTGAGAAGGCCCGTCACCCCGCCGAGGTCGCCCTCCACTTCGGCGTGCAGAGCGACACGGTGAAACGCACCCATCGTTGAGTCGGGGAGCGGATCTGCCCGAACCACCTTCAGCGCGTGGCGATTGGCTGCGAGTGAGACGAGCGCCGACAGGCTCGCCTCTGCATCGGCTGGCCCCTCGCCATCCTCGAGGTCTGGCGCCAAGGCCACGATGGCCCGGAACGCCTGCGCCATCGAATCCCGCACAGCTGGCCCACGGAGGACCACGTCCTCCGCCCGGGCAAGCGTCTCCACTTGAGTCACGGTCCGCTCCCGAAGAGCGCGGACGGCTCGGACTCCGGCGGGAACGCCCCGCAGGGCCATCCACGCGCCCGCGACGACGCCCACACCCCAGAGCAGCGCGCGACGGTCTCGCGGCTTCATGGGCGTCCCTCGTTCGCAACGATCGTGAAGCGGTCGCGGTCCCCGACACCGACCACCGCCTCGTGCGTCACGCTGCCATCGAGCCTCGCCCCCACGAGTCCGGGCACTCGACCGACTTCCGCCAACACCTGCGGGGCCCGAGGAGCAAGGCCGGTCAACCGTAGGGCTCCATCAGGTCCGACTTCGAGGGCTACAAGGGTCACGGAGTCGGGGAGCGCGCGCGTGAGCGCCCCCAAGAGCCCCAAAGTCCGAGATCGCTCGGCACGCACCTCGTCAATCATCGCGAGCGTCGCCCGCGCTTCATCCAGGTTCCGTCGCACTTCGAGCGCTGAGTCTGCTGCCCCGCGAAACGCCAACAGGAGGGTTGTGGCGCGACGGTATGTGAGGGACAGCCGTCCGACGTAGACCGCGCCCGCAAGGAGCCAAAGGAGAAGCCCAGCCGTGGCCGTAATGGCGAGGCGCTGGCGGTTCGTCCGCCGCCGAGCTGCCCGATGACCCTCTGGGAACAGAGAGAGCGTCGGCAACCGGACGCCAGCGGCGTAGGCCGGTGCTACATGAGCTGAGTCTCCATTCATTCCGGCCAGCGCCGGGACCCCGGGGTACATCTGCGCATCACATCCGCGGGTCCATCGGCTTTGCCAGACGCCCCCCACCCCCACGCTCAGCATCTCGGTCGTCGCGCCATTCGGTACAGCGACCTCCGTCGCCCCTGGCGGCACCGCGAGCGCGGCGAGCAGCGTCTCGGCGGATGGCGCGATCGCTTCGACCGTCAGGCCCGCTTGGGCGCAGCCAGCGAGAATCGCCTGCAGCAACGGCTCTCCCGTCGCCGCCGCCCACAGTGCCCAGTCTGTCTTGGTCACCGCGACCAGCGCGCCATCCGTAACCAAGGAAGCGCCATTCGTTCGAAATAGCCGAGCCGATTCGAGACCGACGTAGCGCGAGACGTCCCGTGCCTTGATGGGCGGCGCCGGCCTCACCGTCCGGACCTGAGTCAGCTCTCGCGCCAGTCCCACCCGTACCCGCGTCACCGGACGCCCCGCCTCTCCTGCCAGCCGCGCAATCACCTCGGACAGGTCCGTCAAATCGGCATAGGCCGCGTTGCCCGCCCACCGGAGGGCTGTGCCCTCCACCAAAGCGGCCGTCACCCTTGTGGCGCCGACCGCGAGCCCCAACACCCGTGCCCTCACCACGCCCGCCTCCGAATCACGGCCAAGCGCTCTGGGAGCGGCACCACCAATTCCTCGGCGGTCGCGTGGAGTCCGGTCGGTCCGTCCTCCCCGACCCAGCCCGTCGCCGTGATCACGAGCTGGGGGGCTGCGAAGGTGATGAGAGACGAAAGCTCGGCGTAGTGCACCAGCAGCTCTTCCCGCCCACCAGGTGTGACGCTGACCACCTCGTCGAGACTCGTCAGCGGTCGCCCGAGCCGGGTGTACTCCATCACGCGCTCCACAGCCTCGGCCCCAATCCCGGGGAGCGCGCTGAGCACAACTGGCGCCGCCCTGTTGAGATTGACCGCTCCGGGGCCATCGACAGTGAGGAGCGGGAGCAGCGCGGTGTCGGCACCCAGCACCGCGCGCACTTGCGCAGTGTCCTGATAGGGGCGATGCGCGACGAGGGAGTCGACGTCGGCGGGCGCGATGCCAGCGGCTCGTACCGCGGCAGCGAGAACCCCCACCGGCGCCGTGTTCACGTTCAGTCGCGCCGTGGGGTCATTGAGACGCCACTTGCAGGCCGTGGTGCGGCCCAGATCGATGGTGGCCGTATCGGCTAAGCGATGCGCCACCCAGCGGGCCTCCACGATCGACAAGCAGGCCTCGGCAGCCCACCGCCCTCGCTCGAGCTGGATCCGGTTGTCGGCCCCGTATTGGCCGAGCCGGGTGGCACCGACACCCAAGCCCACGATGGCCGCCAGCGCGGTGATGACCCAGAGCACCGCGAGCAGCGCGAACCCCCTCCGCGCACTCATCCCCGACCCCCAATTACGAGCAAGAGGGTATCTGCTCGTGCGGGGAGGCCCACGTAGGTGACCCGCAGCCGGACGGCGAGGGGCGCGCTGACGGGCGACAGCCACTCCCGCGCCCAGGTCGTGTTCGCGCCCGGCTCGAGGAGGTAGTCGAAGGCGACCTGCGTCACGGAATCCATCAGGACCAGCGACCCGGATGCGGCTTGAGCGACGAGGCTCGTCCCGGATTGCCCCAACAGGATCCGCGACCGTCGGAACCCACCTTCGGGCGCGCGCTGCCAGGTCGCGAACCCGACCTCATTCGAGTACCCCTCAAAGGGCCCCGCGCTGTCGACCCCCGCCTGGAGGGACCCGAACGCCTCGATGAGCCAGCGCCGGGCGTTGGCCGCACGCGCCTCGCGGTCGCGCGCCGCGTCGAGCCGTGCGACGCCGTCGATCACCCCCGCGAAGATCTGATGCGTCAGAAGGACGACGACGGCGGAGATCGTCAGGGCCACCATCATCTCGATCAGCGTGAACCCCCGCCTCATTGGAGGGCCGTCCGGAACACGACCGTCACCAGGTCTTCGACGTCGGGCGTGGCCTCCCGCCCTACGGCGATCCGGTAAAGGGTCCGCTCGGGGCGTGCGACCGTCACGACATATGGACCGATAGTTCTGGCCCCCAGGCGCCGGTCGAGATCGTCCCGCGTCAGGAGGGTCGCGGCGGTCAACAGGCGGCTTTCGTCCGCCTGCTCCTTTTCCCGGTCGCGCACAACACGCGACGCGTCCGTCGCTTGCGCGATGAGGCTAACGAATGACAGTCCCGCGATCGTGAGGATCACGACCGCGGCGAGGACCTCGAGAAGCGCGATGCCGCGCTCAGCGCGTGGCATTGAGGGCTCCGGTTAGGGCATCGACGCCGGTCCCCAGCGCACGCCCATCGGGCAAGAAGACCACAGGCGAGACGGAATCGACGACGGCCACCGGAATCCCAGTACGAAGCGCTTGGGCTCGTGCTGCCTCGAGCGCGCGCATTCGCGCCGACGACCGGGGAGCGCCGAGACTCACGAGGGCGAGGCCGCTCACCGCGAAGACCATCCCAAGAAGTACAAGGACGACCAGCAACTCGACGAGGGTCACGCCGGCGTTCCTCATTGGGGTCTCACCGAGTAGACCGCTTGCAACAGGGCAGCGGCGACGAACGCGACCATCCCGGCGAACGCGATGATCAACGCTGGCTCGAGCAGCCCTACGAGCACGCGCACCGTTCGCTCGGCCCGCGACTCCTCGAGGTCCGCCGCCTTGAGGAGGACCGCCCCCACCCGCCCCGACTGCTCACCAACGGCGAGTAGCTGCAGGGTCGCGGGGGTGAGCGCCTTGGTCGCGGTGAGCGCCGTGCCGAGCCCAGCCCCTTCAGCCACGCGGTCCCGGGCCCTTCGAACTCGCGCCGCTACTTCGGCATCGCCCGCCGCATCCTCGGCGATCGCGAGGGCGTGTAAGGCCGGCGTCCCGATGTCGAGCAGAGCGGACAGCGTCCTCGAAACGCGGGCCGACGCCAGTTCGAGCCGGAGTTCGCCGATCACGGGCACTTTGAGGAGAGCGCGATGGACAGCCTCCTGCCGGCGCATGATCTCCGTGCTGGCCACCGCGACACCCCCCCCGAGGACTGCCACGAGGAGCAGCCCGTAATGTCGGACGAGGCTCGAGAGCCCGATCAGTAGGCGGGTGGCCCGAGGGAGGGTTTCCCCCAAGTCACCGAGGATCGCGGCGAACCGCGGCACCACAAAGAGCACAATCACCGCGGTCGAGATCGAGCCTGCCACCGCGAGGAGCAGGGGGTAGGCGAGCGCGCTCCGGACCCGGGCGGCGCTCTCCGCCTCACGCTCGAGCTGTGTCGCGGCCTGTTGCAAGGCGGGCCCGAGCCCCACGCCGTGCTCCCCGGCCCGAATGAGGCCCAGCGTCACGCCCGAAAATGCGTGAGGCTCGCACCCGAGGGCGGCGCCGAGTGAAGCGCCCTCCCGGACCCGCTGCGAAGCGTGGTGCAGAACCTCACGCATCCGTCCCGTCGCCACCTGTTCGGTCGCCTCGAGGGCTTTTTCCAGAGGAAGACCCGCGTCAACGAGGGTGGCCAAGCTTTGCACCACGATCGCCCGAGCCCGCGTTGACGGCCGCGGCGGCCACCAGGCGCGGGCGTCTGCGACGGGTTCGACGGAGACCGGGAACAACCCCCGCGCCGAGAGCAGCGCCGCGGCGTCGGGCCGGGAGGGGGCTTCCACCCGCCCGCGCACCGTCGCTCCATCCGCGCGGGCCGCCGCGTACCGGAACGCCGTCATTCGCGGATGTCCCCATCTTCGCCGGCGCCGCCGACCTTACCGTCCCGGCCGTACGTGAGGAGGTCGTAGCCTGTCTTCGTCGAGTCTCCCGGACTCTTGTAGATGTAGGGTCTTCCCCACGGATCAAGCGGCACCGGTTTCTTGAGGTAAGGCCCCCGCCAGTTGCGCGCCGAGGGATCGCCCGTCGGCGCTTCCCGCAGCGCTTCAAGGCCCTGGGCGGTCGAGGGGTAGTAGTCGTTGTCGAGCCGGTATTGATCAAGGGCAAGTCCGAATAACTCGAGCTGGGCCTTCGCCGCGCTCACTTTGGCATCCCCCACGTTCTGGAAGACCATCGGCCCCACAAGCCCCGCCAGAATCGCGATCACGACGATGACGACCAGCATTTCGATGAGCGTGAAGCCGCGTCTAGTGCTCGGTGACACGGAGCACCTCTTCGACCGTCGTGAGTCCCGCCTGGACCTTGGCCCACCCATCGGCCTTGAGTGTCACCAGCCCAGCGGCCATGGCTAGGTCGCGCACCTGCTCCGCCGGCGCCATGCGCGCAATGGCTTGTTTCAAGTCTTCCGTCATGACGAGGAGTTCGAAGATGCCGAGACGGCCCCGGTAGCCCGTGCCCCGGCACGCGGGGCACCCCTTGCCGCGCAAGAGCCGCTCCTGCCCCACCGGCTTCTGGGCGAGGAGCGCCACAGACGCGGGATCCGGGCGATATCGCTCCTGGCACTCGGAACAGATCCGTCGGACGAGACGCTGCGCGAGCACCCCTTCGAGGGTGCTGGCTGACATGTAGGACTCGACCTTCAGGTCCTTGAGCCGTGGGATGGCTCCCAGCGCGTCGTTCGTGTGGAGGGTCGAGAAGACGAGATGCCCCGTCATCGCCGCTTGCACGGCGATCTGCGCCGTTTCGGCATCTCGCATCTCCCCCACCATGAGCACATCGGGATCCTGGCGGAGGAGACTGCGTAGAGCCGCGGCGAACGTGACCCCCGCCTTCCGATTCACCGGAACCTGGGTGATGCGGTCGAGGTGGTATTCGACTGGGTCCTCGACGGTGATGATCTTCTCAGCCGTCCGTTGCCGGAGGCCTAGCGCCGCGTAGAGCGTCGTGGTCTTGCCGCTCCCCGTGGGCCCCGTGGCCAAAAGGATCCCGTGAGGCTTCAAGGCTAGGGCCTGGAAACGTTCGAGCGTGTCGGGCGCCATCCCCAATTCGCCTAACGCCACTGGCCGGCCCCCCCGATCGAGCAACCGCAGGACGACGGACTCGCCGTACAACGTTGGCACCGTCGACACACGGAGGTCGAGCTCGCGCTCCTCGAGGCGAACGCGGATCCGCCCGTCCTGCGGGACTCGTCGCTCGGCGATGTCCAGCTCGGCGAGCAGCTTGACCCGGGAGACCACCGCCGATTGGAGCGCCTTCGGGGGACTCGGCACGTCCGCCAACACACCATCAATCCGAAAGCGGGCGATCAACCCCTCACGCGTCGACTCGAGGTGGATGTCCGACGCCCGAGCGTCATGGGCGTCTCTGATGAGTAGATTGACGAACCGAATAACGGGGGGCTGGTTCGCGAGATCGCGTGCATCGGTGAAGGGAGTTTCTCCGCTCTCTCCTGCCGCCCCGAGTAGTGCATCGAGGTCCCGCACCAACTCCACGACCGACTCGGCGGCCGCATAGGCGCGCCGAATGCCATCGCTCAGGACTTCCCGCGAGACCGGCACCAGATCGAGCGCGAGCCCGAAGGACATCTCCAGGTCATCGAGGACCTCCGGAGCGGGCGCATCGGCGATCGCGACGCGAAGTCTGTCGTCGACGATCTCAATCGGCAGGATGCCGTTGTGGTCGAGGTAGCCCGCCTCGAACGATTCGGGCAGCGGTAGCTTCGAGATCAACGGCGCATCGACCATACAGCACCTCGCGGGCATCTCTGTCGTTCTCTTAGGGCAGGGACCGTGCCGCGATGTGAGCGAGGGAGTTGGACGGGGCCTAAAGCGTATCTAGACGGGAGGTTTGATGGGGAGGACGTCAATCGAGCTCGATATTCATACTGCACAAGTCGTAGCGGAACTAAAGACCCAATACTTGTGCGGCGAATTGAGCACGAATTGGCAACCCGCGCGGTTGCGAAGAATTACTTGTGCAGCCGCGTTCTACGATGGTAAGCGAGGGTATTCCGGTGGAGGGGGAGAATCGCGGTCGGCCGGCGCCCGTCGCGGGTGGCCCTATCGACCGCCCAAGCGGCGAGCGTGCGGCGATCCTCCCGCGAGATACGCACGGTGCGGCCTTCGGTCGGGACAACCGACGCTACCCGCTGGAGCGATATGAAATCGTCCTCTTGTGACTCAACAACTAGACGTTCCACGACCCCTTGGAGTTGGCGAACATTTCCCGGCCACGACGCGTGCATTAGGGAGTCGAGTGCATCGGGAAGAAAGCCGAATGGTCGAGCAAGCTGGAAGTCCTGCCGCGCGAGATCGAGGAAGTGATACGCAAGAATTGCGACATCGATTGGTCGCTCGGCGAGCGCGGGGATCGTGATCGTGAACGCGCAGAGCCGGCCCCAGAGATCTGGTAGAAGCACCCCATCTGCGAGCAAGGCATCCAACGCCCGTGTCGTCCCGACGACGACGGCGCTCGTGACGGGCACGTCCCGTTGGCCACCCAAGGGGAGCATCTCGCGATCGCCGAGGGCGCGGAGAATGGTCGCCTGGGCTGTGTGCGACCAGTGCGGCAACTCGTCGAGGAAAAAGGTACCGTGCGCCGCCCGCCGGAACGCCCCCGGCGATTCTTCACGGGCGTCAGTGAACGCCCCCCTCACGTGCCCGAACAGCTGGCTGTGCATCACACTATCGGCGACCTGGCCGCCGGGGAACGTCACGAAGGCCCCGGAGCGGCCACTTGCCTCGTGCATCCAGCGGGCGAGCGTGCCCTTCCCCACACCCGTGGGCCCCACCAACACGATTGGGCGGGGGATGGGGGCGAACCGCTGTGCCTGCGCAACGACGTCACGCATGGCGCGGGAGTGACCCACGACGGCAGTGGAGACGGGCATTTTGGGACAACGAATACCGTTCAAGAGTGAAACCACGCAAAGTGCGCAGGCGTGGGGGGATGTTTCAGCGAGGATCGGAGGGTGTCAAGTCGAACCGCGAACGCCGTCCTGCACTCGTCCGGAGGCGGAGACGGAATTGCCGGTGGTGCCTGGCTAGAGCGACTTCGGTTGTATCGCCTTGAGCCTCTTGAAGATCTCCGTGATATACCCAAGGGACTCATCCATGCCAGGATAATAGTCAGAGGGATGGGCGCATTCGTTCCTCTTACTCAACATGCCATGGAGTGCCTTGTGCTCTGCCTTCGAGAGAAGGCCAAGCTCCCTAGCGACGTCTACGATCTGAAACTCAGTAGTGTTCTCCCGCAGACCTTCAAGACTCATCGCATGAACCCACGCGGGGCGCCTAGCCCGCAACTTCACCAAGCCATCAGCAGCGAGCTTCTCTTCGAGAAAATCCATGAGCCCCGCCCAGGCCAACACATGGGCGGCTCGGTAGAGTTGCGTCTCCACACACCTGATCGCTTGCCTAAGTAAATCATCCTGCTTGAGACTGAGCCCCGTAAGTTCTCGATAGGCCTTGTCCAGCGTGTAGACACGGGATGGAGCGGTTTCGTGAACCCCAAGCAGTTCGTGAGCAGCAGCTTCAAAAGCGCGAACCCGAATCAACAGGTCGCGGAACTCATCGCGCTCGGTCACGACAGAACGTGCTTCTTCAATGCGACGAAGAAAGCGTCGTAGGTCTCCGCGCTCGCCGAATCGGGCAGCGTCAGTTGAATGTTTACGTTCACCATCAGGCCGCTGGTGTTGCTCGCAGTCTTCCTGCGGACCGTAGTATGCCCCTTGTTGTCCTGATCGTCCGTTTGTTCATCGACGAAGTCGGGAGCCTCCGCGTCAAAGTCTGCCAGGTCAGCCAGCGCCTTGAAGGTTTGGACGATTGCTTGCAGTACCCGATCGCCGCCGGAGCTATGTGAACTGAAAAAGTTCCGGAGGGCCTCGTTGTCCTTCCGATGCGCATCCGGGTAGGTCTTGAAGAGGTCCGCATACGCCTCCTTCATGCCGTTCGCCATGATAGCGCGTGAGTTATCCCTGTTGCGATATGCTTTCCATGCCTCTGTTGGTGCCGCTGACTCTGATATGAACCGCAGGTCCTTCAGAATCGGGACCAGTCTCCGATCGTTCTTGCTCTTGAACCCGAGCTTCTCCAGGTGTCCAGTAGTCATCTTGTCGGGGATGCCGGTGGTCGGAATGGTATCAAAGAACGCCTTCAACCTTCCGGGGCTCAATGTCCATGGGTATTCGTCCATAGTCGCTACCTCCGGTCGCGAGCGCACGGCGCACGGCCGAGCGGGCCGACGCCGAGCGCTGCAATCCCATCAGTTGTTGGTGCGGAGATCTGGGGCGCACGAAGACAATTCAATACTACCGCTCAAACTGCGAACCTCCAAGGGACCCCCTCCCCAAGAAAGCGCTACCAACCCGTTACACCGTCACACACGCGCGAATCCGGCACAAATCCGGTACCAACGGGCGCACAATGGGGCGGACAAACGGGTGAAAAACCGCGTGAACATGGGTGTGAAAATCCGCTAGTCAGTACTTCGAGCGACTCTAGTCAGCAGTCCAGTCACTGATCTAGTCAGCAACACCCGCGGGAGCCCGCGACCCACTGTGACGCTGTGTCGGGGGTGGTACCACGTTCCCCACTTGACGAGTCCCGGGACCCCCCGACTAAACTGCGGTGGAGCCGTTGCCCCCCAAGGGCAGACACGGAATCGCGAGGTGTGCCCAAGAGCCTCGGATTCTTGGAAGGACACGGGAGTCACCCGCGTCCGGTCTGCACCGAAGGGGGGTTCGCATGCCCGCTCGCTCGAAAGCGCCGCGGCGCTTTACCACCGCCGATCTGGAGGCCGCCCTCCAGTTCCACGCCGCCCACGTCCGCCGCATTCAGCTCTGGCGCCGCGCCAACCAGGGCCGACCCGGCCGGTGGATGCACCTCGGCCGCCTCCGGCCCCGCCCCGCCCTGCTCGGCCACATCCAGGACATGTTTGGCGGCGGCATCTACCGGGCCAAGCTTCTGGGCCCTTGGCTTCCCCACCGCGGCCAGGAAACATTCCTGCAACAGCTGACCTTCCACATCCCGGGGTATCCGACACCGCGGATCGCCCACCGGCTCGCCGCCCTCGGGTACCGCAGCACCCCATGAACAGCCCGCTGTCGCTCGACATCTCCATCCCGGGCGGTCTCCCCGACTGGCTGGCGACCTTCCTCCGGGACGCTCAGGACGACACGGTTGTGCTCCACGAAAACGGTGCCGCCGAGGCCGTTGCCGCCCGCTCTGCCCTGCTGCGGCAGCTCGTGGCGGCCGCCGACCGGTGGTTGAATGAGGAGCTCGATGCAACCGCGGCCGCGCGTGAAGCCGGGCGTTCGACCGAGACCATCCGACGGGCAGTCCGCGCCGGCCGCCTTCCGGACAGCCGAACGAACCCCAAGGCACACATCGCGGTCCGCCGCCGCGACCTCCAGAAGCTTGCCGCGCCCGCAACTGATTCGTATGATGCGACTGCCGATGCCCAGGACATCGCCAGACTCCGGAGGAAGGCATGAACCGGAAACGCTGGACGAAGTCCCTCGGCGAACGCGGGGCTCGGGTGCGGCTCTACGAGAAGTACCCAAACGGCCCCATCATGCGGTCAGTGTTCATCAACGGAAGGGAGGTCCGGAAGAGTCTCGGACACCGGGACAAGGAGAAGGCCACCCGGCAGGCCTATGAGCTGCTAACGGCCCTGCTGGCGAACGAAAACGCGCTGGACGAGCAAAGCCTCACCCTCGGGCTCCTCGCGGACTACTACCTCGAGAGCCCCGCGCACCTGAGCAAGAAGGCGCGGACCCTGCGCGACGAAGGTCGGACGCTCCGCCGTGTAGTGGCCTGGTTTGGGCCGACGCGGCGCGTCGAGACCCTCTCCGATTCCGATGTTCGACGCTACACCATGGCTCGGCGCCAGGGTACCACGATGTCACCTGGAACCGAGCTCTGTCGCCCGGTGAACGACCGGACGATCGGGGCCGATTTGGAGATGCTGCTGCGAGCACTCAGGTGGGCCGTGCGGGAGCGGAAGACAAATGGGGAGCGCCTGCTAAAGGAGAATCCCCTGGTCGGTGTCCGTCTGCCGACTGAGAAGAACCCGCGACGGCCAGTGATGCAGCACGACGAATACCTGACATTGCTCGAAGTCGCGGAGCGGGTGCATCCGCTCCTGAAGGTGGCCCTGGTGGTGGCGGAAGGCACGGGTAGGCGCCTCTCTGCCTGGCGGAACCTGCTCTGGGGTGATGTGGATTTTGAAGCCGGGGCAATCCGCTGGCGCGCGGCGCACGACAAGAAGGGGTACGAGCAGGTGGTGCCGATGAGCGAGGGCGTGAAGGACGCTCTGGTCACGGCACGGCGGGCCCAGGGGGCAATCGGTAACACGCCCATCTTCCCTGCCCCCCGCAATCCGGCCCAGGCGTGCGGCCGGCACCTGCTCGATGGCTGGCTCCGGAAGGCGTACGAGCTGGCCGGCCTCGCCCGCCAACCTGGGGGGATGTGGCACACCCTGCGCCGGAAGTGGGCGACCGAGCGGAAGGGCTACCCGATCAAGGACGTGACGTTTGCCGGGGGGTGGCGGACCGAGCGGACCGTACTCGGCTCCTACCAGCAGGCAGACGCGGAGACCGTACGACAGGTGGTGCTGCATCCCACGCACCGGGTGATGAGTCGGTAACTGCGCAAGAAACTCACACCATTACTCACACCACCTGACCGGGGACGAAAACGGCCCCATCGCGGAAGTCGCGACAGGGCCGGCGCTTCGAGGCATGGAGCGGAGGGGGATCGAACCCCTGACCCCCTGGTTGCAAACCAGGTGCTCTCCCAGCTGAGCTACCGCCCCCAATCGACCAGTAAGATAGT
>Ga0134126_10006394_pt1 | contig 14747 bp, 11 predicted proteins | sample KB31752_FD_96881 | JGI IMG/M metagenome (GOLD analysis project Ga0134126, IMG submission 96881) | Terrestrial soil microbial communities with excess Nitrogen fertilizer from Kellogg Biological Station, Michigan, USA - KB3-175-2 | ecosystem: Environmental > Terrestrial > Soil > Unclassified ... | reverse complement strand
TGATCGATGCACCGCACGTCTTCGGAACTTTCTCGCGAACCTATTTTGACCGCACCGAGCGACAGAATCGCGGCCGGCTCCTTTGGGGATCATTACTCTTCTTCGCCATCGGTCCGCTGATGGTTTATGCGGGTGCCGGGCTCATCTTCTTTTTCCTCGCCGCCCTCTGGGCCTATTACCATTTGGTGAAACAGCACTACGGCTTCATGGTGCTCTACAAAAAGAAGAACAGCGACCTGGCGCCGGTAGACAACGCGCTCGATCGCCTGCTGTTGCTGTTTGCTTTTAACTATCCATTCGTCGCCTTTATCGCGCGCGATCCGGAAGCGATCAAACGCGTGCCGCCAGCGCTGCAGTCGGGCATTAATGGGTTAGCGATGGTCCTGCTGGCGGGGACTATCGTGCTGGCGGTCGCCTGGCTGGGAAGACAAGTGCAACGCGCGGTCACCGGTGAAGCGCTTAACGTTCCCAAGTATTTGCTACTCGCCGCGGCGATTCCGATGCATTGGATCGTCTTACTGACGCCGATGCCACACAAGCCAATCGCGATCGTTGCCATTCTGACCATCTATCACAACCTGCAATATCATCGGCTCATCTGGTTTCACAATAAGAAGTATTCGGGCGCAGTTCGCGGCAGCGACGGGGGCAGTAGCCCAAGTGCAAAGGAGGGCTCATCCTCAAGCACCACAGGGCTTCGCCAAAAGTACGGAGCGGCCGAGTTGATCAGTCGCCGCCTTCCTTACTACATCGCCTTCGGAATTCTCTTCGGAGTGATCTACCAGGGACCGAGACAGATTCTCGGCTACATCAGTTTAAAGGGTGGGGCCGAGAGTCAGTCATTCGCAACCCAACTTGGAATTTCGTTCCTTTGGGGCTACGCATTTATCCACTACTACCTCGACTCAAAGATCTGGCGAGTCCGTCGCGATCCGTCGGTTGGCAAGGCTCTCAACATGTAACTTTTGGAGTGCGGTGGCAAGCGGAGCGCGACACCGCCCTCGATTTCCTTCATTAACTCGAGCGACTTAATGAAAAGCGCCGTCGACGCTTCGCTCTGCCGGCGCACTCCAAAAAATGGCCGATTACGAATTCGTCACCATCTGGCGCCTCAAAGCTCCCCAGGAAAAAGTCTGGGATCTGATTTTCCATTCTGAGAGCTGGCCGGAGTGGTGGCGCGGTGTCGAGAAAGTCGAAAGGCTGAAGGACGGCGATGCTAATCACGTCGGCGCCATCCATCGCTACACCTGGAAAAGCAAACTTCCTTACCGGCTCATCTTTGAAATGGAGTCGACGCGTGTTGAACCGACATCTTTGATCGAAGGCCGCGCGATCGGCGAGCTTCAGGGCTTTGGCCGCTGGCAACTCTCAAACGCCGGCGGGATAACCACGGTCCGCTACGATTGGAAAGTGGAGACTACCAAATCGTGGATGAATCTCATCGCGCCCATCGCCCGGCCGTTCTTCAGTTGGAACCACAACGTGGTCATGGGCTGGGGCGGTGAGGGACTGGCGAAGCGCCTGGGGGTTGCCTTGCTGTCACCCGGAGAAACATCGGCGGAATAATCGTCAGGAACAAAACTCCAAAACGACCTTTACAAAAGCCTCCGGATATTCTTCGTGAGGAAGATGCCCGCACTCACGGAAGATTATCAAACGTGAGCCTGGAATGGCATGGTGCAGGCGCTCGCCATCCGCAAGCGGCACCTCACGATCAGTGTCGCCCCATAACAACAGCGTCGGTTGCGTCAGCAGATGCGCATCGCGTGAAACGCGTTCGGCGTCCCAACGACGCACCGTGCGAATGATTGCTCGATGCGCGCCACGCGTTCTCAGTGGCAGGTGTCGCGCGTCGACCCTGCGCTCATCCAACGCCCACGAATGCCGGTCGTACACGCGCTTCATGCGCAATCGCAAGAGCCGGCGTGAACCGACCAGCAGCGGGGAAAGTATGTCGCCAATAATTGGCGAGCCAAAGAGTCGCATTAACAAATACCTGGTCGGCTTATTGTTGTTGACTGCCCCAACCATGATTAGCTTTGCGACCAGGTCCGGGTGATCGAGCGCAATCGTGGCCGCGACTGCCGCACCGTAAGAGCTGCCGAGAAAAACGGCACGATCGATTTCCAGACCCTTTAGAAAGCGTACGATCATCTCCGCCTGGCTGGCGATGGTGTAATCGAGGTGTGGCGGCTTACCTGAATAACCATAACCCGGAAGATCCGGGGCGATCACTCTGTATCCCGCCTCTGCGAATTCCAAAAACACCTTGCTCCAGACGAGATTCGACGCGGCGAACCCGTGAATCAAGATCATTGGCGGCGCCTGCGGATCGCCGGCTTCCTGATAATGCAGACGCACGCCGTCAACTTCCATGAAGCGCGAGTAGTCGGCGTGAAAAACCAGCTCACGGTTCTGCTCCCACTCGACGTCTTTCGGACGCAACAAAAGTTTTGCGGCCACCGATGCAGCCGCCAAAGTTGCTGTTAGACCACTAATCCAGTAACGCTTCTTCATTTTTGTGTGTCGTCCCGCGCGAGTACTACGCTTGGACGTAACGAAGCAGACGCGTCGTCATACTCTGCAACCGCGATCAGGTTACCCTGCTCATCTCGCACTCGCACCCGCTCTCCATTCGTCCACCTTGCTTCCGAAACCTTCACAGGCATGCCGTTTTGAACTCGTCGCACCTCGCTCGCGGTCAGGTCAACAGCCGGAAACCGCGTCAGCGCTTGATCGGTCGGAAGTATGATCTTGCCCAGCGCTCCCTCGGCCACACTCACCTTAACCTGCTCCAGCGTCTGCGCGTGTTGAATTTGAAAATCTCCCACCCGCGTGCGACGCAACTCCGCCAGGTGCGCTCCGACTTGCAATCGCTTACCAAAGTCTTCCGCTAGTGTCCTCACGTAAGTTCCCGACGAACACCCCACCCGCACTTCGAAGTCCAGGGTTCCGTCCAGATTGTCTTTCAGTAACTCGCCGGTTGGCTTGATCGCCTCAAACTTTTGGACGCAAACCCTCACGGGCTTTCGTTCCACCTCTTCGCCGCGGCGCGCCATTTCGTAAAGCTTGCGGCCGCCCTGCTTCTTTGCCGAATACATTGGCGGTATTTGATCGATTTCGCCGCGCAGGCTTTCGAGCGCTGCTTCGATTTGCTCACGGCTCCAAACGCCGACTGGTGATTCGCTGGGAATTTCTTCGTTGGTCCGAATTGGTTTTCCGGTCACGTCTCCGGTGTCGGTGGCGTAGCCCAGTCGGATCACCGCCTCATACTCTTTTTCCACACCACTCAGAAACTGCGCCAGACGTGTTGCTCGACCGATGAGCATCACTAGCACGCCGGTCGCAAAAGGATCCAGGGTTCCAGTGTGTCCAACGCGTCGCACATGCAGGATGCGCCTGATGTCGTCAACCACATCATGCGAAGTCACACCGGGAGGCTTATCGATCACCAACACTCCATCCATGCAATTCATTCTAGATTGCCGCTTGTGAATTGGCGATTGCTGGCAATGAAGCACTGTGGGTTTGCAAGTCAACCTCTTCATTGGGACCGCGGGCGTCCCGCCCGCAAACGAGCGCGCTAGCGCGAGCAGAGTGGTTCACTAAAAGGAGTTGGGTGATGGATCGTTTGCGGGCGGGACGCCCGCGGTCCCAGGGAAGAGGTTGAGTCTTTCACGCCAGCTTCAGAGCAATGCACCGGTAGTTCTGTGTTTCCGCTCTTCATTATGATAAATATTTGCCACCCAGATGCGTCAACGTCGTCCAAAACCGAAGGCTGCCGGCGAAGACTCGCCCGCGAGTCGCCTGACTCCGGAAGAGGTTCGCGCGCGTGCCTTTCAACGCGCAGTCAAATTGCTGGCTGCCAAGCCACGATCTATTGCGGAACTGCGCGAGCGCCTGGCAGAAAGATGTTCCAGTAAGACCGTAATTGAAACTGTGATTGCCCGCCTGCGCGAGTATGGCTATCTCGACGATGAACGCTACGCGCTCGGCTATGCGTCGTCGAAGGTGAGACAACAGCCGATTGGACGGCGACGTTTGGAACTAAGTCTGCAGAGGAAGAAAGTCGATCGCGCAGTTGCTGATGAAGCACTCGACCAGGTGTTTGCGGAGACTCCGGAAGAAGAGTTACTCGATCGGGCACTTGAGAAGCGCGTACGACTTCGCGGCCGGCCAAAGACTCGGGCTGAGGCTAAGAGCCTTTTCGATCACTTGTTGCGCCAGGGGTTTCCTTTTGAAATGGTCAGCCAGAAGGTGCGTGCTGTTTCGAAGGCCGATTTGGAAGAGACTGAATGAATGAATGACTAACAACAACTCTGAACCAGATCAGAGATGAGTCAGTTTGAAAAGTTTGCTCCGGTTCTAGAACTTTGCCGAAGCGTAGAGCGAATCGTTAAGACGAAATCAGAACTGGTAGCTCAGCGACCAGCCCTACACACAAGGGCCCAAACATCTAAGGGAGAGTGCGGTTTCAAATGAAGACTATCAACGTTTGAGTCTTTGGCTGGTCGCTGCGCTCCCCGTTCTGATTTTGTCTCTAAGCGTTGGCTGGCAATCCAAACTAACCAACTACTCCAGATCATCGCCTATTTCATCAGGCCTGAGCCTGCGTGCTAAACTGCGAATTCGTTCTAACTTCTGACTCCTGAGTCCTGAGTCCTGAGTCCTGATTTATGACTGGAAACGAAATTCGCGAAACCTTTCTGAAGTACTTCGAGCGGCACGGACATACTCGGGTGCGCTCGTCGCCCTTGTTACCTGCAAACGATCCGACCTTGCTTTTTACCAACGCCGGCATGAACCAGTTCAAGGATGTGTTTCTGGGCGCGGAGAAGCGCGAATATGTACGCGCTTGCTCGTCGCAGAAATGCGTGCGGGCCGGAGGCAAGCATAACGATCTTGATGAAGTCGGCAAGACCGCGCGGCATCAAACCTTTTTCGAGATGCTGGGCAATTTTTCCTTCGGCGATTATTTCAAGGAAGACGCAATCAAGTTTGCCTGGGAGTTTCTGGTCGACGAACTCAAGATGGATCCCGAGCGGCTCTGGTTCACTGTGTTCGGCGGCGACGATCAAGTGTCAGCCGACGAAGACGCCGAAAGACTTTGGGAAAAGGTTGGCGTACCGCGCGAGCGTATCCTTCGTTTTGGCCGCAAAGATAATTTCTGGCAAATGGGAGAGACCGGACCTTGCGGACCTTGCAGTGAGATTCACTACTATCTTGGCGAGCATCCTGAGAACCCCGATTTTAACCGCGTCGATCTGGTAAATGGTCCCGGCGATACGACGATGGAGATCTGGAATCTGGTCTTCATGCAGTACAACCGGATCGAGGTTGGACCGGGACAGTACAAACTCGAGCCGCTGCCGAAGCCTTCAGTCGATACCGGGTTGGGACTTGAGCGCACCGCGGTAATCCTGCAAGGCAAGGTTTCAAATTACGACACGGATCTGATTCGCCCCTTCGTTGATTTCACCGCCACGCTCAGTGGTAAAGATTATCAACCGGAAACGCCGGAAGGTTTCGCGATGCGCGTGATTGCCGACCACGCACGCGCAACCGCATTTTTGATCGCCGACGGAATTCTTCCCGGCAATGAAGGCCGCAACTATGTGCTTCGTAAGATCATGCGCCGCGCGATCTACCAGGGTCGTCACGCTTTGGGCTTCGAAAGCGCTTTCTTCTATCAGGTAACTGATTTCGTGGTTGAAGTGATGGGCCGGGCTTACCCGGAACTTGAAGTTCAGCGCGGCTTCATCGAGAAGATGGTCCGGCTCGAAGAGGAACGGTTTGGTGCCACACTGACAGTTGGTTTGAGCAAGCTTGATGAATTGTTTGCTTCAACGCAACAGGCAATGCCCGGATACCAGGCTCTCGCCCGCTTGTATGACACTTTCGGGACGCCTAGAGATTTGATTCGAGTAGGACTCGAAGAGCGCGGTTTTGTGGTGGATGAAGCGCAGTTTAACGAATCTTTCGATGCCGCCTTGCAGGAACTTCAGCGAATGGGCGCGGGAGGCAGCGTTGAAGGCAAAGCCAAGGCAAATACGATCCACGCAGAAGTTGCTGGTCGTCTGGACCGTTCGCAGTTTAGAGGCTACGAAACGACGCGAGTTGAGGATGCGAAGGTTGTTGTTCTAATCAAGGCGGGCCTGGAAGTTCAAACCCTCAACGAAGGTGACGAAGGCGAAGTCATCTTTGATCAAACTCCGTTCTACGCCGAGAGTGGCGGCCAGGTTGGCGATGTAGGCAGATTGTTTGCCACGACTGACCCACCCGCTATCGCAGGTGGTACTGACCTCACTGCGGCGGTGCTCGATACTTATTCGCCAGCCCAGGGCTTGATTGTTCACAAGGTCAAGGTTGAAAAGGGAACCTTGAAGGTCGGAGATAAGGTCACGGCCGCAGTTGACGTCGAGAAGCGCGACGCCACGCGCCGCAATCACACCGCCACTCACTTGATGCACGCCGCGCTGCGTGAAGTGCTGGGCACGCACGTCAAGCAAGCCGGCTCGGTGGTGGCGCCAAACTATTTGCGCTTCGACTTCTCTCACTATCAACCTTTGACGCGAACCGAGATCGAAGAGATCGAAAATCTCGTTAACTATCACATCCTGCGCAACGAGCCGGTGCAAACTGACGAGATGGCGATTGAAGACGCGATGCGCTCGGGCGCCATGGCGCTGTTTGGCGAAAAGTACGGCGAGAAAGTGCGCGTGCTTTCCATTAAGGGTGCGGAAGATATTTTTTCGCGCGAACTCTGCGGCGGCACGCACGTGCGCGCCACCGGCGACATCGGTGTATTCAAAATCACCAGCGATGAGTCGATTGCTTCCGGGGTGCGACGTATCCGCGCGATCACTGGTTTCGATGCCTTCCAACGTTTTCGCGAAGACGAGCTCCTAATCGATCAGGTCGCCGGGGGCCTGAAGACCTCGCGTGCGGAATTAGCCGCGGTCGTCGGCAAGTTGCAAGAGGAACTTAAGAAGGCGCGCCGCGAAGCTGATGAACTTCGACTAAGAATTGCGACGGGCGCAACCGGCAGCGCTTCGGCAAATGGCGACGACGCGCGCGATGTGGCAGGAGTGAAGGTGCTGGCCCGGGAAGCAAGCGGACTCGATTCCGCCGGCATGCGTCAACTTTCTGACACGCTCCTCGCTCGCATTAAGTCTGGCGTGGTGGTGCTCGGCCGCAGCAGCGATGGCAAGGTTTCGCTGATCGTGCGCACTTCTGACGATCTGACCAACCGCGTCCCGGCCGGCAAAGTCATAAAGGAACTTGCGCCGATCGTTGGCGGCAAGGGTGGCGGCAAAGCCGACATGGCAGAAGGTGGCGGCGCCCTGCCTGAGAAGTTGGCCGAAGCGCTGGCGGCGAGTTACGGTGTTATAGAAAAACTGTTGAGTTAAAAGAAGAGCGGGGGCAATCCCACCTTGCCCCCGCTGCTTCCAGGCTTGCCTGCTGTCAAGCCTCCCCCGCAAATCCAGCCGTCCTTACATGGCCCTCTGTTTATCCGTTAGCGTGACACCCATTTTTTCAAGCGTCACTTTGTTTAGCGTACCGGTAACCTTGATGTTTTCCGCTGTCTGATACTTCTTGAGTCCGGCGCGCGTGTCGTCGTCCAGCTTACCGGTCTGCTCGCCGGCGTAGAAACCGCGATCCTTGAGAATCTTTTGCGCCTGTTGGATCTGATCCTTGCTGGCCCTAAAAATCGGTTTCCTCTGTTTTGTCGCGTTTGAGTTGTTTGAGGTAGTCGAGCTGTTTGCGTTTTGACTGGCCACTGCTATTGCAAAAACAAATAACAGCGACAACGTCGCCGACAGTAATTTTTTCATATGGTCCCTTCTTCTAGTGAAGACGCGCAAGGCGTGCGGCACTACTGAGTTTTTGGAAAGCGCGCGTATCATCAATTGGCCTCCGCAAGGAACTCAATAGCTCGGGCTCGACCCCCCTAAACCAGAATTTGCAAGCGATCTTGCACGCACGGGCTGTTGAAAAACCTCTTTCATCGCTGCTTCACGAAATCACACGAAACTACCTTGAGGCATTCGTGCTGGTTAATGTTCTTTCGTGGCTGACGAATCCCAATTCGCAGTGCAACAAGTGGGGGTTAGTTTTCGCTCCACAGGAGCGAGACCTGCTGAGGAACACTTGCCTCGAAAAGTCGATTGCGCTCCTACGGAGCTTAAAGGTCAAAAATAGGGCCGCCGGCTATAAACATCTCGCCCCCCTTGGGGCGAAGCGACAAAACGACGGTTGCGCTTCGAAGTTGAACTTCCGGATTCCGTTACTGAACAGTTTCTCGGGAACCAATACCCCAAAGAAACAGGCTTTTCCTCGTTTTTGCTCGGCTAGATGGAGTGTTGGCAATCGTTTAACGCCTATGTTAGTATCTGTGGCGGTCTCGGATGAACGACAAAGAGACCGCTCCCCGAAAACTTCACGCTTGAAAGCATCTTCGGTATCACGCACGCTTGCCCTGCAGTTTTAAAGTCATCGCAGCACCTCAAAATTGAAAAGTATGAAAAAACTTCCCCTGGTTGCAGCCCTCTTTTTCATCTCCGCCTTGCCGGTATTCGCCCAGAGCGAATACCGCAGGACCAGCTACAGCGTCGATAACTTCGACTTGAGTGCCGTTCGTATCGAACTCCCTCCGCCGCCGCCGGCGAGGAAGCTGCGCCGCGGAAGAGTATTAAGTTCTGCAACGAATCTGGAACGGCCTGTGACGACGAACATAAACTGGACCGGCTCGCTGAGTGGCTTCACCACCGGCAACGCAACCGTAGACAGTTACATAATCGATTCCGGTCGGCGCAACTCAGTCGATCCACTCTTGCTTTATGCAATCATGCATCAGGAGTCGACCTTCAAGGCTCGCGCAATGTCGAACAAAGGCGCGCGCGGTCTAATGCAGTTGATGCCGGGGACAGCAGTCCGTTTTGGCGTGACCAGCATTTGGGATCCGCAACAGAACATTGAAGGTGGTACTCGCTACATGCGTTTCCTGTTGGATAAGTTTGACGGCAACGTGCAATTGGCGTTGGCCGGCTACAATGCCGGCGAAGGCGCGGTAATGAAATATGGTTACCGCATCCCGCCTTACAGCGAAACGCAGGAGTATGTGCGCAGAATCAGCCGTCGCTACGATCTCATTCGCGATCCGCTGGCCTACCGGAACGCCAACAGCTACACACGTGATCAGGTTGCGGCCAACCAGAACAAGGAATCCGCACCGCTAACAATTTACGAACGCAGCGTGTTTGCAGTGAAGCTTCCGGATGGGCGACTCCAGTTGGTCACGCAGTAGGTAGAACACAAAGACAGAAGACAGAATTCAGAAGACAAAAGACAGAGTTCAGGAGTTCCTGAATTCTGTCTTTTTCTTTAGCTTACTGGTTGGCTGATTAGTGCAGGCAATGGCGTGATCACTCGCGCGGCCGGCACGCATAGCACCGGGCACGGTGAATTTCTCACTACTCTTTCGATCTCGGAACCAAGTACGGGCGTGCCGCCAAAGAGCGAAGCGTGAACGCTAGTGCCGATGACGATCAAGTCGGCGTCAGTCTCCGCGGCCAGGCGCACGATCTCCGCGTACGGCCGGCCTTCGACGATGTGACGCTCCGCCCGCGCTCCATCCCCACGAATAAGTTGAGTCATGCGTTCCTGCACGTAACTACGCAAACTAGTCAACGCGTTCAGTCCACCTTCAGGAAACATCACCGAGATCTGTTCGAGGTAGTCTCCGATTACAGAAACCGCATGGAGTTCTGCGCCGGTTTGATTCGCTAGTTGCGTCGCCACTTGAGTCGCGGCCGCGGCCGATGGTCGAAAGTTAGTGGCCAGCAAGATCCTGTTTAAGCGAATCTCGCTGCGGTCTCCTTTATGCTCGACAAAATCATGCTGCGGCGGGCGAATGGTCAACACGGGGCAAGGCGCCTCTGCGATGATCTCTTCCGCAGTCGAACCCCAAAGCGCGCGCGACAGTCCCTTGCGACCGTGCGTTACGACCGTAACGAGATCGATATCGTATTCGCGCACGGCTTTGGCAATCTCGGTGGCGGGCTCACCCTCGACGATGACCGGCTCAACTTCCAGTCCATTGAATAGCGGGTCAGCCAAAAGCGCTCTTACCTCAGTCCTCACTTCCAATAACCAGCGGTTGTCCTGTTCCGCGAAAATTCGTTCCGGCAAGGTCAAAAGATTTGCCGGCACGCTGGCGCTCTGTACGCTGAATAGCACCGCGCGTCCGCCTCCGCTGCGGGCAAATGCGGCAGCATACTTCAGAGCGGCGCGAGCGTGTGGCGTGAAATCAGTCGGGAAGAGAATATTCCGAAAGGGATACATAGTAGTCTCGAATTATGTTTTTTGAGAGTTTAGCAAGAAACGGAGAAACAGGGAAAAAGTAGAAAGGTAGGTAACGTGTTAATGCTGCCGGATGTATAAGAGCCTAAGATGTCGGCTAGCTACAGCGTCGGGAATCCTCCTTCTTTTCCCTTTACCCATTCCCCCTTCCCCAGTTACCCTGTCTGCCCAGTTATCCAGTCCTGCATTCATCAATAGCATTAGCGAAACAGTAATCCCTTTCTGTCAGTCGGAGTGGAGATGATTGAAGTAACCAACATCGTCAAGCGCTACGGTAATAACACAGTCCTCAATCAAGCCACGTTTCAAATCCAGGATGGCCAACTGACAACCATCCTGGGTCCGTCGGGTTGCGGCAAGTCAACCATGCTGCGCTGCATGAATCGCCTCGAGCGATTTGATCGCGGACGATTGCGCATCGGTGATGTCGAAGTGGTCGGCACTGAAGAGAAACAACTGACTGCAACGGAAGAAAAACAGTTGACCAAGCGACTGCGCGAGCGCGTCGGCATCGTCTTTCAAAACTTCAATCTGTTTCCCCACCTGACGGTGCTGGCAAACTGTACCCAGGCGCCGACGATAGTCAAGAAACTGGATCGATCGGCGGCAACTGAGGTCGCGCGACACTACCTCGACAAAGTCGGACTCAACGACAAGGTTGATTTCTTCCCGGCCCAGCTCTCCGGCGGACAACAGCAACGCGTAGCCATTGCTCGCGCGCTGGCCATGGAGCCGGAGGTAATGCTCTTCGACGAACCCACTTCGGCGCTAGATCCACAACTCATCCAGGGCGTGGCTCGCATGCTGCGCGCGCTCGACGATCTCGGCAAGACGCTCGTGGTAGTTTCCCACGACATGAACTTTGCCCGCCGTATTTCTGATCAGGTGATCTATTTCGAGGGCGGCCACGCCGTCGAGGCCGGCACGCAGGAGGAAGTCTTCGGTAACCCACAGCGGCCCGAGACGCGCGCCTTCATGCAAAGCTTTCGTGATGACGAGCCGGAAGAGCCCGGGGCCGACAACAACGGAGTGGATCCAAAGCTGAACGTTTCGACCGGAACGCGCGGAAATTTGGGACAGGAAGAATAAAACGAGATGACAACACTTCCACGCCGATTCGCGCACAGACTCGCCGCCCTCGCTCTGCTCCTGCTGTTTTTCCAGGTGCCAACCTTTGCGCAGTCCGCCCTGGAACGCGTCCGTAAGACCGGCGAGCTTCGACTGGGTACCGACGCCACCTACCCGCCGCTCGAATACATCGAAGGTGGACAATTCGCCGGTTTCGAGATTGATCTTGGCAACGCCCTGGCGCGCGAATTGGGTGTGCGGCCGACCTGGATCAACTCCGGCTTCGACGGCATTTTTCCGGCCCTTCAGAACGGTTCCTTCGACGCCGTGGTTTCCTCTGTCACAATCACGCCGGAGCGAAGCGCTTCGATGCTTTTCTCCGATCCTTATTACGACTCGGGACAGTTGATCGCCGTGCATCAGGGAACCACCGGGATCAGTACGCCGGAAAATCTGGTGGGGAAGAAAGTTGGTGTACAGATCAACACCACGGCGCAACTCGATCTCGAGAAACGCCAGGGTGTCACGGTGGCAATCTACAACACGATCGATCTGGCCATGCTGGATCTGAAAAACGGCAGGATTGATGCCGTTGTCGGTGATGCCCCGGTACTGCGATACATGATCCGGCAAAGCTTTCATGAACTTCAAACCGTCGGCCGCAGGTTCACTGATGAGAAATTTGGGATTGCGTTCGCGCTCTCAAGTGAAGACTTGCGGCGGGCCGTGAATGCGGCGCTCTGGCGAATTGAAGACAGCGGAGAATACGACCGCATCCACGAAAAATGGTTCGGAGAGGTAGCGGAACGGACCGCCGATCAAGCAGCCAGCAAAGCTCAGCCCAAGACATTTGATTTCAGTATCGTCAAACGTACCTGGCAATTTTTTCTGAAGGGTGTTTGGCTTACGGCGCGACTGGCTCTATTGAGTTTGGGGTTGGGTTTGCCTATTGGCTTGTTGCTGGCGTTGGCGCGAGTTCAGTCGTCGCGTTTGCTGGCGGCTCCGGCAGCGGTTTACGTCGAGGTGATGCGCGGCACGCCACTGCTCGTACAGATCCTGTTCATATACTTTGTCCTGCCAATCTTCGGAATTCACTTGCCGGCGTTTACCAGTGGCATTATTGCTCTCACTTTGAATTGTGCTGCTTACATTTCAGAGATCATCCGCGCCGGCATCATTTCGATCGACGCCGGACAAATGGAAGCGGCGCGCTCGCTGGGCATGAGCTATTCGCAGGCCATGCGCAACATCATCCTGCCGCAAACTTTTCGCCGGGTAGTTCCGCCGCTGACCAATGAAGCAATCGCGCTGTTGAAGGATTCGTCGCTGGTTTCAGTCATCGGCTTGACGGAACTTGCGCGCACCGGGCAGGAACTCGCGAGCCGTTACGCGGCGCCGCTCACCATCTGGCCCGTGGTCGCCATTTTCTACCTGTTGCTGACTTTTCCGCTGACGCGAGTAGCGGAATATCTCGAGCGACGCTGGCGGCCGGTTACGCGCTCGTAGCAAATCAACTGGGAGACATTCATTTCCGATGAAGACTTGGACAACGACCAAATCCTGGGTCCTTGCCGTTATAGTAATCCATGGTGTGACGGCGTCTGCGTTGGCACAGACTCCGAAAACAAAGAACGCTACTTTTCAGCTGGGCACCCAGGTACTAACAATTCCCGCACCCTCCGGTTTCGAGGAGGCGGCTTCGCAATTCGAACAAATCAAAACTCATTTTACGACCACGGAAGCCCCCGATAACGACATGCTGGCGATCTACCTGCCCAGTGCCGACTGCGAGAAATTGCGGGCGGGCGAGTTTGGTCCGTTTAGTTTTTATACGAAGGTGTCTATTCGTAGAGCCGTTCGCGAGGAGGACTATCCGGTTGACCGCTTTGCAAAACTTGTCGCAACCTTTCGTCAAAACGGCGCACAAATACTTGATGTCAACGGTCCCTTGATGAAAGCCGCCACTGAACGTCTGGAAAAAAGTTTGACGGAGCTAAGCAAACAGGAAACCCAGGTTGATTTAAGTCAGCCGGTCAATCTCGGGGAATTCGATACGCGTCCAGACGTCTACAGCGTCATGCTGTTGCTGAACTTTACGACGACGACTGCTGACGGTCAGACAACGGTGCCCATCCTGGGAGGGTTGTCCTACATTAGAGTTAAGCAACGGTTGGTTTACGTCTACACGTATCGCAGATATAACTCCAAGGCCGACGCCTCAATTCTACGGGTGTTTACCACTGACTGGATTAGTAAAATCCTGGCAGCCAACCAGAACTCCGCGCCGATAAGGAAGCGAACCCGTAGAACTTAACCATGAACGCCCTTCCCATCATCATCGGCTCGCTGTGCGTGATCGCCATTGCCTATCGCTACTACTCCGCTTTCATTGCCGCCAAAGTGCTGGCGCTCGATGATTCCCGACCAGTGCCGTCGCAAACAATGTATGACGGTCACAACTATTACCCGACAAACAAGTGGGTGCTTTTCGGTCATCACTTTGCGGCTATCTCAGGCGCTGGTCCGCTTATCGGTCCGGTGCTGGCGGCGCAGTTTGGTTTCCTACCCGGACTGCTCTGGCTTGTGATTGGAGTCTGCCTGGGGGGCGCTGTGCACGACTTTATGATCCTCGCCGGCAGCGTGCGTCGCCGGGGGAAATCACTGGCTGAGATGGCGCGCACTGAGATTAGCCCGCTCAGTGGTCTGGTCGCGGGGATCGCGATTCTGTTCATCGTTGTCATCGCGCTTGCAGGTTTGGGCCTGGTAGTTGTGAATGCGCTGGCCGAATCTCCCTGGGGCACCTTCACTGTCGGCTTCACAATTCCCCTCGCGCTCTTCATGGGCCTTTACATGTACCGCTTTCGCAAAGGCAGGATCGCCGAAGCCAGCGTAATTGGAGTGGTGGGTCTGCTGGCAGCTGTTTATCTTGGCGGACGCATAGCCGACTCATCGCTTGCCAACACCTTCACACTTTCGCGCAACGCCTTGATCATACTGATGGCTGGATACGGCTTCATCGCCTCAGTATTGCCTGTATGGATGTTGCTTTGTCCGCGCGACTACCTGTCGTCATATTTGAAAATTGGCACGATCGCATTTCTGATCATCGGCGTCATTCTGGTTCATCCAAACTTGAACATGCCGGCGCTCACGCCTTTCACGGCGGGCGGTGGTCCGGTTATTCCCGGCAAGCTTTATCCGTTCGTGTTTATCACGATTGCCTGTGGGGCGATCTCCGGTTTTCACGCGCTCGTTTCTTCCGGCACGACGCCGAAGATGGTCGCCAAAGAAACTGACGCGCGCATGATTGGTTACGG
>Ga0134126_10006393_pt1 | contig 14747 bp, 13 predicted proteins | sample KB31752_FD_96881 | JGI IMG/M metagenome (GOLD analysis project Ga0134126, IMG submission 96881) | Terrestrial soil microbial communities with excess Nitrogen fertilizer from Kellogg Biological Station, Michigan, USA - KB3-175-2 | ecosystem: Environmental > Terrestrial > Soil > Unclassified ... | reverse complement strand
TTTAGAATTTGACAAAGAAAATATTGCCATTTGTAAAGAAAGTAAGGCAAAATATAAATTAGAAAACGGAGCGGTTACAAAACTATGAGTAAAATAAAATTTGCAGTTATAGGTCAGGGGCATATTGGTAAACGTCATGCTGAAATGGTGCGTCGTAATAAACAATGTGAGCTTGTTGCCGTTTGCGACACTTTGCCAAAAGAAAAATTAGTTTTAGAAGATTTAAAAGAAAAATTTTATAGCAGTGTAGATGATTTACTAAAAGCTCATCCTGATTTGAATGTGGTTAATGTATGTACACCAAATGGCTTACATGCCGAGCACTCGATAAAAGCATTAGATGCCGGTAAAAATGTAGTGGTTGAAAAACCTATGGCACTTACTAAAGCCGATTGCGAAAAAGTTATTTATGCCGCACTGCATAATCATAAAACGGTATTTTGTGTAATGCAAAACCGATACTCTCCTCCTTCTGTTTGGTTAAAAGAAATTATTGACAATAAAACACTGGGTGATATTTACATGGTTCAGTTAAATTGCTATTGGAATCGTGATGAACGTTATTATAAAAAAGGTGGATGGAAAGGCACGCAAGATTTAGATGGCGGTACTTTATTTACACAGTTTTCGCACTGGGTTGATATTATGTATTGGTTGTTTGGTGATATAGAAAACATACAAGCTAAGTTTGCCGATTTTAATCACGCGAACTCTACAGCCTTTGAAGATAGTGGCTTTGTAAGTTTTGATTTTGTAAATGGGGGAATGGGTAGCATTAATTATTCAACTGCCGTTTGGGATAAAAACTTAGAATCGTCGTTAACCATTGTTGGCAGCAAAGGGAGCATTAAAGTTGGCGGACAGTATATGGATGTGGTAGAAACTTGTAACATAAAAGATTATACTATGCCATCGCTGGCAGAAACCAATCCGGCAAATGATTATGGTGCTTATAAAGGTTCTGCTAACAATCACCACAACGTAATTGAAAATGTAGTAAACACCTTAACCGGAAAAAATAAAATTACTACTAATGCTTTGGAAGGTTTAAAAGTGGTTGATATTATTGAACGCATTTATGCATTACGACCTGCATCTGTATTGAAAAAATAAATTATAAATATAAAATTGTGCTTATGAGTATCTACGATAAAATAATTAAAAAAGACGCTAAAATTGCTGTTATTGGTTTAGGATATGTTGGCCTGCCTATTGCTTTGGCTTTTGCCAAAAAAGTAAAAGTAATTGGTTTTGATATACACGAGGGGCGTGTAAACATGATGAAAAAAGGCATTGACCCAAGCAATGAGCTTAGCAAAGAAGATTTTAAAAACTCAGATATACAGTTTACCCATAAACTAGAAGATTTAAAAACAGCTAACTTTTTTATTGTTGCCGTACCAACACCAATTGATGAGCACAACTTACCTGATTTGAAACCACTTATTGGCGCATCAACCACAGTAGGTAAAGTTTTAAAGAAAGGCGATTATGTTGTTTATGAATCAACTGTATATCCTGGTTGTACAGAAGAAGATTGTATTCCGGTATTAGAAAAACATTCAGGTTTAAAATTTGTAAAAGAATTTAAAGTTGGTTACTCGCCAGAGCGTATAAACCCGGGTGATAAAGAACATACTATTACAAAAATTTTAAAAGTAGTATCTGGTTGCGATAAAGAAAGTTTAGATAACATATCTAAAGTATATGAAATTATTGTTGAGCCAGGCACACATAAAGCAGCATCTATAAAAGTGGCAGAAGCTGCTAAAATTATTGAAAACACCCAACGCGATGTAAACATTGCATTGATGAATGAGCTTTCTATTATTTTTTCACGCATGGGAATAAATACATACGATGTATTAGAAGCTGCCGGAACAAAATGGAATTTCTTGAAATTTTTCCCGGGTTTAGTTGGCGGACATTGTATTGGTGTTGACCCTTATTATTTGACTTACAAAGCGGAATCGCTTGGCTACCACGCACGTGTTATTAATAGCGGACGTTATGTTAACGATAGCATGGGTTTTTACATCGCAAAAAATTTGGTAAAGAAAATAAGCTCGCAAGGCAAAAACATATCTAAAAGTAAAGTACTTGTAATGGGCGCTACATTTAAAGAAGATGTAAGCGATATACGTAACAGCAAAGTAGCTGATATTGTAAAAGAATTAAAATCGTTTAGTGTTAAGGTTGACGTAGTTGACCCGCATGCCAATAGCGAAGAATTAAACCACGAATATGGTTTTGGTTTAAGCAAAATTGCTAAAGGTTATGATGGTGTTATTGTAGCTGTAAATCATAAAGAATACAAAGCGCTTGATGAAAAATATTTTAAATCGGTACTGGCCAATAAAGGTGTGTTGGTTGATGTAAAGGGCATGTATCGTGGTAAAATGAAAAATATACTTTATTGGAGTTTATAATTATTAAAATTAATTAGCATGAAAGTTTTAATTACAGGAGGTGCAGGTTTTATAGGTTCTCACGTAGTGAGATTATTTGTAAACAAATATCCGAACTATCAAATTTATAATTTAGATAAACTTACCTACGCAGGTAACTTAGCTAACTTAACCGATATTGAAAATAAACCAAATTACACTTTTATAAAGGGTGATATTGTTGATGCAGATTTTATCAATCAACTTTTTGCCTTACATAAATTTAATGCTGTTATTCACTTAGCAGCTGAGAGTCATGTTGACAGAAGTATTACAAATCCATTAGAATTTGTTTACACCAATGTAATTGGTACGGTTAATTTATTAAACGCAGCTAAAGAGCAGTTTAAAAAAGATGCTGCGTCGTTTACCCGTTTTTATCATGTAAGTACTGATGAAGTTTATGGCACACTTGGCGATACAGGTTTGTTTACCGAGACAACTGCTTACGATCCACATAGTCCTTATTCAGCATCTAAAGCGAGCTCTGATCATTTTGTAAGAGCTTATCATGATACGTATAAATTCCCTGCGGTTATTTCTAACTGTTCAAATAATTATGGTCCATATCATTTTCCTGAAAAATTAATTCCGCTTTGCATTAATAATATTAAAAACAATAAGCCGTTGCCAATTTATGGTAAAGGCGAAAACATACGCGACTGGCTTTTTGTAGAAGACCATGCGCGTGCAATTGATGTCATTTTTCATAATGCTAAGGAAGGAACTACTTATAACATTGGGGGTCATAATGAGTGGACTAATATTGACGTAATACGTTTGCTTTGCCGCATTATGGATAAGAAATTAAACCGTGCTGAAGGAACAAACGAAAAACTAATAACTTTTGTAAAAGACCGCGCAGGACATGATTTGCGTTACGCTATTGATTCTACCAAACTGCAAAACGAGTTAGGTTGGAAACCAAGTTTACAATTTGAAGAAGGTTTAGAAAAAACAGTTGATTGGTACTTAGCTAATGAAGAGTGGCTTACTAATGTAACTTCTGGGGCTTATGCTAATTATTACGAAGGGCAATATGTAAAGAGATAATTTCCTTTCCCTTTACATTTTACTTCTTAAATCTCACTCTTTTTCGATAGAGCAAATACACGGGTAATGTTAAAGCCTATACGTACACCTGCGCCATTCCAACTCGTGTTGGTAGTCATTAAGTAACTGTTCTCCATAATGCCGTATGAGTTTGTAGCAAATATTTGAAACACGTGCCCGCCAGTTTCAACTTCCCATCCAATGCCCATTGAGTTGTAATATTTAACTCCAGTTGCAGCATAATCTGTATTTAAACGATAGGCATATTCGAAAATAATGGCCTGACGTTTATTGTATTTAGCTCTAATAATTCCGGTTAAAGCCACACAATCATTTTTTGAAAGCCCGTTAACATCTCCAGCCAAATTGTAATGCACGTAAGCAGGTGCCACTTGTAAAGACAACCAAGGTGTAACTTTGCAGGCAATAATTATCTCATGTACAAAAGATAATCTATCAGCTACACTATTATAAAATTCGATTGGAACTCCGGTTGCTTGTTTATTAAAAGTATGATAAACGCCTCCAAAATACGTAATAGAAAAAGGGAAGCCATGTTTTACCTGACGTACCATTTTCCACTTAAAAAAACCTTCGGCTGTTTTATTTTCAATACATCTTGATAAACCTACCATCCAACGACCATCATGGCTATACTCTAAACTTAGCATTAAGTTGGCAGGTCCATCTATACCCCAAGCATTATTAGCACCTGTATTAAGGGGGCCAAATCTGTGCGAAATACGAAAATCTAAACAGCGTCTACCTAAAATTTCAGATGTATGAAAGTTAATGTTACGGGTAGATTTAAAAGTAGAAGGCACGTATTCCTTTTCCGGTTTATCATTTACAAGGCTTAATAAATCAGGTTCACCAGAAGAAGTACTAGTTACAACAGGTTGCTCTTCTTTTTTAGGTTCTTCTACAGGCGGTGGTGGTTTTACAGCTTCAACAGGCTTAGTAGTTTCGGCAACTGAGTTATCAAACGGGACTTTTAAATCTTGTCCAACAATTATACCCTTACTTGCACTAGGGTTTTCTTTCAAAATAGTGTTTACATCAACACCATAAATTTTAGAAATACCGTATAAACTTTGCGCATGAGCTACTTTGTGTAAGTAATATTTTTTACCGTTAATGGTAGTAATGTTTTTGCTTTTTGTAGGGGCTTGTGCATACATAGTACCCTTATAAGTTAAGCAAAGAATTAAAAGAGACAGCTGTAATAATTTCTTGTTGAAATTAAAAATGATTGATTTCATAAATTAAATTGAAAAGATATATGTTTAATTATTTTGAGCTCCTTGATGAATCCAATTTCTTAAGGTGGCTTTTTCGCAAGGAGTAAGTGCCGGGTAGCCAGATTTTGGCATTGGATTGCCAGAAGCACCAGTTATATCCTGCCAAGCAGAAGATCCTGACGTATCGTTGCTACAAACAGCAACAAAACCAGATGCACCGTGCGAACCAGATGTGCCATAAAAAGTATAATCACTAGCAGAACCATTTCCGCCAGCAGAATGGCAACCAGAAATAGAACATTTAGAAGCTACTATTGGTGCAACATTTGCGCTATAAGAAATAACAGTGCCGGTATCTACTGTACATGGCGGGGTAGCTGCCAATGCGTTTGGATGTACTGTATCCCAGTTATGCCAATAACACGATGAAAGTGTTAACCCTACTATTGCAATAATTATTGAAATTTTTAGTGTTGTTTTCATGAGTTTTGCATTATTTTATTATCGAACTGCTATATATACTTACGTTACTTTTTACCTATTGGATTAGAGCGACAAATATAAACTAAAAGCGTCTTAAATAAATAAGACGCTTTTTTTAACTAAATAGTTGCTTTATAGTTTAATAAACCATTAATTTTTGAGTGCTTTGCTGCCCATTTACAGTAAGTTTTACCATATATAAGCCTTTTGCTAAACCATTAGGTAGGTGAGCATCGTTGTTTTGTATCCCTACTTCTTGAGTTTCATTTAACAAATCAGCTACTAATTCGCCATTTAGGTTATAAAGTTTAATCGAAACTGTACCACGCTCTCTAAGTGTATAAGTTATGCGTACATTATCAGTTGCCGGATTAGGAAACAAACTAAGTTCGTTTGCATTATTATTAATATGATTGTCAATTCCACTACCAGCCGCTTTTGTTAAAGTATAGCTTATTACAGAAGATACTTTATCTCCGTTTGTAGAACCATTGTTATTAACACCAAGTACATCGGCATATAAATAACCTGTGCCTGTGGCGGGCGCAGTCCATTTAAACTTAAATGCAGTTGTTGATGAAGAGCTTGTATGAACTGCACAAGAAGGATACGGCGAATTACTTGCAGCTGAAGTCATTTGCGTATTGCTACCAATTGCAGCACCAAATGTACCGAAATCGGCAACTGATGAGCCAGCTGTAGTACCAGTGGAGTTTATAATTTCACAATTAAAACCATATCTTGAATAACTACCCCCCGGCGTTACAGTAATAGTATATGTAGTACTTGCAACATATGTTAAATTATTGCCCGAACCACCAAAAGCAGGAGAAGCTGTTACCGATATAGTTGGTGTTGATGAACCACCACTATGGCAATTTGCACAAGTACCAGCTGAGCCTGTACCACCATCAACAGGAGAGCCTGACCAGTTAGCAACACCGGCACTATTAATGACTGTAGAGGCTGATAAAACTAAAATGGCGGCGCCACTTAATATAGGTAAAATAATTTTTTTGTTCATGTGTTTTGTTTTTATTCGGCACAAATTTACCGCTGGTTGCTGGAGCAATTCTGAAGATTTAAGAAATAAAGTTAAAAAAACTAAACTAAATTATTTTTACTTTGGCAGTCATTATGAATATATCTATTCTACTTGTTGAAGACGAAAAGCTTTTGAGTGAATCTATCTCTCAGTATCTTAGTAATAGTGGCATTGTTTGCACGCAAGCTTACACATACAATTCAGCTGTAAATAAAATGGCTGAATCTGAATTTGACTGTATTGTAATTGATATTGGTTTACCAGACGGTTCGGGCATTGATTTAATAAGTTATATTAAAAAGAAAAAAATTGAAGCCGGTTTAATCATTATATCAGCCAGAAATTCGTTAGATGATAAATTAGAGGGGTTTACTACTGGTGCTGACGATTTTATTGTAAAACCTTTTCATTTATCGGAGTTAAACGCTCGGATAAATGCCATTATAAGAAGAAAAAAATTTAACGGTAAAGAAGTTTTAGAGTTTCATGAGATATCAGTTAAATTAGAAAGTAGAGCTGTTTTTATAAAAGAGAATAAAATAAATCTTACTAAAAAGGAGTTTGATCTTTTGGTATATTTTATTTCGAATGCCAACAAAATTATAACGAAAGATGCTATTGCTTATAACCTTTGGAAAAACAATGCCGATTTAGCCATATCGAGCGACATTATATACACACATATAAAAAATTTACGAAAAAAATTAATAGAGGGCGGTTCAAAAGATTATGTGAATGCCATATATGGCATTGGCTACAAGTTTGGCGAGTAGCTGTAAATAATGAAGCTTTTATATAAAAACATAATAATTAATTCGCTTGCATCGTTATTGATAATTTGCGTAGGCGGTGTTATTACTTATTTTTTTATTGTAAATAAAATAAAGCAAGAGTCGCACGAACACTTAGTTAGTGAAAAAATAACCGTTCAACAATATTTAAAAAAAGGCGTATTGCCTACCGAATTTCAAAACAATATTGGTGATGAAGTTATTATTAAGGAAATTCCTGCTTTATCAAAAAAAGAACCCTTTTTTACAGCTATAACCAAACAAGAAGAGGCTAATGAAGAGTATGAAGAAGAGGCTGCCTTTGAAGCACAGGCTATTGTATTTGATTGTGCTGTAAACAATAAATACTATAATATAACTATTATAAAATCATTTGATAATGACGAAGCTTTAGGCAAAAATATACTTAATGCAGTTATGATTTCGGCCATTTTAATGGTTTTGGCTATAGTGTTTATTAACACGTTTATTTATAGAAGAATATGGGCACCTTTTTATTTTACTTTAAAAGTTCTTAGACATTTTACCATCTCTAAACGTGATACATTATCGTTTCCAAAAGCAAAAACAGCCGAATTTGAGCAGCTTAACAACGCTATTACATTAATGGCAAAAAAAATATCACACGATTATTTATCGCTAAAAGAATTTACCGAAAATGCCTCGCATGAAATACAAACACCTTTAGCGGTAATTAATTCGAAAATAGAAATGTGTTTGCAGGATACACGGCTAACTCCCGAGCAAGCTAAAATGCTAATGGAAGCAAGCTATGCCGTAAACAATTTAGTTAATTTAAATAAAGGGTTAATTATACTTACTAAGTTAGATAATAACCAAATTGACTCGCCAATTAGTGTAAACATCAGTAAAAAAATATACAATCGACTTAATTTATTTGAAGATTTTATTCAGGAAAAAGATATAGATGTAAATTTAAAAATAGATGATAGTGTTGTTGTAAAAATAGACCCTGTTTTAGCCGGTATACTTTTTGATAATTTGATAAAGAACGCTATAAAACACAATTTACCAAGTGGAGGGAGAATTGATATAGAAGTAACTAAAGAGTTTATTAAAATTGCAAATACGGGTACGCAACCCAAAGTTAGTACCGATAAATTTTTTGAACGCTTTTATAAAGAAGGTTCAACAGATTCTTTAGGATTAGGTTTGGCGATTGTTAAAAAAATATGCGAAATATATAATTATACTATTTTATACAATCATAAAGATGGGCTGCATACAATTACATTAAGCAAGTTTAATGTTATTAAATATTAAAATCAGGTTATCTTCAGATTAGCTCTTTAATTTTACCAATCTAAGTTTAAGATAAATGAAAATTATAAGTCGTAAAGAATTTGTTGAACAAGTTGGTGTAGGTGCAGCTGTATTATTTGTAGCGGCTTGTGCGGGCAGTTGTAAAAAAACTGCAACAAGCCCTGCAAGTGTAAATTTTACAGTTGATGTTTCTTCAGGTGCTCTTGCAACAAATGGAGGTTATTTAATACAAAGTGGTGTAATTGTTGCCCGTACCACTTCAGGCTCTTTTGTGGCCGTATCAGCTACCTGTACACATGCGGGGGGAACACTTGGTTTTACAAGCTCGAATATATTTCAGTGTCCTTTACATGGCGCTACCTTTAATACAAGTGGAACTGTAATAAGTGGACCTGCCACAGCAAATCTTCAAAAATACAATACTGCACTTAGCGGAAGCTCTTTACGCGTATACTCATAACAACTTAAGTTTACTTTTGTTTAACAAAGTGGCTACATTTGTATTTTAGATTTCTATTTTCATGAAACCAAAAGCCATTATTTATTTTATTTTATATACCGCTTTATTAACTAATTATAGTAAAGCTCAAACCGTATTTCAAAAAACATTTGGCGACTCTCTTTCCGAATATTGTTTTTCGGCTAAACAAACTAATGATAAGGGCTTTGTAATGGCCGGTTATACAAAAAGCTACGGAAATAACAGTAACAACTTTTATGTAATAAAAACAGATTCATTGTCTAATGTAATATGGTCTAAAATTTATGGTGGTATACTTGATGATGAGGCTTATACCATACAACAAACTACCGATGGGGGTTATATACTAGCGGGTTACACAAAAAGCTTTGGTATACAATATTATGATGCGTGTTTATTAAAGATAGATGCTAATGGAGACACACTTTGGACAAAAACTTATGGCGGACTTAGTTCTGATTTTGGAAATACAGTAATTCAAACAAATGATGGCGGATATATTATGGCAGGTTACACAACCGATTCAACCAGCATGTATTTGGTTAAAACAAATGCGCAAGGCAACATGCTTTGGCAAAAATTATTAGTAGCAGGCTCTACTGATGCTTATGGCATAATACAAACAGCAGATAAAGGTTTTGTTATTACAGGTTACACAAATGGTTTTGGAGAGATAAATGGTGATGCTTTTCTTATAAAAACCGATTCGATGGCCAACCCGATTTTTACAAAAACTTACGGTTATAAGGGTGCCGATTGGGGAAATGCTATTTACGAAACAAATGATGGCGGTTATGTTATTAGCGGAGCATATAGTACCGATAGCACTAGCTTGGATATAGATGCCTATATTATTAAAACAGATGCCAATGGAGATACACTTTGGACGAAAACTTATGGCGGAATTGGTAACGATTATGGGCAATATATACAACAAACTACCGATGGAGGATATGTTTTAGGCGGTTACACAAATAGTTTTGGCAATGGCAGCTACGATGCTTTTCTTATAAAAGTAAATGCAAACGGAGACACACTTTTTACCAAAACATTTGGTGGAACAGGTGATGATGAAGCCAACACAGTTTTACAAACAAGTGATGGTGCTTATATTTTAGCTGGACAAAGCAATAGTTTTGGCAAAGGGAATTATGATTTTTATATTGTAAAAACAGATGCGAATGGAAATGGTAACTGCTATCAAACAAACGTGCATGCTGCTTCAAAAACTTCAAAAACTATTGTAACTAATGTGACTATTTCACAAAATGCTCCCTCGGCATCGCAATTAAACGCAGCTCCTACTATATATACAGGAGTTACACCTACTGATGTTTGCAGCTCTATTGGTATATCTACGTTTAAAGATAAACCGTTGGCCCTAAATATATTTCCTAACCCTAACAAGGGATTATTTACCATTTCGTTTACTGATGCAAGTGAAGAAAATGTAAAGTTTTGTGTACAAAATTTATTAGGTGAAACTATTTATATGTCAAATACGGCAACAAATAAAGAAGTTAATTTACCTAATTTAATATCTGGCACGTACTTTGTATATTTACAAACAGCAGACAAAATTTATACGCAAAAAATTATCATTGCTAAATAAAATCAGCTTTTATACAGAATTAACGTATACTTTTGCTTGCATAACAAATAAATAAAACATTTATATGAAAAAAGTATTTTTAGTTGCAGCTGCTGTTTTGGTAGCTAATATAACACAGGCACAAATTTACATGGGCAAAACCTGTGTAACGCACTTCTTTTCTAAAACATCGATGAAAGACATTGAAGCCAGTAGTAACACAGCAAAACCTGTTTTGGATGCAGCTTCGGGTAGTTTTCAAATGCGTATACAAAACACTTCGTTTAAATTTGAGTCTTCGTTTATGCAAGAGCATTTTAATGAAAATTACATGGAATCTGAAAAGTATCCATTTAGTACTTTTAAAGGAAAAATAAACGAAAAAGTTGATTATACTAAAGATGGCACTTACAATGTAACTTGTACAGGCACTATGGACATGCATGGAACACCACAACAAGTTACTATGCCAGGTACTTTAACCGTTAAAGGAAAAGAAGTAACTATAGTTTCTAAATTTAAAATTAAACCTGCCGATTATAAAATTAAAGTGCCATCACTTTATGTAAAAGAAATTGCGGAAGAAATTGATGTTGACATTAATACTGTAATGGAGCCTTATAAAAAATAAAAGTAATTTGTAGTTTAACCCTAATAAAAGAGCCCTACTAGTAGGGCTCTTTTATTAAATATAGAAAACAAAAATTATCTTTTTCCTTGAAAAAACTTTTGCAAATCTTGTTTTACTGGTTCACTAACAAACAAACTTATAATTTCAGTATATACATTAGGATCTTTTAATTGCGCACATGCTTGCTTTGCAAAAGCAAGCCTTGTTTGTTCGTTTTTAAACAGTCCTAAAATTTGTTTTATTTGGTTTACATTAAGGGTTCCGTTTTGTAACAAAGCAAGGGCAGCATTTAATTTACCCTCATCAGTTGGCTGGGAAGCTATATTTGTAAGTGCTGTTTGAAATGCAGAAACAGTTGGCGTTGTTACAGGTTCAGGCGTTGGAACTGTAGTTGGAGCGGAAGTTAAGGTTTGGTCAGATACAGGTGTATTTATGTTAGGAGGGGATTGCCGGTTTTGAGCATCTAAAAATCCATCGATTTCTTTCTCAGAAACATAATCTATGGTGTGCTTTTTTTTGCCTTTTTTAGTTAATCCAAAAACACACTCTTTGCCTGTTCTGAAAAATGTAATAGTTGTATTTGCATCCTTAAGTTTTTTATTCTCAAAAATAACTTTAACCTGATATGCCTTTAAATCTAAACCCACCACCCTAACATTAGTTTGGGGCGTTTGGTTTTCTTTTAATCCATCCACTATTAAGGTGAAAGGCTGACCTTCATTACTAAAAATAACCAGGTTGTTTACTATCTGAGCCTTTATAGTGAGTTGTATCGCGCAAAAAACAAATACAAAAAATAAGTTGCGAAATTTCATAAGTTTAGTTTTTACTGTAAAAACAAATATAACTATTCTATTTCTTTTATTTTGGGCAAAGGACAAATAATGTATTTTTGCACATGAAATGTATCCATCACAAAACAAACAAATACTAAAACTATACTATCTATCAAAAATCCTTATAAATAAGGGTGTTTAACGATTACCCTTTAATAGTCATTTTTCGATATTACTTGTTTATTTTGTACCTATTTGTACCTTTGGTGTACCTTAATGGTAACGAGGTACAAAATTTTGTACCTCAAAAGCAAAATATAGCTAAAATGATTAAAGTAAAACTACGGGCAAAATCAATTTCAGGTAATAGAAAAAGTTTGTACCTCGACTTCTACCCTGCTATCCCCGACCCTAAACAAATTGGCAAACTTACACGCAGGGAGTTTTTAGGGTTTTATTTGTTTGATAAACCTAAAAGCCCAATTGACAAAAAACATAATGAAGAAACAAAAATACTTGCGGAACAAATAAGGCAGAAAAAAGATAATCAGCTAAACAAGCCTGAAATTTATACTGGTTACGAAAAAGAACAGCTGAGGTTAAAAGAACAGGGTGAAGAATCATTTACAGAGTACTTCCAATCATTAGTTGAAAAAAAGACTGGTTCAAACTACGATAATTGGTTTACGGTTTACCATTACCTAACTACTTTTACAAATGGCAACATAGCTTTTGCCAACCTCAACGAAAAATTTTGCAATCAATTTCAAGAGCATTTACTTACTACTACCAGCAAAAGAAGTAAGGTTAGAAAACTATCACAAAATTCTGTTATTTCATATTTCAACTTATTAAAAGCAGCATTAAAGCAGGCGTTTAAAGATGGCTATTTGCAATCCGACCTCAGCGCAAAAATTAAAACCGTAAGGCATAAAGAAACCCAAAGGCAGTTTTTAACCATAGAAGAACTTAATACACTGGCTAAAACCGATTGCACTTTACCCATGCTAAAAGAAGCGGCTTTGTTTTCTGCTTTAACCGGGCTTAGGTTTTCCGATTTAGAGAAACTTGTTTGGGGCGAAATTGAATTTATTAAGGGCAACGGTTATTTTGTAAAGTTTAAACAGCAAAAAACAACTAATTACGAAATGATGCCCATTTCAAAACAAGCGTATAGTTTATTAGGTGCGCCTAAAGAGCCAACCGACAAAATATTTGAGGGGCTTAAATATTCTACCTACACCAACGACCAATTATTTAGATGGCTTACTAAGGCAGGCATTACAAAAGATATAACCTTTCATTGTTTTAGGCATACATATGCTACCCTGCTATTAAGCAAGGGTACAGATATTTATACAGTATCAAAAATGCTTGGGCATCGTGAAATAAGAACAACGCAGATTTACGCTAAGGTTATTGATAAAACTAAACGTGACGCATCAAACAAAATAAAATTAGACTTGAACTAAACTATTGATGTTTTTTACCTCACCAGATAAAGACAAAAAAGAGTTTGCTAATAAGCTAATGGATTTTTAAAATTTCTACCTCTCCAATTTAGCCGAATACAAAACATTATCAATTTCCGTTTTTATTAAATACAAACCTTGTGCGTAACTCGTTAAATTAATTTGTAAAGTATAATCATCAGTTTGGGTAAAAGGTACATTGTCTATTTGTTTGCCGTTGTTATCATACAATGTTACAACAATGTTGCGTTTGCTTTTGATGGTTTGGTTTATTTTTAAATTAAATAAGCCATCGCCGGGATTGGGATAAATGCTTAGGTTATTGGTTTGTGCCGCCATACGACCTTCATCTATACCCGTTGTGCGGGCATTGTGTATTTTGCCCAGTGTTGTGCCATTAGTGGCTGTCTCACTTAAGCTGCTACCGTAGTTAGCAGAAGTAGTAAAAGCATCTAATATATATATATTGCCCAAAGTATCGGGTGCAACACAAGAGCCAACACTTTCCATATACCAATAATTGGTTAAAGTGTTATCCATGCGTATAACATGCCTGCCCGCAGGCACGCTACTTAAACCGTCAAAACTGGTAGTAGCACTATTATGCGCCAACAAATACAGGTTGCCTTTATTGTCATTATACAAACCACTGCCTGCACCTTTGTTATCGGTAGCAGTGTTGCGTGCTGCCTGCACAGTTAAACTTGTAGTATCATAAGCAACCAAAAAAGTTTTATCCATGCCTGTACCTGTGTTTAAAGTATAAGTGCCCACTATAACACTTGATGCATAGTTATTAGCTAACAACACAACTCTATTATTAGATATAGCTAAGGCATAGGCCCCTGTTTGGTTACCAGATGAACCAATATCAGCAGCAGCTAAATAACTTCCTGCCGTATCCATTTTTAAAACCGCAACATCTAAACTGCCCTGTGCTGTAAGCGTAGTTGTGCCAAAGGCGCAAGTGCCAATAAATCCAGAATAAGAATATATTCTCTTATTGAAATATTGCATTTGAGCAATAGAATATCCTGTTGTTCCATTTGAAGTTGAAGTTTGCTTATTCCAAATACCTACCCCGTTTGTATTAACTTTAAAGAAATAACTATTTTGGCTCGCAAAATTTAAGCCACAAAAAGTTGTATTGGTAGCGTCATTAAACATAGATATATATATGTTATCGCTTGCGTCAATGGTTACTGCTTGTATCATATCATCCGTTTGCCCAGTAGATGAATTATAAGAGCCCGGTTTTGTTTTTACCCATAAGCAAGTACCCGTAGGGCTGTATTTTGCTATAAAAATATTATAGCCGGCAGCAGGCACTGATGATGTGCTGCCACCAAAAAACTCGCCACAACCACAAAAACCACCATATATTATAACATTACCATTACTATCAAAACCTGCTACGGTAGCAGTACTTCTGTTGCCCTCTACCGTACAACC
>Ga0134126_10006391_pt1 | contig 14749 bp, 18 predicted proteins | sample KB31752_FD_96881 | JGI IMG/M metagenome (GOLD analysis project Ga0134126, IMG submission 96881) | Terrestrial soil microbial communities with excess Nitrogen fertilizer from Kellogg Biological Station, Michigan, USA - KB3-175-2 | ecosystem: Environmental > Terrestrial > Soil > Unclassified ... | reverse complement strand
TCCCCGAACTCCTGACGAAGTTCGTGCAATTCACGGCGAAGCTCTGCAATTTCGGATTCGAGTTTTGCGACGCGATCGCCATCGGTTGAACTTGATCGTGGAGAGCTTACTGCGATCGCATCCTGCTGCGGTTCGCCCGAGAGCAGATGTGCGTAGCGTGCTTCTTTGGTCCCCGGCTGGCGCTGCAATACTTTCACCATCGGAGGATCGCGCTCGTTCAGGCGATGCAGCGCGGCTTCCACGTCGTCGAGGTGCTCGAAACGAAACATGCGTTCGGTGCGTCCCCGCAGTTCGCCGGGAGTTTGCGGACCGCGCAGCAGCAGAACGCAGAGCAGCGCAGTTTCGCCGCGCGGGAGGTTGAAGACCTCCTGCAACCGATGTTCGTACTTGGTCACGCGGCTATCCGCGCCGCGTGCAGGTCCGGCCAATCGCTTATCCTGCAATCCGGCGACGGCGTCGCGCACGGTGTCCTCGTCAAGATTCATGACCGGCTCGCGATTGTTCTTCTGATTGCACGCGTTCACCAGCGCATTCAGCGAAAGCGGATAGTAGTCGGGCGTGGTGATGTCTTTCTCGATCAGCGAGCCGAGTACGCGGGCTTCGATCGGACTGAGATGAATCTCCATGTAGTCAGACTAGTGCATTGCGGCGTCCGGCAAAAGGCAGAACCGGCGCCGGTAGGCGGGGTCCCCAACAGACGCCGATTTTGCGGTTGGTGGGGTGCTACGCGGTGGGTCGGAGATGGCCGGATGGCCAGCTCCGAGCTCGTTGAAACGCGAATTGTCGATAAACGCAGCGCCAAACCCGCGGCTGCCCCACCGCCTACCGGCGGCGGTTCTGTTCGCTGGGTTGATCCAACATCTGTCGAATGCGTTCCGCGAGGTCGCGGAAGCGATAGGGCTTCTGCAGAAACGAGGCATTCTCGACGCTTTCCACAATGGAGGTCGCGGTATATCCGGAAGTAAAAAGAACGCGGACTTCCGGATGCAGATCTTTAACTCGGCGCGCAAGATCGTCACCGCGCATCTTGGGCATGACCACGTCGGTAATCATGAGATCGATAGGTCCGGAATGACTTTGGCACAGAGCGAGCGCCTCATTCCCATTTGGGGCTTCGAGCACGTCGTAGCCGCGAGCGACGAGGGCCTCGCGCATGAGTTCGCGCAACGCTGCTTCATCTTCTACCAGCAGAATGGTTCCGTGGTGCGTCTTTTCGCGCGTTACCGCATGTTCGTCATGCGTGGCTGGCGGCGCAATTCCGGAAGCCTGGGGCAGATACACCTCGAACGTGCTGCCCTGGCCCACTTCGCTTTGCACGGTGATGAAGCCTCCGCTTTGCTGCACGATCCCATAGACGATGGAAAGGCCCAGCCCAGTGCCTTTGCCGAATTCTTTGGTGGTGAAGAATGGTTCGAAAATTCGTTGCTGCGTATTGGCATCCATTCCCATTCCGGAATCACGGAGGGAGAGCAGGACATACTCTCCCGGCTGTGCGCGGTGTGCGCGCGCGACCGAGTTCTGCGTGCCGATAGTTGCATTCGCGGTGCGGATCTCCAGCCCGCCGCCCTGAGGCATGGCGTCGCGGGCATTCACCACAAGGTTCATGATCAGGTGCTCAAGCTCACCTCGATCCACTTTGATCGGCCGCAGCTGCGGATCGAAAGACGTGCGGAATTCAATCGTTGGACCAATCACGCGCCGGAGCATCTCAGACATTTCTTCAACTACCTGATTCAGGTTCAGCACCGTCGGTTCGAGCAGTTGCTGACGGCTGAAGGCAAGCAGGTGGCGCGTAAGCGAGCCTCCACGCTCAACCGCTTGTCGGATGCCCTGCAGGTAGCGGGCGATGGGATCGTCAGCATGGATCCGCATGAGCGAAAGTTCGCCGTAGCCGCCGATTACGTTCAGGAGATTGTTGAAATCGTGAGCGATGCCGCCGGCGAGACGTCCGACCGCGTCCATCTTCTGCGCGTGCCGGAATTGGCGCTCCATCTCGCGGCGCTCGGTCAGATCCTCGCAGATGCTCACTACGCCCAAAACACGATTCTGAGCATCGCGGATGGGATCCCGAGTCACATAAACCACTTTGGTACGGCCCTGCTTTGTGCGCAGCGCGACTTCGCCGTGCCACGAGGCGCCGGCGCGATCGGCGGTGCGGATCTGCAGCTGAAGAGCCGGATCGATGACCAAAGCGGGAATACCGCCAATAGGCTTGATGCTTTCCACGTCGTATCCAGTGAGCTTGATGAAAGCAGGATTGTGATAGAGAGAATTTCCCGGCGGATCGGCGATCACGATGCCATCGCTCGAGTGTTCGACCGCCGTACTGATTCGCGTGAGATTCTCCTCGGCATGCTTGCGCTCCGTGATGTCGAGCATCAGCCCGCGCAGTACCGGACGCTCTCCTGGCTCTTGAACTACGGTGACCACGTCCCGCAGCCACACCACGCGATTACCGGGACCAAGCATGCGGTAATCGAAGACATGATCAACACCGCGAGCCGTACAGTCGCGGCAGAACGCGGCAGACCATTCCACGTCATCGGGATGCGTGTGCTTGCGCCAAAAATCAGGTTCGGTGGTCCACTGCTCCGGAGGAAAGCCGAGGATGCGTTCGGCTTGTGGGCTTACGAAGCGGAATTGGAAGGTGTTGGCGTCGGCTTCCCAGATGATTGCGTCAAGCGAATTGATGAGCTGCGAGCAGAAGTTCGCGTCGAGCGGCTCTTGCTGCGGATATCGAATGTTCGGCTGACTGCTCATGGCGCCGCACCTCAGCGAGTTTGCCGGTCATGTTCTGCTTCGCTGCGTGGGATGCGCAAAGCGCGCACCTCGTTGCGCTCGCAGCATTCCAGCGGCACTGGGCTGAGTACAAAATTGGAACTGTTATTTGTAGTCCTCGGAGGTGACCTGTTTCAAGTAGCGATAGTAGAAATCCACGCCGTCGTAGAACGACTTGACCGGCAGACGCTCATCTTTGCCATGCGCGCGAATGTCATTGTTTTCCAGTGCCAATCCGGAAACACCATAGGTCGGCAGCCCAGCTGGAATCGTGTACACCGCATCGGAAGCTCCGGTCGCCATCGAAGGCACAACCGGAGTGCCGGGCCACATCTGCTGCGTAACCTGCTCGAGCGGCTTCATGACCTGCGGAAGCAGCGGAGGCGGTGGAAAGGACTTTCGTTGGGACGGTCCTGTTTCGATCTCGCCGTTGCTGCCAACATCACTCACTGTGACCTTAGGATCGTTGAAGATTTTGATCAGTGTTTCTCGCGTTTCGTCGATTCCGTGGCCGGGAAGAATGCGGCAGTTCACATTCGCATGCGCAGTCTGCGGCAGAGCGTTGTTCGCGTGTCCACCGTCGATGCGAGTGGCTACGCAGGTGGTGTGTATGAGCGCATTGTTGATCGGGTCTTGCGAGAGTCGCGCAATCGCCTGATGATCTGGGGGATTCGAGAGAATGGCTTTCATGTCCGCCGCTCGCGGCCCGTGCTCGATCTTCGACATCTGAGTGAAATACGCGCGCGTGACATCGTTCAGCTCGAACGGGAATTGAAATTTCTCCAGACGGGAGAGCGCGTCAGTGATGTGGTAGATAGCATTGTCGGGAGTGGGAAGCGAGCTGTGTCCGCCAGGATTGGTCGCGGTGAGCCGATAGTCGGAGTACAGCTTTTCCGTGGCGTCCATCTCCATCATCAGCGGTTTGCCATTCTCGAGTTGCACTCCGCCGCCGTCGGGATTGAGGACGAACTCAGCGTCGATCAAGTCGCGATGGTTCTTCACCAGCCACTCGACTCCGTTGGAGCTGCCGCCTTCTTCATCGGCGGTGAGGGCGAGAATGATGTCGCGATCGGGACGGTAGCCTTCTTTCTTGAAGCGGATCATCGTCGTGACAAGAACCGCGTCGGCGCCTTTCATATCCTGCGTGCCGCGTCCGTAGAAATAGCCGTCCTTTTCGATGAACTGGAACGGATCGGTGGTCCAGTCGCTGCGCTTCGCTTCCACGACATCGAGATGTCCGATCAACAGTACGGGTTTGTGTTTGCCCGTTCCGTGCAGGCGCGCCACCATGTTCTTCTTGCGATCATTGGGACCGAGCACTTGAATGTCCGAATCGGGAAATCCTGCGTCGCGCAGCCGCTGCGCCATGGCTTCGGCCGCAGTGGTCACGTTGCCGACAGAATCTGTGGTGTTGATTTCGATGAGCTGTTTAAAGATGTCGTGCGCAAGCTGGCGGGTGGATTCGTCGACTTGTGCCAACGTAAGTGTGCTTGTGAACAGCGCCAAACAAACGAGGGATATGAAGGCTTTCAATCTTCTCTCCAGATTGGAATCGGGAGGTTCAGTGTAAATGACAAGAGGTCTCGAACCGATGTTTCGGAACTCGGCCCAGAGCTACCGCAGATTTACACGTTGAGGGAGGAGTCACCTGAGAGTGCTGCGATTTCCGTTGCATTATGCATTTTGGGAATGCTTCCAGTCGCCTGTCATCCTGAAGCGCTTCTTTTGCGCGAAGGATCTCCCGCGATGCATCGGACTTGATTGCTTCCGGTAAGGCTCCTTCACTATGGCCTACAATGTTGCTCGCCAAATGCGCGAGCATCTCTACTCTGTGTACATCATGTGGAGTCTTTCCGGTGTGCTCTACATCGGAGTCAGCAGCGATCTTCAGGCCCGGTTCGCCAGCACAAGGCAGCGAAGTTCGAAGGCTTTTCTGAGAAATATCGATGTCATCGCTTGATCTATTACGAACGGTACGACTACATCCAGGCAGCCATCGGACGTGAGAAACGACTGAAAGGCTTTACCCGAAAGAAGAAGATGACGCTGATTGAGTCGATGAATCGCACTGGCGCGACTTGAGCGAGAGTTGGGAGCGCGAGCATCTCGTTCCAAGACAATCGATGAAAGAAGCCGATTAAGCCATCGCCCGCCGAATCAAACTGTCAATCCACGGTTCCCGCCCAAAGAGCCCTACTGGCGACAATTAAGCCGGAGGCATCGCGGGAGATCCTTCGCGTAAAAGAAGCGCTTCAGGATGGCAGGTCCTACAGGGGGGCGTCAGCGCCGGCATTCGCTGCAAGGTCGTCGGCGTTACTGTTGAGTAACTAGATCTTTAAGCCTTTACGCCCAAAAGCCGCAGGCACTTTGGTTATGCTCGCCATACGAGATTTCGGCATCAAACTTGGGTTGGATTCAGAGTAGCTATGAAGTCGTTTTTTCTAATTTTCAATTTGCTGATCGGATGTGCTCTGTACGCGCAGATGTCGCCGGAACCAAGCACGACAGCGCGCAGCGAGAATGATGCGCGTCCCCTGACCTGGCGCGAGGGTGCCGCGATTATCGACAATGCGCGGCAGAACAACTCCCAAATCGATCCAGAAGAGGACTGCTCGCATCTCGTGCACGATATCTACGATCTTGCAGGATTGCACTATACGTACGCGCCTTCGATGGATCTCTATCGCGGTGTAGACAGCTTCGAAAGAGTGCGCACTCCGCAACCCGGTGATCTGATCGTGTGGCGCGGGCACGTTGGCCTGGTTGTCGATCCCAGCGAGCATTCCTTCTACAGCTCTCTGAGCACTGGGCCCAAAGTGGACACGTACGATTCTCCGGTGTGGCGCAGACGCGGTCCGGTGCGGTTCTTTCGTTATCTGCTGCATGCGGGTGAACGCGTTAGTTTGTTCAGTGCCAATACGTTGAGAGCCGCGGCCGGCGACTCTCCCAAATCGGACCTCGATTCGGATTCGCCAAAGCCGGCTACTAAAGCGCCACAGTCATCTTTGCACCCGGAATATACGGAGGTCGTTGTCCTGAATCGGGAACGACCAACCAAGGCGGTATTTGAGCAATCGCTGCTTCAACTCTGGAGCAATCCCTCAGACGAGAGGCAGGACCGGTGGGAAGAGGCCAGCGACTTAGTGATCGTCGAGTCGCTCAAAATCGAGCGGCTGCATCTACAGGGAAGCTCAGGAACAGTCGATGCAAAGATTCGAGCAGCCGGCCACCTTACTGCCGATGCCGCGGATGGTAAGTCGTCAACCCAGGCTGTCCGTTTTCATCTGGTTCGCTACAAAAACGGATGGCGCATCGATGATCCTTCAGGACGGATGTATTTGAGCGGGAACGCCGCAGTGATTGCCGTCTCCGATCGCCTGTCCGGAATCGCGCGAGAGAATGCCTCGCGCAGCGAGCAGATACAGACAGCCAATCTGCTGAGAACGATCTTGCGGTGAAGGCATTTCGCGACGTGTGATTTGAAATCGTGAAATAACCAGGCTTTTCCGCCAACGATTTAGAGTAGAGGCATGCTCATCCTAGCCTCCGCGTCCCCGCGCAGACAGGAGCTGTTGCGGAACGCTCTGATTCCCTTTTCGGTACAGGTGTCAAATGCGCTGGAAGAGCATCGACCGGGAGAAGTGCCGGAAGCTTGCGTGCGGCGGCTGGCACAGGAGAAGGCGAGTTCAGTTGCGCAGCGTGCGAATGGCGATAGTCCGATTCTTGCGGCCGACACTGAAGTGGTTCTTGATATCAAGAGCGGAACTCCGCTGGGAAAACCACGCGATGCGGCCGATGCTGCGCGCATGCTGCACATGCTGAGTGGGCGGAGTCACTATGTGATCACAGGCGTGTACTTGATGTGGAAGCGTGACGGCGGATGGCAATCACACGAGGCGGCGGAAATCACAACCGTGTTCATGCAGCCCATCAGCAAACAGGACATCGATGCATACGTCGCCACAGCCGAGCCGATGGACAAGGCAGGAGCGTACGCGATCCAAGGCGTCGCGTCGCGATGGATCTCGCGCATCGAAGGCTGCTACTTCAATGTAGTGGGATTACCGGTGCCGCTGGTCTATCGCATGCTCCGCGAGCATGCGCCGGAAGCGCTTGGAGCGCGGTAGAGCGTCAGGAGGGACAGATTACGACTAGCTCTTCTTCTCTTCCGTTGTCGTGCTGTGCTCGCCGTCTTTTACCGCGCTCTTGAAATTCTTGATGCCTTCGCCGAGACCCTTGCCGAAGTCGGCCAGCTTGCCCGGTCCGAAAATCAGGAGGGCAATGCCGAGCAGAAGCAACAACTCGGGAATGCCTAATTTGCCGCCAAACATGAACTACCCCCAAATGAATGCCGTATAGCTGATGATAGGCGGTTATGCCGCCTGCGTCAAAGTAAACCCGGATTTAGGGCCGAAGATGCGAACTGTCCAAGCAATAAGCAATAGGCGATAGGCAATAGACAACACACGTTGCGAGATCCAGCCTATTGCTTATTGCCCATGCCTTCGTTCACAGCGACGCGATCAATCCGGCCAGCAGCGCCGTTCGCGGAGCGATCTGGTCCAGCAGAATCGACTCATTGGTCGCATGAGCGCCTTCGCCGACCGCCCCAAGGCCGTCTAAGGTAGGGACTCCCAAAGCCGCCGTGAAATTCCCGTCAGAGCCGCCCCCGGTGGATTGCTCGTCGACTTTGAATCCCAGCGATTGGGCTACCTGGGCCGCCTTGCGATACAGAGCTACTCCCTTTTCCGTGCGCTCCATCGGCGGGCGGTTGATCTGGCCAGTGACTTCGAGCTTGCAGCGCGAGTCTCGCGGGCGAAGCGACTTCATTTTCTGGTCGATGTCCCGGCCATCGGAGGCGGTCTTGACGCGAACATCGACCTCTGCCCACGCATCGGCGGCGATCACGTTGCTGCGCGTTCCGCCACGGATCAGGCCCACATTGGCGGTCATCCCGCGCTTGATGTCAGTAAACGTAGAGATGGTTTGGATCTGATGGGCAAGCTCGTGAATGGCGCTCGCACCCTGCCCAGGATCGACGCCGGCGTGGGCGGCTTCTCCGCTGACTTTGACCTCGTACACGCCGACACCTTTCCGTGAAGTTTTGACGGAGCCTTCGAGCCCTTGGCCCGGCTCAAGCACGAGTACGGCTTGAGATTCGAGCGCGAGCTTCTGCGTGATCACGCGAGAGACGTGGCTGCCAATCTCTTCATCCGAAACGAACAACATGCGAACGGGAGGATGAGGACTGTTATGCTCCCGCAGCAGCGCCATCGCGTGAAGAGCGATGGCAACGCCGGCTTTCATGTCGAGAACGCCTGGCCCCCAGACCCGTCCATTACTGACTCGAAACGGCATCTGCTTGAGCGTGCCCAGGTCCCAAACAGTATCGATGTGGCCCAGCAGCAGCACGGGCTTGGTGTCCGTCACTCCCGGAAAATCGGCCTGAACATGGTTTCCCGTTTCTGCCGCGGAGTGGATCTGAGCATGGGCGCCATAGTGTTCGAGGCGCGTGGCGAGAAATTCAGCGAGGTGATCGAGCGCGGCTTTGTCGCTGCTGGGAGACTCCATCTCGACCATTGCCTTCAGGTCGGAGAGCAGCTGCTCCTGCCGCGCGCGTGCGTGAGCAAGCGAAATCATGCGCTGTTGAGCTTACCATCCAGCATCGATTCGCCAAGTAGTCCGGCGAGAAACTATAATTTCCCGCTTAGGAATAATAAAGAGCGAACACGGAGGGCACGGAGGAGACGAAGTTTTTGTCTCTGTGTTCGTGAACAGCTTCGCCGATTCTCAGCACAACGTGAGCGATTCGGAAACCAGAAGAAGAGCCTCTGTGTCCTCCGTGACCTCCGTGTTCAATCCTCACCATGACTACAGAAAACCAGAGCGGCGTCTCCACCGTCGAAGCTGAAGCTCCCTCGACCGAGAAGAAGACGCTAGACATCACGGAAATTCAGGCGATTCTGCCGCATCGCTATCCCTTTCTCTTGATTGATCGCGTGATCGAGATCGAGCGCAAGAAGCGCATTGTCGCCGTCAAGAACGTCACGGCGAACGAGCCGCACTTCATGGGGCACTTTCCCGGCTATCCAATCATGCCTGGCGTGCTCATCGTGGAAGCAATCGCGCAGGCGGGAGGCGCTCTGCTGCTTACCGAAATTCCTGATCGCGATCAGAAGCTGATGGTCTTTACTGGCATCGAGCGCGCGAAATTTCGCAAGCCGGTTACGCCCGGCGACCAACTGCGTGTCGAAGTCGACGTGCTCGCCTGGCGCTCTACTGCCGTCAAGATGCAGGGGAATGTTTATGTCGGGGACAAGCTTGCCTGTGAGGCGACGGTCACATGTCAATTGGTGAGTCGCCCTGCGTGAGCGCCCGCATTCATCCGACTGCAATCGTCGATTCTGCGGCACGCATTCCTGAGAGCTGCATCATTGGCCCATTCTGCGTTGTGGGCGACGACGTCGAGATCGGGGAGAACTGCGAGCTGCTCTCGCATGTGGTGTTAAAAGGTCCCACACGAATGGGACACTCGAATCGCGTGTTCCCGTTCGCCACACTTGGCCTTGAACCGCAGGATTTGAAGTTCAAAGGCGAGAAGACCCGGCTTGAAATCGGTGACAACAACACCATCCGCGAGAGCGTGACCATCCATCGCGGCACGCCGGCGGGCGGAGGCGTGACTCGGGTCGGCAGCAACTGCCTGATCATGGCTTACACGCATATTGCTCATGATTGCATCATTGCCGATCACGTCATCATGGCCAATGCCGCAACGCTTGCGGGGCATGTGACCGTGGAGGAGTATGCGGTAGTAGGCGCGTTATGCCCGGTACATCAGTTCGTTCGCATTGGCGCGTACTCGTACATCGGCGGCGGCACAACGATTACCCAGGACGTGCTTCCCTTTTCTCTCACCAGCGCCAAACGCGATGTTCATGCATTCGGCATGAACTCAGTAGGACTGCAGCGGAAAGGATTCTCAAAAGAACGTTTACGGAAGATACACTCCGCATATCGGCTACTACTCAGTTCCAAAATGAACATCGGCGAAGCGCTTGCGAAGCTAAAAGCCGAAGGCGATCTCGGCGAGGATGTAGAGCGGCTGGTGAAGTTCGTAGCGGGATCGGAGCGGGGAATCCTCAAATGAGATCGGGTGATCGGGCCAGAGAATCGGGTGATCGGGTGATCGGGTCATCCGGTGAAGTTAAAGGCAAAATCCCACCGCAATTCACGCTTTATGCAATTCGCGACTTTGGCGTGATCCGCGTCACGTTGTTAGTTTTAGATCCCCCGATCACCCGATGACCCGATCACCCGATTCCTCGACTCGATCCCCCGACCGCCAAACATCCCCTGGTGCGCTTGGTCTGATTGCCGGCAACGGTCGCTTTCCTTTTTTGGTCCTCGATGCTGCGCGCGCCAGAGGCGAGCGGGTGGTCGTCGCCGCAATCAAGGAAGAAACGGAACCGGAGATCAAGGACCGCGCCGCGCATGATTCGGAAATTCGCCTGCATTGGCTTTCCCTCGGCGAGCTATCGAAGCTGATTGAGACGTTCCACAAGGAAGGTGTTGCTCGCGCCATCATGGCGGGCCAGGTGAAGCATAAGCAAATATTCTCCAGCATTCGTCCTGATTGGAGGCTGGCGAAGTTGCTGTTATCACTCGGAACTCGCAACACTGATTCGCTGCTGGGGGGCGTGGCCAAGGTCCTCGCCGACGAAGGCATTACCATGCTGAGCTCGACTTCCTATCTCGATCCGCTTCTGGCCAGGGAAGGGATCCTGACGCGGCGTGCACCGAATGGAGCCGAGCAGAGAAATATCGATTATGGACGGAAAGTCGCGCGCGAACTAGCGCACCACGACATCGGGCAAACCGTGGTCATTGCGGAAACAGCGTGCGTGACCGTCGAGGCTATGGAAGGTACTGATGCGACGATTCATCGCGCCGGAGAAATCATGCGCACCCTGCATCACGACGAAACTCCCGAGTCATTCTTGAGCCGAGCGCTAACCGTGGTGAAAGTGGCTAAGCCGAATCAGGATCTCCGCTTCGACGTTCCCGTCATCGGAGTTAAGACCATAGATGCGATGCGCGAAGCAGGAGCTACGTGTCTGGCTGTCGATGCCCAGCGGTGTCTTTTTCTCGATGGCGACCGCATCATTGACGCCGCCGATCAGGCGAATATCGCGATTCTAAGCTCTGCGGAGCCAGACTAATCTGGCGCCTCACTCATACCGATTTTCGATGAGTGAGCTGCCCGAATTGGGAATCCTTATCGTTCTAAATTAAGCGGCAGGAAGGATCTCTTCCCTATGCTGCTCGGCGGCTTTCGATTTCAAGCCGGCTAGTGTCGCCATCGTAAACGCCTCGAGAGCCATATTGAGGTCGCGTGCGGCTACATCGAGGTGTTCTCGCTTTGTGAGCAGATTGCCGGTAATTCCGAGCAGCCATGCGGAGCAGATGTATCCCGCGGGTCTCTCATAACCGAGCAGGATCCCTGTCCCCACTGCCATCTCTATCACGCCGACAATGCGCATGAACGCGCTGGGGCTGATCGGCAATTTTTCTGCGACCATTGGAGAGAGATATTTCTCCCAGTCGGTGAGTAAGTTGAAGAATTTATCCGCGCCGGCGGCGCAGGCAGTTGCTCCTAAAGTGAAGCGCAGAGCCTTGGTTAGCTTTTCAAGATCGTCGTGCATGGCTATCGAGTCTCCTCGATAGTGCGATGCGAGATCAGCGCTGCTGGTGGGATGCTGCTGCCGCTGCGACGGCAGCTTCTGTGGACTCGTGCTCATTTGCGGGAGCTTCGGGCCCGAGTGCCTGTTCTTCTACCGACGATTCGGAGAGAGCATCGATCTTCTTCAGAACTTCGAGGCGATGCACTTCTGCTCGCCTCTCTAACTCATGCAGCGACTGCATCACTATGCTCCTGCTTCGCCGCCTTCGCGGTTCACGGTGACTTTTACATGCGCCGTGACTTCGCGGTGCAGCTTGATCGGCACATGGAATTCGCCCAGGCTCTTAAGCGGATCATCGAGGTGAATCTTACGACGATCGACGTTGAAGCCCTTGCTCTCAAGGGCAGACGCGACATCTGCGGATGTTACAGAGCCGAAGAGGTGATCCTTCTCGCCAACCTTGCGCTCGAAGGTGAGCTGCACGTCATTGAGCTGCTGAGCCAGAGCCTCGGCGCCGGTCTTCTCTTTCGCTGATTTGCGGACGGCAGCGGCTTTCATCTGCTCGATCACGGCCTTATTGGCGCGGCTTGCTTCAATCGCAAGCTTGCGCGGTAGAAGGAAGTTGCGGCCATATCCTTCGGCGACTTTTACAATCTCGCCGCGATGGCCGAGCTTTTCGACATCTTCTTTGAGAATGACTTCCATGAAAACAAGCTCCTAAGCTGCTAGCTTCTAGCTGCTAGCTAAATTCAAAAGGGCGTCGCGAACATCCCAGCGTGATTCGATCCGTCACAGCCAAACGAGGCGCTCAGGGATTTCGACAATCCGGCTGGTAGCTGGAAGCTGGCAGCCGGCAGCTTCGTTCCTACTTTGCCGCGAACGGAAGCAGGGCGATGTTGCGTGCCTGCTTGATGGCCGCGCTCAATCTGCGCTGATGCGGCGTGCATACGCCAGTCAGTCTACGAGGGACGATCTTGCCGCGTTCGGCTACGAAGCCAGAGAGCAAACGAACATCCTTGTAGTTGATGGCGTCAATCTTCTCGACGCAGAACTTGCATACTTTTTTGCGGCGGAAGAATTTGCGTCCGCCTTCGCGACCGCCAGGTCCGCCTGGACGGCCTTCACGACGTGGTCCGCGATCTTGAGTTGCGCCGGCTGCGCCGGCGGGTGTTGGTGTGTCTGACATATATCTCCTTTGAGCTGCTAGCTACTAGCCTCTAGCTAACTCGGTTTGGATCCACGCTGCGTCGATGCCTTGACCTTGCGCGGTTGAAAGCCGAACAACTGCGAATTCGACGCAACGATCTGCAACTTAAATATGCGGGCTAGAAGCTCGCAGCTAGTAGCCAGCAGCTTATTTACGCTGTCGCCGCAGGCGCAGGAGTTGCCTCCGGCGCAGGTGCTGGCGCTGGTTCTGACGCAGACCGCTTTACCTTGGTCGCGCGAATCTGCTTAATCTTCTCCAGACGCTTCTGCTCCTCGTCGACCCGGACGCTGAGGAACTTGATTACCGGTTCTGACACACGCAGGCGTCGTTCAATCTCGTGGATCGCTTTGCCATCGGCTTCGACGGTGAGCAGGACGTAAAAGCCATCCATAAACTTGCGCACCAGATACGCGAGGCGCCGCTTGCCCATGCGCTCGACGTTCTTCACAGTTGCTCCGGCATTTGCGGCTTGCGATTCGAGGTTCGAGATCAGCTTGTCGAGATCTTCCTCCTGCAGGTCGGGCCGGATAATAAACATCACTTCGTATGTACGTTGCATTCTGTTCTCTCTTCCGAAACTTGTCCGACAGAACCGTCGGCGGTAGCCGATGGGGCAGCCGCTTGTTGTGCAGCTGCGCTGAGCTTAGGTTCCGCGAGCATCGTGTAACCGTAGCTGGCATCCTGCCATCTGCGGCCCACCGGCTACCGCCGGCGGTTCTGTTACTTCGGGCGCTGGTTGAAGCGATTCATCGCTCCTGGCAGCCCATCCTTCAAAATCGCTTCTACTGCATCTGCTGCGCGGTCGATCAGGTCGCTCACAGCTTCGAGCTGCGGCTTCTTGAACTGGCCCAGCACGAACTTCGCGCCGTCGCGTACCGGATGATCGGGTTGAATTCCCAATCTGACCCTGATGAACTCATCAGTTCCCAGCGAGCCAACCAGCGACTCGACTCCGTTGTGCCCCGCCGTTCCGCCGCGCTGTTTAATGCGCAGCGTGCCGAAGGGCAAGTCAAGCTCGTCGTAAACAACGACCAATCCATTTGCCGGCTCGATCTCGAACTCATCGACCAGCTTGCGCACCGACAGACCGCTTAGGTTCATGAAGGTCTCTGGCTTAACCAGCATGACCTCGTGTCCGGCGACCTTCGTCTTGGCCGTTGCCGCCTGGCATCTGCGGCTCACGACATCTACGTTCGCGCGTTCCGCGAGGCGATCGACGGTCAGAAATCCGAGATTGTGCGGTGTGAACTGGTACTCGATACCCGGATTGCCGAGACCGACAACCAGCTTCACTCCTATTTCTTGCCCTCGGCCTTCTTACCGCCTTCGGCCTTCGCGCCCGCTTCAGGCGCAGCTTCCTCGGTCTCCTGCTTGCCCTTCTTGATGACCTCAGGCTCAGCCGGAGCCGCAGCCGCGGCTTCAACGCCAGCCTCAGCCGGAGCCGCCTCAACAACTTCCTTCACCGAAGTGATGTGCGCAACAGGCTGCGTCTCATCAGTCACGAACTTGATCTTGCCGCTGTGCGGCAGATCGGAGACGCGCAACACTTGTCCGAAGACGAGCGCAGTGACGTCCAGATCGATCTGATCCGGAATGTCGCCGGGCAAGCACTCGATCTCGACTTCGCGCAGCATCTGCTCAAGAATTCCACCTTGCGTCTTCACGCCTTCCGGAACGCCGGTCAACTGCACCGGCACATTTACGCGCAGCGCCTGATCCATGGCAATGCGCTTCAGGTCGATATGCATGAGCGTTCCCTTAATAGGCTCGTATTGCCAATCGACGATCATCGCCTTGGTTTGCTCGCCGCCGACCTTCAGGTCGAATACGGTATTGTGACCGCTATCGGAGTGGAGGATGCGGCCGATCTGCTTAGGATCGACCGTGACCGGAACCGAATCCTTCTTCGCGCCATAGACAATGGCGGGAATGCGTCCGCTGGCACGCACACGACGCGCTGCGTTCTTGGTCCGCGCCTCTTCCGGTCGCGGTTGCGTTTCTACTAGTTCTTGAGTTGCCATAAGGTCCTTCTAAGTCCGAAACTGCTTAGGAATTTCGTGATTTCATGATTGTGTGATTT
>Ga0134126_10006390_pt1 | contig 14753 bp, 9 predicted proteins | sample KB31752_FD_96881 | JGI IMG/M metagenome (GOLD analysis project Ga0134126, IMG submission 96881) | Terrestrial soil microbial communities with excess Nitrogen fertilizer from Kellogg Biological Station, Michigan, USA - KB3-175-2 | ecosystem: Environmental > Terrestrial > Soil > Unclassified ... | reverse complement strand
TCCGCAAAGAACCGCGCCAGCGTCACGTAGCGCTCGCCGCTGCCGCCCGCCTTGGCCGCGAGCGCTTCGCCGGCGAGCATGCAGCCGCCGAGCGTCGCGCCGAACAGCCGAAGATAAGGCGTGGCGCCGGCGAGGGCGTCGTTCGGGCGGGTAGCGACGCGCTCCAGCAGCCAGCGGCTGGCGCGATCCAGCGAGCCGAGCGCGTCGCGCAGCTTGGTGGCCGTGGTGCCGAAGGCGGGATCGTTCGAGCCCTCGACCTGTTTGACCGTCGCATCGAGCTCGGCGAGCAGCGTAAAGACCGAGGCGCCGCCATTGGCAGCCAGCTTGCGCGTGACGAGATCGATCGACTGGATGCCGTTGGTGCCCTCGTAGATCGAGGTGATGCGCGCGTCGCGATAATGCTGCGCGGCGCCGGTCTCCTCGATGAAGCCCATGCCGCCATGCACCTGCACGCCGAGATAGGCGACCTCGTTGCCGATGTCGGTGGAGAAAGCCTTGGCGATCGGCGTCAGCAGCGCGCCGCGGGCGGCCGCGTCAGCGCGGACTTTGGCGTCCTTGGCACGCACGGCAACGTCGAGCGCAACCGCGGTGGCGTAGCAGATCGAACGCGCGGCGGCCGTCATCGCCCGCATCTGGAGCAGCATGCGCTTGACGTCGGGATGCATGATGATGGCATCGGACCCGTCGCCGTTCTTGCCGGCCGCCTTGCCCTGCTTGCGCTCCTGCGCGTAAGCCAGCGCTTGTTGGTAGGCGCGGTCGGCGACGCCGACACCCTCCAGGCCGACGCCGAGGCGGGCCTGGTTCATCATCGTGAACATGCAGCGCATGCCCTGGTTCTCTTCGCCGACGAGGTAGCCGATGGCGCCGCCCTTATCGCCCATGGTCATGGTGCAGGTGGGAGAGGCGTGGATGCCGAGCTTGTGCTCGACGCCGCTTGCATAGATGTCGTTGCGTGCCCCAAGCGAGCCGTCGGCATTGACCAGGAATTTCGGGATCAGGAACAGCGAGATTCCCTTGGTGCCGGCGGGCGCGTCCGGCAGGCGCGCGAGCACGAAATGCACGATGTTGTCGGTCATGTCGTGCTCGCCATAGGTGATGAAGATTTTCGTGCCCTTGACGCGGTAGGTGGCGTCGGCCTGCTTTTCGGCGCGGGTGCGCAGCGCGCCGACATCGGAGCCGGCCTGCGGCTCGGTGAGCTGCATGGTGCCGGTCCATTCGCCGGTGACGAGCTTTTCGAGATAGATGTTCTTCAGTTCGTCCGAGCCATGGGCATCGAGCGCCTCGATCGCCGAGAGCGTGAGCAGCGGGCAGAGGCCGAAGGCGATGTTCGAGGCGCTCCAGATCTCGGTGCAGGCCGCGTTGATCGCCAGCGGCAGGCCCTGGCCGCCGAAGGCTTCGGGGCCGGACACCGCGTTCCAGCCGCCATCGGTCCAGCGCTTATAGGCGTCGGGCCAGCCCGGCGCGGTGGTGACTTTGCCGGCATCGAGCTTGATGCCGTGCTCGTCGCCGACGCGGTTGAGCGGCGCCAGCACGTCGGTGGCGAATTTGCCGGCCTCCTCCAGCACGGCGGCGGTGATGTCGGTGTCGAAATCGCCGTAATGGCCGGCCTCGATGGCGGCCTTCAGCCCGGCGCCGTGGTTGAGCGCAAGCAGCATGTCGTTGATCGGCGCGCGGTAGGTCATGACGTCACTCCCCGATGGCTGGAGCCGTCTTCCCACGAAACCGCTGAGGTCTCAACTGCCGGAAAGGGGCAGCCGTGGGAGTCGGGTCGGCGCAGGAGACTGAACGCCGCACGCCCGTGTATATGGGTGGTGGGATTGGCCCGGATGAGGGGAATTTTTACAATTGCCGCTGTTGAAATGGCCACCTTCTCTCTATAGACCGGCGTCGGCGGCAAGAATCTTGGAAAATCTAAGGTAACCTGTTCTTGCGCCGCTCCCTGCGACGGGCCTATTGGGGCGTAGCCAAGCGGTAAGGCAGCGGATTTTGATTCCGCCATTCGGAGGTTCGATCCCTCCCGCCCCAGCCAGCCATTCGTGCGTTCGGCTAGACTCTCCGAGAGACGCGCGAATGGCCCGGAAATCCGGGCTTTTCGCCCATTCCACGTCGTCTCCGCACTCCCTATTCTGGCGAGACAATAGATTTCCTCAAAGGAGTTTGCTGGTCCACTCCGCACGGGGGATGGCGTAATTGATGCTTCCACAACACCGGCACCCGGGACTGTGCCGCATTGCTGAGGCGCGTCTGTTTGCTCCTTTCGCCGCTGCAATACCGGGTTCAGCCGCATTGGCGATCATAGGTCGGCAAAGAGTGTCTCTCGGAGACTCTGCGCTGCAATACTGACATTCAACCGGCAGATCACATTCGGCAATTGGTCGAAAATCCGAAAAAGGGCCGCAGCGCGGACAAAGATATTCGTATCTCGGCATGATGGCTCTCCGAATGTTGTCGGGCGCGGCTACATTATTTGGCCGCGCCCGCCGAAAGGATCAACTCACGACACCGGCAAAGATGTTCTTCTTGAGGCTGGCGTGGACTCCCCAATTGCCGTCGACGACCTGCGTGACGCCGAAGTCGACACCAACGGACATAAGCGAAATGGCCTCGTCTTCGCTCAGCTTATAGGAATGCATCAGGAAATCCCGCATCTTGCGGAAAGCATCGCGCATCGCGTGATCGACGGACGACTTTTTGAAGATCTCGCTTTGTGCGTTTGGTCCAAGGTCAGTCAGGTACTTGGGATAGCTGAACCCGTGGACCACCCACTCCTCCTTGGTCTCGAGCAAGGGCCAGCCAAGGCGCGACAGGGGAGTGCCTTCGGCAATTTCCTTCTCCTTGTGGAGGATGAACTGAAAGAGACCGGTCCACGAGGACTCGATCGCCGTGCCGGATACCTCGCCGTCCCCCATCGACGCGTGTGAATCGCCGACGGAAAAGAATGCGCCGTCGATCGAGACCGGATAGTACAAGGTCGCCCCTTTTCCGAAGCGCCAATCGTCGACATTTCCACCGATGTAATCGGGAGGAATTGAACTGACGATGTCCGCCTCCTTCGGCGTAAGGCCAAGGCAGCCGAAGTGCGGACGAAGCGGAACGCGAACCCCGCGCAATACACCCGTGTTTGGATTCCACTTTGCTGGATCGACTACCAAACCTGGGTAGTCGTAGGTCTTGTGCTCGACACCGTTCGGATCGGTAAACGGACCCCACCGATAGCTGTGAACCGCGGTCGCCCAATCGCCGTTACCATTGGAGTCAAGTTCGTAGATGGTGACAACTTCACGCTTCTTGCCGTCGAGCAGATCATCGTACTGATACCCCCACCAGGCTGCGAGGTTGGTGCCGAAGGTTTTTCCCTTGAATTTCGAGTTTGCGCATGGGCGTGGATACATGTCCAGAACCCGGACCTCCAGGATATCTCCGGGTTGTGCGCCACGGACCGCAATCGGTCCCGTCATGATATGCACGCCATCTCCAGCGCCCGCGCCGTTAGGCGCATTGGCCGGTCCCGCGCCACGGCGATCCACGTTTTTCTTTTCCTTGGTCCAATAATAAACGCTTTCGGCGCCTGGATCGTCCTTGATCATCCGTTCGGGGTCGTCCCCCGCTTGATGCGTAAGGCATTCGATGGTTGCGAAGTCCCCGCTGTCAATCTCGATCAGCGGCTTCAGCTGCTTGCTGAAATAACCCCAATGCACGGTCTTGTCAGATGCCGGTACGTACCAATGGTTTGACTTTCCAGGCATCGCAGCCATACTGTTGAGAGGAATTTGCCGGGGCGTAAGTTGTTCTGCTTCAGCGGTAGAAATGAGTGGTGACGCAACAGAACCGATAACCGCGGCTCCCCCGGCAAAAGCCGTTGTCTTCAGAAAATTGCGCCGACGTTCGTCGTGCTCGTTACTCGCATCAGCCGATCCTGCCTTGGGTTTGGTCGACATGTCGCCTCTCCTCGGATGTTTCAGTTAAATTCCAAAGTCGCCAGCAATGGTCATCCCGGACGCGCAGATCTTATCTCGGGCTCCGTTGCTTGAAGGGACGCGTGAGAATCCTGGTCATGTTGACCGCGCCAGTCAGCTCTCGATGACGGGCACTGGACCATCCTTCCCATGCGGTCCGAACGATAGAACCAGAACGGTTTGGAAGGATTCCATGGCGCCGAACGCACGGCCCATGATCGCAGACGAACAATTACTTGATCGGATCGCGTTTGAGCTGGTCTAAAACCAGAGAAGCGTCAAAAGCTTGTAGCTGATGCATCGGTGCTTGCTGGCAAGGCGCGCTAAATGTTTGTGCGTCCACGATCAAAAGGCGATCGTCGTAGTCCGGCCTCGCCGGCCATGACGGCTTGTCAGCGTTCCCCTGGAAGCGCACAGTGGCGCGACGGGAGGGGATCCCATGCATACCAGCAGCAATCGAACTGTCATCGATGAAATTCCCCTTGAGCGCCAGCAGGAAGCGTGGCGGTCCGCACTGAACTCGATTTTTCTCGAGCCCCGCCTGCCAGTATCGGGCTCCGTCCCGTCCAGCGATCTTCTTCTGCGCGAGTTGCCGAGCGGAGCGCGAATGACCCGCTTGCGGTCGGCCGCACAGTTGCTGACTTACAAAAAGACGGCCGATACCGTTGAAGACCGATTGCTCGCGATCTTTTTGGCAACACCTGGATCTGCCATTTTCAAGTACGGTAGCGCGGCTCAAACCATGATCGATTCCCAGATTTTGATTGCCGATTTTCGAAATTCGTGGAATTTGGATATCGCTTCGGAGTTCGAGCTCTTCATCCTCGATGTTTCGCGAGACCGGCTGCTGGGAAGAATTGGCACGCGCAAGGTTGGATTGCCGGTAACGCTCGGTGCGCCCCCCATTCAGAATTTTGCAACCGTATTGGCGCGCTCCGTTTCCGAGCGGTTTTATTCGCTTCAGCAGTCCGAGCTGGCCTCGATTGAAGCAGCCCTTGTTGAATTACTGGTCGAAGGGCTGTCATCGTGCCGAACAAAGGATTTGCGCCAGACAACTCAGACACAGGCTGGTCACCTGCGTCGCGTTCATGCGGCAATCGAGGCGCATTTGGCGGACCCGGAATTGTCGATCAAGGATATTTCGGCTCAGAAAGGCTTGTCGGCCAGGTACGTGCAAAGGCTATTCGAACGCCAGCATATCACGTTCTCCGCTTATCTGAGAAAGCGCCGGCTGGAGAGATGCCGCCTCGATTTGGTCGATCCTGACCAATGTAATACAAGTATTTCGGAGATCGGGTTCAAGTGGGGATTTCGCGACCTGGCGACGTTCAGCCGGGCGTTCAGTCTCGAGTACGGGATGTCGCCGCGGGATCTCCGCAAATCGGCACCTTCGCTCGACAAAGCGCTGTTGACGAGAGGTCGTCCCTATTTGCGGACCGTTTCGGAACAGCCTCCACCCTCCATGGAACTGGCTTCATCGAATGCGTTTGAGCCTGGGCAACAAGAGGGTCCGAGATCCAAACCTCAACGGGTGGCGCGGGCCGGATACTATCTTCCGGTCAACAAGGATACGGTCCATTGGGGTTACCTCAGTCGCTCGATACCGCCAAAGCTCTGCGTTGGTCCGGACGCAACTATCACCATCGAAACACTGACCCAACACGCGTTCGATGACTACGATCGCATGATCAAGGGCGATCCGGGGGCCGAGAGCGTTTTTGAGTGGAGGGCAGACTATAAAGCGGTCAACAGGCGCGGTGCCGGCCCGCTAAATGCCTCGATCTTTGGAAGGGGCGCGGGCGAGGGATTTGGCGTCCACATATGTACCGGGCCGATTTACGTTGCCGGAGCAGAGCCTGGCGATATTCTGGAAGTGCAATTGCTGGATTTGCAGCCGCGGCCGTGTGCGAATCCTGCCTTTGAGGGCAAGGCGTTTGGAAGCAATGCCGCGGCCTGGTGGGGCTTTCACTACGGAAATCTGCTCGAACCGCCGGATCAGCGCGAGGTCATTACCATTTTCGAAACGGACCTCAATGAGGGCGCGCGATTTGCGAAGGCTGTGTATTCATACCGCTGGACGGAACAGGTCGATCCTTTTGGCATTCGCCATGTCACCATGGACTATCCGGGGGTGCCCGTCGATCAGAAGACGGTCGCAAAACACTCGACACTGAGCGATGTCCGGATTCCAGCTCGGCCGCACTTCGGCGTCATGGCGGTCGCGCCGCGTGAAGCCGAAATCGTGGATTCGATCCCGCCGGGCTATTTTGGCGGCAACATCGATAATTGGCGCGCGACCAAGGGTACGACAATGTACTTGCCTGTCGCAGTTCCGGGAGCGCTGTTTTCGGTTGGCGATCCTCATTTCGCGCAAGGCGATGGAGAAATCAACGGCACCGCATTGGAATTATCTCTGACCGGAGAATTTCGTCTGATACTGCACAAAAAGGACAGCACGCCAAGGCGATATTTGCGGGGGTTGGCTTATCCACTTCTCGAAACGGCGAACGAATGGATTCTTCACGGATTCTCTTATTCGAATTATTTGCGTGAGCTGGGACGTAACGCACAGGCGGAAGTATACAAAAATTCGTCGGTCGATCCTGCCTTTCGTAATGCATTTCGGATCGTTCGCCGCTTCTTGATGGAAGCCAAGAATCTGTCGGAAGATGAAGCGATTACATTGATGTCGCTGGCGGTGGACTTCGGCGTGACGCAGGTGGCAGATGGAAACTGGGGAGTGCACGCGGTGATCAGGAAGGATCTGTTCTGAGCTCTTTGTAATCGGCTGCGTGGCCGGATATTTGGGAAGGCCATCTTGAACCATGCTGAGTCTGCTGAAAACGCAAAGGGAGCATTGGCCGCTGGCATCGGAGGTCAGGTGAACCTGACTGTTGAGCGCGGCGGGGAAACGCGCAATGTGACATAGGGGCCCAAGAAGCCTAAAGCCGGGAACGACAGCGAACGGATCGAATTGAATCCTTGATTTTCGAATCTGGAGCATGCCGTGAAAGAGATCCTGGCCACTCTGTGCATCGCTGCGATTTCGCTGGCCACCACGAAGCCAACAAGAACGACGCGAAGACCAGTGGCCAGGCGTCCTCGGGCCAAAAGTGAACCTTCAGTGCCCTTACTGGCACGAGTGGCCGCGCGCCGCGATGGATCACCGGCTGAGCCGATAATAGCCGCTGAGATGATGGCGTCGGGTTTGAGCTGCCGCAGGGAGGGATAGGTGCCTGCTCGTTTCCTGCGTTTGGTCATCATCTGGCTGCTGGTGCTCGCAACCTTCTGGGTGACCGAACCGTTTCTGACTGGGCTGTGGCTTTCAGCTTCCGCTCCGCGCACGGTTACGCCGGCCGGGGATCTCGCCGCGAGCGAGCGATCGACCATCGCGCTTTTCAAGAATGTGTCGCCTTCCGTCGTGCACGTGTTTGCTCGCACGGCGGGGACAGGCTCGTTGTTTTCCGACGAGCAGCAAAGCGTGGTGCAGTCGGGGTCCGGCATCATTTGGGACGCTGCCGGGCACGTGGTCACGAACAATCACGTCATCAGCGGTACGGCCCAGATCGGCGTTCGTCTCACCTCGGGCGAGTTCGTCAGCGCGCGTGTGGTGGGGACGGCGCCAAATTACGACCTTGCGGTCTTGCAGCTTGAACACCCAAGGTCGCCGTTGCGGCCTATCGCTATCGGTCGCTCCGCCGATCTGCAAGTCGGACAAAACACCTTCGCGATCGGCAATCCCTATGGTCTCGATCAGACCCTCACTTCGGGTATCGTGAGCGCATTGGGCCGAACGTTGCCGACGGTCAACGCGCACGAGATCAAGGGCATGATTCAGACGGATGCAGCGATAAATCCCGGAAATTCGGGAGGGCCGCTCCTCGACAGCAGCGGGCGAGTGATCGGCGTGAACAGCGTTATTATCTCCGGTTCGGGTGCGTCAGCGGGCGTCGGCTTCGCCATTCCTGTTGACATCGTCAATCGCGTTGCGACCGAGTTGATCCGCAACGGTCGCGTCCCATTGCCGGGCATCGGTATCGTGGCCGCCAAGCAAGCAGAGGCGACAAGCCTTGGAATCGACGGCGTCATCATCGTGCGAGCCTTGCCTGGGTCCCCTGCGGCCAAGGCCGGGATCGAGGGCGCAACAGCGGACGGCGTGATCAGGGACGTCATTACGCAAGCGAACGGCAAACCCATCCACAGCATGGAGGAACTGACGTCGATCTTTGAGGACGCTGGCGTCGGAGGTCAGGTGAACCTGACTGTTGAGCGCGGCGGGGAAGCGCGCAATGTGACGGTGACCATTGCCGACATCTCCAAGCTGTCTGAGGGATGAATTCGAAGGCGGAATGTCCGAGCCGGATTGACTTGCGCGCGCGAGTCGACGTCTTCCGGATGACGTTGCATCGCTTCGTCCTTTTTTGACAACGTCGCATAACGCTGTGCTAGCCTGCGAGTTCCAAAAGCCGTAGCGCCCCCGGTTCGGTGCCATGCGATTGGACAAGCCAGACTTGCCTATGCCGCGCGATGGAATCCTAAGCTTGCTTACTATCTGTTCGGTGTAACCTGGCAGCCGAGGAACGTTCTTGCAGACCTCCGAAGCCCCGGCCTGAAGCCAGCGCCCGGTGGCACATGTCAACCGATTTCGACCATGATCTACTGATCCAGCTTTATGACGTGGCGCGGCATATGCGCACCTATGCTGATCAGCTCGCGCGCAAGATGGGCATGACCCGAGCGCAGATGATCATCCTGGCCCGCCTCGAGCGCCAGCCGGACATTTCTCAAACTGAGCTCGCGGCTGCTGCGGAGGTTGCCCCAATCACGATCGGGCGTCTGATCGATCGTCTTGAAGAAATGGGCCTCGTCAAACGTTGCGGTGATCCTGGCGACCGCCGCGCCTGGCGCCTGCGACTGACACCGGCGGCTACCCCGGTCTTGCACGAGATCGAACGCGCGCGGGCCAAGCTGCACCTCGAGATTACCCAAGGCATTGAGCCCGCCATGCTCGGCACGATGTCGCGAGGTTTGAGGCAAATGAAGGGAAACCTGAGCGGACGTCGACCTATGAAGGCCTCCGCATAAGGAGCTTGCATGCAGAAGACAAAATTAGCCGAGCGTCCTTCGCAAGGTGGCGATGACCGCGTGGCGGAGACGCAGCCGAATAGTGATGAGAGAGGGATGGATGGCACGATTGCTCGGAGCCCGGACCGAAGCGAGCCCGCGCGCCCCGAAGAGAAACCCGCAACCGAGCGGCCGGAACGGCAGTCGGCGGCCGCTGACCGCCCGGCCTCGCGCAGTGCGCGTCGCCGGCGGTTGATGCGTTGGGGGCTTTTTGCGCTTTTGCCCGTCATCTTGCTCGCCGGCGCCTATTGGTATGTGACCGGCGGCGAGGTGATGTCGACCGACGACGCTTACGTTAACGCTGACAAGGTCGGTCTCTCGACCGACGTCTCCGGCATTGTGCAGAAGATCGACGTGACCGAAAACCAGCACGTCAATACCGGACAGGTGCTCTATCAGCTCGATCCGCGCCAGTTCCAGATCGCGCTCGACAATGCCAAGGCCAACCTTGCGCAAACCAGGCTGACGATCGAGTCGATGAAAAAGGATTATGGCCGGATGCAGAGCGACATCAACGCCGAGCAGGCACAGGTTGACCTCGATCAGGTGAATTATAATCGCTACGCCGCGCTGGTGAAGACGGATGCCGTCACGAAGGCCAATTATGACCAGGCCCGTTTCACGTTGCAATCCGATCAGAGCAAGCTGTCCTCTCTCAAGGGCCAGGCCGAGGTGCAGCTCGCAAAGCTCGGTGGCAATGCGGACATCGCCGTCACCGACCATCCGGAATATCGGCAAGCCAAGGCGCAGGTAGACGAAGCGCAACGCGAGCTGGACCACACCGTAGTGAAAGCTCCTTTCGCAGGGATCGTGACCGATGTGCCCGCGATTGCGCTAGGAAAGTACCTGCCGGCCTCCACCACGGCATTCTATCTCGTCGCCACCGATCATGTCTGGGTCGATGCGAATCCAAAGGAGACCGAACTCACTTATGTGCGGCCCGGCCAGCCAGCCACGGTGACGGTCGACACCTATCCGGACAGGACGTGGCACGGAACGGTTGCGAGCATCAGCCCGGCGGCGGCCCAGGAGTTCCAGCTTCTGCCGGCGCAGAACACGAGCGGCAACTGGGTCAAGGTCGTGCAGCGCGTCCCCATGCGCGTGCGCGTTGACACCAGCGGCAACCAGCAGCCGCCGCTGCGGGCGGGCATGAGTGTGGAAGTCGCTGTTGACACCGGTCACCGGCGTGGCCTGCCGCATTTCCTCGCTTCGCTGTTCGGCGAAGCGAATAGGAGCTCCTGATGGCAGATCCCCGCGCGGCCACGGCCAATCGCGGGGCAATCACGCTCTGCGTCAGCATTGCCACGCTAATGCAGGCGCTCGACACCACGATCGCCAATGTCGCTCTTCCGCACATCCAGGGCAGTGTCGCCGCAAGTCCGGATCAGATCGCGTGGGTGCTGACCTCCTACATCACAGCGGCTGCCATCATGACGCCTCCCACGGGGTACCTTGCCGGCCGCTTCGGGTTGAAGAGGCTGTTCCTGGTTGCGGTGGCTGGGTTCACCATCGCTTCGATGCTCTGCGGTGTCGCTCAATCACTCACTCAGATCGTTCTGTTTCGTATCCTGCAAGGCGCGTTCGGCGCCGCCCTCGTTCCGTTGTCGCAGTCGGTGCTGATCAACATCTATCCCAGCGAACGCCAGGGCTCCGCAATGGCCCTGTTCGGGCTCGGAGTGATGGCGGGGCCCATTCTGGGACCAGTGATCGGCGGCTGGCTCACCGACAATTACAGCTGGCGCTACGTGTTCTACATCAACTTGCCGATCGGCATTCTGTGTTTTCTTGGCCTGTCGGTATTTCTGCCCGATGCGCGGCATCATTCCAACGCAAAGCTGGATTGGTTCGGTTTCGCCGCGCTGAGCGTCGCTGTTGGTGCGTTGCAGATCATGCTCGACCGCGGCGAGCAGAAAGATTGGTTCAGCTCCGGGGAAATCTGGATCGAGGCGATCGTAGCCGCCTCGGCGTTCTATCTTTTCCTCGTCCACACCTTCACTTCCGACAAACCCTTCGTCAGGCCTGCGCTGTTCCGCGACCGCAATTTTGCCGCGGGTTCGCTCTTCATCGCGATCGTCGGTCTCACCTATTACGCCTCTCTGGCACTACAGCCGCCGTATCTGCAGGACCTGATGAATTACCCGGTCGTCACCTCCGGCCTGGTGATGGGGCCGCGAGGCATCGGCACCATGGCGGCAATGTTGGTGGTCGGAAGACTAACCGGAAGAATCGACACACGGTTATTGCTGTTCATCGGGCTGGCGCTGACGGCTTATGCTTTCTACGTCATGACCGGCTGGACCCCGGACGTCTCTGAAGGCGAGATCATCTGGGTTGGGGTCGTCCAGGGAGCTGGTCTCGGCTTTCTGTTCCCGCCGCTCAGCGCGGTGGCATTGGCGACGCTGCCGCCGGACTGGCGTACCGAAGGTGCAGGCATCTACAATCTCGCGCGGAATATCGGCTCGAGCGTCGGCATCTCTGTTGTAAATGCTCTGCTTGTCACCAACACGCAGGCCAATCACGCCGACATTTCAACCCACGTCACGGCGGTCAACCGTGCGTTTCAGAATCCAGCCGTTGCGCAATTCTTGAGCCCATTCACCGCTGCCGGGCGGGCTGCCCTGGATTCCGTGATTACCACGCAGGCGCAGATCATTGCCTATATCGACGACTACAAGCTCCTGATGATCGCAACCCTTATGGTGATTCCGTTGCTCATCGTGTTTCGCAAGCCGCCTTCCAGGCAACGCGGCGGCGAGGCCGTGCTTGTTGACTAAGGGATACAAGCCGTTCGAAAGCGCCTGTGCAGGGGTGAGGCCTTAAATTCCTGTTAGGCGGGAACGTCGATGACGAGGGGACGTTCCGCGGAAAGGGGGTAGCCGCGATTGAGGTTACCATGATGAAGAAGACAAAAATAATGAGCGCAATCATGTTTGCGCTAACTGTGACGACGCTGCCTGCAATGGCGCGTACGAGTGCATCGAACGTCTTGATTCCGAGCGCGCAGGACTCCGGCGTTGGAATTGCAGGCCTGCCTGGAGACGAGGATGGTCCTGCCGTCCAGCCAGGCGCAGTGGTTGGCTCCAGCGCGGCGATGAGGCGGTCCAGCCTGTCTGCCCGCGAGCAGGATGCTGCCGATATTCCGGGCTTGCCGGGGACCGAGGCTGGTCCGTCGCTGAAGCCGCCGTCATTGCCAGGCTGATCAGGCCCGATTCACCGGCCGCGCGGTTTGATCGCGAGCCGTTGATGCAAGCTCCGCATTGGAGCGAGCTTGCGGCGAAGGAATGTGCAAGGAGCCGCCGGCTTGGAACCCTCGTAACGCGTGGCCGTTCCCTTCGCGGGGTGCTGACGGATATCTGCAAGCGAGCAAGCGCAATCCTGAATGATAGGCATCATCAACAAGCACTCCGCGAAAGACGCTGGACGAATACGGCCGAAGGGGCCGGGGGTTGGTTTGCGGTGACGGAGCTCTCGAACGGAGATCTGGAGGGCCGGCCGCGCTCTCAACCTCGCCGGCGCTCGCGGCTTCGTTACGTGGCCGGATTCGTCGTGGTGGCGATCCCCGCACTGGCAGTCGCGTTGGGCTGGCAGTTGCGGGGCATTCATTTTCCCTCCGCTGCCGAGGTGACCTCGCGACGCGTCATCGCGCTGCAATCGGCGGACGGCCAGGATTTGTGGCCTGCTGGGCATCTGAAACTGGCGCCAGTTGATGCAAATGCGATGCCGGCGAACGTCATCAATGCGGTTCTCAGCATAGAAGACCGGCACTTCTACCGGCACGGCGCCATCGATTTTTCGTCCGTCCTGCGCGCCTTGGAACAAAATCTCGCAGCCGGGAAGATCGTTGCCGGCGGCAGCACCATCTCTCAGCAATTGGTCAAGACGCTCTTCCTTGGTCCGGAGCGAACTTACAAACGCAAGATCCAGGAGGCGGCCATCGCGATCTGGATCGAGCATAGGCTGACCAAGGACCAGATTTTGACCAGCTACCTGAACAATGTCTATCTCGGCTCCGGTGCGACGGGCTTTCCCGCCGCGGCAAAGCTTTATTTCGACAAGAAGGTCGCTGATTTGAGTCTGCCGGAGGCGGCCATGCTGGCGGGGGTGATCAATGCGCCGGCACAGGACGATCCGCTTCACAACATCGATGCGGCGCGCCGGCGGGCCGCCGCTGTTCTCGATGCGATGGTGAGGAACGGAAAGCTGTCGGAGCAGGAGGCACTGGTGGCGAAGCTCCATCCGGCGACACCGGGTACTCCCGACATATCGCCACCATCGACCGGTTGGTTCGTCGATTGGGTTTACAACAAGGCCGCCGCCGTCACGCCTGCGCTCGGCGGCACGGTTCAAATCCGCACGACGCTCGATCTGCGTCTGCAACAATTGGCGGCAGGCATCGTGAAGTCGACGCTTGCCAAATACGGAAGCGAAAAGCACGTGGGACAAGCCGCCCTCGTCGCCATGCGGCCGGACGGCGCCGTGGTCGCCATGGTGGGCGGACGCAGCTATGCTCGCAGCAAATATAATCGTGCGGTGCAGGCTACGCGGCAGCCCGGCTCGGCATTCAAGCTGTTCGACTACTACGCCGCCCTGCGGCAGGGTTTCGCGCCGAAGGATGAAATTCGTGACGCGCCGATTGACATCCATGGCTGGCAGCCGGAAAATTACGGACACCACCACCATGGCGAGGTCACACTCGCCGACGCCTTCGCCGATTCCCTCAACGACGCCACCGTTCGACTGTCGCAGGAGGTCGGAATCGACCAGGTGATCGCAGCCGCACGCGACCTCGGCCTGCGCGCACCTCTGCAGAACAATCCGAGTCTTGCGCTGGGCACGTCCGAGGTGAGCCTGCTCGATCTGACGTCGGCTTACGCTTCGGTGCGCGCCGGTAAGGCGCCCACGCACCCGTGGGGCATTTCCGGGATCAAGACGCAGAGTGACAAGGATTACCTGCCGGTCGCCTCATCCGGCGAATCTCGGCACAGTCTTGCGCAATATCAGGGTGAGCTGATCAGCCTGTTGCAGGGGGTGGTCGAACACGGCACCGGCCGGGCCGCTGCGCTACAGGGCTTCGCCGCCGGCAAGACCGGAACGACCCAGGACTATCGCGATGCCTGGTTCGTTGGTTTCAACGACTCGCTCGTTGTCGGGGTCTGGGTCGGCAATGACGATCACACTCCGATGAAGGGGGTGGTCGGTGGCTCGTTGCCTGCACGGATATGGAAGGATTTCATGGAGCAGGCGACCGCGCCAACCACGGCCAAGGTCGTTCCGACGTCGCCAAACACGACGACAACGTCCGCAGACACATCAACGCCTACGGTGCTTGCGGGCGACGGTGATGCGGCGCCTCCCGCGCAAGCGCAGAGCGCTCAATGCAATATTCCGGCCTGCGAGGAAAACTATCGATCATTCCGTGCTTCAGATTGCACTTATCAACCCTACTGGGGCGGACCTCGGCAATACTGCGCGCGATGATGGCCGCTTCGAGACCCCTGACCAGCCCCATTATGTGCTCGGCGACGCAGAATAGAGTGCGAAGACGCCCCGCGAGACGCCGTGCATCAACGAGCATCGACGTATGAACAACATTCCGGATGCAATTCGTACCGGTGCGCTATATGAACGCTCGATCGCCACGGCAGGAGACATCGACATGTTGCTCACCGACTT
>Ga0134126_10006389_pt1 | contig 14755 bp, 11 predicted proteins | sample KB31752_FD_96881 | JGI IMG/M metagenome (GOLD analysis project Ga0134126, IMG submission 96881) | Terrestrial soil microbial communities with excess Nitrogen fertilizer from Kellogg Biological Station, Michigan, USA - KB3-175-2 | ecosystem: Environmental > Terrestrial > Soil > Unclassified ... | reverse complement strand
GCCCGAGAACTGCGGCGACGACGAGCTGCGCTTCGGCGAGCGCGACTTCATCGACCAGGACCCGCTGATCGAGCCGCGCACGTTCCGCAACCGGGCCGAGGACGGCGACCACCTGGTGGTGGGGAAGATCCTCGGCATCAGCCGCTGCGTGGGCGGCGGGACGGTGCACTACGGCGCCGTGTCGTTCCGCAACCGGCCGGAGGACTTCCGCGCGCTCCAGTACTGGGGCGAGCTGCCGGGCGCCGACATCGCCGACTGGCCGCTGACCTACGAGGAGCTGCGGCCCTACTACGAGAAGGCCGAGGCGCTGGTGGGCGTGGCCGGCGGCCAGCTCGGCGACGCTCCGAATCCCGGCCATCCCGTGCCCGGCGCCGAGTGGCGCACCGATCCCTACCCGATGCCCGGCCACCCGCCGAACTACGGCGCGAAGCTGTTCGAGGACGCGGCGCGGCGGCTGGGCTTCAACCCCTATCCCACGCCGGTGGCCATCACCAACGGCAGCTACCGCGGCCGCAACGGCTGCTCCTACTGCGGCTTCTGCTCGAGCCACGCCTGCGGCATCGGCGCGAAGGGCGACCTGGGCGTCACCGCGATCGCCGACGCCCTCGGCACCGGCAGGCTCGACCTGCGGCCCGACTCCTACGTCTTCCGCGTGGAGATGAAGAACGGCCGCGCCGACAGCGTTCTCTACATCGACGCCGACGGGCGGGAGCAGTCGGTGTCCGGCGACACCATCGTGCTCTCCTGCTCGGCGGTCGACACGCCGCGGGCTCGTGCTCAACTCCGAGCTCCCGCGCGACCTGATCAACCACGACCTGGTGGGCCGCTACCTGATGTGCCACCACTATCCGGGCGGGATCGGCTTCTTCTCCGAGCGCATCGACTACTACCGCGGCTACTGGAGCATGCGCTGCATGGACGACCTCTACCTGGGCGACCCCGACACCGGCGAGCCGATCTTCGGCCTCGGCAACATCCAGACGGTGGGCCCGTCGTCGGGCTACCCGCTCGGGGCCGGCGGGATCATCTCCACCGCCAAGCTCGCGGGCTGGGGCACGGGCCACAAGGAGATCATGGGGAAGACCTTCGGCCACGCGCAGTGGCTCGACATGAACGGCCAGGACCCGCCGGTGAGGTCGAACATGGTCGACCTCGATCCGACCGTGAAGGACGCCTACGGCTTCCCGGTCTCGCGGATCACCTACAGCCACCACCCGCAGGACTACGTGGCGGCCGCGTTCGCGATCCCGCGGCTCGAGGCGATCGTGGCCGAGATGGGAGCGGAGTCGGTGCAGACGGTGGTCCCGTTCGTGGCCACCACCTCGATCCCGCAGCCCGGCAAGGGCGGCAGCGCGGCGCGCGGCCCCGGCCGCCAGGCGCCCGACCCGATCGCGGGCCTCGTGAACCACCAGATGGGCACGATGCGGATGGGGTCCGACCCGGACACGAGCGTGGTGGACCCCCACCAGCGCTTCTGGGGAGTGCCGAACCTGTACGTGATCGACGGCTCGGTCTTCCCGACCTCGAGCGGCTACAACCCGACGCTGACGATCGAGGCGCTGGCATGGCGGGCCGCTGAAGGCATCGCCCAGCGGCCCGCCTCGCGCTAGCCGGCCGTCCGCCCCAGGAGGGTGTCGGCCTGCTCCTTGAGCTCCTCGACGATCTCGGGGTCGCGGAGAGTCGTCGTGTCACCCAGGTCCTGCCCCTCGGCGATGTCCTTCAGCAGCCGCCGCATGATCTTGCCGGAGCGGGTCTTCGGCAGGTCGGGGCTGAAGATCACGGCCTTCGGCCTGGCGATCTTGCCGATCTGCTGGCCCACCCACTCGCGCAGCTCGGCCGCGAGCTCGTCGGAGGGCTCGTAGCCGCTCTTCAGGATCACGAAGCACAGCGGCGTCTGTCCCGTGAGGTCGTCCGGAGCCGCGGCCGCGGCCGCCTCCGCCACTGACTCGTGCGCCACGAGCGCGGACTCGAGCTCGATGGTCGACAGCCGGTGCCCGGACACGTTCATCACGTCGTCGATCCGGCCGAGCAGCCAGTAGTAGCCGTCGTCGTCGAGTCGCGCGCCGTCTCCCACGAAGTACGTGTCCGGCCCGTACTTCGAGAAGTAGTTCGACACGTAGCGCTCGTCGTCGTCCCAGAGCGTGCGGAACATCCCAGGCCACGGCCGCTTGATCACCAGGAAGCCGCCCTGGCCCTGCGGCACGTCGCGGCCCTGCTCGTCGAGGATCGCCGGCTGGATGCCGGGCATGGCCTTGGTCGCCGAACCCGGCTTGAGCGAGGTCAGCGCCGGGAGGGGCGAGATCAGGATGCCGCCGGTCTCGGTCTGCCACCAGGTGTCGACCACCGGGCAGCGCTCCCCGCCGATGTACTTCCAGTACCACAGCCAGGCCTCCGGGTTGATCGGCTCGCCCACCGTTCCGAGCAGCTTGAGCGACGACAGGTCGTGCCGCGACGGCGGCTCGGGGCCGGACTTGATGAACGCCCGGATCAGCGTCGGCGCCGTGTAGTACTGGGTGACCTTGTAGCGCTCGATGATCGACCAGTGGCGGTCCACGTCGGGGAACGTGGGGTCGCCCTCGTACAGGACGCCGGTGGTGCCGTTGTTCAGCGGCCCGTAGACGATGTAGCTGTGCCCGGTGACCCAGCCAACGTCCGCGGCGCACCACCAGACGTCGTCGTCGTGGATGTCGAAGATCCACTTGTGGGTGGCCGAGACGTAGGCCAGGTAGCCACCGGTGGTGTGCTGGGCGGCCTTCGGCTTGGCCGTCGTGCCGGAGGTGTGCAGCAGGTAGAGCACGTCCTCCGCGTTGCAGCGGGCGGGCTCGCAGTCGGTCGACTCGCCCTCCACGAGGTCGTGCCAGTAGACGTCGCGGTCGCCGTCCATCGACACGTCCGCGCCGGTGCGCCGCAGCACGACCATGCGCTTGATGCTCGGAGCCTTCTTCACCGCGTCGTCCGCGATGCCCTTGAGCGGGATCGCGCTGCCCTTGCGGTGAGCCTCGTCCTGGGTGATGAGGACGCTGGCTCCGGTGGATTCCATGCGCTCGGCGAGCGAGTCGGCGGAGAAGCCGCCGAAGACGACCACGTGCGGCGCCCCGATGCGCGCGCAGGCGAGCATCGCGATCGGCAGCTCGGGGACCATGCCCATGTAGATCCCGACCCGGTCGCCCTTCTTCACGCCGAGGCCGAGCAGGGCGTTCGCGAAGCGGCAGACCTCGTCCTTGAGCTGCGCGAACGTGATCGGCCGCGCCTCCTCGTCCACGGGCTCCGGCACGAAGTGGAAGGCCACCTTGTCGCCGCGGCCCGCCTCGACGTGCTTGTCGAGGCAGTTGTACGAGACGTTCAGCTCGCCGTCGGCGAACCAGGTGCAGTGAGGCGGATCCCACTCGAGTGACTTGGTGGGCTCCTTCATCCAGTCGACGAACTGCTTTGCGTGCTCGAGCCAGAATCCCTCGAGGTCCTCTTCGGCGGCCCGGTACAACGAGTCGTCCTGCACGATGGCCTGGGCCTTGAAGGCCTCGGGGGGCGGGAAGGAGTGGCCCTCCTTCGCGAGCACCTCGATCTCGGCCACGGCGCGGGCGGCTGTGCCGGCGGCTTCTCCGTCTGTCACTTCGCCCTCCTTTCAAAGGGTTGCGCGGTCAGCGTAGGGCGCAGGCCGTGGGATGCACAGCCTGCGCCCTGGCCGTGTCAGCGGTTGGACAGCGGCACTACCGGCAGGACGGTCCGCTTGAACGTGCTGTTTAGCACGGCGGCGAAGGACGCGTACCAGGCCGCGACCGCGGTGGCGAGGCCGATGTAACCGCCCCAGTGGATGACGTTCTCGTGCCCGCCGGAGTTACCGGCGCCGAGCAGGATGAACGTGATCGACAGCAGGGCGAACACGAGCGCCACGGCCGCGGTCGTGCGCAGCGAGGCGACGAACATGTAGGTCGTGAAGATCGCCCATCCCCACAGGTAGAGACCGACCGCGTGGCCGGCGTCCGCCGCCGGGATGTCCTTCACGAAGAAGGTCACGAGCGCCCAGAACGAGATCCAGAAGGCGCCGTACGACGAGAACGCGACCGCGCCGAATGTGTTCCCGGTGCGGAACTCCCACATTCCGGCGAGCAACTGCGCCAGACCTCCGTAGGCAAGCGCCAGCCCCAGCACCACCGGCTCGCCGCCGGAGCTCACCAGATTCGAGTTGAACATGCTGAGAACGAACGTCGTCAGGGCGAACCCCGCCAGACCCAGCGGCGCCGGATCGGCTGGTGCCCAGCCGACGCGCGCGGGCGCCGTCGGGTCTTCCTGGGCCGCCGACCGCTGCGGGATGCTTGCCGATTCCATCGAACCCCTTTCCTCCGGGCCGCCACATTGCGGCCGCACGGGTGCGAAACTACGCCTTGTGCTGTCTCACACAAGGGCGGCTCGCCGCGCGGTGGCGAGCGCGCGACGAGCGGTGTCAGAGGGACGACAAACGGCAACCGCTGACCGGCGGGCGCGGATTATCGTGGCGAATTGAGGTAGGAGCATGGGTGTCGCGCTGGGAGTGGTGGTCGGATTCGGGGTGGCTGCGTCCATCTTCGCTGCCGCACGTCTGCTCAGCGGGCCGCGCCGGGTGATCAGCCCCGAGCGGCAGGCGATGCAGGCGGCGCTCCACGCGGCGATGGGCACCCTCCCGCACCTGCGCAAGGGGCTCTCGCCGCAGAGCGCCCAGACCGCCGCGCCGCACCTGCGGGCGCTCACGCAGGCGCCGGCCATCGCCCTGCTCGACGCGAGCGGTCAGCTGCTCGCCTTCGAGGGCGACGGCTCGGACCATCACCGGCGCGGCGCCATCCTGCCGCTCGAGCTCGAGCGCGACGAGCGGGTCCAGGTGCAGACGCGCTTCCGCTGCCAGAAGCCCGGCTGCCCGCTGCGGGCGGCGATCGTGGCTCCGCTTCTGGTGCAGGGCGACCGCCTCGGCACGCTGGTGGCGCTGTACCGGGACGGCGGCAGGCTGCGGCCCGAGGACACGCGCGGGGTGGAGGAGACCGCTGCGCTGATCTCGGCTCAGATCGCGCTCGCCACGCTCGCCGAACAGGAGGAGCGGATCGCCGAGGCGGAGCTGCGCGCCCTGCGCGCCCAGATCTCGCCCCACTTCGTCTACAACGCGCTGGCGGCGGTGGCGAGCGAGATCCACACGAACCCGGAGCAGGCCCGCGAGCTGCTCACCGAGTTCGCCGAGTTCATCCGCTACGCGTTCCGCCGCGACCGCCCCTACGTGACGCTCGCGGAGGAGCTGCGCTACGTCGAGAAGTACCTCCGGCTCGAGCGCGCGCGCTTCGGTGAGCGGCTCGAGGTGCGGCTCGAGGTGGCGCCCGAGGTGCTCCAGGCGGTGCTCCCGGTGCTGTCGCTGCAACCGCTCGTGGAAAACGCCGTACGCCACGGCGTGGAGCGCAGCCTCGGGGTGCGCCACGTGGAGATCGTCGCAATCGACCTCGGCCGCGACGCGGAGGTGCGGGTCAGCGACGACGGGACCGGCATGGACGAGGCACGGGCGCAGGCCGCGCTGAACGGCGCCGGCGAGGGGATAGGCCTGTCGAACGTGCAGAGCCGCCTGCGCTGGGCCTTCGGCGAGGGCTATGGTCTCGAGCTCGAATCGGAGACGGGGGAGGGGACCACCGTGGTGATGACGATCCCCAAGTTCAGGGCGGGGGTGCGGGCGGCATGAGCGAGGGACTGCGCTTCCTCGCGGTGGACGACGAGCGCCCGGCGCTGCGGGACCTCGTGCGCATGCTCAAGGCATCGCCGGCGGTCGGACGCGTGGACTCGGCGGCGAGCGGGAGCGAGGCGCTGCGGCGGCTGAGCGACAGCGAGCACGACTACCACGCCCTGTTCATCGACGTGCGCATGCCCGACCTCGACGGGGTCGAGCTGGCGCAGATCCTGCGCCAGTTCGCCTCGCCGCCGGCGATCGTCTTCGTGAGCGCCTACGAGGACGCCGCGGTACAGGCGTTCGAGCTGCGCGCGCTCGACTACCTCGTCAAGCCGGTGAGCCGCCAGCGGCTGGCGGAGGCGGTGGAGCGGATCGGCTCCTCGAGCGCGGTCGAGGTGCACGAGATGACCGGGACGGCGGCGCGCGAGCCCGACGACGACGAGATCGTCCCGGTGGACAGCCTGGTGGCCGGCACCACGCGACTGGTGGGCCGCTCGTCGATCCTCTACCTGTGCGCCAGCGGCGACTACGTGCGCGTGGTCACCGAGGAGGGGCGCTTCCTGATGCGGGGCAGCCTCACCGACATCGCCGAGCGCTGGGAGCCGCTCGGCTTCGTGCGCGTGCACCGCCGCTACGTGGTCAACCTCCGCCGCGCCACCGAGGTCCGGCCTCAGCTCAACGGCACCGCGACGCTGATGTTCCCGGGCGGCGGCGAGGTCCCGGTGGCTCGCCGGGAGGTGGCCGAGCTGCGGCGGAGGCTGGGCCTGTGAGGCGGGGTTGACGCCCGGGGCCGGGGGCCGGCGAACCCCGCGCGATGAGCTCGCCGACGCGACCGCGCACGGCGGCCTCTACCTCCGGCGGCTGGTCCGAGCGCAGCTCACGCTCTCGCTGCTGGCACTCGTGGCGTTCGCCGGGATCCTCGGCTCGCTGCCACTGCTGCTGTTCCTCTCCCCGGGGCTGCAGGACGTGGACGTGGCCGGGGTGCCGTTGCCGATCGTGCTCGTCGCGGTTCCCCTGTTCCCGCTGTTCGTCGCGCTCGGGTGGCTCTACCAGCGGCGCGCCGACGCTCTCGACGAGGAGTTTCGCGACCTGGTGGAGCGATGATCGCGGTCATCGCGGTCAGCGTGGTCACGATCGGCACGCTCGGACTCGGCACATGGGCCGTCCGCTTCGCGCGCACCACCTCCGACCTGTTCGTGGCCTCGCGCGCGATCACCCCCTGGTGGAACGCCGCGGCGGTGTCGGGCGAGTACCTGTCGGCGGCGAGCTTCCTCGGCATCGCGGGGCTCGTGATGAAGCTGGGCACCGACGCCCTCTGGCTGTCGGTGGGATTCACGGCCGGATATCTGACCCTGCTCCTGTTCGTGGCCGCGCCCCTGCGTCGCTTCGGCTCGTTCACGATCTCGGACTTCGTCGAGGCGCGGCTGGGCAGCCCGCGGATGCGGCTGCTGGCCGCGACGATCGTGCTCGGGATCGCGGGCTTCTACCTCGTTCCTCAGCTGAAGGGCGCGGGCATCACGCTGAACGACGTGACCGGCGCGCCGTACTGGGTGGGCGTGGTGGTGGTCGGGGCCATCGTGGCGGTCAACGTCGGTCTCGGCGGCATGCGGGGAATCACCTACGTCCAGGCCGTCCAGTTCTGGATCAAGACCTTCGCCATCGCGATGCCCGCATGTCTGCTGCTGATCTACCTGGGCGGGCTCCCGCAGCGCGACACGCTGTTCGGCCAGGGGATCCCGCGTGCGCCCGCGAGCGGCCTCACGGTCACGCTCGACAGCCCGCACGGGGTCACCTTCCCGCGCGCCGAGAGCTACACCATCGCGGGCGAGCAGCGCGTGGCGGCTGCCGGCGAGCATGTGGAGCTGCCCGCCGGGAAGCTCGTGCTCCCGCCCGGCGCGGCGGTGCCGCTGGGCGCGGGAGGGGAGAGCGGCCCGGGAGAGCGCTGGTCCAAGCCGGTGGGTCACGACGGCCGCGACGGCCCGCTGTTCGTCTACTCGCTCCTGATCGCGACGGTGCTGGGCACGATGGGCCTGCCGCACATCCTGGTCCGCTTCTACACGAACCCCGACGGGCCGGCGGCCCGGCGCACGACGGTGAGGGTGCTCGGCCTGCTCGGCGTCTTCTACCTGTTCCCGCTGTTCTACGGCTTCATGGGCAGGGCGCTCGCGCCCGGGCTGTACGTGACGGGCGAGACGGACTCGGTGGTGCTCCGCCTTCCGCATCTCGCCTGGCCCGGGACGCCCGGCAACCTCCTCTCGGCGCTCACGGCGGCCGGTGCCTTCGCGGCCTTCCTCTCCACCGCGTCCGGCCTCCTCGTGTCGATCGCGGGCACCCTTTCGTATGACATCTGGGGCCGCGTCCGGGGCGGCCACTGGACCACACGCAGGCGCCGGCTCCTGTTCCGCCTGAGCGCGGTCGCGGGGATCATCGTGCCCGTGCTGCTCGCCCTCGCGGCCGACAACCTGGACATCGGCGTGCTCGTGGGCTGGGCGTTCGCGATCGCGGCGAGCAGCTTCTGCCCGATGTTCCTGCTGGGGATCTGGTGGCGAGGGCTCACCGCGAGGGGCGCCGCGGTCGGCATGATCGCCGGGGCGGGCGTGGCCAGCGCGGGCATCTTCGCCGGCCTGATCACCGGGGACCAGGCCGGCGCGGTGGGTGCGCTGCTCAGCCAGCCCGCGGTGGTGTCGGTGCCCGTGGCCTTCATCTCGATGATCGCCGTGTCGCTGCTCGACGCACCCGACCCGGTGCTGGCCGAGCCCGCGATGCTCGCCCTCCACGCGCCCGAGGGCCTGGGCCTGGAGCAGCTTGCGAGCGCCCCTCCGCACCTCGCCGTCCCGCCACCGCTCGACGCGCCGGCCCCCGCCGGGATGCCCGCGGCCGCTGCGGTGGACCGTCAGACCGGCTGAGCCTCCGCCTTCTCCCGTGCCCGCACGCGCGCGCGGGCCGCACGCACCTCGCGCGCGAGGATCTCCGCGTCGTAGGAGCCGTGGTGGCGCCTGCCGTTGATGAAGAAGGTCGGCGTGCCGGCCACGCCGCTGGCGTCGGCGGTGCCCACGTCCTCGGCGATCCGCTCGGCGTGCTCGTGCCGGCGCAGCTCGTCCCGGAAGCGGTTCATGTCGAGGTCGAGCTCCTCGGCGTAGCGGCCGAGGTCGCGCGGGGAGAGCTCGTCCTGGTGATCGATCAGCTTGTCGTGCATCTCCCAGAACTTGCCCTGCGCGCCCGCCGCCTCGGCCGCTTCGGCGGCCATCTGCGCGTTCGGGTGCACGTCGTTCAGCGGCAGGTTGCGCCAGACGTAGCGCAGGTCGTCGCCGAACGACTCGAGCAGCTCGCGGATGATCACCTCGGCCAGCCCGCAATAGGGGCACTGGTAGTCGCCATATTCGACGAAGGTGACCGGCGCGTCCTCGGAGCCGCGGATGTGATCGCGCTCCGGGTCCACGTCGTCGGCCAGGTCGACGAGCTCCTCGGCGGTGGCGGACAGCTGTCGCGCGCGCACGCGCGCGGGGAGCCGCCTGATCAGCCGGAAGACGCCGAGCGCGCTGAGGGCAGCCACCACAGCGGCCGCCAGCACACCCAGCTTCGCCTCCTCGAGCTGCCGGCCGTGGAACGCGATCGTCGCCACCAGGATCGACACCGTGAAGCCGATGCCCGCCACCACGCCGCCGCCCGCGATCACCGGCCAGCTCAGCGCCCGTTGCAGGCCCGTGCGCGTGCCGAGCCAGACCGTGGTGAGGTACCCGACCGGCTTGCCCACGACGTATCCGAAGAAGATGCCGAGCGTGATCGGCGAGCTGATGGCGTCGCCGAGCAGGCCGCTGTCGATGTGGATGCCGGCGTTCGCGAGCGCGAACAGCGGCACGATCGCGTAGCTCACCCAGGGGTGCAGCCGGTACTGGAGCCGCTCGTTCGCGGAGATGGTGGACGCGAGGCCGCGCTGGGCGGCGGTCACGGTCGCCGGCGTGGGCTGCTCGCGGAAGGAGCGCGTGAGGTCCACGGCCTGCTCGAGCTCCGTGCGCAGCGGAGGGTAGGCGCTCGTCACGAGCCCCACCGCCAGGCCGGTGACGACAGGGTCGACCCCCGACTCGAACATCGCCACCCAGACGCCCACCCCGATGACCGCCGCCACCTGGATGCGCCACGCGAAGGGAAGGAAGCGCAGGGCCGCCAGCAGGGCGAACAGCCCGATGGCCACCGCGAGCGCCGCCAGGTCCACGTGTTCGGTGTACACGGTGGCGATGACGAGGAGCGCGAACAGGTCGTCGAACACCGCAATCGTGAGCAACCGCACCCGCAGCCGCGTGGCGCCGGGCGCGACCAACGCGAGCACGCCCAGGGCGAACGCCGTGTCGGTGGACATCGCCGCGCCCCAGCCATGGGCGCCCGACTTGCCCGCGTTGAACGCGAGGAAGATCGCGACCGGCACGAGCATGCCGCCGATGGCGGCCACGAAGGGCAGCGCCACGCGCTTGCGCTCCCGCAAGGCGCCGATGTCGAACTCGCGCTTGGCCTCGAGCCCGACGACGAGGAAGAAGAACGTCATCAGGCCCTCGTTCACCCAGTGGCGCAGGTCGGTGCCGATCCCCCAGTGCCCGAGCCGGATCGACAGCTGCGTGGTCCACACCGACTCATACGAGGAGGACCAGGGCGAGTTGGCCCAAATCAGGGCGGCCACGACCGCGCCGAGCAGGACGAGCGCCCCGCCGCTCTCGGTGCTGAGGTAGTCCCGCACCGGCGCGGCGAGGCTGCGCGCCCACGCGGTGCGCCCGCCGGCGGCTGCGGCGGGCGCACCTGCTGTCTCGGCCTGCGCGCTCATGCAGGCTGGAGAGTAGGGGGCTATTCGATGGCGTCGGCGTCGGCCACCGCCGTGCGCGGCAGCACGAGCGCAAGCAGCGCGCACACCAGGAACGCGGCGACCGCGTATGGCACCGTGTGGAAGAACGCGTCCTGGAACGAGCTCTCCGGCAGCCGGCCGAAGAAGATCGTGCCGAGCACGGCCACGCCGAGCGCCCCGCCGAGCTGCTGCGAGGTGCTGAACAGGCCGGAGGCGCCGCCGGCGGCCTCGGTGGGCACGGCTGCCAGCACCACGTTCACCAGCGGGATGACCAGCAGGGCGAGGCCGGCGCCGGCCACCACGAGCCCGGGCACGAGCGGCCACGGGTTCACGCCGTCGCCGACGTGGTGGGCGCCGGCGTCCACGAGCCCGATCCCGGCGGCCATCAGCAGCGCGCCGGAAACGAGGACCCAGCGGCCGAATCGCTGAGCCAGCGGCACCGACGGCCCCGCCAGCATGAAGCTGCCCACGCTGAACGCCAGCAGCGTGACGCCGGCGCGGAGTGGGGAGTAGTGCTGGCCGGTCTGCACCCAGAGGGCGAAGATCAGCGAGAAGCCCTGAAGGCCGAGCGAGAACGCCAGCTGCACGCCCAGCCCGGCGGAGAATGCCGGCACGCGGAACAGCCTCATCCGCAACAGCGGCGCGACGCCCGGGCGGTGGCGGCGCATCTCCACCACGCCCAGCGAGGTAAACGACGCCACGCCGGCGGCCAGCAGCACGAAGATCCACGCGGGCCAGCCCTGGCTGCGGCCCTCGAGCAGCGCGTACGTCACGGCGACTATTGATGCCACGAGCAGTCCGGCACCGACGAGATCCGGCCGACCCGCGTCCGGGTTGCGCGTCTCGGGCACGACTCGGCGCGTGGCGGCCAGCGAGTACAGCGCCACGGGCACGTTGATGAAGAACACCGACCTCCAGCTCCAGCCGAACAGGTCGGCGTCGGTGAGCACGCCGCCCAGCACGAGCCCGATCGCGGAGGCGAATCCGAGCACGGCTCCGAACAGGCCGAACGCCTTCGCCCGTTCCTCGCCGGGGAAGATCGAGCGGAAGGTGGCCAGGAGCTGCGGCATCATCGCGCCCGCGGCTGCTCCCTGGACCACGCGTGCGGCGATCAGCTCGGTGGGCGTCTGCGCTATTCCGGCACAGAGGCTGGCGGCACCGAAAGCGCCGATGCCCAACAGGAACACCCGCCTTCGGCCGAACACGTCGCCGAAGCTCCCGGCGACGATCAGCACGGAGGCGAACGCGAGCATGTAGGCGGAGATGACCCACTCGAGCTGGGTGGCGGAGGCGCCCAGGTCGGTGCGGATCGTGGGGAGCGCGACGTTGACGATCGTCACGTCGATCATGTCCATCAGCGCCGCGACCATCATCACGCCGGCGGCGAGCCAGCGGCGGGGATGGGCGGCGGGAAGTGGGGGTGCTGCGGCAACGGCGGCGGTCATCGAAGCTCCTGAGTCGAACTACATTCCATTCAACTCGAACACTGTTCTAGTTCAAGCGAACGTTGTTCTAGCACGCCGCCGCCAGAGTTGTCAACCAGTGTTCGTCATTAGTACAGTGTTCGAGTCGTGTCGAACGGAGCGGACATCCCGCGGCCGCCGTGGCAGCGGTCGCCGAAGCGCGCCTCCAAGAGGAAGCGCGAGCCGATCACCCAGGAGGCGATCGTGGACAAGGCGATCGAGGTGCTGGACGCCGAGGGCCTCGACGGCCTGAGCATGCGCCGCATCGCCGAGGAGCTCGGCACCGGCGCCGCCTCGCTCTACTGGCACGTGGGCAGCAAGGACGGCCTGCTCGACCTGATCTTCGACCGCATCATCGGCGAGCAGCACGTGCCGGACCCCGAGCCCGGGCGCTGGGAGGAGCAGCTCAAGGAGGTGGCCCGCAACATGCGCCGCGCGGTGACCAGCCACCGCGACGTGGTCGAGATTTCGCTTGGCCGCATCCCGATGGGCCCGAACGCGCTCGAGTGGAGCGAGCGCGTGCTGGCGATCGTGCGGTCGGGTGGCGTGCCCGACGAGATGGCCGTTCGCGCCGTTTGGCTGCTGACCTCGGTCGTGAACGGGTTCACGATGGACGAGAACGCCGACTACACCCCAACGACCGGTGATGCCGAGGTGACCGAGGAGGCGGCGGAGCTGGCGAGCGCCTACATCGCCTCGCTGCCCGCCGATCGCTTCCCCAACCTGGTCGCGGTCGCCGGCCAGTACCGGGCGATCGACCGGGACGAGAGCTTCGAGCTGCTGCTCGACCTGTACGTGGATGGACTCGCCAAACGCGCCTCGTCAGAATCTGCGCATGACACCGGCGGCAGCAGGCGCCAGGCCGCGCGGCCGTCCCGCCGCGGCAAGCCGAAATGACGTCCTGAAGCTCGCCACGCGCCGCTACCTGCACGGCGAGCGGATCGACGTGCAGGCGATAGCCGCCGAGCTCGGCCTCGGGCGCGCCACGATCTACCGCTGGTTCGGCACGCGCGAGGAGCTGATCGGCGAGGTGCTCGTGCGGACCGCGGAGCCCCTGCTCGCGGAGGCGCGGGAGAACGCAAAGGGGCGGGGCGGCGCCGCGCTGCTCGACACCTTCGACCGCTTCAACCGCAGCCTGGCGGAGGCGCCCGCGCTGCGCCGCTTCGTGGAGACCGAGCGGGAGGCCGCGATGCGCATCATGACCTCGGGCGCCGGCGTGGTGCAGCCGCGGATGGTCGCCGCCATCGCCGGCGTGATCGAGGAGGAGGTCGAGGCCGGGCGCTACGTCCCACCGGTCGAGACCGAGACGCTGGCCTACGCAATCGTGAAGCTGGCCGAGGCGTTCCTCTTCAACGACGCGGTGGCCGGCATGCGCGGCGACGTGGACCGGCTACGCGATGTCGAGGCGGCGATGCTCGGCGTCAATCCGGCGAGCGGTCGATCGCGACGTACGAGTAGTCGCCGCTGAAGCCGTCCCGGTCGCTCATGCCCGGGCAGCCCTTGCGCAGGTCCTCGCAGTCGAACCCCTTCAGGTCGAGCCGCGACGGGTAGTAGAAGGAGAACATGTTCCCGTCGTGATCGGGGTCGATCGCGGCCTCCTGCCCGTCATGCCGCCAGCGGCTCGTGAGGAGCCGCCGCGTGGCGGTCGGATCGTGCTTCACGTATCTGTCGAACCACGCGGTCGTGTACCAGGCCGCGAGGTCGGCGCCCCGCAGCGACGCTCCGAACGCCGCGTTCGGGATGAAGGAGAAGTCGAGGTGCGAGCCGCCGCGGATGATGATCTCGCCGGTGTCGACGCCCGCCTTCGAGTACTCGAACGACTCGCTGGACTTGGCCTTCGGATCCGGATCGCCCGTGTTGGGAGTCGGCGGTAGGAAGTAGTCGGCGGAGATTCCGAGCGCCGGCTTCGTGATCTTCGCCGGCGTGCGCGCCGACGGGTCCGCCGGGCAGCCCGCCTCGCCGGGCGGGAACTGGCCGTTGTTGGTGCCCGGGTCGGGCGCGCTCAGGTTGTCCCAGGCCACGATCGCCTTCACGCGCGGGTCCCACTGGCCGATGTAGGAGACCCCGGCGGCGCCGTAGGAGTGGCCCGCGATCCCCACGCGCGACGGGTCGAGCAGCTTCCAGAACGGGTTGTAGGCCGCGTCGAGCCCGGCCTTCACGCGCCGGTCCTGCTTCGGCGCGTGGCTCGTTCCGCTCGAGCAGCTCTTCACCGGCACGTACGGCTTCGACGGCGTGGAGAAGAAGAAGTTGAGAGCGTCCTCGGTGCCGTCGAAGAACGGCCGTCCGTCGACCTGCGAGTGGAAGCCCTCCTGCTGGTCGGGCGACTCGCCGAACAGGTCCGACTGGCCCTGACCCTGCGGGTCCCAGGTGAGCACGACGTAGCCGGCCTTCGCCAGCGTCTGGGCGGCATACCAGTAGAGCTGCTCGTCGGCCTGCACGGAGCCGTTGGTGATCACGATGCCGGGCCGCTTCGCGGGGCCGGACTTCGTGGCCCACACGTGGCCGGACAGGGTGGCGCCGTTGCGGGCCGTGAACAGCACGGGCTTCACGATCCCGTAGCCCTTCGCCTCCCAGTCGTAGAGGCGGATGTCGCCGGCACAGCCGTCGTTGCCGTTCCAGCAGAGGTCGCCCTCGAAGAGCCGCTCGGGGTCGCCTGCCTGCGCCTGCAGCGCGCTCAGTCCGTTCTGCTGGCTGATCAGCCGGAGCTGGAGCTGGTACTGCGGCGTGTCGTAGATGGTCTGGCGCTCCTCGACCTTCGAGAAGTTCTTGGCCTCCACGACCGGATCG
>Ga0134126_10006388_pt1 | contig 14756 bp, 11 predicted proteins | sample KB31752_FD_96881 | JGI IMG/M metagenome (GOLD analysis project Ga0134126, IMG submission 96881) | Terrestrial soil microbial communities with excess Nitrogen fertilizer from Kellogg Biological Station, Michigan, USA - KB3-175-2 | ecosystem: Environmental > Terrestrial > Soil > Unclassified ... | reverse complement strand
GGCGGGGAGAGCCGGCGCTTTCGGCATTGATCTCGGCTTTGTCTGTCATCCCCGGTCAGCGTCCTGCTTTACGAGGTTCGGTACTGCACCCTGAACAACGGACCCGGTTCGGATTTGGGGGGGATATTTTTTCGGGCCCGCACGCCAACACACCGCGGGGGCGCTAGGGCCCACGCGGACGGGCATTCTGGCAGCCAATGCGGCCTAAGACGATTGGTCAGTCATTGAAATAAAATGGCGGCGGGTGGCCCCCGCCGCCGTTTCAACCTACCCGCTCCGGGGCCTTAGCCGCCAAGACCGATGCTGACGGTGGCATAGGGACCATAGAAATCGCGGTCATATGTTTTGGCCGTATCGATGCCGCCGTCCATGGCGCCAAAGAAGAAGTCGGCGCGGTAACCGAAACTAATCTTAGCGTTGTTGTATTTGAACGAGATGCCCAATGAGCCGCCGACATTGGGCACTGTAACGGAACGCACGCGCTCAGGTGGATTTTTCGAGATTTGATAGAGCGTGGTTCGCAAATGATAATTGGTATATTTGGCGCCGTGATATTGAGCTGTCGTTTGATGATGTACTTTCGCTTTCTGTTTGCCGAACAGGAGCGCCGCATTGGCGCCCCAATCAATTGTCAATTCGCTTGAATCAGGATCGCCGGCAATGGGTGTCGATCCGCTCCAGGAAATCGACGGCCCGACACCGCGGAAACTGCGCTCAACAAGAAGCGAGGCAGAATTAGCGTGAGAGGCACTACCGAGATAGACACTTTTTCCGGCGTAGGGATTATACTTGTAGTAGCGATGCCAATCCGGATCTGATTTGAGTGCGATATTGGATCGGCTGGTGAATTGCGCAAAGCGAACCCCGACACTCAGAACAGAAGACCCGCTCCGGCCGAACAATCCGAGTCCCACGTCCTTTCCCGCCTGAAAATCCAGAATCGTATGAGATTCACTATTCTGCACCGATGTATCGGCGAACTTCGCGCCGTGTGGATATTGCGGAAGAATGGACCCGCTCGAGACGTACTTCAGATAAACACCAGGCGTCGTCTGCTGATGGACGTGACGCCTCGCGCTCGAACGCCCATAACGTACGGATGCGGAAAAGGTCCAATCCGAATTATTTGGTTGGAATGCAATAGAGCCGTTTTCGTCGATGCTGTGGGCAGGCATACGCTCGAACTTCTGCGACGGCTCGAAGACGGACGGACGCGAATCTAGCAGCGTCGGCGCAAACGTATCTTGCCCATCGTCGAGGCGGTTCAATTGACCGCCCAGTTCGATCCAGACTGTTGGCCGATTGGAATCCTCGGCGTTGGCAACGTCCCCGGATGAAACATAAGCCGACAGTGCCAGCGCCGACGCGCCCGTCAGCAGCTTCCAGCGGATCGCGGCGCGATCATCGTTTTTTTGGATCAATTCGCTCATTAGTGGTTCCCCCTCACCAGTTCTTGGTGACGCGCACGCCGAACAGGCGCGGATCTGTCAGGAATACGTTTGTTGTCAGCCCGCTATCGTCACTGTTCAGGAAGGCCCCAGTGATATCGGTCGTATCGAACACGTTCTTGAGATAGCCCATGACCTGCCAGCCGTTCTGACTGGTCAAAATCAGCGCAAGGTTGACATTGGTGTAACCGCGCAAACGGTCATAAGGATTGTCGTTAAATACGCGCGCCCAGGAATAATCTTGCCAGTAATAATCGATGTGCGCGGTGCCGGCCCAATCCGACGTCAGCGGAACGGTGTAATCCGCCGAAGCCGAGACAGTGAAAGGGGGAGCATTTGGAAGCTTATTTCCGCTCAGGTCTTTGTCGAAGCCCTGTCCACCGTTGATCCCCGGCTGCGCCGGATCGAACCCAGCATAACCGGAAATCGTTTCGGGACCGCAAGCGGGGCCCCAAACATTGCTCGCAGTGGCTTGGCTGCATCGCTCAGTGGGAGCGGCAACGTAAGGAAGATTTGTCACGGGATCGAGGCCGAGGCCGTAGGTCACGCCACAAGAAGCCGCGATTTTTGTTGAATCGGTCGACAGCATTCCCGCAACCACATAGGTGGGTAGAATGCAATTCGATGCTTGCGTAACGAACGGTTTGACCACCATCCAGTCCGGATTGCCGGCGGTGCGATCCATCAAATCTACGGAGCGGTCACCCTTATTGAGTGTCGCATCTTCGTAACCGCCCGCGAATTTGAATTTCAACCCGGGAGTTGGCTCCCACATTGCTTCCAATTCGGCGCCGCGCACCGTGGCGTCGAAGTTGTCGTTGATGGAAGTGCGATCGACGATGCGCGAAATCTGGTAGTTTTTGTAATCGTAGTAGAAGACATCGGCGTTGAACGTGAGCCCGCCATCCAACAACGTGTTCTTCGTACCGATTTCATAGGCGTTGATAAATTCCGGCTCGAACGTCAACGGATGGATGGGGTTGGCGACCTCTCCTCCTCTACCATTCTCCAGAAGCACAGCACCGGGGGGGTTGGCGCCACCGCCCTTGTAACCACGCGAATACGAACCATAAAAAAGTGTCTGATCGGTGAAATCGAGTTTGGGCGTCCAATTCGCAACTGCACGCCCTGTCAATTCATTCCACTGCTGATCAACCACCCCCGTGGATGCATAACCATACCCACGCACAAAAAGCTCACTGGGAATATCGACGAAATGCTTGTGATCGCTGGTCCAGCGCAAGCCACCGGTCAGCTTAAGGTCGCTGGTGACGTTGTAATAGGCCTCGCCGAAGCCTGCATAAGAATTCAACACATAAGGATTCTGACTGAGAAAATAATTATGCCCTTCATTGTTCACGCTACTGATAGGATTTGGGTCGATATAGACACAACCTCCGGCGGTCCCAAACCCTTGCGGATCGGAGGGCGACGCCGGATTGGAATTCACAAATCCGCCGATGAGGCAATCATGATTGTCCGAAACACCGGGAACCCACGGCGTATCGGCAAAATTTCCGCCGCTCGGATTGAGGCCGGCCGATACAAGCGTTATCGAGTTGATGAAGACGTAATAATTCTCCTCAGTCTCGTAGTGCAGGTAATTGCCGCCGACGCTGAAATTGAGCGGGCCTGTGAAATTCGAAGCGAAGCGAAACTCCTGGCTCAACTGCCAAGAGCGTTCGTCGGACAAATCTTCCAGCACCAACCGATCGGAGCACCCGATTTGCGGATCGCAGAAGACACCATTGGGCAGACAGGTGCCTTGAGGCGCGGTGTTTATATCGCAAGGCTTTCCCACATATTGGGGCCCGTAACCCGCAAGACCGGCGATGCCAGGTTGGAAGGTAGCCCCGCCGGCCGGATCGGGGATCAACTGGCCTAAAGAATTTGATCCGGTGCCGGGCGGTGTGTAAACGAAAGCTCCCGGGGCAGTGTTGAAGCGGTTGTAATCTTCGGCCGACCAGAGGAAATCATTGTTGTAGCCGGTTTGCGACGTGAAGGTCAGCGCAGGCGTGATGTTGTAGTCGGTGTTCAATTCGAGCGTGTCGTTCCTCGACTTGTAGATTGGGTTGATCGACGACTCGATGGCGCGCAAATTGCGCGATTGCGTCGTACTCGCATAAGGATCCCAGCTAGAGCCGAAGCCGCCCTGAAGGGGCGCGCCGATTTGCGAGAGTCCCTGGTAATACGCAAGTGAATCGCCGTTCGGGACTTCGAACGCATCCGGCGAATAGAGTGATGTCGGTACGCAGCCTTGATTTAGATATCCATTCGGATCAATCACCCGGTTCTGATTAAGCTCAGCGGTGACGGGTACGCCATCTACTTCCGTTGGCGATTGCGCCGTTTTGCAAAGTTGCTTGCCACTGCGTAGACGATCGTCATTTTCTTGGAAATGCTCCCAGACGAGATAGGTCTGCACATTCTCCGCCGGCTTCCAGCCTAGCGTTACACGACCGGACCATAGATCGCGGCCATCGATGGGGGCTCCGGTTTCTTCGTTAAAGCTGTAGCCATCGCGCTTGGTCCACTCCCCGGCGATGCGCAGATCAAGACGGTCGTCGATAATGGGAATATTGACCATGCCTTCGAAGCGGCGGTTCTTGTAATTTCCGATATCGCCAGAGGCCATGGCTTCGAATTGATCAGTCGGTTTCGCCGTAATCAGGTTGACAACACCTGCAGTTGCGTTGCGTCCGTACAACGTACCTTGCGGCCCACGTAGAACTTCGGCTTGGGAAAGATCGAAGAATTCTTGTTCGAAAAAATGATTTCGCAGAAATGGAATATCATTCAGTGCGACCGCCACCGCGGGATCGGTTGTCACCGATATCGCTTGGGTGCCGATGCCACGGATTTGAATGTTGTAGCCCGAAAAATTCGTCTTGGAGAATGTGAGGTTCGGAACCTGCTTTACAAGATCGGGGCCGCCAGCGGTTTGCGTGGCGGTCAACTGTTCCTGCGACAGCGCAGTGATTGAAATAGGAATGCTCTGCACATCCGCGCCACCGAGCTTCGACGACGTCACCGTCACTGTTTCTACGCTAGCGCGCGGGGGCGTTGCCTGGGCTATCTGGATGGCTGTAATCGGCGGGGCCGAAAGCGATTCCATATCCCGCACGACGGCGATTTCGTTGGGCGAATGTTTGTGGACGACGAATCCTGTTCCTGAGAGAAGCCGCGTCAGCGCGCCATCGGGTGTGAGGTCGCCAACCACGCCTTTGGTCTTCACGCCGGAGACGTCGTGTTCAGCGTAAAGGAGGTGAATGCCGGTTTGCGCCGCATAGGCGTCGAGTGCGGTGCCCAGTGTTCCGGCCGGGATGTTGATTTCGCCTGCTTGTGCAATGGCTACAGGTGCGACCGTGGCAAGCAGGAACGCCGCCAAATTTGTTCTTTTTGAAATTGTATTCATCTTCCCCCCGTGTTCATCGGATGAGTGCGTTCAACGAGAAATGCGTATGGTGTCGCCGTCCTTGACCACGCGCAGGTGCAGGACATCGCGGCTGACTTCGGCGAAGCCTTCGACATCGGTGGTCGGGAACGTGCCGCCGATTTCCAGGCGGGCAATTTTCGGATCGGCAATTTCGATCTGCCGGTGGTTGTAGCGGTTGAATTCCGCGGCCGCGTCGGCAAGCGTTGTGTGATGGAAGATGAGCACGCCGCTGCGCCAGGCGAGCGCGTTCTTCAACTCCGTCTTTTCTTCCCGCTGGATGGAGATGCCGGAAGGTGTTGCCAACGCGACTTGTCCGGGCGCGAGGTCTTTTGCCGGGCCACTTTCGGTTTCGAGGCGCACGCCGCCTTCCGATACCGCGATATTTAGGCGATCGCCATTGCGGCGAACGGAGAATTTCGTTCCAAGGTCGGTGAGCCTGACATTGCCCGCATTGACGATGAAGGGATGGGCCGCATCGTGCGTGACTTCGAAATAGGCTTCGCCGCGATCGAGCCAGACTTCGCGGTGGTTACGCCGGTCCGCTATGCGGATGGCGGTATTGGTGTTCAGTTCGATCTGCGACCCGTCCACCAGCCGCACGATCTCGCGCCCGCCGACCGACGTGGCGTAGGTCACTTGCGCGGGCGGGGACAGTTCGAACCAACCCGCTATCGCTGCCGCGGCAATTCCCGCCACAACCGCGAATTTGGGGAGTATAGGCCGCGCAGTCGGCGCTGTTGCCTTCTCGGCCGGACGCAATTGTCCCTGGCGAAGAACCGTCATCCGCCCCGCTTTCTGCCAGCCAAGATCGAGCCGGTCATAGGCCACGCGATGGCTCAGCGACTGATCGAGCCACGCACATAGCTCGGCATCATCGGTTTCGCACCAGCCGCCAAATTCGCGGCGTTCGATCCATTGTGCGGCTTCAAGCTCGATTGCGGCCGCACTTTTCCCGCTTGCGTTCATTGCGGCCTCCGGGCGGTGGAGGTTTCGCCATAGAGAACGTCGATCAGCGAGCGGATGCCGCGCACGAGATATTGCGCAACCGCGCCTTCGCTCACGCCCATGCGAAGCGCGATTTCGCCGCGCGAAAGCCCCTCTATCTTGCCGAGCGTCACCGCTTCCTTCACGCGCGGCGGCAGACGGTCGAGGGCTGCCTGGAGACGGCGCAACTCATCCCGCGCCATGACGGTGCGATCCACCGATGGCACATCGCTTGCCGCGTTCAATGCGTCGAGATCGGCAACCGCCTCGATCGGAATGACGCGTTCGTGCTGCACTTTCCGGATAAGAAGATTGCGCGCGGTCGTAAACAGATATTGCCGCGGCTTCTCCGGAAAGCCCTGCAGCGCCGCCTGATATACCTGGACGTAAATCTCCTGACGGAGATCGGCGATGTCGCTCGTATTGCGCCAGTTGTGTTCAAGGTACTGCATCAGCGAGGCCTCAAGCGGCAAGATTTCGCGGCCAAACCACGCCTTCACCTCAGCAAGGGTCGGCGTTGTTTCGGTCACGGAATCCGTGCCTTCGAGATGGATGTCTGTTCTCTCTGCCATCCCCACACTTCCCCTGGTTCGGGGTTCAGGAACTGGGGCTCATAGATAAAGAGACGCGAGCGGAGGGAATGTTAGCGCGTCGACGAGGAAGATTCTTAGAGGGAGCCCCGGAACAACAACAAACTAGAGATTTGATCGCCGCGACATAATATTGCCAAAGCCCTCTTGGTGCCCGGTCACGGGGTGCGGCTTTATGCCATTAGAAATATGCGGGGCGCATGGCACCGGAGAACACTCACCCGGTGGCAATCTCCGCGAATTGCGGCAGCAGATGCTGATCAAGCCTTGATGAATTTCCGTGCGGCATTGCGTTCGGAATGCTCGAACGCATCGGCGAACGCGTCGAGTTCCTGTTCGCTCATGCCGAGGGCGCGTGCGGATTTTCGCCAGCCCGACACCGCGCGTTCCGCTTGCGCCAATATTTGCCTGGCGCGCACCGGCGCAATTCGGAAATACGCAACGACCGACCTCAGAGCTTCGATGCTCATCTCCGGCCCGGTTTGCTCCGATATCCAGGTCTTGGACTCGCGAACGCGATCGGGGGAGGGATTGATGTCGAAGGCCGGTGAGAGCCGCCAGCGTTCGCGATCTTCGTGCAGGAAGCCGTGATTGCGAAGATGGTCGTCGGTGTTGGTGATTAGGACGAAGAATGCGATGCGCCGCCACAGCTCCTCGATGTCGGCCTGGGCGTTTGCGCTGTGTACGCGAATGGCGTCGACGATGTCGGTGTAGGTATGTTCTTCGGGCTCGGTTGCTTCTACGCCGAGCAGGGTCGCGGCAGAGACATACATGACGCGCCGGCTGTTGGCGCCCCGGACGAAGCGCCGTATCAGGGCGACGGGCAGACCATCGCTCTCGACAAGGCGGGCGTCTGCGGCATCGATGCCGGCGGCTTTAGCGAGCTGGAGCGCGAGCACTTCGCCTTTGGTGACGGACCCCAGCCAATCCGCTCAGCCAATGTGTGCTGAATTCGAGGGCGGCGTTCTCGCGCTTTGCCTGGAGGTCGTATCGGAGCGTGCCGATCTGTCCGGCGTCGTCGAGCACGACCTCGATGATGCGTTTCATGGCGAGGCCCTGGATTTTTTCATGCGGACGCGCTTGGGGAGGCGTTCTTCGTCAAGCAGCAGTCCCGTATCGTCGCGGCTGACGTCAATGAGGTGAGCGAGTGGATCGCCGAAGCCGAGGACGAACAGCGCCATGGCGTAGACGCCCGATCCGACGGTCGCATCGCCTTTCTCGGCGCGCAGATAAGTGTTCTTGGCAACGCCCATCCGCTCGGCGACCGCAAGGACGGTCAAGCCACGTTTGCGCCGCGCGGTCGCCAAGTCGGCACCGAACTTTCGCAAGGAGCGCTTGACCGAAGCGGGCAACACATCCAGAACCGTAGAACGCATATATGGCTCCATATATGGAGCCATAATGCCACTTTAGGTCCAATATATAGACCTATAATTCAGCGGCGTCCCGATCGCCAGGATCGCGATATCCGGTTCGGGCCGAACATCGCGATCATTCGTCAGAGCTTTGGCCATGGCCGCCAAACAACCGCTGTGTCCTTCCCGCATCCGGCAAATCCGCGGTGAAAGCGCCCTTTCCTTGGGCGACAGGTTGCCCAACCAAAGACCACACTTACGCTAGCGAGCGCGTTGGTAGGTGCCTTGACGGCACTGACCTTCAAGACCGGTGTCGACGATCCCACGCGCTTTACCTCGTCGAAGCGGTTGGGCGCACACTTCGGACTGACATCACGGAAGTATCAGTCCGGCACCTCGACGTCACCGGCTCCATCACCAAGGCAGGTGACGCCATGATGCGAAGCGCACTCTACGAAGTGGCGCATTCCGTGCTCACCCGCGTGAAGAGCTTCTCCAGTTTGAAGCGATGGGCGATAGCGATCGCCAAACCCCGCGGCCTGGGGCGTGCTACCGTGGCCTTGGCCAGGAAGCTCGCCATCGTCCTGCACCGCCTGTGGATCAACGGCACCGACTTCCGCTTCGGCAAGCAGGAGGCCGCGACCGCGTAACCAATCGGGCAACGGGGGTCTATCGCCCGCCCCTTCTCCCGTCGCCGGGAGCGCGAAGCCGGTGAAGCCGAAGTATTGGGTGTGCGCCTCGCAAGAGACAGCACGCCGCCCGTTACGGAAGGCCAATGCTGACCTTCGCGAACGGTCCGTAGAGGCCGACCGCTTCCTTCTTCGCCGTGTCGATGCCACCGTCCAAAGCGCCGAAGAAGAAATCAGCGCGATACCCTACGCTAATTTTCGCAATACTTTGTTGAAACGTGACACCCGCGAAGCCGCCCAGATTAGGAATCGTGACACTTCGCGATTGAACACGATTTACCGGCGCGCGTGCATAGGTGCTGGTAATGTAATGACGTTGGGGATATTTTAAAGGCCGTCCGACCTGCGCGTGATATTCGCCATTCGTCTGATGATTGACATCGGCACGTTGACGACCGAATAGAATTGCTGCATTCACGCCCCAATCCAACGCTAATGCCGCGTTCGTATCGGTTTCCGCTACCGGTAAAGACACATCCCATGAAAGCGACGGACCAATTCCATGCGCACTTCGCTTGGTGTGCAAGGATGCTGAATATGTGTGACGGTAGGTATTCACTGTCCTATAGCCGTTCGACCTATGAGCATAGGAGGAATATTTATGCGCTGTATAAACTGCGCCAAATTTATAGTCTGGCCGCGCGTTAAGAGTGATACTGGAACTCGTTGCAAATTGCGCGAAGCGCACGCCGATATTGATCACGGACTTCGATCTTGAACCAAACAGGCCAAGGCCAACATCCTTGCCTACCTGAAAATCCAAGACCGCGTGCGACTCTTTGTGCTTCGCTTGGCCATCACCGAATACTTCGTTACCCGGCGGGTATTTTATTTGTGTCCCGAGGTAGCGCTTCTCATATGGATTTGGGAGTTGGCGATTATCGTGCCGGGAAGTGCTCGACCTTCCGTAGGAGATTCCAGCGGAAAAAATCCAATCCGTTCCCTTGGGTTGGATTGCGATTTTTCCCTCGCCGCCAATGCTAAAAGGAGATGGCGTCTGCGCCGAGATCAATGGCGCACGTTCCGCCGCTGGCGTCTTGTCGAGAAATGGCGGCGCAAAGAGCTGATTTGCATTAGTGGATCGTTCGAACTGACCGCCGAGCTCGATCCACACAACTGGCCGATCTTCCTCAACTGAAGACTCCGCAAGTGCTGCTTGCGATGCGCCAAGACCCAGCAAAGCCAGAAGAGAGACGTTTGCCAGGAGATTAGATCGGATGCCGCCGCCAGGATTGCTTATAGTTTTCAATTCGCTCATAGCGTCCCCCTTACCAGTTCTTGGTGATGCGGATGCCGATCAACTTCGGATCGGTCAGGAAGACGTTTGTCGTCAACCCGCTGTCATCGCTGTTCAAGAAGGCACCGGTGATCGCCGTGGTGTTGAACACGTTCTTGTCGTAGAGCATCACCTGCCAGCCGCTCTGACTCGTCAGGATGAGCGTCAGATTGACTGTGTCAAAGCCGTGCAATCGGTCATACGAAAGATCATTGAACACCCGCCACCACGAAGCATCTTGCCAATAGAAGTCGCTCCGTAACGTCCCTGCCCAATCTTGCGACAACGGAATGGTGTACTGGGCGCCGATGGACACCGTATAAGGCGGCGCATTGGGAAGACTATTGCCGCCAAGGTTCTTCGAAAATCCCGTGCCATTGTTTGGCGCCGTCGAAGGATCATAGCCTATGTAACCAGCCGGAATAGATTTATTTAACCAGTATGGGTTTACCTCAGTCGGATTGGGCACATAAGGAAGCCCTGTAAGAGGATCTTCGTGTAAAAGATACGCGTAGGCACAGCCACTCACGGAGTTGCCGCCTATACTTCGCGCTCCCTCGGCATATTTCGCCACATATCCTGGGAATATACAATTTGACGCTTCGTTGACGAACGGCTTGACCACATACCAACCCGATTGCCCCGCAGTACGATCCATCAGATCGACCGCGCTTTGGCCCTGGGCGATGGCTGTGTCTTCCCATCCGCCAGAGAAATTGGAGCGCAGGCCAGGCAACGGCTCCCATGTTGCTTCAAGTTCGGCGCCTTTGGCATGCGCATCGAAATTGAGATTGATCGCCGTCCGGTCGACGATCTGGGAGACTTGGTAGTTCTCATAATTGTAGTAAAAGAAATCGCCGTTAAGCGTGAGAGACCCATCAACCAGTGTGTTCTTCGTACCGATCTCAAACGCGTCTACGAATTCGGGTTTGAACATGAGCGGATGGGTCGGCTGCACATTGGTGATTGAGGAGCCGTTGCTTAATGTTGAACTAAAGATCGCGCCCGGCGGGTTGGCGCCGCCAGCCTTGTACCCGTGTGCATATGAACCATACACCAAGGTCTGATCAGTGAAATCCAGCTTTGGCGTCCAATTGGCAACGGCGCGGCCAGTGAATTGGTCCCATTGCTGATCGATGACACCAGCGACGGGATACCCCCATCCTTCTTCAAGCAACCAGCTCGGTATCTCCACAAAATGCTTTTGGTCTTCTGTCCAGCGCAAGCCGGCAATCAGTTTTAGGTCACTGAAGATGTTGTAATTCACTTCGCCGAACGCCGCATAGGAATTCAGCACGTAAGGATTCTTACTTAGAAAATAATTATGGCCGTTGTCGTTGAGGCTGGTGATGGGATTGGGATCCACATATGCGCGCAAGAGTCCCGCGACCAGAGCCGGATCGTTATACTGGAAACCGAATGGCAATGGGCTACCGGCGTTCGAATCGTATAGTCCGGGAAGGTATCCACCATCTATGTCTGCAAATACATTGGCGAATACATAGTATTTCTCAAGCGTTTCGTAGTGTAGGTAATTGCCGCCGGCGGTGAAATTTAGTGGTCCAGAGAAATTCGAAGCAACGCGGAATTCCTGGCTTAACTGCCACGCTCGTTCCGTGGACAAGTCTTCGGCCATCAAGCGGTCCGAACATCCCAGTTGTGGATCGCACTGGATGCCGTCGGGAATACATGCCGGGGACGATCCTCCCACCGTGCAGGCATTACCATTGCTGCTGTCGATGCCAAGTCCGTTGGGATCCGGCAATGTTCCTCTCTGGTCGGGCTGACCATTCACACCGTGGTATGGAAACAAGCCAGGTTCCGCCCCGAAACGGTTGTAGTCTTCTGTCGAAAAAAGAAAGTCCTGACTGAAGCCTGTTTGCGAAGTGAAGGTGAGCGTCGGGGACAAGGTGTAATCGGCATTGAATTCCACGACATCGTTTTTTGCGCGGTAGCTGGGGTCTATACCTGAATTGATTACCCGCAAATTGCTTGACTGTATTTGGCTCGCGTATGGGTTCATGGGATTGGCATTCCCTGTCGCTCCCAACGCAATAACATATGGCAATGCAAATCCGAGCGGTGCTTCAAATGCACTTGGCGAATACAGCGATGTTGGAGAACATCCTTGGGTATAATAATCTCCTGGATTCCCGAGACTGGGTCCGAGTCGATTGATATCACCATCGATATTCACGGTGCCGATCGCTGTACCCTGATGGTTTGCGACAAAACCTGGGCCGTAATCCGTTTTGCAGAGTTGCTTAGCGCTCCTGAGGCGATCATCGTTCTCCGAGAAGTGTTCCCATACAAGGTATGTCTGCAGGCTCTGGGTTGGCTTCCAGCCGATTGACATGCGAGCAGACCACAGATCGCGACCATCGATGCGGTTATTCGTCTCCTCGTTGAGCGAGTAACCCTGTCGTTTTGTCCATTCTCCCGCAATCCGGATATCAAACCTGTCGTCCACAACGGGGACATTGACCATCGCTTCGAGGCGGCGGTTGTGATAATTGCCAATGTCTGCCGACGCCATCGCCTCGAACTGATCGCTCGGCTTGGCGGAGATGAGATTCACAACGCCGGCCGTTGCGTTGCGGCCGTAGAGCGTGCCTTGCGGACCTCGCGCTACCTCTACAGATGCAACATCGTAGAATTCTTGCTCGAAGAAGTGATTGCGAATGAACGGCGTATCGTTAAACGCGACCGCAACAGCGGGATCGGTTGTAACGGAGATAGCCTGCGTGCCGATACCGCGGATCTGAATACTGTAGCCCGAAAAATTTGTCTTGGTGAATGTCATGTTGGGCACCTGCTTGATCAGGTCCGGACCACCTGCAGTTTGCGTGGCGGTGAGTTGTTCCTGAGACAAAGCCGTGATGGCAATCGGAATGCTCTGTACATCGCCGCCGCCCAATTTTGACGATGTAACGGTGACGGTTTCGACCGACGCACGCGCTGGCGCGGCTTGCGCCATTTGCAGCGGGGTGATGTCGGCCGCGTTCGAGGCGGGCGAATAGCCCGGCACGATTTGGATCACTCCGGCGGCATCTCTGCGACCAACCAAACCAGTGCCCTTTAGGATACGGAAAAGCGCAGCATCGGGAGATAGATTGCCGGCAACACCCTTGGTTTTGATGGACTTGATCGCATCATAGGAGACCGCAAGCGGCACGCCTGATTGGGCGGTGTATTGGTTTAGCGCGGATTCGAGGTCGCCACTCGAGACATTGAATTCCGTCGCATGGGCTACAGACAGAAGAGCCGCGGCACAGGCGCTGCTCGCGAAGACCGTTTTGACGTTGCGCTTGATCATATACCCCCCCTGAATAGATGCGTTTGGTCGGTGATGTCAGTTGGAAGTGCCGTTTGAGGCGGTGATGAGAATTTTTCCGTCGCGTTTCGCGAATTTGACGTCGAAGAGGCCGTGCGCGATTTGCGCGAGCTCTTCGGGATTGTTTGCAGGCAGCGCGCCATTGATGACGTGGCCGGATGCGGCCGCCGACACGACGATCTGTTCGCGGTTGTAACGGTTGAACTCGGCAGCGGCTTCGGCGAGCGGCGTGCGGTGAAAGACAATCAGCCCGTTGCGCCAGGCGAGTTCCTTGGCGAGTGTCTTTTGCGGTTCGGACGTGACGGAAATACGGCTTGCCGTGGCGAGAAAGACATTGCCAGGGGCTAGAACGAGGTCGCGCCCCTCGTTATCGGCAGGACCTATAGCCACCTCGCCTTCCAGCAATGCCACCCGCAGCCGATCCTGTTCACGGCGCATGACAAACTGGGTGCCGAGGTCGCTGACGCGGCGATTGCCTGCGTAGACGGTGAGCGGGCGACGCGCATCGTGCTTGATCTGGAAGAGTGCTTCGCCGTGGTCCAGCCACACCTCGCGTTTGTCGGCAGCCTCTCGTAGACGCAGTGATGTGTCGGTGTTGAGCTCAATGCGCGAGCCATCGCCCATCACAATAGTCTCGTGGCCGCCGATGGACGTGGTGAAAGCCTGACCTTCAGGTGCCTTCGGATACTGGGTGACCGCATATCCGGCGGCAGCCGCGATGAGCAATGCCGCAGCCGAACGCAGGATGGTCGGGCGTAACCTAGCGACCGCCGCAACAAAAGCACGGCCACGCGGGGCGGCGCGGAGAGCTGTTAGACGCTGGCTACGCTTCCACGCATCTTCGAAACGAATATAGGCGACACGATGGAGGAACGATTGGGAAAGCCAATCGTCCAGGCGCGATTGGCTATCGCCGTCCCAATCGGGCGAGGTGTGCCGCTCGACAACCCAATTCGACGCATCGAGCTGGATTTGCGAGGACGGTTTGCCGAATTGGCCCAGTTCGGGGATGGGTTCGCTCATGGCTTTCCTCCACCGAATTCAGACCGGCCGTGCAGGATGTCGGCGACGGCGCGTAACCCCTCGCCCAGGTGCCATTTCACCGTTTTCTCGGTGACGCCCATGCGCTCCGCAATTTCGCGACGCGAAAGCCCATCCACGTGGCGCAGCATGAACGCCTCACGAGCACGACGCGGCAACGTGTCGAGCGCATCTTGCAAGCGGCGCAATTCGGCGCGGGATTCCGCATTCCTGTCCGGCCCCGGTTCTTCGGCGGCGACGGAGAGGGCATCGAGATCGGCCACCGCTTCGATGGCGACGATCTGCTCGCGGCGCATCAGGTTGATGAGAAGATTGCGTGCGGTGGCGAAGACGAAGGGTTTGGGGGTATCGGGGATCTGCCTCAGCGCGGCGGCATAGACGTGAGCGTAGATTTCCTGAAGCAGGTCGGGTGCCTCGCTTGCATTCCGCCAGTTGCGGCGCAGGAATTTCATAAGGGTCGCCTCCAACGGCAACACCTCTCGCACAAACCAGGCATCAACCTCCGGGGTGGCGGGTGCCATGCCTAGAAGTCTTTGCTCGGTGCCATCGCGCCCGGTGTCGGTGCTATCGGTCATCCCGGCCTGCCTTTCGACGGGACGATTC
>Ga0134126_10006387_pt1 | contig 14757 bp, 10 predicted proteins | sample KB31752_FD_96881 | JGI IMG/M metagenome (GOLD analysis project Ga0134126, IMG submission 96881) | Terrestrial soil microbial communities with excess Nitrogen fertilizer from Kellogg Biological Station, Michigan, USA - KB3-175-2 | ecosystem: Environmental > Terrestrial > Soil > Unclassified ... | reverse complement strand
TGTTGAAGCAGCAGTTGCACGATTTCGTGCCGGTGGGCATTTACACGATCGGCTACGGACTGGCTCTCAAGATCAATGTCATGCTGCATGCCGCACTCGGGGTTGCCTACAATCAGGTCAGCATCCGCCTGTACGAGACCGAAGGTGCACAGGCCGTCGTGCGTGCCAAGCGCGCCGTACTCGATATGCTCGTGTATGTTGTCAGTGCACTCGTTGTCGGGACGCTGACCGTTGGGCAGGATCTGCTGCTTCTGTTGGCGGGACGGGATAAGCATCAATCGGTTCCGGTATTCGTGTGGGTGACGGTAACCTATGTCCTGAGCGGATTGCTGGGCTTGTGTGCATCAGGCTTGGTGCTCCACAAGCGTTCCACGACACTTCTGGCACTGACAGTCGTGGCTGCGATCGCCAACATCGTGCTCAACTGGTTCTGGATCCCGCAATACGGATTCATGGGAGCGGTATACGCCACGGCCGCGAGTCTGATAGGCCTGAACTGTCTCCAGTTCCTGTTCTGCCCACGCGAGTTGCGGGCACTTCCCAGCGCACGCGCATGCCTCATCGCGAGTGGCTTAAGTGTGATGGTGTGGCTGGTTGCGCACTTTGGCGGTGCATACGTGGTCGGAGAAATTCCACGTATCGTGGCGATGACAGGCTTGTTGGCAGTTCTTTTCGTGATGCCGGCCTTGGCGCTGGATCGCCGCTTGCGTGGAATGCTCCATGGGTATTGGTTGAGGCGCAGGGCGGGGGAGCTGTAGTGCCCGAGCATGGCAAAACAGGTTGTTGTCCATGAAATGGGACGACTTTTTGTTGTCGCCCCTGACGTGGGCACTTCTGATTGCACTTCTGCTCGTGCTGGCGTGGCGACGCTTGCCGCGAGCCGTTCGCCTCGGCGGAATCGCCATGGAGGTATTGGCGCTGGTGATGATGTCTCCGCTTGGCGCCAATCTGTTGGTCAAAGCGATTGAATTGCAGGTGCCCCCTCCCACGGCCTGCAGCGCGCCCGCACCGGACACGATCGTGGTGCTGTCGGGTGGCGCGGCGCGTGCGCCGCGCTCCGCGGACGACTTTGCCGCGCTCAACGTGGACAGCATTCGTCGCTTGCTCGCGGCGATCAGACTATGGCGGCACACGCCGGGCGCACGCTTGGTCATTTCGGGGGGATCATGGCATGTACCGGAAGCCATGGTGCTCGCGAATCTCGCGAAGCAAATGGGTGTTCCGGCGTCGTCGATAACCGAAGAAACGCGATCGAACACCACGTGGGAGAACGCACGTGACGTCGCCGCACTCCCGTCCACGGTACCCAAGCGCATCTGGTTGGTCAGCTCCGCGCTGCACTTGCCGCGCGCCTTGGGCGCATTTCGTGCGTGGGGTTTCGAACCTTGCGCGTGGCCCAGCGGTTCGCTGTACGAAGCGCCCAGCCTGCGGCTCGGCTATTTCCTGCCGCGAAGCTCGTCGCTGAACAAGGCTGACAAGGCGATCCATGAGTGGGTTGGCAGCCTCGTATAGCGGCTGCTGGAATGGAAGCACCGCCGGCAACTGGAAGGCGCCCAACCTCCGAAGGCGAACGAAGGCAAGCAACACATGTCCGCGACGACCGCTCCGACGCACTGACCGCCATACCAGGCTGCGCGCCCGGAATGTCACTCGTGGGATGATCCGGGTGACGAGGCCTGCGCGCGCTTGAGCACTGCACGGAGGCGATGGGAGAGCTCGGGCTGCTCGATCAAGTTGTCATGGGTGGCGTTCAAATCGATGACTTCGATACCGCGCGGCATGTAGTGCGACCAGCCCAGCGTACCCGTCGGTCGGGTACTGCGCGGCTGTGCGGAAGCGCGAAACAACACGGCCTGGCCATCGTAGATTTGGGGGTGGTAAGCCACGAGCGCCCGATAATGGGCGCGCTCGATCGCTCGGTAACGCAGCCCGCGCGGTAGTGGCTTGTTGCTTGCGCGCGCCCGGCGAATCCTCGCGGCATCAATCATGCGGCGCAGCCGCGCCACGAGTCCGATGGCGATGCGTATCGGCACGGCGGTTTGTGGCTCTGCGTCAGCGCGTCGATAGTCCGGACCGTAGGTGTCCATCATCGCCAGCAGCCCGATGGTTTCGCCGCGCGTGCGCAATTGCAGCGCCATTTCATAGGCGATCATTCCGCCCATGGAACCGCCCGCAAGAAAGTACGGGCCATGCGGCTGCACCTGCCGGATTTCGGCAAGGTAGCGCTCGGCCATCGCCTCCAGCGAGTCCAGTGGGGGTGTCAGACCATCGAGCCCGACGGCCTGGATGCCGTAGACCGGTTGATCGGAACCCAGTGCGCGCGCCAGCGGAATGTAGTTCAACACGTTGCCCCCGATCGCGTGCAGCAGGAACAACGGTGGCCTTTTGCCGGATGAGCGTATGGGTACCAGCGGCGACCAGCGTCCGATGACATCGTTGCCAAAAGACATTCTCGCAGCAGGTTCGTTCGCGCCGGCCGCGCGAAATGCCGCAGCTTGCCCGGCGATGGTGGGCGCACCAAGCAAGGTCGCCAGCGGCAGGTTCACTCCAGTCAGCGCCCGCATGCGCTCGAACGCACGCACGGCCAGCAGCGAATCACCGCCCATGTCGAAGAAGTCATCATCCGGGCCGATGTCATGCCTCTTCAACAAATCCGCCCAGATCGTTGTCAGCGCTGATTCCAATGGCTCGGACGAGAATTGTCGCAGCGGCTCTCTCGTTGACCCCTTGAGTACGCCCGGAAGGGGCAGTACCTTGCGATCGATCTTGCCATTCGGTGTGCGTGGAAGGTCATCGACCACTTCGAGGTGCTGGGGCAGCATGTAATTCGGCAAGCTTTCGCGCAGCGACGCGCGCAACCGCTCCGGCAATGTCGGTTCCGGCTCTGCGATCACGTACAGAACGAGCCGATTGTCGCCTTCCTCGATCTCGCGCATGGCGGCAACCGCCTGCCGGACGCCTGGCACAGCCAGCGCATGTGCCTCGATGTCACCGGGTTCGATCCGGTAACCGCGCAACTTGATCTGGTCATCGACCCTGCCGTGAAAGTACAAGATGCCATTGCGCAGGCTGCCAAGGTCGCCGGTGCGGTAAAGGCGTGACCCGTTCCTTGCGAAGGGGTTGGGAACGAAGCATTCGTCGGTCTTGTGCGGATCGTTGAGATAGCCATCCGCGACGCCCGCACCGCCGATCCAGATCTGGCCAATCTCGCCTTCGGCAACCGGACCGAGTGACGAATCGAGGACATGAATCGATGTGTTGGGGATGGGCTTGCCGAGGGGCACGGGTCCGGTGCCGTGGACCACACGCCGGATCGTCGACCAGACCGTCGTTTCGGTGGGGCCATACATGTTCCAGAGTTCGCCGCATTCCGAAAGCATCGCCTCGGCCAGCGCGCGCGGCATGGCCTCGCCGCCAATCAGCAACTTCATGCCGCGGACCTCCTGCACACGGCAGCTGTCAATCAACAGGCGCAACAGTGTCGGTGTCGTCTGCAGCACCGTCACCGAATGCTTGCCGAGCAAGGTTGCGAGCGCATTGGGATCGACCTGCTCGTTTTCAGTCGCGATCACGACGCGGGCACCCACGAGCAAGGGCAAATACAGTTCCAGCGCAGCGATGTCGAATGACAGCGTGGTGACCGCGCACAACACGTCGTCCGCTTCAATGCCGGGCGATTGCTGCATGCTGGTCAGAAAATTGACGAGGTTGCGCTGCAGAATGCGCACGCCCTTTGGTTGGCCCGTCGAGCCCGAGGTATACAGGACGTAGGCGAGATCCTCTCCGTTGACTCGCGGCAACAGTGCATAAGGCGCGCTAGTGGCATCGAACCGATCAAGTGCGAAGATCGCGCGGCCTGCCGACAGGGCAGGCGGCACATCGGGTTCGCTCCAGGCGAGGATATGGCGGAGGCCCGAATGCTCGGCCATGTAATGCAGGCGTTCGTTCGGAAAAGCGGGATCAAGGGCCACGTAAGCGGCGCCGGCGCGCATCACGCCGAGCGTGGCTGCCACCATTTCCGGGCGACGCGGCATGTACACGCCAACCAGGTTTCCCTGTGCGACACCATGCCCGACCAGGTTTTCCGCGATCGCATCGACCTGCGCTGCGAGTTGCCTGTACGTCCATGCATCGCCGCCCTCCCAAGCGAGGGCAATTCGCTCCGGAGTACGCGCGGCCTGTGCCGCGATCAATCCCGGCACCGTGCTGCATGAAACCAGCGCACCTGACAAGGTTTCCTCTATGCCGGATATCGTCGCCGAGGTCATTGCCGATGGTCGCATTTGTCCATGGAACGTGGGCAGATCCAAACACCTGCTTCGGGATTCAATCGATGATGCAAATCCCGATCCAGTTTCGGTGGGTTCGGTTGGGCGCGGGGACAGCAGGTCTAGGCAGTCCCAGCCGCACCTGCTTAAAGTCTGGGGAGTGTATACCTCGAAAAACGAGCGCACAAAGCAGGCCCGGAAGCTTCTGCCGACTGACGAGGGCTCGCTAGACTTGCCGTCGCGAGGGCAACGCAAATGATGGTCACGGGGACGATGAAATCGGAAAGCCGAAATGGCTGAAGCAATGCGGCCCGGGATCGGCACGCACTTCCTGCGTTACTCGGTCGGCGGCGTGCTGGTCATGTTGGCCGGCTTCGTGTCGTTTCCGGTCATGGCACGCTTGCTGGATTACGCCCAGTATGGCTTGCTGGGCATTTTCGACAGCGCGTTGCTGTTGCTGGCAGCCCTGTTCAAGTTCGGTGGACAGCACGCCATCTTGCGCCTGTATCCCCATCGTGGCGGAGCCGGCTCGATGGCCAGCTACGGTACGAACCAGATCCTGGTTCCGTTCCTTGGCAGTTGCGTTCTCTGGTCGCTGGCAATGCTGGCGTTGGCCTTCGTTCCGCCATTCCGGCGGTACGCACGTGACGCAACGGCCTGGATGGCATTGGCCTCGTTGCTGCCCACGATCTGGATCAGCATGCTGACCGCGCTGATGGTGGCCCGTGAACGTTCCGGATTGAACGTGCTGGTCAACGTCAGCAGCCGCTGGCTGAGTGTCGTGGCGGTCCTCGGCATCGTTTGTTTCCTCAGCCGCACTGCGCTCGGCGTGTACGCGGGGCGTCTCATGGCCGAGTTGCTGGTGGCAACGGGGCTGACCGTGTGGCTGCTGCGCCAGCATGTACCGATGCATTGGATGAATCGTGACTGGCGGCGCGTGTACGCGGGCATGCGTTACGGCGTCCCGTTGATGGCCAACGAAATCACCGCGATCCTGCTGGTGTCGGTGGATCGGTTGATGCTGGAGGGGCTCACCGGTTCCATGGCCGCGGTCGGCATCTACAACGTGGGGGCGAGCCTCGCGCTGCAATTCAGCATCATGCTGCACGCGGCCTTGAATCTCAGCTACACCCAGGTCAGCATCCGCCAGTTCGAGACCGAAGGCGCGGCCGTGGTGTTGCGCACCAAGCGGCGGATTCTGCACGTGCTGGTATATGTGGTCGTGGCAGTGGTGGCAGCACTCCTGGTGGTTGGCAAGGACGGGTTCCTGTTGCTGTCCGGTCCGAGCAAGGCCGAATCGGTGCCGATTTTCGTGATCCTGTCACTCATGTTTGTGGTAGGCGGCCTGTTCGAGCTGTGCACGTCCGGGCTGCAGTTGTACAAGCGCTCGATGACGGTCTTCGTGTTGACCCTGTTCGCTGCAGTGGCCAATGCCACCCTCAACCTGCTTCTGATCCCGCGTTTTGGCGTGATGGGTGCGGTTTACGCAACGCTGGGTAGTGCCGTCGTGTTCGGAGTCGGACACGCGATGGCTTGCCCCCGCAATCTGCTCGCATTGCCCGCAGCCCGTGCGACGATCACCGCCCTTGCACTGGGCACCGCGGTTCTGTTCGCAGCGTGGTCCACGCACCTGTTCGGCACCACCACGCATGCCGCGCGACTGGCCGTGATGGGTTCGCTGCTGTCGATGCTGTTCGTCGGGCCGGCACTGATCCTTGATCGCGACTTGCGGAAGGTCCTCTTGGGACAGTGGCGACGTTGGCACGGATCATGGATCGGCAGGCCCCAGTAATCTTGTTGCAGTATCAGGAGAACCGGTGCGCATCATCCGAACGCTGCTGATAGCATGGCGCTTCCATCGGTGGTGTGGACTGCCATGACGAACATGGGGAGCTTGCGGCATGGGTGTTCCAAAGCGTGCTTTGTATGTCCGACAGGCGCCTTATCCCTGGGACATAAGAGTCGACAAATTCTGCACGTCACTGCGCCAGCATGGCTGGGAAGTTGAAATTGTCGCCAGGCGCGGGCCCGATCAAGGCAGCGTTGCCGAAACGGATGGAATGGCAATCCACCGGGTAGGTCCAAAGCAGCCGCGGTGGATCTCTCTGCCGGTACCCGGCAATCCCTTGTGGCAAAACGTGCTGGACGCTCGGTTAAAAGCATTCAAGCCCGATTTGCTGATCGCGCGCGATGTACCCATGGCCCTCTTCACCGCCCATGCCGCGAGCAAAGCCGGTGTTCCCTGGGTGCTGGACATGGCAGAACACTATCCCGCGGGGATGCGCAGCTGGAAACGCTACAACACGAATCCACTTCTGAATTTGCTGGTCTCGACCCTGCGAGTTCCCGATCTGATTGAACGCAAGGGAGTCTCACGAGCGAATGGCATCCTGGTGGTCTGCCAGGAACAGAAGGATCGCTTGCAGCGGCAGTACCAGGTTCCTCCCGAGCAAATCGAGATTATTTTCAATACACCCGGCAAAGCACGCTTCGCCAACATTCCGGACAAGTCGCGCAACCCCCTCGATATCCGATTCGGTTACCACGGCATGATCAGTCAGGATCGCGACCTCATTACGGTGTTGCGCGGCTTTGATATCGCAGCCGAAAAAAACCCATCCATCAAGCTGGATGTCGCTGGCTTTGGCGAATCCGAATCGGACGTGCGCGACGAGATTGCAAGACTGCGGCATGGCGACAGGATCACGATGAGTGGTTCCTTTACCCATGCCGATATTGATCGGCTTTATACCGACATTGATTTTGGCGTATGTTGTTGCGAGCTCAGCGAGTTCTCCGAAAATGCAATCGCCAACAAGTATTTCGATTACGCGGCCTGTGGGCGGCCTTTTCTTTTCACAGCACAGGGCCCCATGGTACGGTTGATGGAGCATTTTCAGTGCGGCGTTGCGTATCGGGGCGGTGACCCGGAAGCCGCGGCAAACGCCATATTGCAGCTGGTGGATGCCGATTATTCAACCATGGCCGCGAACGGCAGGCGTGCCGTTGCCCAGGAATACAATTGGGAAAATGACACGACGCACATGCTGGAATTCTTCGAGCGAGTAATGGCTGAGCACCCATCGGCCGGCCAGTGAGCGCTCAATGTTTTTTCCACAGTCGACGCGGTTGCATGAAGCAGGCCGGCAGCGACCAGAAGGCAGCGGCATTCAGCATGACGAAAGTGCCGGCGGTGCCTGCCAGCGGAATGCGCCTCGCAGCCCGCGGACGAAAAATGGCCAACGCCGCCACGGCATAAGCCGCTATTTGAAGCGCAAACAGAACAAGGTAAAGCGGCTGCATCGCGAATGCCGACGCCACCAGCGCGGCGATGAGCGCCCACGGGGCCACCAGACGCAACAACTTGTGTGAGACGAAGGCGAACCAGGCGGGGTTGGTGAACGGATTGAGCAGCCGAGGCAGGGCCCGTATCAGTTGCCAGTTGCCGGCCAGCGTGCGCACCTTGCGTCGAAACTCTTCGGATTCGTCCATGCTGCCGTTGTCCAATGCGAGCGCGTCGCGGGTCATCCAGACCCACTTCCCGGCGAATAGTGCAGTCACGGGGAAATACATGTCGTCCAGGATCAATCCGGGCGGCAGGGTTGGAATCAGCTCGCGACGCATGGCATGGATGGCCCCGCTGACGCCGTGCAGCCAGCCGAGTCTCGCCTCGCTCTCGCGCAATATCGTTTCGATGCGCCAGTAAAGCCCGATGTCTGCGGCACGGCCGGGTGAGTCCGACTCGATCACTAGTTCGCCGCTGACGGCGCCTACCGCGGGATCGGCAAAGGGTTCGACTAGGCTGCGCAAGGCACCCGGAGCGAACCGTTGACGCGCATCAGTGAAAACAACGAGGTCGGTTTCCGAAGCAGCAACGCCGGCATTCAACGCTGAGGCCTTGCCGGCGTTGTTCTGAAGCCGAACGGCGTGGACCCGCGGGTCGCCCACTTCCGCCGCAGCCGCGGTACCGTCGCTGCTGCCGTCATCCACCACTACAACCCGCAAGTTCTCGGCGGGATATTCCTGTTCGAGAATGTCGCGCACGCGCGCAGCAATGCGCGGAGCTTCATTGTAGGCCGCCACGATCACCGTCAGGGGCGGCGTGATCGGTGCGCAGCGCGGCGTACGTCCCAGCAAGCGCGCGAGCATTGCCGTCAGCAAGGGATACAACCCGAAAGTGTAAACGACGAGGACGATGGCAGCCCAGAAGATTCCTGCACTCATCGCGCGAGCAACCGCGCGCGCAATCGCTGGTAGCGCTCATTGCCCAGCAACAGCTTGGGCACACGCAGGAGGCGAAAACGTGTCCGCACGTAACTTGGGCGCCAACCCCTCCAGGCCACGAGCGCCGCGAACTCCTGCAGCGGAAGGACACGGGTGATGGCGATGCGCTCGTAGCATTCGTGCGGCCGGCGGGCACGGTTGCAGCCCGGCAGGGAGCCCAGTACGTGCCGGTAGCCGAGCCCCAGCGCCGCATCACGCTCGCGCCCGCCACCTCGCCCACCGGGAAAGGCAATGCCGGTAACGGGCGTGCCGCTGGCGCGCTCGAGGCGTTCCTTGCTGTCGCGCAATTCCGCATGCATCGTTTCGTAATCGAGGTCTTCCAGAAAGCGATGGCTGCGGCCGTGCGACTGGACGCCCATTCCCGCTTGCGCAAGTGTCCTGACATCCTGCGCCGTCAACATGCCGGGCTGACCAATGAAATCGCTGGTGATGAAAAACTCCGCCACCATGCCGCGTTCCTGCAACAGGGGAAGCGCGACGGTCACATTGGAAACGTCGCCATCATCGAAACTGATGACAACCCTCTTGGCCTGTGTCTGGTCAGGATCATCGAGCCGGACGGTGCGGTAACCGCTTGCGTGCAACCAGTCGAGCTGCGCGGCAAATTCCGCCGACGTCACGCTATATACCGGATCAAGGCGCTCGGAAGTCGACTCATCCGCGTGCAAGGCGTGATACATCAGTACCGGCAGCGCGTCGTTTCTCATGTCGCGCCGCTCTCGTTTGGCGTTGGTTTGCGCATCCGCGCGGGCAAGGCATGGCGTGGTGGTGGCGGAGTTGCCGTCGATGAAGCACCCGCGGGCATCGCCGGCACGGTGCGCTCGGCCAGCGCGAATTCGCGCGCCTTGAGACACAGGGCCAACAACGCCCAGTAGTAGCCGATCATCACGGTGTAGGTGAATCGGTCGCCCCAGAAGTTGGTGACCACCAGTGCCGGCCAGACGCCACACATGCCCAAACCGAGCGCATAGGCGAGGCTGTCGGGTGGCGAGTCCCTGAAGGTTCGCCAGCTGAGTCGGGCCATGCTCAGGAATATTCCAAGGGTGATCAGGAACCCCGGGATACCCTTTTCCGCAAGTTCGCGGATGAAAAAGTTGTGGGTATCCATGTGATAAGGATTGGCGTCGGCGAAGGTACCCAGGCCGATTCCGGTCAGAGGATGTTGCGTGAAGTCCTTCCACGCGACACCCCAGTAGACGTAGCGCATGTCGGTGCTGGCGTCCACGTTCTTGCCTTCCACATGGGTGTCGTTGAAGCGCTCCGTGACCGAGTGCGGCATCAGGGAAGGCACGATCAGCAAGGCAAGGATCACGGGTATGGCCAATTTCAAGCGCCCGCGCCAGAACAGCACGATCACGGCCGCACCGAGCAGGATGGTCACGTAACTGGTGCGCGAGTAGGTCCACAGGATGCCCAGCACCATGCAAGCGATTCCCATGACCAGCAGGGCTCGCCAGAGCTTGGGAAGCTTGGCCGCGATGAGGATTGCGAACAGCATCAGCGCCATCGTCACGCAAAAGGAAGCAAACTCGTTGGCACCCAGCAACGCGAAGGTTCCGTGAATTCGAAGATCGTCATTGTAGGAATCACGCGCCACGCCGGCGTGCTGTGACCAGGTGACCCGAAGGATGTACGGCATCGGCAAAATCATTGCCAGCAGCACTCTCTTCAGGGAGGACCAGTCGGTTACGCTCATCTCCACCACGAACAAAAGCAATACGCCGATCGCGGAATCCTTGAACGCGTTGAAACGCGTGAATTGGTCTGGCTCAGGTACCAGCACGAACCCGACAAACAACGAGATGACACAGTAAATCAAATAGGCCCAGACCCAGCGGTGCAATCCGCTCCGCCCGGCAAGGTGGCCGTGTATGCGCCAAGCCCCGATCAGCGCGAGCAGAAAACCGATATTGAGAAAGTTGAGGCCACCGGGCAGCTTTGGCATGTGCCCCGTTTGCAGGTTTTGCAGTGGAAGCAGGAACAGGAACAAGTACAGGAACCAGTTGTGGTGCCCTGTGCGGGCGGCCGATGGCAGCATCGCGTTGGCCGCCGGAATCGTGCCGGGCAGCGGCTGGTCAGGCAGCCTGAGTGACATTGCTCGCTCCCAGCTCCCGGTAGACCGCAGCGTAATCGCGGGCCATGCGTGTAACCGAGTAGCGCGCTTCCACACGTTGCCGCAGCGCGGCCAATCGGCTGCGCGAATGCATGCTTTTGCGCATCGCTTCCACCAACCCTGACGTGTCGCCGGCCCTCACGAAGGAAGCAGGCAGGTCTTCGAGCACCGCGGGGACTTGGCCGACACGGCTTGCGATGATCGGGCATTCGCAAGCCATGGCCTCGAGCAGCGCCAGGGGCAAACCCTCGGTCAACGAGGGCAGCACGAAGCAGTCGAAGAGTGGGTAGATGTTTTCGACGTCCTGGCGGGCTCCGAGCAGGCGCACCCGGTCGGTCACTTTCAATTCCCGGGTCAGTCGTTCGATTTCTTCGCGCTGGGGGCCGTCGCCCGCCAATACCAACCGAGCGCGGGGTGAATCTTGCGCGACACCCGCAAATGCACGCAGGAGGCCGATCGGATCCTTTTCCACGCTGAGGCGCATCACGCTGCCGAACACGAAGGCATCTTCGGGAATATTCAGCGCTTCACGCGCCATGTCGCCATCACTCGTGCGGAAGCGCGAAGTATCGATGCCATTCTCGACCAGCCGGATGCGCTCTGCTGGAATCCCCGCACTCAGGAGTGGTTGCTGCATCGGACTGGCGACGATGCAGACACGCTGGATCCGGCGCAGCATCCAGAGTTCAAGCAAGCGGTACAGCCACAGTGCGCCGCTGTTGGTGGTCCACCCGTGCAGTGTGGCCACAATGGGAGATTCGGGATGATTGCGGCGCGCGCGCAGTGCATAGAACGCGCCCTTGTAGCCATGGACGTGCGATATGGTGCCGGGAGTGCGTTCGAGCAGCGTCCTGATCGCAAGCGTGGTCGAGGCATCCAGCCTGCCCTTGCAGGGAATGCGCTCGGCGACGATGCCCAGTTCGCGGGCACGCGTGTACAACGGTTGCTGGTCGAGGTGGGGATTGTCGATGCAGGCCAGGGTGCTGCGGATGCCGAGGTGCTCCAGCGCCGGAATCAAACCCAGCACCGCATGCTCCGCCCCGTACAAACCGGCGCTGGAAAACACATGGAGGATATGCGGGTCAGAGGGCATGGGCGTGCTCGCGGTAAAGGGATGCGTAGGCCTGTGCCATCGCATCGATCGAGTGATCATGCAACGCGCGGTTGCGTGCGGCCGCGCCCATCTGCGCTCGGCGCTCCGGATCACGCAATAGTGTCAGCATCGCGGCGGCAAGTGCTTCGTGATCGCGAGGTGCAACCAATACCCCGCAACTGTCGTCGACGATGTCCGGATTTCCACCGACGTCCGTCGCGACGACGGCAAGCCCGCAGGCCTGCGCTTCGAGGATCGCGTTGGAAAGCCCTTCAGTATCCGAGGTCAATGCAAACATGTCGAGCACGGGCAGCAGGATGTCCACGTCGCTGCGCGACCCGAGCAGGTGCACCGCATCAGCGACATGCAGATCTCGCGCTTGCATTGCGACGGAATCGCGCAGGGGGCCATCGCCGATCAGCAGCAAATGTGCTTGCGGAATCTCTCGACGGACGCGCGCAAAGGCCTCGGTCAAGTCGATGTGACGTTTGACCGCAAAAAAGTCCGCCACGCAACCGATGAGCAACGCGTCGGATGCGAAGCCAAGGTTCTCCCGCGCGCGCTGACGCATTGACGGATCTGCAGGGTGAAAGCGGGCCGTGTCGACGCCATTGGGAATGCACAGCATGCGGGCGCGGTTCGCTTTTTCGGTAGTAGCGACCGCGTCGAGAATCGCGGGACTGGGCGCGACGATGCGATCGTAACGATGATTCAGGAAGCGCGATAACAAGCGCAGCCCCGGACTCTTGAGGAAGCCGGTATCGCGGCGGCCGGAGATGCGCATGGCGTGGAGCGGTCCGCGCGGAAGCAGCGCGTTGATGATGTCCGAGTTCTCGTGCTGGGACTGGATGACATGGAAGCCTTCTTCCATGACCTTAGTTCGAAGGGTCCTGTAGGCGCGCATTCCCGACGCACCGTACACCGCGCCGCAGGACAAATATGAAATATCAATCGAGTCCGGCAGGGAATCCCGGTAAACCTGAACTTCGGTCGAGGGCTCGTCGCACAGCTGCACAACGGTCACGGAGAACCGTTCCCCGTGCAGCCTGTTGACGAGGTTGCGCAGGAAACGCTCGCTGCCTCCGGTAACCGTGAGCGGACTGTCGGTCAGGAAAAGCAACCTGAGAGGCCGGGACGGTACGGGCGTGCGCATGTCCACCCAGGCCTCACCGCTTGTAGTACAGGAACGCAAACACCTCGTTTTCGGTGTAGCCGAAGCCCGGCCGCGAAGAATGGCGCTGATCGTGGCGGAATGATACGTTCCAGCTCCAATGCGGAGTCAGCTGCCGCGACAGGTTGATCGTTGCGGTATGGCTGTGATCCAGACTGCTATCGGAAACGTAACGGGTGGTTTGGTCAGCCAAATCGACGCCTAGCAGCACGAGCGGCGTCAACTGATAAGTGATGCCTGCCACGCCGCCGAAGCCTTTCTGCGAAAGATCGATGCCGTTCAACTGCCTCAACTGCGTGTAATACGGCGACAAGGTAAAGCCTAGGCGCGGACCTTGGTATGCATAACCGAGGCCTACACTGCGATCATGGAAAACGGCGGGGGAAATGACCGTCCTGCCGACCACGATCGTCGGGGTCGTCAGCTGGTCCGAAGTGAGTTCGGGAGGTTGCGTCAGGTCGGCCGTGGCGTCGGCAAGTTGATCCGCACCCGTCAATTGCAGCGTATTGCGCGCGTCGACGCGCCAGGCAACGGTTGCCCGTGCGAGCGCGCCGGAGTGGTCGGGCCATTGTTGGGAGAAGCTGACGCGACTGCCTCCCAACGCCAAATCCAGATCGAGATGCGCCAAACGACTCAGGTAGCGCGCGTAAAAGCTGTATTCGTCGTAGCGATTGGGCGTGGTAAGCGGATCGGCGTTGTTGAAATCAACGTGTGTATCTTCCAGGTTGAACGAAAGGTGGCTGGTGACGTCCAGATCATGGATCAGCCGGCCCGCCACGAAGCCACGTTGAGAATCGAATTCCTTCGTTTTGGAAGCCGTGGTATCGATGTAGCGCAGGTCCATCTGCCCGTTCCACGTGCCGTCACCGCCCAGGCGAAAGGACAGGGTCGGGCCGCCGATCAGGACATTGACCTGCTGCTGATTGGAGGGAGCGTTGGCAAGGCGGGTGTTGACCGGTTCGACGCTGCTGTAATCCTGCAGCACGAAGTTGAGACGCTGCGGAGAGATGATCCAATTCATCTGGCCGGTCAATTGGCCTCGGAATTCATTGCCAACATCGCCTTCCAGATAATCGGTGTATTGCACCAGACCGACGACCTGGGCTTGCAAGGTCGACCCCTGCTTGTCGAGGGTGAAGTTGAAAGTCGGCTGCAGCAGGTCCTGGCTGACGGTGTCGTCGGAGGTGCGGAACAAGTTGTCGGTATGACCTGCGCCCAGGCCGACGGCATAATTGAATAAAGGCGGTGATTCGGGCGGTGGGGCGAAGGGATCAACGGGGGCCTGTTGCGTTGCAGGCGCCGATTGCCCCCACGCAACGGCCGTGCCGGCCAAGCCAAGCAAGATGGCTGCGGCGAGTGAATTGATTCCCCGCATGGTTCCCCTCCGGCACGCGGCCTATGGCACTTCGTTGAACACCAGCCCGGCCAGCTTGGCCGGGTCGAAACCCGCGACAGCCTGGTTCACTGCTGCGGCGCTGTCGCGGCCATAGCCCACTACCACGACGATGAAATCAGCGAGGTCCGACAGGATGCGTGCATCCGGCGCACCCTTGATCGGCGGCCCATCGAGGAACAGATAACGGTCGGGATAACGGCAACGCAGTGAGTCGATGACGGCGCGCATGCGGAACGAGGACAGGTATTCCTCCTGGATCTCGGCCGGCTGTCCCGCCGGGATCACCCGCAGGCGTGGCACGCCGGTGTGGTGCAGGATCGGCTCGATGCCCAGCGAGGGATCTTCGAGGTAGTCGATCAGCCCGTGGTGGCCCGCGTCGATGCCGAAAGCCTTGTCCTGGCACGGGTGGCGCAGATCGCAGTCGATCAGCAG
>Ga0134126_10006386_pt1 | contig 14757 bp, 10 predicted proteins | sample KB31752_FD_96881 | JGI IMG/M metagenome (GOLD analysis project Ga0134126, IMG submission 96881) | Terrestrial soil microbial communities with excess Nitrogen fertilizer from Kellogg Biological Station, Michigan, USA - KB3-175-2 | ecosystem: Environmental > Terrestrial > Soil > Unclassified ... | reverse complement strand
CAAAGTCAGAGAGGCTGGTCCAATCGTATACGGATATTCAATGACTATAGGTCCTGATGAGAAACCACATGTAAAGGAATTTGGAAATATAAAGGTAGGTAAAGACATTGCAGGGCAATATTTAGGTATTCAAAAACCACAAATCTCTGCTGAAAGAGAACCACTATCTGATATTACAACAACAGAAAAAGAAGTTAAAGTAGTACTTGATATGCCTGGTGTTATGGAAAAAGATGTAAAAATAAATGCATATGATGACGGAAAAGTAGAAATTAAAACAGCAAATAATTCTCCAAGGAAACACTATAAAGTCGTACAACTTCCAAAAGAAGCGAATACTGAAACTGCTAGATTCACATATATCAATGGAATATTAGAAGTAACATTAGATAAAAAGAGCGATATTAAAACAAAAACAAAAGATGCATTTGTGCACCTGAGAAATGCGTTCTCCAACATATCTAGCACGACTTTAGATTTTAAAAATAAAATGAAATACGTTAAAAAACAAGATTAATTTGGTACTTAACAAATTATTAAAATTGAAGAATTACTCGAAAGACGAGTTGTCCGTAAGAAAGTCTTTATAGATAATTGACAGTTCCTTTACACAAGTCCAAATCCAAGCCCCCGGTCTTGTTGTAATTTTACTACGTTAATAGGACTTGAAACAAAATAAAGGTGAAAAAGTAGAGATTAAAACTTCTGAAAACACAAAGAAAATATCAAAAGTTACTAGATTTACAAAAGCAAGCTGACTTGAAAACAGCAAGGTCTACTTACAACAATGGAATATTGGAAGTAACCTTTGATAAAAAGAAAGAGCAAAAACCAAAGGGCAAAGAAATAAAGATAGAATAAATCTATCAATCTCTATCTTTTAATTTTCTCTTAAGATTAATTTTATTGTATTTTTGGATTTCATTCACTTTTGAATGCCGTCCGACCCGGCCCATGTCATATATGTCTCTTTATTTAAACCCAGGAGAATAGTAATATGGAATGAAAACCTCTGAATTTGCATAATGATGTTAATGTTAATCTTGCGGTAATTTTTTTTATTTGCTTTAAAGTCTCCGGAAAAAAAAGACCGCATTCAAAAAGGCCAGAGGATTTCCTTGATTTTATTAATTGGTTTTGAGAAATACGAGTCCATTACCACTCGATAAATCCTTTGTAAGAACAAATGACAATTTTAGTCCTCTTCTTTCTATGCCATGACATAAAATTTGAACCTGTAGACTATTTCATATCCAAATTATTGAATTTGTCTCTGAACAATAATGAATAGAATAAGCATAAAAATTAAAGTATCGGAAACATGGAGACACCAAAGACAAGTTCCATAAACACGACAAGGAATTGATTTATTTTTTAAAATTTTAAAAGTTTTTTAATACCATAAAAAAGATATTTGGGTTGTGAACAATAAATACAAAATTATTTTTATAATATCATAAGTAATATCAGTAAAAATAACTATTTTTTTATACCTTATTTATAAATATATATTCTAGTCTTTTTAGATAAATTTTCTAGGTATCCTTGATATAGATAAAGAAATTTTTAACAATAAAATAATATTACTTCTAGAGAAAGCAAAACTATTAAAACAATTAAGAAAAAAGATAATAATTGAAAAATTTAAAAATAAATTCATTGTCTAAATATAATTCATTAATGAGAGTTGTTTTGAATTAGTATTTGATTTGCTTATTTCAATACATTTTCTTCCAATTAAGTGAGGAAAATCAAAATACATGTTCCTTCTTATTACTGCTTCCTTTAAATTTTTCAAAATGGTATTTGAATAACCTTTGTCTACAACAAGATTGTAGCCTTGGTTGAGAGGCTCATTGAAATGAAAAAGTCTTTTGTATGCTTTAATTCCTTCTTCTTCTTTATTTAGCATTTTTAAAATTATCTTCATTCTTCCCCATATGTCTGTTCTAAGTCTCAAAGTTGCTCCAAAAATGTAACTAACCCCTGACTTGTGACAATTGTCAAGTATTAAATCAATATCATTTATAGAATCGGTAATTAGTGGAATAATAGGATCGATATTTACAGCACAACGAATTCCAGCATCACTACATCTCTTTATTACTTTAAACATTGCAGTTGCAGGTGGAGTTCCAGGTTCTACTATACGTCTTATATATTCATTACAAGTTGTAATTGACCATACTAAAAAGCAATTATCTTTGTATTGTTGATGAAGTTTTATGTCTCTCGATATTAATGTTGATTTTGTAAATACATAGTAAGGGATATGGTATTTCTGTAGAATTTTAATGCATTTTCTTGTTAATTCAAACTTTAATTCAGCTGGTTGATAGGCATCTGTGGCTGATGAAATCATTACTGGTTCTAAGACTTTTGATTTGCTATCTTTTAATTGACTTTCAAGTATTTCTGGTGAATTGCTTTTTGCATAAATTTTGTCATAGAATTCTGGAGACCATTCATATGTAGCATAACAATAACCACATCTATGTTGACATCCTTGATACACATTCAAAGTATACCCTTTATATCCTCTTACAGTAAAGGGATGAAGCAATGATTTGCTTTTCTTGGCATTGAACGTTGGTGCTTTTTTGCTATACCACAGACTCATTAAAAGATATAATGTAAGTGTAATAATTAAATTAAATATATCGAGATTTTTTTTCTAACTTTTCTCATTTTTCTAAACGAAAACGAATATGATATTTCAGTTTTAGAAGTTCATAAGATAAATAAAATAAAATATCTGGCTCTAAACCGCTTCTAAAATAATGAATATAAATTTAAAAATATTCACAAGTAAAAAGCGATATATAAAGAATAACGATGAATTGTAGGCTCTGTTAACTTAACGAAACTTTTCAAATATTTTTCAATATTGATTTTCAAAACAGTTAATCAATTTTGTAACATTAATTCATAAATTATGCTCAAAATACAAGAAATCTTGTTGTAATCGATTCATCTAATATGAGATTGATTCAAATTTGCTCATGGTAAAATGCTTAAGTTAACAGAGCCGAATTGTATATCTTAAGTATTTTATAATACAAGATTTCCAGGATGTTAAAATGATAATATCAAAAATAAGATAATTAATCAATTAATCTATCCATAGATTGGTAAATCCAAATTTATCGACATCTATTAGGCCTTTATCTGTTAACTTCAATGAGGGTATAACAGACAACGACATAAAAGAAAGTAACATAAATGGATTTTCTATTACGCTATCCCCTAATTCTCTGCAAGCTTTGTTAACTGCTGTGAGATTTGAAATTACTGATTCAATACTTTGATCAGATATTAATCCGGCAATGGGAAGAGGCAGACTGGCCATAACCTTTTGATTATCTACTACAGCTAGACCTCCACCTATTGATGAAAGGTGTTTGGCAGCTATTAACATATCCACATCATCCATGCCTGCGATAACAAGATTGTGTGAATCATGTGCTACACTACTTGCTATAGCACCTCTTTTTATACCTAAACCCTGAACAAATCCTAATCCCAAGTTTCCTGTTTTATGATGACGTTCAATAACTGCAAGTTTTGATATATCTCTCTTGGGATCTGCTATAGCCTGATGATATTCATTTAATTTAGGTTTAACAAATATCTTTTGTGTAATAATCTGTCCGGGCGTAATACCAATTACTTGCAATAATGAGCATGATGATAAGAAGGATTCATTTGACTTTGCAGGAATTACAAACATATTTGAATCATCAAGTGCTTTGATGTGAATAGAGTTTTGTAGAATATAAGATGATTGTGAAGAAAAATCATTAGCTGGATTGTCAAATATCTTTTTATTTCTATCTATTGTTGTATCCTTACCATTGTTATTACTACTGCTATTAATATTACTTTTGCTTTTGTTAATTCTCTTCCCATCAAGAAAAACTTCTGAGATTTTAAAAAATTCAAAATCATCCAACAAAACAAAATCTGCTTTAAATCCAGGAGCAATTGCACCTATATCCTTTAATCCAAAATATCTGGCAGTATTAATAGTTGCCATCTGAATTGCTCTTATTGGAGGTATTCCAAAAGAAATAGCTGTACGAACCAAATAATCCATATGTCCATTTTCTTTCAAATCAATTACGTCACGATCATCGGAAACAAGGCTTATGTTAGAACTATTATAATCATTGATCAGAGGAATCAAATCCTGCAGATTTTTTTCATGAGTTCCTTGTCTAATCATTATATGCATTCCCTTTCGAATGTTTTCTTGTGCTTCTTTGAGATTGGTACATTCATGATCACTACCCAAACCAGCAATAATATATGCATCCAATGATTTCCCTGAAAGCAGTGGAGCATGTCCGTCTTTGGGTCTTGCTCCTGCTGCTATTAATTTAGCTAGTGTATGATCGTCTTTAGATATTACTCCAGGATAATCCATCATTTCAGCTAATCCAATAACAGAACCAGGATTATTATCAATATAATTATGTATATCTTTAGCAAGTATTTCTGCACCAGATGTTTCCATATGTGTGGCAGGAACACATGAAGGCATCATAATGTAAATCTTGACAGGTAATTCAATACGTGAGCGAAGAAAATAATCAATACCTGGTAGACCAAGTACATTTGCTATTTCATGAGGATCACATATTATAGATGAGGTTCCATGCGATGCAGCAATATTACAAAATTCTCGAGGAGATAGAAAAGTAGATTCAATATGAATATGCCCGTCTATTAAACCAGGACACATAAATTTTCCTTGGACATCAATAACATTTTGTGCATCACTCTCTTTGTATTCTTCTTTTTCCTCTCCAGTTTGTGTAATACCGGCATATATTCCATCGGCAATAACAACGTTACCCTTATAAATTTCGCCTGAAAAAACATTTACAATATTTGCATTTTTTATAATTAAATCAGCCTTTTTCTGGCCATTTGCCAAATCAATTCTTTTTTTCAAATATTTTATTGAAAAATTAAGATGACTCAATGAACTATTTTTATTAGTATTTGTTTTTTGTTTAACGTTTGCAGCTTCTTGCTCCATTGAATAAATGCAATATCAAGTCAAAACTCCAAGATTATAAGTATTCTTATTATTGTAGATATTAGATAATGATTAAAAATTACTATAACCTTTTAATTTATTTATTAAAAAGAACTTACAAAATACAAACCATAATTAATAACGCTTTTTTTCCCATGGAAAAACAATCCATTTTTCATGATTTAATATTTTTGCAACTAGACTAGCATTGCCATCTTTATATCGGGTCATAAGAAATGCAAAGTCACAGTCAAAATTTTTTACTTTAGCAAAGACTTTGGCATATGTACCACCTGTATCATAGATGTCATCAACAATAAGATATTTCTTGGCTTTAACTAATGGAAGCATCTCCTCTATATGCAATTCTTTGTTTCTAATTGGTATAAGTTGTATATAGTTAATTTCTAGCTCCCTTGCTATTAGTCTAGCTGGAATAATACCTCCTGTTGCAATTGCCAAGATCACATCATATTTCTTGCCTGATGCTCGAATTATATATGCAAGCTTTTCTACAAGAATTTCTATTTCTGCCCATGTACAATATTCTTTTGGTGAGCTTTCTTCACTTATTGACGCCTTATACTTCAATTTGTATTGTTAATTTTTGGTTTTGCTTAAATGATTTATTAATGATTATAACAAACATATTAGAATTTCTATATATATAACAAAAATTTAATTTTGCATTAGAGTGTTGTTGTCATTACAAGGCAATATTTTAGTATTTCTATTAAATAAAAAAATTGGTTATTTTAAAGGATTGATAGCCAAACCATATTAGTCTTTAGGATAATACTTTAGAATCTTTTTTCATGTCATCTTCCCTTTCCCTGTCATATATAGAATAAATACATATAATGAAAATGAAAAAGATAATAAAGATAGAAATAATTTCCTCAAAGAAAAACATAAATTAATTTTAAAAAAAGAAAATAATTTCTTAAAAAGTGAATAATCAAATAATGTAACTAGATTAAATTCAAATTTTTTCTAATTCTCTAATGTTTTTTGTAAAATTGGTTGAAGTTTATAAAACTTGATATGATATTATAAAATGACTACAACTGGATTATATACCAAAACCATCATCAACATCATCAACATCAACATCAACAACAATCAGCAAATCTGAGCTTGTAAGAAATTTTCCTTTAGAAAATCAGCGAGAAAATCAGAAGATGGTTTTAGACGAAATATGTAATGCATTTAACTCAGGCTACAAATATATTGTATTAGAAGCTCCAACAGGTTTTGGAAAAAGTGCAGTAGCTATAACCCTTGCTTTGAGCTTGGGCTCAAGTTATATATGTACTTCTACAAAGGATTTGCAAACTCAATATTCAAAAGATTTTCCATATATCAAAACAGCAAAAGGAAAGAATAACTTTCCATGTTTACTAAAACAAGATTTTATAGATAATGGTACATATCTATGTGGAATTTGTGTTTCAGATAATCCAAACGAATGTTTTCACACAACTGTGGACTACGGCCATTGTATGACTAATGAGTTTTTTAAAGGAAATGGCTGTAAGTATAGAACGTTCTTAAAAGATTATAAGTTAATCAATGAAAGAACAAAAGAAGAAGAGATATACATTGATAAAGATGCCAAACAAAACTATAAAAAACAATTCTCTGATTGGTCGGCTATAAAAGATTTAAAGATACAAAGAGAATGGAAACCATGCGAATATTTTAACCAATTGAATATTGCATTAACTTCAAGTCATTCTATATTCAACTATTCTATTTTCCTTGCATTTTTGCCTTATAATAAATGTCTTATCTCCGAAAGAGAACTCTTGGTGTTGGATGAAGGACATCTATTAGAAACAGAAATTGTAAAGTTTAGATGATTATCAATATCAAAAAGAAGATGGAAAAGATATATCGCTAATTTAGAGATCATTGATTATGGCTACGATGATATAGAAAGATGGATTGATTTTCTAATCGATCTTGAAAGCAAAATGCTAGTTGCAACGGATAATAGTTCTGTAGTACAATTACTGGCTTTAGAAAGAAAAATCAAATATAATTATTGCAATGATGACGTTAAAAAGATATCAAGAACAAATAGAGAGAATAAAAAGAAAATAATTTCTGCATCTGAAATATTTGTTAGTGATTATGAAATTGAAAAAAAATATGCTTTTGATGAAAATAATATATCAAAAAATCCATCAAAAAATCTAGGAGAAGAGCTTGCTGTAGATGCCATTAAAGATACAGAAAGGTTAACAAGAACAATAAACAGCATACTTTCAAATCCAAAAAATTGGATAATATCAGATATAAGGAAAGATGATAATTACAGAGTGGAAAAAGTAGAATTAAAACCACTAGATATTGCATCTTACTGTAAACCCATATTTGAAAAAGGATCTAAAGTGTTGATAATGAGTGCAACCATATTAAACAATAAAGCATTTTGTAAAAGTATTGGACTTGATCTAGAGAATGTAAGATTTATTCAAGTTAAATCGGATTTTCCGGTAGAGCACAGAACCATCTATCCTCTTAATATTGCATATCTTAACTATAGCAACTTACAATCTATTGAAATCAAATCCAAAATTTCAAAGGCTGTTGATAATCTGATGTCTATGTATAAAAATTATAAAGGAATAATTCATACAACGTCATATGATCAGCTGACTTTTATTAAAGAAAACATATCAAAAGAAAATGCAAGAAGGTTATTGATAACTGACCCAGAAATGCAAAGAGATGAAGTAATTTTCCAACATACCTCAACTACAAAACCAACTGTACTTATTTCACCATCACTTCATACAGGCCTAGACCTTAAGGATGACTTATCACGATTTCAAATAATAACTAAAGTGCCATATCCAAGCAAAGGAGATAGATGGACTAATGCAAAAAGAGAATTAGATGAGGAATGGTACTATTGGCAGACTGCATTAAGATTAATACAGGCTTATGGAAGATCCATAAGATCTAAAGAAGATTGGGCAAAGACATACATTTTAGATTCAGCATTTAGTTATTTTATAAAGAAAAATAAAAATATGTTGCCAGATTGGTTTATTCAAGCAATCAAGGGCCTGTTTTAATAATTATCTTTACCAATTTATTAGATATACATCTATACAAAAGATAATTTTATAACCTTTGGTATAAAAAAGAAAATTCAATAATATGTTGTTGTCAACTTAAGAAAAACTACATCTAATCATATTATAAGATAATATAGGTACATATAGAAATAATGATTCAAATTGGCCCGGTTAACTTAACATTTTTCTACATCTATCAGACACATATCTGTTAGTATGCATAGAGAGAAAATTTTAGGCAACTCTAGAATATTGAAAGGAGAAAGGTCATAATACCAAAGAAAGTTAGAGAAAAACTGAGCATAAAAGGTGACTAGTTTTTGATTTCTTCTAAGACTCTTACAGCTGTTAAAATAGACATTAGAATTTGATTGGAATGAAGCAGTTAAGCAGAAAAAGAGAAAATAAAGAAAGATAAATTATTGCAATCTAACAGTCTTTTGAGAAATAATATAGTTTACAAGGTAGATAGAGATTAAAAATAAATATATTATTATTTAAAATCAACATTTGATTTTGGTTTTTATATTTGCAGAAAAATTATTACCTTAGACAATTAAGAAAAGTCATGGATAACAACATTACCGCAAATAATGCAACTTTTGAATCCATAATTAATGATGCCTTGTTGTTAAATAACACAATGATATCTGTAAAAAGTGATGGTGCAGTAGCAGAGGTAAAATTAGAAAAAGGATTACCATTTAGAATAAGAGAACAATGGGCAACATTAGGTGATGAGAATGGGCCATGGCATTTACATATTAACGTAGAAGAAACCAAGAAAGCTAAATTTATCATAGAAACCATGGCTAATGGACGTAACAGCTATAGCATTAGATTCTTCAATTCCAAAGATGCTTTGATATTACGAATCAACTTTATGAAAATGTATAATCAGAATAATGAATTGTTAAAGGAAAACTTGTCTAGGTTCGAATACATGTATACTAAATATGGAAGAAAAGATATTCTCTATCTTAAAAAACCTAATGATAACTAACTATTGATTTTGCCCTTTGTAATTATTAATTTTCAAAGATCAAATTATTAATGTATATGATTACAATGCATAGTTACCTTATCTTGTAAAAACTCATTGTGTTAAAAAGTTACATTGTAATTTGTATCTAATTTTGTATAGATAAAATTATTTTATTTAAAGCATTAATTTCTGGTTTTTTATCTAATATGATTTTAACTTGTTTTTTATTATCATTATCTGAGTAATTGAACTTCTTGTCCTTTAATGATAAAGAATTGCTAAACAGGTTAATTTGAGATGGTTGAACCCATTTACCATAAGGATTTAAATCCCACTCAGTTCATCGAATTGTATTCAATAGAAAACTAATGTGCTTTTACACATAATTTTATGAAATAGTTGACCATCAAAATTCTATTTTTATATTAAAAATACCATAATAGTTAACCACATGGTTAATCATCAAAGCAGGCATTTTTAATTGAATCCACCAAATTATAACAAACGCCGCAACTGTTAAGCAACCCTGATGCTAACTTCTATGGCATCTCTAACATCTTTAGAATATTCCAATGTAGTTTCAATAGTCTTGCTTTTGTACTTTCCAGAATTACGTACATGTTCAAGATAATCTATCATTTCATTTTTAGATATACCAACGTTGTCTGCAATTATTATAGCATCATTTTTAATTATATTTGCCTCTTCAGATAACTTGAGATATTGTAGATATTGATCTTTTGCTGCGTCTAAAAATAATAAATCAAATTTGTAACCTAGTTTAGGTATTACTTCAAGAGCATCACCAGTTATTAATTCTATTCTATTCAATAACTCTGCATCTTTGATATTTCCTTTTGCAATATCTCCATTACTTTTATCTATTTCAATGGTTACAACTTTGATATCATCGTCATCATCATAACCAGACATAACATTTGCAATTAAAATGGCTGAATATCCATATAAAGAACCAATTTCCAATATCTTTTTTGGCTTGTAATCTCGGATAATATCTGAAATAATTTTTCCTTTAATAGGGCCTATAGATGGCATGAATTGCTTTTTTCCCATCTCATCTAGTAAACTTAGAATATCGATTGCCTTGTTCATTTTTACAACATGATAGATTTTTTCGATTTTATACAAAAGTTTTATTATTTCTATCTTTTTGTTGTCTAATATTATTAAGTGCTTTGTTCCATGAATCTTATTATACTATTAACAGTATAAATTCAGGACATAAAAAATACAATACATAAGAAAATTTTATAAAACAATTTAAATAACTAGCAAACATTCAATAGGTTTTACCGATAGAGGCACATGATGGTATCCACTGCAGGCTTGTCAGATTTCAAAACTTGAGCACCATATCCATCCCCATTATGAAAAAACATTATATAAATAGAAATTTACTATACATCAAAAGGATAGAACCAAAGAGTACTTTGATGATTATTTCCCATATCAAATAAAGAAAAATGCGAAATAAAATATGTTAGTATAAACATATTACCAATAATCATTTATAATTACATTAATAGGAAAAAAAGATAGATCTGTTTCACAATATAAAAGACAACCTCTGGATATAGCATATATATTATTTTTTTAGATTTGTCATATAAATATAAAATAATTGTTATATGTCTTTAAATTCTAGATAATTTTATTAGTTCATCTGTGGGTAGATTATTGGTTTTTTAAGGAATAAAGAAAAGAATACGTATCTATCACATTTAGTTATGATACTTTTTTGTTTTAATATAACTATTATACATTATAATAATGTAATTAGAATGCAGCACAATGTGTACTTGTTTTAATAAAATGATAATTAATAATCATTAGTCATCATTATGCTAAATATCTTTAAAAGTCAAAATAATGCATTTAATTTTCCATATACAAAGGATTCTTTTACTTTGTATAAACAAATAGCAAGACAATATAAAGATAAAGATATTCTTGCTTTTGTTAATCGTATTGTCCCATCTGAAATTAAAGAAGAGATAAGAATCAAAGAAAATAATAAGATACAATCATTAAAACCACTTTTAGATTGGTTTAAAAATGACTATATGAAATGGATGGACATCAAAAAAAAGTGTCAAAATTGCAATATGTCTATAATGCATCTTAATGTATTCAAAGGTAATTCATGGAGGCTAAGGATGATTGAAGTTTATGAATGCTTTAATTGTAATTTAAAAATAGTATTTCCAAGATATGGTGAAATAACAAAGATTGCAGATAGTAGAATTGGAAGATGTAGTGAATGGTCCATGCTATTTGGTGCAATTCTAAATTCTTTATCCATAGAAACAAGAATTGTACAAGATTATCTTGATCATTGTTGGAATGAATCGTTAATTGATGGCAAATGGATTAATATAGATTCTACATTAGATTATCCTATTTCTATAAATCATCCTCATTACTATGAGAAGAATTGGTCAAAAAAATACAAATACATTTTGGCTTTTTCTCACAATTCTTTAGAAGATGTTACTTCTTCTTATACTCAAGATTGGCAAATTGTATTGCAAAGACGGAGAAAAGATAATAAAGGAAGAAATAGGGTAGAATATTTTAGAAAATTCTATTTAGAACTATGAACCATATAAGTTCAATTCATCATATTACTAAAACAATTGAAAAATAATTTTTTTATTGATTTATCTATTATTTCAATAGAATAGCAAATGTGATTTAAGTACTGGTTAACATTCAAAATTTGCCTGTTAGCAAAAACTTTCAATTGTTTACAAATACGCGGATTTTTATTCGGATTCTTTTTTCTATACTAAGTAATTTGTTAACCTTTCTCTATAATTATTTTAAAATTCTTATTTTTTGTTAACAAATCAAAATTTTATTTTCATAATTAATAATTATTTTCGTCAATACCTAATATATTCAGAAGTTATAATTATTATAAATAAGATTTTATAAATGACACCAAGTATTGTAATTTCTATTGTTTTAGAATGAATCTGTTTATTCAATAAACGACACGGCTAAACCAAACTTTAACTACCACCTTTCAGACGTTTTAGCTCAATGACTTCTTTATGTGGCATAATTTGCAGATGATATCAATAAATAACCACCTCAGGCAAAGATTTGAGTTTCAGATAGACAGTCACATTGTGTAACCAATTCATCACAGCGCTCTTTGGGTGAAAATTTATCTCCTTTATCTATAAATGCATTCATCAATTGCCAATTCTGTATTGTAGGATCTTGTATGCTTTGCTCTGCATTTTTATCAACCCATACATCACATCTAACGGTATAAATGCCATTTTCAATTCACCAAGCAATATTCGATAGGAACTTATTGAAAATCTGTACTCGATTTATTGTAATAGTACCATCAGCCAAATATGTTAATTTAAAATATCAAAAGAGCCTAATACCAATAAGCATTACTAGAATATGATGGCTCTTTCAATTATCCTTAACGATATAATGGCAACAGATGGAATTGAATATAATTATAGATATTTGTTAGAAGGAAACTATCAACCTGATCAAAAATCTCGTGATAGCTGGAAAGTAGTAGACGTCAGACGCTTACGTGATGATGATTCTAACACTTTGGAAGATTATCAAAAGTACATCGATTTATCTTTTAAAGCTATTAAAGAGCATGGCAAAGTTGCCATTTGTTGTAGTTATGGCATATCTCGTAGTAATGCTATTGCTCTAGGTGTACTTGTCAAATATTACGATATGGGCTTTAGCGAAGCTCTGAAGCTTATAAAACATAAAGTAAAAGTGTCAGATATAAAGGAGATACACATATCAAAATTAAAAGAATTATTAGGACAAACCAAGGAAAAAATCGTTTAATAAAATGCCAATATAAAGTCGGTTTTATATACATACATGCATAATGATACAAATCTACTTTGTGTCTGCTTAATAATAAAATTATAAATTAACAAAATACTCAATTGTATTTAAAAGGAATTACTAATCTATCGGCTCTGTTCACTTGAGGATTTTATCAGTACATTTTATCTTAATATTTTGAATTTTTAATTTTTAGAATTTATTCTTGACTAAATCCCTTAAAATTTACAAAATTATATTATTTTCTTGTTAGTCTTTTTCTATAGAGTATTAGATAAAAGAAAACTTATATCTTAAATGAACTGAGCCAATCTATCGTTTAACTCGTATTTATATGACATTCAATAATTTAATCAAAAAGTTGACCGAATAATTGACCTTCTTGACCGATAATCGGTCAACCAAAGACCGTTTTTGACCATCACCAAATAAAGGTTGATCTTTAGATATGTTCGACAAAGAGACAAAAACATAATTATTCATTATCTATGTATAATAACTTTATTATCGGAGTCACTCAGAGTCACTGTTTTATATTTATCAATAATAATATATTATAAATGGTTAGGAAAAATATATACGCCTGTACATCATGTAAAAAAACATTTAGTCGTAAATTCAATGCAGAACGCCATAACAAAATAGTACATGAAGAAATGGCCATGGTTTATAACAAAGAAACTGATTGGAAATCAAATATAAAAAAATCACCTTTAAAATCATCTAATACAATAGATCGTATAATAAAATCACCATCATTATCACATTCATCATTAAAACCAGATAAAAATATTGATAATCTCATTCCAAAGCAAACATACAATAACAATTTAAAAGATTTGTATAAAGATGATCAATATCTTGATAATAGCGAAAGTAAAGATGATCAATTAGTTTTTAAAATTATTGGTAAAATGGCACCATATATAGACACACTTGATTCTCTATTATTATCAAGATATTCAGACAACAACGATAGAATTAAAATTTTGTCATCTATATTAACTACTTCATTAACAACTTCAAATCCTATCAAGTTTATAAAAGAACAAATAAACTTTTTACATTCCCTGATAGCAATGAAAAAGTCAATATCTTTGATATCACATTATTACAATATTGAACCAAAGCAAGCAAGAGAAACTTTAAAAGGACTTGTTTTATCTGCACCATACTCAAAAAATAAATTTCAGCAAAATCCAGGCATCTAGATAATTTATCAGTCTAAAAAGTCAGTAGTAGATAACTATATAAAAGATATTGATTTATCAGCTAAACAAAAAATAACTTTAAACCCTGTTCTTCCAATATCTTTAGACGATTATCCATCGTACATAAAGTTCCTCCTTTATTCATAACTATAGAAGATACCTGTAAATCAGATGAATAGATTTCAATACTCTTCTTTTTTAACGCGCATTCCAGTTCAATTGCTTTTTTAGCATCTTCTTTTGCAAACCCATAAACTTGTAGCAAATCTACAGGATGAGGAATATCTATCGCCCTTTTAAATAAAAAAGATTGCACATCATAAAGTGTTATAGAAGTAATTGCAAAGTCATCTTTGCTTTTTTCTAACTTTTCCAATATTTCTTGTCCTTTATTTGATTTCTTCTCTAAAATTTGTAATAGAGCATCAGCGTGTATGAAAATCAACTACGGTCATCTCCACTTTTTCTATCTATTTTAATGTCTATAGAACCTCTTAATTTTTTGAGGATCTCAATTCCACTGAATTGGTTATCCATCAACCTTTGGAAAAGATCACTGAAACT
>Ga0134126_10006385_pt1 | contig 14758 bp, 15 predicted proteins | sample KB31752_FD_96881 | JGI IMG/M metagenome (GOLD analysis project Ga0134126, IMG submission 96881) | Terrestrial soil microbial communities with excess Nitrogen fertilizer from Kellogg Biological Station, Michigan, USA - KB3-175-2 | ecosystem: Environmental > Terrestrial > Soil > Unclassified ... | reverse complement strand
TCGCGCAACAGATCGGCATCTGGGGTCTTCTCCACGAGCGCGCGCAGGTTCATCATGTCGTCGGTCATCGGTGGTTCCTCGAATCAGGTTGGTGTCGCAACCCGAACCTTACCGACGAATCATCGGTGACCACCCGCAAAGCCGCTCGCTCGCTACGGCGCCATGTGGGGCGCGCGTCGCGAGCGGCTTTGCTAATCAGCTACACCACTCTTTGGGACACGACCTCAGCAATTGCTAGCAGGCTAGGTGACATGCTGCTAGCGCGTTGATTACCAGGACCTACTGGACGTTTTCTTTTTTGGAGCATTGGGAATCACGCAATGATTTTAGCCGGGCGGGAGGTCGGGATGGTCAAGAAAGGCGCGGTTTCCAAGGATTTCAGAAAGCAGGTCTTAGGCTACGGACTGACAACAGCGGAAATCGTTTATCGCCTTCCGGATCGTCACTGGTTGCTGCAAACTTACGTCTGGCAGGACTACGATATGTTTCCGAATTTTCCGGCGCTGCAGGATTTCCTCACGTTTTGGGAAACGAAGCTCGAAGGCCCGCTGTTTGCAGTCACTGTCGCGCACTCTAAATTGATCAAACCAGCCGAACTACGCGCCGTCGACGGAGTCTTCCGCCTGCATTAACGCGAAGGTGCAGAGCTTTAGGGAGCTCTGCCGCCCATCCGCAAGCCACCTTCGGAAATTCTCTCTTCGCGCGGGTCAATTCAACGCCGGCACGATCGCTCATATTCTGCCGATCGGCGCCGACGAAGTGTTCGAATATTTAGCTGCTTGCTGCGGTGCTGGAGTCTGAATCTGGCCCTTCGCGATTGTCGCCGATACTTGCCACGATGTCGGCGTCTCCTTGCTTCATTGATCGAGGGCACAGGCATGCGACTTCGCTTGAGCGGAACGGCAACTAGCTTTGCATCGCTTGCATAAGCGCCAAAATCTTGATGGTCGCAAAGTTGGAAAATGAATCCGACACCGCGTATGGCAAAATGATCTGGTCGTTGTGCCTCATGGCGCCGCATGTATAGACGACGTTAGGGACATAGCCTTCGCGTTCAGATGGTTCTGGCCGCAATAACGGTTCGCTCGAACGCGCCAGCACTTTGGAGGGGTCGCGCTTGTCGAGCAGCGCCGCGCCGATCGAATACTTCCGGACCGGACCAACACCGTGCGTGAACAGCAGCCAGCCCTCATCCAGTTCGATCGGTGATCCGCAGTTGCCGATCTGCACGAACTCCCAGGGAAACAGCGGCTTCAAGATCGCCTGACCGCCTTCCCACGTGTACAGGTCGTTTGAATAGACCAGATAGAGGTTCTCATTGTCCTGCCGAGCGATCATGGCGTACTTGCCGTCAATCCTGCGCGGGAATAGCGACATGCCCTTGTTGCGCGCGGCCGCGCCATGCAGCGGAGACATTCGAAAAGACAGGAAGTCGCTGGTCTCGATCAATTCAGATCGGATCGCTGTGCCGCTGTACGCGGTATAGGTTGCGTAATAGGTCGTCCGGCCGCCATCGGTGAATTCGACGAAGCGGGCGTCTTCGATCCCATGCGACTGGGCCTCCGTAACCGGAAAGATGACACGTTCACTGACGTCCTGGTCCGGTTTAAAGACGACCGCAACCTCGTCGCCGATTGGTCCGGCTTTCGTATACCCGATCCGGGGACTTGAAGCGAGCCGGACGGTCGGATCGACGGCAAGGCTACCGTCGCCCGCGATGGTGCCGGAGCGAAACGTCAGCGATGACACGTGTCCCTCGCCAACGGCGCGGAGGCTGAGAATGAAGCGCAAGCCGTTTTTGGGGCTCCCCGACTGGTCAGGATGCGGGACGATACTCGGATTGAACAGCGCCGATGCTTCGAACGAATACTCGTTAAGAAAGTAGGCGCCGACCAGCTGGCGCTGGATTTCGGAAAAATTGCCATGCGCCGCGAACGCCTCCTCCATCTCGTCGGCACGCAGCTCGAACGTCTCCAGCAGGTTGCGGTGCCGGCCCTGGAAATTATCCAGCACGTCCTTGAGCTGGCTGGCCGCAGCCTGCGGGTCGAGCGCGAGAACGCGTTCGACGATATGGTTGGCGCGTGTCTTGTCGGTCGGGTTGAGATCGCGCGGCTCGGTCGCCGGCTTGAACGGGCGCACGATGACGCGCGCGGGATCGGGACGCAGATAGAGCGCCTGGCGATGCAGGAAGGTGGCTTGCGACAACGTGCCCTCGATTGGCCGGAGTGAGCGCTTGATCAAGCGCCGATAGCGCGAAGCGCTACCGGATTTGTCGGATTGACATTGACGCGGGCAAGCTGCCGAATCTCAGCGAGGCCCAAGAGATAGCACACAACCGACTCGCCCCCGCGATTTTCGTTGGCGCGGTCGGGATGCAGTCCGTCCCGGCAACTGCCGCTCTCGGGATCGACGAGCGCGACCGACAGGTCGTTGCTGCCGAGAAACCAGGCGAAGACGTTCGCTGCCATAGATTTCCATTCGGCATCGCCGTCCGCGCGCCAAGCCGCCAGGCAGGCGGCAATCGTCGCTGTTGCTTCCACCGGCTGCTGATCGAACGCGCGAGGGGGTTTCCGGCGTTCGGCGAAACTGGCTGTACCGACCGGCCGGAAATGGCCCGTCGATGCCGTTTGTTGTGTCATCAGCCAGCGGAAGGTTCTCAGGCCGGCATCGACATAGGCGGGCGTTCGGGTCGCCGTGCCCGTGACGATCAAAGCCTGCGGGAGGCGCGCATTGTCATATGCGAGGCCTTCCTCGAACCACTTCCAATCCGGCGTCTCGACCGACGCGAGGCTGGACATCAGTCTGTCGGCGAGCGCGTGACGAGCTTCCCGGGCGTGGCGATCATTGGGATTCACAGCGCAATAAGCGTCCAATCCCAGCAGCGTGAAGGCCAACGCGCGGGGCGAACTAAAGGTTTTCACGGCTGGTAGTGCCTGGGCGAATAAGGCGGTCGCCCATCGGCGCCGTGACGGATTGGCATCCTTGAGCGCGCATTCACCCAACGCCCACAACGTCCGTCCATGGCTATCTTCCGAGCCTTTGTCTTCGAGCCAGGACCGGTTGAAGCCCATGAAGTTGCGAAATCGTCCGGTGTCGGGGTTCCAGGCATGCTGCACGAAAGCGGCAAATCGCGCCGTCAGCACGTCCGCCAGGGGCTGTTCGCCCGGTTCATTGAGCGCACAGGCCAGTAACAGCGCGCGGGCGTTGTCATCCACGCAATAGCCATGCGAGCGATCTGGTACCGAATGCACGGCGTGCTGGAACAAACCGGTATCATCGCACATCGATAGAAAATGGCCCGTTTGCATAGCCGGCGCCGCCGGGTCGTTCGGCGCGACCAGGTCTCGTTTGCAGGGCGCAACGACCTTCAACCAGTGACCCTGCCGCGCATTCTCGAAAGCGGTCACATAGCGCTGGGCGGTACGCTCCCATGTCATCGATCGGCTGCCCGCGTAGGCTCGCTCGCGCATGGCCTGCCGGCGAGGAGTGTCGGTAAGCAATTGCGCAATTTCGTTGCCAATCCCTGCCGCATCACCAAAGGAAACCAGAACACCACGCCCATCGGCCAGTAATTCGCGCGCGTGCCAATAGGGTGTTGAGACGACCGGTTTTCCGAGGCCGAAGCTGTAGGCCAACGTGCCCGACGTCATCTGCGCTTCGTTGAGATAGGGTGTGACATAAACATCGCACATTGAGATGAATTCGAGCAGCGTGGCCTGATCAACGAACTGATTGAGGAATATGACGTTGTTCTCGACGCCAAGTTCCCGCGCGCGCGTCATCAGGCTCTCGCGATAGACTTCGCCCCGATCGCGGACCAGATTGGGATGGGTCGCACCGAGCACGACGTAGACCGCATCCCTGCGTCGTTTCAAGATCGAGGGCATGGCGTCGATCACGACCTCAATGCCCTTGCTGGGGGACAGCAGGCCGAACGTCAGAATGACGGAGCGGTCGCTGAATCCGAGTTTGGCCTTTGCCGCGTCAGGCTCAACAAACGGAAAGTCAGGAATGCCATGGGCAATGACTTCGATCTTATCGTCGGGCACATGATAGACGCTGTGCAGCAGCTAGCGTCCCTTGTTGGCCATCACGATTATCTTTGACGAACCCTCGACGATGCCTTCCATCACCGCGCGTTGAGCCGCGGTCGGTTTGGCCAGCACCGTGTGCAGCGTTGTCACGATCGGCATGGTGAGGCGCGACAGCAGTTCGAGGATGTGAGCGCCGGCTTCGCCACCAAAAATTCCAAACTCGTGCTGCAGGCAAACGACGTCGAATCGGCCAGCATTCAGGAAGTCTGCTGCACGAACATAGTCCTCTATCGCGTCGTCCTTGACCTGGAAGGTGACAGAGACGGGATAACCATAGGCCTGGCCGCGGTCGGTCATCGCCACGATACAAGTCTCGAGGCTTGGCCGCGAAGCCGAGATCGCGCGTTGCAGATCGGTCGTAAATGTTGCGATTCCGCAGCGGCGTGGCAACGAATTTCCGATTACCGCGATCCTGCGGAGCGGCGTCACGACTGGGCCTGGGCGAGGCCTGTCAATTGCGGAACAGCCATGGCGGCTTGTGGAACCGGATTGGTCGATGGCTCGCCGAGCCGCTGCAACAGGGAACCGACCGGACGGCTTACCGGATAGGCGACCAGGGCCACTAACCCGTTGACGCCGACTTCGATGCTGGTACGGCCGCCACCAACGAAGATCGCCTGTCCTATCGATGCCGCGGCCAATCCGATGGCTGCGTGGCCCTCGAGAACAAGAATCCAAGTCTCCGATTCGGCGAGCAACGCCCAGCTTGAGCCCTCGGGCAGGTCGAGTCGCTCGAAAGCGAAATATCGGCTCGCGACAAGAACGGTCCGTTCACCCGTAAGGCGGGTCGGACGGTGTGCAGATCGAAGCGGCCAGGCGTTGGCCACCGCCACGCCATTGTCTTCGTGCAATTCGCGCTGGCTGCCATAGTCGAACAAGCGGAATGTGCTGTCGCTTCGCTGCTGAATTTCGGCAAGCACAATACCGGCACCCAAGGCATGGATAGTGCCGGCCGGAATAAAGATGACATCGCCCTTCTCAACCGGACGCCATCGAACCAGTTCGACGATCGAACCGTTCCGAATCGAGGCCCGCAATTCTTGTGGCGTTACGCGGCGCTCCAAGCCAACGCCGACCCGCGCGTCCGGTTTCGCCGAGATGACGTACCACGCTTCGCTCTTGCCATTCGGCATCCCCAACGCGCGCGCGAAAGTATCGTCCGGATGGACCTGGATGGACAATGGCGCGCTCGTGAACAACAGCTTGAGTAGCAAGGCAGGGATCGGCGCGTCCTTGTCGACCCGCTCGAACCACAATTCCCCCACGGCGTCACCCGTACCATCGATGCTGCTCCAGGGCTGGAGATCGCTGACCCCCCAGGGCTTGTGCACGACCCGCACGGAGGCTTGTTCAACGGGCATAGGCTGTCCTGACCCCTGACGCGCACGTCAAAGCGACATGCCGTGGGTTGCTTATCGTCCAAAGGATTGTGAGGCTAGGGCGTCGCGTTTCGGACACGCCCGCTACAAAGAAATGCTTACGCTATCTCTTCATATGGATACCTCGGCACCCGATATCAACCCTTGAGCGGTGCACGCCGTCAATACGACGGAAAACGCCGTCTTCTCGCGCAAACGTGTCATGCGGCGCATTCTCCAGCCATTCCTTCGCGACTTTCCCTCGACATCGTAGCCGAAAGAGCATCTCCTCCACAAAATGACGAAAAGACCCGTTCTTTCAATTGAGAGCCAGAGCCGAGGAAAATTGTACGAGCCGATCGGCCTCCCACTGAGGGATTCGCAATCATCGTCGACGGTCATTTCAAGTCAGAATTTGATGCGCTCGAAGCTGCTGAAGCATCGGATCGAAAATTGAAGGCGGCTTATCCGATGCTTCAGATCGAAATCTATGATGCCGACAAAAAGATCCGCACCTTGTTGAGCGAACCAACCGAGCGGGCCATGCCCGATGGGCCCGATTTAGTTGATTACTATGACGGCGTAACCTTCTATATGGATCGCACCTTTTAGGCGCCAAGGCGAACAATCGTTTTATTCACGGACCGACGAAATTCGTGCTCGCGACCAAACAAGCATTGCGAAGACGCTCGGTCTTCGATTGTGCCAACATTGCTTGCCCGGGGCCGACGAGGTGATCGATAGGTAAGCCGACAACTTGCCCGACGCTAGGGATGAAGGCCCAGATACGGCGCCATGGTCGCGGAGTTATCCTCGTGGAAGCTGTTGATGGTGAAAAGGCAGCCAAGCAGAATGGCTGCAATCACACAGTAGCAGAGGTAGGATCGCGGTCGAGACCTGATGTCATTCATTTGTCTGGAAAGCCTCATTGCTTCTTCGAGCCGATGTTGAACTTGGTCGACACGATACCGTTTGCGCTCGGCGCTGCCGCGACGATCTTCGGCTTCTCCTTCTTCGGCTTTTTCGCTTCTCGATTGCCGTGTCGTTCGCCTTTGCTCATCGTCCCAAGCTCCTCTGCGTCTCTGGCACAATCGAACTGGCGCCGCTATCTCATGGGGCGCGCGAGCGGGGCTCGTCAACTCTTCGTCGCTGTCTTTGCGAGCTCTGTTTCGATACCGGATGCGCAAGCCTTGGCGAACGAGTAATCCACGCTCGTGGACGCCACGTCTTTCACGAATTCGCGGACAACGGTGTCTCTGGAATAAGAGCTGGCCGCCTTGAACTCGGCGACAGCACCATCCGCGGCTGTGAACTGCGCGACGCACATCGGCACCAGAACAGACATCCGGCCACTGGTCTCCGCCGTAGCACTCATGATTCTAGCGGTCTCTCCAGTGACCCAGCCGCCCCAGATAAAGCCAATTGCTATGGCCGCGACGGCGCCGAAAGCGATCCCTTGAAGGAAACGGGTCCGGGACTCGCCTTGCAAGATTGCAGGAACTCTCATGAAGGTCGCCTTTCTTGCGCATCCACAGATGTGCGCTAGCGCCGCTGACGCTGTGCGCCGACGCATGATGGTAAACGTCAAATTATGATTTGCGCCGTCCGATGGCACTCAAGCTGCTGCCACGATAGTGAGCGGCGACTTCGGAAGTCGCTGCTTTATGGGCAGCTCCAAGGTGAGCCTCTGCTGACCTGTCGTTGAACGCTATATCGTTGACCTGATAATGTAAAGCGCATTCGGTTCTGCTGCGGCTTCACGCTCAAGCTGCCGCTCGTATTTTGGGCAGTTCGCGTGCTGTCGACGAGCGATAAGCTCGCCCGACGCAATTGCGCTTGCACCCCGATGCAATCGGTCCATCAAGCCGCATGCCGGTTTCACGAAAGACGACAGCCCTCGCATGCCTAATATCGGAGGCATCGCGTCCCTATGCCATCAGCACGCGGTTGATCCGGCGGTCGTTGTTGCGCGGATCGGATGTGTGCAGCGCTCGCCGATATAGGCTTCAAACGACCCAGCAAAGTCGCCTGGGCCAGACGTTATATTCGGGACAAGCCGTTCCAAGGGGCAGTAACACAACGGCAAATTGCCATAGCGTTGCTGAATGTTGGGTCGTAGTTCGCTTTCGCCCGCCGGCGTCCAAACTAAGGCAGTCGCAGCCGCCCGATCAATCCGGCGTCAGATCGTAGTCGCGGCGGAGGGCCTGCTGGACTTACATTGCTGCCCGGGCCGCCGTATTTGGATCGGCAGCGCCAGCAGATACCACGCACATCGACCAGTTACTTTCTGCACGGTCATTGGTGACGCGATTTATTGCGATGCTCGTTACACTTGAACAACCGGGGCGCTGTCGAATTTCCTCCAATGCCCGCCATCGCAAAGTTTACATCGAAAGCAGGGTCTTCGCCATTTCGCGGCGTTACTTCGACGCGTTGGCGATTTTATGCTGCAAGTGGCCGGTCTCATGATCACGGCGGAGCTGGCTTATCGACGTTTCGTTCAACTGAAGCAGAACTTCACTTAACTTCTCAGTTTCAGGATAACCGGCTGCGAAGCCTTGTCCATAAATCTTGCGCAACGTCCGGATGAGGGTGCTTCCGTGCTTGTGGCTGATTTCGCCATCCTTGTTGCGATGGCGATTGTCGAGACCTGCCTTGCTCATGCTTCCTCTCCATCGTGCCCGAAGCCGACAGCATCCTCCTCCGGGGGTCGAATAGCAACTTAACACGCGGTGCCGCGACGCACGCGGCATGATGGTCGGCTGATGCTCGCAGACCACCCATAGGCATCGTCAAAGATGAAAAGTGGCGACGCGCCAGTAGCAGGGAAATGAAATGCCCTCGATCATCTCTTCGTCGGTGATCACCTCGTAGGCGCCGGGCGGCAACAACCGATCGACGCCCCTGATCTGGAACGGATGCACAAAATGAACCGTCTCCCGACGCGAACGCGCGGTCATTGCGCAGTATTCCTACGCGCAAAGCAGTCTCATTTTTCGGACATTGCAGTATGCTTGCGCGCAAATACGCCAATAAGCAATGGCTTTCTTACCGGCAAAAGCGGTGTGCAAGGGAACAAAGGCACTCATCGGCCACTGACCGCGTCACGCCAAGCAGCCGCGCCGCGAACAAGCCGCCGCCCGTCTCTTCCTGCGCGCTCTTGCCGCGCTGATGCGAAGTGCTTTAGCGCTCGCTATTCTCAGGACCTCGGCGTACGGTTGGCGATCACCGCATTTTCTATGGCATCTACCGGTGACTGAGGGCCACGCGCTCCCGCCGCAAAAGCGCAGGAGCAATCCCTTGCGGCAGTTTCGCCTGGCCAAGTGGATCGTGCCGCCCATCATCGTTCCGCTGCTCCTTCTGATCCTGGTGATCGCGGCAGCTGCCTTCAACTCCTAGACGCGCACGCACTGATCTATCGCGCTAGGTCTCCTCAATCGCCGCCGGGTGCTCGAGCCAAGACTTAGGCTCAGACAGGAATCGCAAATGGCAAACACAGCAATCATCAGGGACGCCTATGGGCTCCCGGCAATTTTTGTTGGTTCGAAAACAGGACGGGACGATGCGCCCTTTGTTTTCGTGAGGGTCGGAGAGGAGGAGCGCCGGATGCGTTGGTCCGAATGGGATGCTCTTCCGGCCTGGACCGGTGAGCGTCCCTCTTGGGCAAGCAAATCGAAATGAGAGGTTCAGCATGAAGAAGGCCCTTACAGGCACATGCGCGGCGGCGCTCTTGCTTGCGTTGGCAATCGGTGCAGATACGCCAACCGCTTTCGCCGCGGAGCCGAACTGCCGTGCGATCGAAAGCACCGGCGCGCGGCTCTCCTGTTACGACGCGGCCTTTCCCCCAAAAACGAGGAAGCCAGCCGAGACCAGTATCGACTCATTGTCAGACGACAAGGACCCATTCCTTGCGGAAGAAGCCCGAACCGCCGCAAAGCTAAAGAATATCTGCCGCGGCTGCTGAGTTTCACCGATCGCATGAGCGTGTTCCGAACATGGGGTCTACTCAAATGACGAAAGACGGTGCCAAGGGTCGCCGAGTGGCCCGCCAACGAAAGCGGGCTCTTCATCTGGCTGCCGCCGCAATAGATGACGGAGCAGACAGCTCCGCGAGCTCCGAGGACCAATCGACAAGAAAGCAGCGCTTGCTTCAAGGGCCAGCGGAATTTCGAGAGGTCCGCGTTGATCGTTCGAACAAAACCTCGAGCGACGATGAGTGATCCAGCCCGCGGCGAGCGCCGGGGCAGTTGCGACTAGCTTGCGACGAAATAAACGCTCGCTATCCAGCTAATCAAGGTGCACGGTCCCATCGCCACCGCGCGGCTCGTAGCATCTATCGGTGGTGTGGACGCAAGTTGGCGATCTCGCACATCCGCCTGCGTTGCGCTACGTCGATCCTTCTACAGCGTAGGCACTTCAGATGTCGCGCCCGGTCACTAAGGCGAATCGCGTTTGCCGGGCCAGTACCTCGATTTGGTCACGATCCTGTTCTTGGCGTCTTCGTCGGCCGAGACGTTCCCGACATGCGAAATCCGGCGCACGTCCGGTAATGACCGAAACGAACCATCGACCGCTTATCATCACCTTGGCTTCAAACCGAGGGAATGTGTCCACTGGGCGCACTGTGCGCCTTGAGCCGGCAAATCGCTGCCTTTAACTCTGCGCACCAAATTGTTCGAAATAGTCGGGTTGGCGCAAAAGCCGTATCAGCAAGCCTCATCTGAGAGAGGCTCTGTTGATTTCGTCTTGCTTCGACCAGCCAACGCTATGCAAGGCAGACCTTCGCCACGGCCGCGACAAGAGCCCGAGCGTTTACAGGCTTCTGCAGCCGCACAACATTCATGAACTCGGGAGTGATTTGCTTTTCGTCGTAACCGCTCATGAAGACGATAGGGACGCCTAGCACTGCGGCATTTCTTGCGATCTCCAACGAGGGGCCGAGCCCAAGATTGATGTCCAGCACGGCACAATGCGGCGAGCCATCGCACAATGCGCCAATGCCTCCGATTTCATCGGCGAATGGTCCGAGGACCTTGGCTCCCGCCGCTTCAAGCGCGCGCCTTGCATCGTCCGCCTGGAAGTAGTCGTCTTCCACAACGAGAATGAGCTTGCCATCGAGAGGCCGCTCTATCGTCATGTCGTGCTTTCCCGCTCCTTGTCGACTATGGAAGGATGAACGTCAGTCTGCAGAATGCTCGGTCCATGCTGGAGCGGAAAGTCTATAGTGCACAGGATGCCGTCAGGCTCAAACTCAAGGCTCGTCGTTCCGCGCAATTCATACGGAACGCGGCGGGTGATGAGTTCGGTCCCGAATCCCTTATGTTCGGGCGAAGCGGCCAGTGTCATGCCACTCTCCTTCCAAGCCAGATGGAGCCAACGATCACCCTCCTTTTCATCGATCTTCCATTTCACAACGAGCTTGCCGGTGAGGCTGGAGAAAGCACCGTACTTGACTGAATTGGTGGTAAGCTCATGAATCATGAGGTTAAGCACCTCTGCTGACTTCGGGCCCAGCGCCACTGCGGGGCCCACATACTCGACCTGCTTGCCATTGACCTCTCCGCTCGAAATCTCGCCACGAAGAAGCTCTGCAAGATCGATCTCGGCTCCAGCCGCGCGCGTGAGGAGCGCCTGGGTGCGTGCGAGAGAGGCAAGCCTGCCCGTCAGGCGCTGGCGATACTCGTTCAATGTGGCGCCGCTGCCACCACTTCGGCTCACGATCGAGATGACGAGGGCGAGTACATTACGGACGCGGTGCTGTAGTTCGGCGAGCAGCGTTGCGTTTTGGTCGGCGGCGCGGCGTCTTTCCGTAATGTCGCTCGCCGCGCCAAACCACTCGATGATTTTTCCGTTGTCGTCCAGTATCGGGACCGCCCGGGACAGCATCCAGCCGAGACTGCCATCTGCTCGGCGCACCCGATGTTCCAGCTCAAAGACCGTCTTGGTGCGGATTGCTTCCTCGATTGCTGCCCTCACTCTTGGTTGGTCATCGGGATGGATATAGTGCTGTAGCCAATCGCGGTTGGGGTACTCCGTGTCAGCCAGAAGGCCTCCACCGGACAGTTCACGCATCTCGCTCCACTCTGGACTCATCCGGTAGAGAACCTGAGAGCTCGCTTGCACGAGGGCAAGCAGTCGCTTCTGAGATTCCGCCAACTTGTGCAGCGCTTCCAGGCGGGCAGTGATGTCGACGAAGGTGACAACTGCGCCTTCTATGCGGTTTTCCATCGTTCGATACGGTCGAAGCCGCATCATGAACCAGCGGCCATCCGTCGTTTCAACTTCGGTCTCCATGGGAACGAGATCGCGCAATACTTTTTTGACGTCTCGCTCGATTGCGTCGTAGCGCAGGCGGCTGGTGAAGTGGGTGATCAACCGCCCCGCGTCGCTGTCTGCAATGTTGAAAAGGTCAGCCATTGGCGGCGTAAACATCTTGATCCGCAGCTCATGGTCCAGAAAGAGCGTTCCGATCTCGGTGGCCGCGGTTAGATTCTGCAAATCATCATGTGCGGCGGAGATGGCCTGCAGCTTTGACTTCAGCTCCGCATTGACGGTCTGCAGCTCCTCATTGATGGACTGGAGCTCCTCCTTCGAGGTTTCCAGCTCCTCAGAGGTGGAGCGGTACTCCTCGTTGATGGACTGCAGCTCCTCATTGGCTGCGCGCAGCTCCTGGATTGAGATTTCATGGTCTTGGCGGCTCGAGACAAGCGCCTCTTGCGCAGCCTTCAGCTCCGCGTGCAGCCGCCGCAATTCATCAGGCTTGACCTCCGCGGCCGCGTCGGCAAGGTCCGGCTTCTCCGCAGGCCCGCCATCAATAAAGAAGACCACCGCTTGCTTGATCGTGTGCGGCTTACCGGAGACCGGCACGATCTGCATTGCAATACGACGCAGCTCCTCGCCGAAGCTGGTAGGGGTCGTGTGGGTCAAAGTAGGAAGGTTCTGCTCAAACGCACGATCGAGCGCAAGTCGCAGATCAAGCCGCAATTCGGGGCGCACGACGACAGGGAGGCGACTTGTAAATGGCCCGGCAGAGTGCAGGATGAACCGGCCCGCCGTTGGCGAAAGATGGACGATGTTGTGGCTTTCATCGACCAGCACGCTTGGCGGCGCCGAGCGCTCCAAGGCTTCGGCATGAGCCACCGCTGCTGGCACATCGCGCCCGCTTCCGGCAGTACCCTTGGACTTGCCAGCGAGAGACCTTGAGTGTTCGAGGGGGAATTGCGGCAGCGCGACAAGGGGCGGTACCGCCTGTGGGCGGGGCCGGTAGAGCCGCGCGTCGCGGTCTACAGGTGAAAAAAGATCCGGCGTCGCGTCAGTCGTTTCGGCTGAACCCAGAAATAGGAAGCGGTTTGGCTTCAGCCCGTAATGAAAAAGTGCACATACCTGTTGCTGGAGCGCGCGCTCGAGGTAGATCAGCAAATTGCGACAGCTAACCAGGTCCAGCCGCATGAAAGGCGGGTCTTTGAGGACGCTATGGGTGGTGAACAGGACTGCATCCCGCACCTCTTTGCGGATGCGGTAGTGCTCGCCATCTTCGATGAAGAAACGCTCTAATCGCTCTGGAGACACATCCGCTTCGATGGTCCTGGAGTAGCGGCCTTCCCTCGCGATCGCGAGGGCGCGCTCGTCGATATCGGTGGCAAAAATCTGGATCGGCATCCGAATTTTGCGTCTTGCCGCCTCCTCCAGCAACAAGATCGCAATGCTATAGGCTTCCTCCCCGGTCGCGCAGCCGACGACCCAGGCGCGGACGCCCTCTTCCTCGGCGTCATCGAAAATGGGCTGCACCGCTACCGACCCAAGAACCTGGAAAGCACTTGCGTCGCGGAAAAACTGCGTGACGGAGATCAGGACATCGGCGAGCAATTCCTGTGCTTCTTCCGGAGTCTTGCGCAAAAATTCGGCGTACTCGCTCAATCCATCGATCCGACACACCTGCAAACGGCGGGTGACCCGGCGCATCACGGTAGCGCGCTTGTACCTGGAAAAGTCGTGCCCGGAGCGCTCACGCAGGAAGGTGATGATGCGCCTAAGCTCGTTCGCTTCGCCGTCAAGATCAAGCGAACGGACAGCTTCCTTGCTATGAGCCACCTCGACGATGCGTTCGACCAACCGTGCGAGAGGAGCGACGAAGTCGGCATCGCCCGACGCGATTGCATTCTGCGGCATCGAGGAGAAGCTGGCCTCTGACGGCTCTTGCACGAAGATGATGCCACCCGCCTCCTTGATGGCTCGAACGCCGAGGGCGCCATCCGAGCCCGCGCCTGACAGGACAACAGCAATGCCGTCGCCACGCCCTGCAGCGATAGAGCGGAACAACATGTCGATGGGCGCGCGTTTGCCTCGAGGGGTGGAAAATGGACGAGCCGTTAAGGCGTCGCCGTCGATCACCAGCTCCCGATCCGGCGGGATGACATACACGCAGTTTGGCTTGAGAGTGGGAGAGTCCGTGACCTGCTGCACCGACATGCTCGTGCAGGAGCCTAGAATTTCGTGCAGGGAACTCGGATGATCTGGTGCGAGGTGGAGGATGATGACGTAGGCAAAGCCCAGGTCGACCGGCAGCAGCCGAAAAAACCCCTGTAGGGCGGCAACGCCCCCCGCCGATGCCCCGATGGCGCAAACAGGCGTGTATCTGTTCCTTTGTTGCGTTTGCTCGGGCCCGCGCTCAGTCATGCTGATCATAATATATGTGGCTCTGCCCTTAAATAGCACGAAAACCGCGTTTATTAACCCTCCCTCTTTTGCTCCGGGGACTGCTCTAAGATCGTCTGACCCGCCGCGAGCGTCTCGCAAAGCTCAGACCCGTCCTGGAAGCTCGCCAGTCTGGCTTCGCCTCGCGGGAACCCTAGCTTGGTAGGCAGTCCTCCTTGGTCTGCAGCTCAGCGCCACCGATTCTGACATCAGCACCGCTTAAGCTTTGGAAGAGGACTGCGGTGCCAGCTTCCCTCCCCGTCCAAATGGACGAAGAACCGATTAGCTTTCGCACCTGATCGCCATCTGTCTAAATGCAACTTCGGCCGGTCCACATCGACGCGATTGGCCCTTACGGTCTCATGGTTCAGTAGCGAACTCTGGTGAGCCGTCCGCCCGGCAGATTTATGATGGGGTGGACGCTCGCCGACGGCATCGATGTGCCAAAGTGGAGGTGTTGAGCACCACTTAGGAAGGCGTCCGTGTCAGAGCTTATCACAATCGGTCTCGGTGCCGTAGCGGGAGTGGTTGGAAAATGAAGGCGGCGTAATCTCCAGCTTGGACCAACAAGCGATTCCGGCGTTTCAGCGCCGGTGGAGATCACGCCATGAC
>Ga0134126_10006384_pt1 | contig 14759 bp, 13 predicted proteins | sample KB31752_FD_96881 | JGI IMG/M metagenome (GOLD analysis project Ga0134126, IMG submission 96881) | Terrestrial soil microbial communities with excess Nitrogen fertilizer from Kellogg Biological Station, Michigan, USA - KB3-175-2 | ecosystem: Environmental > Terrestrial > Soil > Unclassified ... | reverse complement strand
CGCGGAAACTGACGAGAAATGCCGGGCGGCGGGCCGCTTCTCCTGGCTCAAACAGCGCCCAAAGGGCCAGAAATGGCAACGCCAGGCAGCCGCGCCAGAACGCCGTCGCCGTAGGTCCGGTCTTCCGCAAGGCGGACCAGGATGCCTGCGGCGCCCGTGGACAACGCACCGCAAAGCAGCGCGAGCAGGGCTCCGAATTCCGTTTTCTCGCGCTCTCGATTCATTGCCATGGCCTGCGGCCAAACTTCCAGCTCAACGCAGACATGATAAAGGGTCCGGGGCCGATCGTCTGGCATACTGAGGCGCTGGTTGCAAAACAAAGGCGTTCAGTTCAATGAAGAATCGCGCCGCATTTCTCTACGTTCGTCTTTGCGCGGCCGCGCTGGCCGTGCTCATGACCCATTCCATCCTGGCGCAAGCGCCCGCGCTCATCGTGCAAGAGGCCTGGACGCGCGTGGTACCCGGATCCGATGTTGCCGCCATCTACCTGACCCTGCGCAATCCGACCACCAGGCCCATCAGTATTGTCAGCGTGGAATCTGCGCTCGCCAGTCACGCGATGATCCATGAGACCCAGACTGAAAGCGGCCAATCACGCATGCGGCCGCATGAGCAGCTCGTGGTGCCGGCGGGCCAGACCGTAAAGCTCGAGCCCGGCGGGCTGCACGTGATGTTGCATGGCCTGACCCAGAAAGTAGTGGTTGGACAGAGCGTACCGCTCGTGCTGTTACTCGCGGACGGCGCGAAAGTACGAGTCATGGCACCGGTGCGGCCTCTGAGCGCGCAATGACCTACGATCACGTCACTCCGTATGACCGGTTCGCGCTTACCGATGTCGACGTCGAGGGACTGTTGGTCACGGGAGGGCATCGGAACGAGCTGATCGACTATTTTGGCGCCACCGAATATCGCGAGCTCACCCAGCTCGCGCGGCGGGCCGCCCGGAAGGACGTCACCGATGAATCACTGCACGTCATCCTGGTGCCGGGCATCATGGGCTCGCAACTCGGTCTGGTGCGCAACCCGCCAGTGCCAAATGATATTCTCTGGGTCGATCCCATTGACATCAGTGTTGGACGGCTGGCATCGCTGCGACTGCCGGGAGCGGCACCGATCGTGCCGCTCGGCGTGGTTCTCTATTCCTATTTGAAGTTGAAACTACATTTGCGCGCCGCCGGCTTCGCGGTCTCCTTTCACGACTACGACTGGCGCCTGGGCGTGGACGAGCTCGGCCGCTCGTTCGCACAGCGCCTCCGCGATGAACCTGCGAAACGGCTCGCCATCGTCGCCCACAGCATGGGCGGTCTCGTGAGCCGCGCTGCCGCCGTGTTACCTGGCGCAGAGCGGGTGGAGCGCATTCTCCTCCTCGGCAGCCCCAATTGCGGTTCGTTCGCGACCGTTCAGGCATTGCGCGGAACCTACTCAGTGGTGCGCAAGCTGGCGCGGATTGCCGCCGACAGTTCGGCTGAATCCCTGGCTGGTGAGGTGTTCAATACCTTTCCGAGCCTGTATCACATGCTGCCGGATGCGACCTGTGCCGACGGCACTGACTTGTTTGATTCGCAGGTGTGGCCTCGCTCCGGTCCGCGGCCGGATCCAACCCTCCTGGCGCACGCACGTACCTTGCAAAGTACGCTAGCGCAACCTGATGAGCGATTCGCTGCGATCGTCGGCGTCGGGCAGGAAACGGTCACCGCCGTACGCCAGCGTGGCGACGATTTCATCTACACCGTTACCCGCCATGGCGACGGCACTGTACCGGCCATCAGCGCCGCCTTTCCCGGGGCGCCAACACATTACGCACCGGTGGCGCATAGCGATCTCACACGCGACAAGCTAGTCGCCGCTGCGGTCATCGATCTGTTGCGCAAGGGATCCACCCGCCGGCTGCCGACCCGTTGGAAGACCAGGAGTCGGGCGCGGGCCCAGATTTCCGATCGGCAGTTGCGACGCACTCATGCGCAAAAGGTCGAATGGGCAGCGCTGCAACCCGAAGAGCGGCGAATCTTCCTGCAGGAACTCAACGAGCCGCCTAAACTCAAGTTACGCGTTCCTGCAAGCCGGAAATAACGACAAGGGGGGACGATGCTGGACGGCGGCGCTTTTTCAGAGGTCACACAGTCCATCCCGAGCGCACCGTACCTGGTACGGATCAGTATCAGACTGTGCGTCGCGCTCGTCGCGGGTGGATTGATCGGCCTGCAGCGCGAGCTCACACATAAACCTGCCGGGCTGCGCACGCACATGCTGCTGGCGTTGGGGACCGCGCTCATTGTGATCACGGCCGACTCGTACGGGATGAGTAAGAGCGATCTCTCACGGGTCATCCAGGGGTTGGTCACTGGCGTTGGCTTTCTTGGCGGCGGCGCCATTCTCAAACTAACTGCGGAGCACGAGATCCACGGACTGACCAGCGCCGCGGGGTTGTGGATCACCGCCGCTGCAGCCGCCGCCGCCGGATTGGGCCAGCTGGCGCTGGCCCTGTTGGGTGTATGCCTGGGGCTATTGGTCCTGGCCGCCTTCGTCAAACTGGAAAAGAAGCTCGGTCACCGCGCCTCGCGAGACGCGGCCAACCGGCCACCGCCGGTCGACCCCGGTGTAGATGACGGCTGACAGTCACACCAGCGCTGCGTCGGTCTCCACCACACTACCGCCGCCCTTTGTCACAATCTGCGACAGAGCGGTGACTTGCGGCAGGACGTGTTCCGCATAAAACAGCGCGGTACGCTGTTTCGCCTGATAGAACTCACGATCGGCGCTGTCTTTATGTTTGGCGGCGAGTGCGGACGACTTCGCCATCAGCCAACCGCCGGCGACGTAGCCACACAGTTTCAGATACGGCACCGACACGGCCATCGCGAGATCCGGACGCGAGGCCAGCATCTCCAATAGAGCAGCCGTCGCGCCCTCCAGAAGAGCTACCGCATCCAACGCAGCCTTGCGCGTCGCGCTCGTCGCCGGATCAGAGGCATTCAGCGCCTCGAGCTCGCGCGACATGTCCTTCACGAAAGCCGTCATAGCCGCACCACGATCCCGCCCGAGTTTGCGGCCGAGCAGGTCGTTGGATTGAATTCCCGTGGTGCCCTCATAGATTGTAGTGATGCGCACGTCGCGCACATACTGCGCGGCGCCGGTCTCCTCGATGAAGCCCATGCCACCGTGTATCTGTACGCCAATGCCGGTGCTCTCGTTACCCACTTCGGTCGACCAGCCCTTCACGATGGGTATCAGCAGGTCGGCACGGGACTGCGCGGCGGCGCGCGTCTTCTCATCAGCACTGTGACCAGCCAGGTCGAGTTGCAATGCGGCGTACAACGCAAGAGCGCGCGCGGCTTCTGTCGATGACTTCATCATCAGCAGCATGCGCTTCACATCCGGGTGATTGATGATCGGCGCAGGCCCTGTCGGCTGCGGCACCGGCGGTTTGCCCTGAATGCGAGTGCGTGCCCATTCCGCGGCGCGTTGGAACGCGCGCTCGCCCAGGGCGAACCCTTCCAGGCCGACCGACAGCCGCGCGGCATTCATCATGATGAACATGTACTCGAGACCTCGGTTGGGCTCACCCACCAGGTACCCGACCGCTCCGCCATGATCGCCGAAGGCCAACACGCAAGTTGGGCTCGCATGTATCCCGAGCTTGTGCTCGATGGACACGCAGCGCACGTCATTGCGCGTGCCGAGGGTGCCGTCGTCGTTTACGAGGAACTTCGGCACGATGAACAGCGAGATGCCTTTGACTCCCGCGGGCGCGCCGTCGATGCGAGCCAACACCATATGAATGGTGTTGGCCGTCATATCATGGTCACCCCAGGTGATGAAAATCTTCTGTCCGTAAAGGCGGAACTGCTTGCCCTCGGGCGCAGCCCGCGTGCGCACCTGCGCCAGATCCGAGCCCGCCTGCGGCTCGGTGAGCACCATGGTGCCGGTCCACTCGCCGCTGATCATTTTCGGCAGATACTGTTGTTTTTGCGCCGGCGAGCCGGTCAACTCCAGCGCATGCGCGGCTCCATGGGTCAGCATGGGACAGAGCTTGAACGCAAGGTTGGAAGAGGCCCACAGTTCCTGCACCGCCGTGGCCAGCACCAGCGGCACGCCCTGGCCGCCATATTCGGGCGGCGCGCCGAGCTGCGGCCAGCCACCGCTCACGAACTGCGCGTAAGCCTCGCGAAAGCCCGGTGCCGCAACCACACCGTTTTCGGTCCAACGCGCGCCTTGCTTGTCGCCAGGTTGATTGAGGGGATCGAGAACGTCCTGCGCGAAGCGCCCCGCCTCTTCGAGCACCGAAGCGGCCAGCTCGTTGGAATATTCGGCAAAATCCGGGCAGGCCGCCAGCTGTGCGGCTCCCAGCAGCTCATCGATGACAAAACGCAATTCACGAAGCGGCGCGCGATACATAGGGTCCTCTTGGTCAATTGGAAAAAGTGGCCTACGGCCCTTTTTCGGACATCAGCTGCGTTACCGCCGGCAAAAGGCGCGGCTTTTGCCGGCTGCGCCGACTGGTAACTGCGCTTGGAGTTATCTTACTCGTGAGTAAGATATCGCGGCAATATTTCAGGAGTTGGAAGCGGCGAGCGCGGGCACGATGTTCGCCGCGAGAAAATCCACGAACCGCTGCACACGCGGATCGGCTTCGAGGGAAGCTGGATACAGCGCGTACAAAGCCGCAGCGGGCGGCAGGGTCCACTCCGGCAGAACCGATTTCAGCCGCCCCGTTGCAAGCCCCTGACGGCACAGAAATTCCGGCAGCAGCCCGATACCCAGACCTGCCGCGGTAGCTGCGTGCAGTACCGCCGGATCGTTGACGGCGAGCTTTGGCGCGAGCAGCACTTCAGCGCGCTGTGAGCCGCGCTCCAGCCTCAGGCGGAATTCCGGCAGATCAGTCGCCTCGGGCGTCAACAGGTCGTGGTTCCGGAGGTCCTCCGGACGAGTCGGCAGGCCACGCTGCTGCAGATAAGTCAGAGTCGCGCACAGCAGCGCAGGTGGAGCGCCGAGCAGTCGGCGCGCGATCGCCGGATCCGGCGCCGTCTGCGGCCGTATAGCAACGTCCCATCCCTCAACGATGGTCTCGTTATCGAGAGCGACTTCCAGCGGCACATCGGGGAACGCCTCGAGAAAACGAGGAACCAGGGGAGTCAACAACACGCGTCCGTAAGTCGGGTCGGCGACGACTCGCAGCGGACCCGCCACCGGAGCGTGGAGTTTCGCGATTGCCGCTCGCGCAGCATCCGATTCGTCGACCACGCGCTTCGCATGCGGATATAGGAGTCGGCCGGCCGACGTGAGGCCAATGCGTCGCGTGGTTCGCTCGAGAACGCGTACCCCGAGCCCGCTTTCGAGGTCCGCAATCGCACGACTCACCGCAGCCTTGGGAACACCCAGTGCGCGAGCCGCGGCGGAGAAACCATTCAGGTCCACGACCTTGGCCAGCACGGCCAGCTGAGCAGGTGTCCAGATAAGACTCAAGACGGCTCCAATCTTTTGGTGGTCGATCTCTATTGTTTCACCCAAGAGGCACGCAGGCCAAGCTTCAGGCGGGTAGAATTCCCGGCCGCTGCTTTTGGGGCGTGAGAGGTCAATGCCATGAAAATCACCGTACAGGCCGTCACAGTCGATTTGTTCGCACACTCGCTCAGCTGTCTTTCCGCTTTGCTGGAGAAGGGCCTGGCTCACGCCACTGCCCGGAAATTCGATCCCACCGTGCTGGTGAGCTCGCGCCTCGCACCCGACATGTTTCCGTTGTCGCGCCAGGTGCAGATCGCCTGTGACCTGGCAAAGAACTCGGTCGCCCGACTCGCCGGCCTCGAGCCGCCGCGCTTCGAGGACACTGAAAAGACCATCGAAGAACTGCGCGCCCGCATCGCCCGCACCATCGACTATCTGAAGGGCGTTCCGTCGAATGCCTTCGAGGGTGCCGAGGACCGCGACATCCGCGTGCCCGCCGGCCCGGACAAGTTCCTCGAATTCAAGGGACTGGACTTCGTGCAGCGCTGGGCGATCCCCAATGTGTTTTTCCATATCACGACCTCCTATGCGATTCTTCGACATAACGGGGTTGATATTGGTAAGCGCGACTTCCTCGGCGGCTTGTAGAAGTTGGTTTATTGACACAACGCTCGCGGACCCCGTGCAGCGGTGTTCGCGAGCATTGTCAAATCACGCGCGTTGATATGACAAACGCCATGCGGGGCGTTGCATCACGGCGTCTACGTTCGCCGACAGAACGCGAAGGCAATCACGGCGCCGTCGCACAGCTCCTGCCACTCTATCCACCGCTCGACGACATTGCCGTCGTTTAGTCCTGGATGGGGAAGTCCTTGCAGCCACTCAATGCTATGGCCGTGCGTCCGCCTGCTAACACGCCCGCCGCCGCTGCCGCTCCTGCGGCCGCTGAGCCCATTACCGCTGAATCTCTAGGTTGGCAGTTGCGCGCGGCACTGCCGTCCCTGCGCCTGCACTCGGTTTCGCTTTACGACCAGCAGGCGAATGTCCTCTGGTTGAGTGAGGGAGCTCTTGGACCCGATGAGCACAACCTGGTGCTCGAGGCGATGGAAGCGCTCGGGAACGATCGCTCACAGTCTTGCTTCGAGAACGGCCTCGAAGATGGCCGCGTAGCGATTTTCATCCCCGTGCGCGCACCGCAGGGCGACCTCGTGGGCGTCGCGATGATTCTCGCGGACATGAAGTCCGTCAGCGACGGTGTGCTCGAGAAGATGGTCAGTCCGCAGGTGCGGACCATCATGCAGAAGATCGCAGTGCTTCTGCGTGCGAACACGAAGCCAGGCAACGGGGAAGCTCCGGCACCTATTCCGGTAAATGTGGCGTCAGTGCTCGAGCTCACGCCCGAGCGCGCTGCGCGCAATGCAACACCGGCTCCGCGAGCGGCGACTTCCCAACCAGCTGCCGCATCGGCTGCCGCCGCTGCAAATACAGCCGGCAAGCCTGCTGCTGTAGTCGCGGCCGCTGCGGCCAAGTCAGACGTGGGCACGGAACTCTCGCCTCAGGCGGTCGACGACATTCTGGAATTTGAGCTCTTCCCGGATGTTGCCTCTGCTGCGCCGGTTGCTCCCGCGCCCGCTCCGGCAAGCAATTTCGAACCCATGGCTTCGCTCTCGTGGGACAGCACGGATGCGGACGTCGAGTTCGCCGCCACCGGCGCGCAGAACAGCTCGACGATCCCGGCTGGCGTGCAAGCACCTACGGTGAACGCGGCGGCGTCTGTTGGTTCACAAGCGCCTGGTGTTGGCGCACCCGCATTTGCAGGTACGCTCGACAATCCGTTTGCGACGGCAGCTGCTGTGACTGCGCCAGCCGGCGTGGCCATCCCAGCAGTTGAGTCATCAGCTGGAATCGCAGCCCCTGCTGCCGGTGCTAACAATTCGACAGGGAATGACCCCCTGTCAACTACCGCAGTTTCGTTGGCGCTTCCCAGCAATGCTGCTTCAACTGCGGCTTCCGTTGCTGCGACCTCGACTGTCAGCGCCGCAGCCAGCCAATCTGCAACGGCGAGCCAGGGGGCGGCTGCAACTCAAACCGCGACTGCAAGCCAGACCACGGCTGCTAACCAAACCACAGCTGCCGGACAAACCGCGGTTGGCGGACAAGCCGCTGCTGCCGGGCAGGCTGCGATTGCCGGCGGAGTGTCTACCGCTGGCCGCACGGCAAGTGCCGGTGCCCCTGCGATGGCGTCGAGTAAGTCAACCAACGCGACTACGACGACAAAGGCGCTCTCCTCAACGGGTACCGCTCGCGCGCTGAATGGCGCTGCCACCACGACGGGAACGGTGCCAACTCTCAACGCCACGGGCACCTCGCGCACGCTGGCGTTCGATCCTTCCAATTTGATTCTTGATGTGCAGCCGTTCTCGAAGCTGCGCGCCGGCGGTCGCATGCGGCGCTACGAGGTACTGCCGCGCATACCTAACCGGGACAACAATCGAGCGCCCGCGGCAATGGACGGTCTTGCGCTGCAGCGGCTGCTATCCTGGCTGGGCTCGAATCGCGCCGCCTGGAATCTGGAGCCCACCAGCTTCAGCCTCAACCTTTCGATTTCAACGCTGGAGGACCCGCGCTTTCCTCAGCATGTCGCCTCCTGCCTGAAGACCAACGGCATCGCACCCGACAATCTCGGCTTTGAAATTGCCGAAGCCCTGTGCACGCAGCATCGGGCGCAGGTGGAACGCTTTATTTCCCTCTGCGACAAGCTCGGTTGCTTTGTCGTGATTGACGACTTCTCCTTCGATTCGGCGGTTTTGCCGCTGCTGCGCTCCAAGGCGCTGCGGCTGGTGAAGATCGACCCGAAGCTCACCTCGGCAGCTCTGCGCGACAAGCTCTCGCAGGCGATGGTTGTAGCCATTGTGCAGGCCGTAAAGGTGCTCGGTATCCATTGCGCGGCCAAGCGGGTCGAATCTCAGGCGTCCTTGCAATGGCTCACCGCAATCGGCTGCGACCTGGCGCAGGGGCCGGCCCTGTCCCAGGTGCTCCCCATTGAGTCCCTGAACATGCCGCAGATATCCGCCACGGCAGAGCCGGGTAAGGCAAGCTAAGCCGCGACCAGCTCGATGACCGATAATCGGTCCTGGCCCTGCGACGAGACGAGCCGCGAGCACGTTCACCCGGCGACGGCGGGTGACCAGATAGCCTAAGCTTCCACTTCGGTCCAACGCGAAGCGCCGATCCGCGTCCTCAAGGCATGCTGACACTCGAACAATTCCGCTCCAACCGGAACGTCCTGTTCTGGAGCCTGCATGCGGCTTTCTGGGGGGCGTACGGAATCACGCAGTACTTCGGCGCGCTGCTTTACGAAAAACCAAACAGCTACGCGCAGGTGATCGTGGTGGCGGCCGTGGCCGGCTTCGCCCTGTCGATGCCGATGCGCTACATCTACCGCAGCCTGTGGGGACGTCCGCCGCGCGCGATCATCTCGGGCGTGCTCATCACCTGTTACATCACCGCCCTTGCGATACGCACGGTAATCAACCTCGCCTACAAGCAGATCGTCGAGCCCGACTGGCAATTCAAGGCTCTGTTCGAGGTCTTCGGCGGCTCGATTTCGACCACCTACCTGCTGTTGTGTTGGAGCGCCCTGTATTTCGGCATCCGCTACTACGAGTCCCAGCAGCAGCAGCAGGAAGCGGTCCTCAAAGCCGTGGCGCTCGCGCAGGAATCGCAGCTCAAGATGCTGCGCTACCAGCTGAATCCGCACTTCCTGTTCAACACCCTGAACGCCATCTCCACTCTGATTCTCGATAATCAGAACCGCACGGCCAATCATGCCATCGCGCGGCTGTCGGAATTCCTGCGCTACACGCTAGACCAGGACCCGATGAAGAAAGTCACGCTGCGCCAGGAGATCGAGGCGCTCGATCTTTACCTCGGCACCGAAAGGCTGCGCTTCGGCGATCGCCTGAGATTGGAATACGCGATCGAGGGGCCCGCGCTCGATGCGCTCGTGCCGAGCCTGCTGCTGCAACCGCTTCTCGAGAACTCGCTCAAGTACGCCATTTCACCGCGCGAATGCGGTGGATGCGTGCGCATCGAAGGGCGTGCACGCGGGCCGATGCTCGAAGTCAGCGTCATCGATGACGGGCCGGGCCTGCGTGATCGGTATACGCCTAATGAGCGCCGTGGGGTGGGCCTGCGCAACACGCGCGAGCGTCTGGCGGTACTCTACGGCGAAAGCCACCGCTTCGCGGCACTCAACAGCCATCCCGGCCTGCGCATCGACATGGCTTTGCCTCTGGAGCTGGCCCCTGCTCCGACAGAGCCGGCAAGTGATCAGCCCCATCGTGAAAAGGCGGCCGAATCGGAACGGGTGCGAGCATGAAAATCAACACCATCATTGTTGATGATGAGGTGCTGTCGCGACGCGGCATCGAGCTGCGGTTGCGCGATGCCGGTGATTTCAACATCTGCGCGCAATGCGCCAACGGACGCGAAGCCCTGGCCGCCATCTCCAGTTACAAACCCGATCTGGTGTTTCTCGACATCCAGATGCCTGGCATGTCGGGCTTCGAGGTACTGGCGCAGCTGCCGCAGGAATCGTTACCGGTGCTGGTATTCGTCACGGCCTACGATCAGTACGCCATCCAGGCCTTCGAGGCTCGCGCGGTCGACTATCTGTTGAAGCCGATCGACGACGCGCGCTTTCAGGCGGCGCTCGAGCGAGTGCGCGAGCACGTGGGGGCCAAGACTGCGGCGAACCAGCGTGACCGGCTCATGGAGATCATCGCGGAGATCACCGGATCGGGTGAGCTCGCGCTTGATGAGCTGCTCGCGCGAGGCCGTGCCGCGGTGGAAGCACGACATCCGGAGGTACTACCCATCCGGCAGGGTCGGGAGACGGTGCGCGTCCCTGTTGCTTCGATTCGTTGGATCGACGCCGCCGGCGACTACATGTGCATTCATGCCGGCAGCGATACCCACATCCTGCGCGGCACCATGAAGGAGCTCGAGGAACTGTTGGATCCGAAGCTCTTCCAGAGGGTGCATCGCTCCACCATCGTGAACCTGCGATTGGTAAAGAGCCTGCGGGCGCACATGAATGGCGAATACTTCCTGACGCTCGACGGCGGACACGAGCTGAAGCTTTCGCGCACTTATCGAGACAAAGTGGAGTACTTCCTCAACGCTTCGGGAATGAGCAGCTGACCAGCGCCGGCGCGCGTCACAGCCTTTAGGCGCGTCGACGGAACGAGCCCGTGGTGACCAGCGCGTAATCGCTATCAGCCAGCTTGACGCAGTTTCGGCCGCTGCGCTTCGCGCTATAAAGTGACTCGTCGGCGAGCTGCACCGCACCCTCGGGGCTGCGCCCCACTTTCGGGCGCACAATACAGATACCGACGCTCGCCGTCACATAGCGTGCGGTGGGCGACTCCTCGTGTGTAATTTCCAGAGCGAGAATCGCCTTGCGTAACTCCTCAGCCAGCTCCTGCACGTACTCGCCAGTCACATCGAAAAGAGCAAGGACGAACTCCTCACCGCCGTAGCGAGCAGCGATATCCAGTGGCCGCCGCGCGAAATTCTGCACCACCTGAGCAACGCGGCGTAGTGCATGATCGCCTGCCTGGTGACCGTAACAATCGTTGTAGGCTTTGAAATGGTCGACATCGATCAGCAGCACCGCCAGCGAGCGCCGGTCACGCACTCCCTGCTGCCACATGCGCGGGAATTGGTCCTCGAAAGCGCCACGGTTCTTCAGTCCGGTGAGCCCGTCGCGAGCGGCCATCTCACTCATGAGACCGCGCTCGAGGAACAAAGTACGCAGCTCCCGCTCCACGCCGGCGTAAACGAAAGCACCCACCGCGGCGGTAATGGTCAACACACTGACGTAATACAGAACGGACTGCGGTGACTCGCCCATGTACGCGAGCGTCACGCCGTGCGCGAGGATCATCAGCGCGTTAGCCAGCAGAGACTCGCGGAAACGCTGCCCTCCCAGAAAAAACAGCGCAATGCTGTAGGAGGTCAGGAAATAGAAAAGATCCGGATACCCGGCAAACATGCGGCCGGCGATGCCGACAGCCGCGACTATACCCAGCAGCGGCAGGGCAACGCGCGCGGTCGGCAAATACAGGCGCTCGTAGAAGCGACTCCACGAAGCCCACACCAGAAACAGACTCGCTGGAATCGCCACACCGAGCCAACCGGTCAACACATCCCGTGCGGCAATACCATCGAGAAACAGGAGGTGCGCGGCCACCGCCAGGCACAGCAGACAGGTGGCAATCTGAAAGAAACGCACCCGCGAACGCACGCGATCCAGTTGGAACGCCTGGAAATCCTTCTCCAATGCAGCCGAAAACCGCAGATCAGGGAAATCCCGGCGCAGCTCATTTGCATACGGAGAATTGGAGAATGGCTCGAGGTCGAGCAGCGCGCGTATCTGCATTGAGAGCTAAATTTATCTCAGCCGGGACAGCGAAAGTGTGACGTACTTCCGCTACTGGCGCCACGGCGATAACCCCCTCTCCGCCACACCTAAGCGCGCGACACGATGTCACGGGGCGCCTCTTAAGTGTGATGTGCGTCACGTTCCAGGACTCCGGCGACCCGTTGTGTGAGCCATCCCGACGCTACGGGGCGACCGCATTGCTTAGATAGGCGTAACGCGTTCACAGCGATTTACATCCCGGCCAGGCGAACGGGATGCCTGTTTGCATTCGATGAAGCGATTACGAGGCTCGAAACTATGGAAGCTGCGTCTCGCCCTGTCTTTGAGCCGCTGACCGACCTTCCGGTCGAAGCGCCCATAGACGGTAGCGTACCGGCCGGAGCGACCGCAGGGTCTTCCGGCACATCGACCGACACGGGATCCCAAAAGACCCAGCCCGCGGATCCTGCGGAGGAACTGATCGACCCCGAGAGCTTGCTCGGGACCAGCGAACCAGACTTATTATTGGCAGCGCTGAACGAGGCCGCCGCCTCAGCGCTGGCCGATAAGTCGTCGGCCACCGCACTCACGAGCAAGGCCGCAACGGAATTCGCGCCCGCTTTAGAAGAGGATCTCTTGGCCCTCGATCAGTTATTACTCTCGGAAGGAACCGCGGACGGGGCCAGCCCCGCAACGCCCAACGCGTCCGCTGGGGCAGCTTCAGCGGCGGGCCACGCGCCAGCCTCCGCGCCGGCATCGCCATCGCCATCGCCATCAGCTCCGACGTCGGCATCAGCGACAGCCTCTGCATCGGGTAACGCGTCAGCACCCGCGCCCATCCCAGCATCGGGCCACGCGCCAACTTCCGCATCAGCCTCCGCATCGGGCCAAGCGGCAGCATCCGCATCAGCCTCGGCGTCGAGCCGCGCAGCACCCGAACCCAATTCAGCGTCGGCTCCCACCTCCACGTCGGCATCTGCATCCAGGTCCAGCAAACCTGCTTCACCCGCGGGCTTTGGAATTCCAGGCGCAGGCTCGGGACAAGCGTCCAGTGTTACTCCAACATCCAAACCCGCCTCCGCGGCGCCGAAGACCACTTCGACGTCGGGCTCATGGGCACGCAGCGCCTCCCTTTCCGACACAGGCTCGCGCCGCGCCCCAACTGTTACAAGCGACACGCCGACCGCCGCGACGCAATCCGCGCCACGCACGTCCACATCATCGTCCGCGCGACCCGCTACGAACGCAGCTTCACCTGCGCGCCCCACGGCCGCGCCCAAAGCCGCAACGCCCGCGGCGGCGACAGCACCAACCACTGCCGCCAGAACCGCCTCAGCATCAGCGGCACCAACCAGCGCGTCGAGGGCCGCACCAGGGTCAGCAGGATCAGCAACACCGGCTGCCACTGACAGCACCACATCAGCGTCAACGGCAGCGCCGGTCGCTAACGCCGGATCAGCATCAGTAGCATCAACCGGCACCTCGAGAGCCGCATCAGCAGCACCAATCGGCGCTACTAACACCGCATCGGTATCCGCAGCGCCGACAGCACCAGCCGTGACCCCCGGCGCCACCAACACCGCACCAGAATCAGCAGCACCAGCGCCAGCGGCATCAACCAACGCCATCAACGCCGCAACAGGCGCGGCAACGCCGACGGCCGCCAACGCCGCAGCAGGCTCGGCAACGCCAATGGCCGCCGCCAACGCCGCAGCAGCGTCAACCGGTGCCGCTAGCACCGCATCGACGTCATCGGCATCGGCGGCTGGTACTGGGACGGGCACGGTAAAGCGGGCGGTGACTTCCGCGGCTGGAGCGACGGCGCGCGGTACGGCTGCTGGCAAACCGGTTTCGCGGTCGGCGATACCAACAGTGCCACCGGCACGCCCGGCGCCGGCTGCTGCTCCACCGCCGGCGGCGACGCCTCCGCCGCGCCCGGCCGCGCCGGAAAGCGCGTCCGCCTCGCGTCAGGCGTCGACAGGCACACCAACGTCACGGGGCTCGTCGCCAACCGCGCCTGCAGCGGCTGCGACACCGGCGTCGAGTGCCGCAACTGGGAAACTGGACGACTCACCATCGGCGGCATCGCCGTCCAGGACTGGAGCGGCGCCCTCTCTGACAGCGGCTGCAGCTCCGGCGGCGAAGATTTCCGCTGATGCCACACCGGCGCCTGCTGTAACCGAGTCAACATCCTCACTGACTCTCGACAGCACGAGCGCACTCACTGCTCACACCGCGCCGACTGCGGCCGGCTCCACAGAAAAGCCGCGCGTAGAAGCGCCCTTAGCTGCACCGCCAGCCCTGGACGTGGAGCCGTTACGCCCACTGTCCCTGGAAGAGTTCGAAGCGCCGTCGAGCCCAACAACGCAGCCAACGGCCGCTCAGGCCGACAAGCTGGCGCAGGACTTCTTCGACAACGAAGCAAACGCGTCGCTATCCTTCGAGGAGGAGCTCCGGGCACCGCCACCACCTTCCCGTGGCTACACCGCTGCGACCCCAACGCATTCCGGGGAACACGGAGCGACGCCCGCAAGCTCTGCAGCGAGCGCCTACACATCGCCCTACACTTCCTCGCCCTACGACGCATCGCCCTCGGCGGCCACTCCGCAGGCGAGCACAAAAGCGCATGCTTCAACAGCAGGCTCAACACCAAGCTACGCGCCATCGGTAACACACGCGTCAGGCACGACGGCGACGTCGGCCACCACGCCCGAATGGAGCACAACGACAGCGCCAGCCGGAACGCACGCATCGAGCGCAACGCCAACATCGAGCGCAACGCCAACATCGAGCGCAACCGCGCCTTCAGCGGCAGCGCCAGCCCCGGCCGCAGCGCCAAGCGCCACCTCCGCTCCCGCAGCCTCCCCACCAATGGATCGGGATTTCATCG
>Ga0134126_10006382_pt1 | contig 14761 bp, 13 predicted proteins | sample KB31752_FD_96881 | JGI IMG/M metagenome (GOLD analysis project Ga0134126, IMG submission 96881) | Terrestrial soil microbial communities with excess Nitrogen fertilizer from Kellogg Biological Station, Michigan, USA - KB3-175-2 | ecosystem: Environmental > Terrestrial > Soil > Unclassified ... | reverse complement strand
TTGCCCGTTTCGACAAGGATGGCATCATGGCGGCGGAAAGCTCGCACTCGACGCTCGGCAGCAAGGCGCCCGATTTCGACCTCGAGGGCACCGACGGCCGCCGCCACCGGCTGGCCGATCTGCGCGGCCCCAAGGGCACGCTCGTCATGTTCATCTGCAATCACTGTCCCTATGTGCAGGCGGTGCTCGACGACATCATCAAGGACGCGCGCGAGCTGGAGCCGCTCGGCGTCGCCTCGGTGGCGATCATGCCCAACGACACCGCGACCTATCCCGACGATTCCTTCGACAGCATGAAGCGCCTGGCGCAGACCAAGCGCTTCCCCTTCCCCTATCTCATCGATCGGACGCAAGCGGTCGCCCGCGCCTATGACGCGGTCTGCACGCCCGATTTCTTCGGCTTCGACGCGGCGCTCGAGCTGCAATACCGCGGCCGGATCTATCCGGTGCGCAACCGCCAGCGCCTCGCCGGCTCGCCGCGTGAGCTCCACGATGCCATGGCCCAGATCGCGCGCACCGGCAAAGGCCCGGCCGAGCAATATCCGAGCATCGGCTGCTCGATCAAATGGCGGGAGTGAGGGCACCGCTGCAGCTGCATCAGCGTAAGTGCGTCGTTCGACTGCCGCTTCGCGGCGCTCGGGATGAGGGGCCGTGGAGTCTCGCAGCGTGCATCGATGCAAAACCCAACCGCCCTCATCCTGAGCGTCCGCCGCAGGCGGACAGTCGAAGGACGCACCATGACAATGCAGCGCTCTTAAGACTCGCGCGATCTCCGCGCGACGATGTCCGCCACTGCGGCGTCCTTCTCGCCGCCCTCCGCGGTGAGGCCGGCGATGGTGCCGGCGCGGTCGGCGGCGGGGCGGTTCTGGCTCATCTTCCATTTGCCTTCGAGTCGCGCGATCGGCAGCTCGAATCCCACGATGGCCTTGAGCATGCCGGCGATGAAATCCTTGGGCGCGTCGCTTACCGCCCAGGGCTGCGCCCGTCCGGCTTCATGCGTCTCCGTCAGCTCGGTGACCAGCGCCAGCAGCCGGTCGGCGTCCTCGTAGAAGCTGGGCGCGCCATAGGCGTGGATCGCGACATAGTTCCAGGTCGGCACCACCTTGCCGCTCTGCCGCTTGGTCTCGTACCAGGCGGGCGTGATGTAGGCGTCGGGGCCGAGAAAGATGGCGAGCGCCTGGACGCCCGCGGTGGCGCGGCGCCATTGCGGATTGGCGCGGGCGATATGGCCCTTGAGCATGCCGAACGGCGCCGGCTCCGGATCGACGAGCATCGGGATGTGGCTCGCCTCCATGCCGTCGGGCCCCAGCGTGACGAGCGTGCCGAGGCGCGCCTGGCGTATCGCCTCATGCATCGCCGGGACGCGCTCTTCCTTGAAGTCTTTCGGCAAATACATCGGCTTGTCAGCCTTTCTTGAAGCTGCGCACGAGCGCCTCGCTCTGCCGCGCGAGGATCGCCACGTCGGTGTTCACGGCGACGAAGAGGAAGCCGCCATCAAGCACGCGGCGCGTCTCGTCCTCGCGCACGCTGAGGAAACCCGGCGCCTTGCCGGCCGCCTTGATGCGCTTGCCGGCGTCGAGGATCGCCGCCTGGACCTCGGCGTGCTGCGTGTTGCCGAGATGGCCCATATCGGCAGCGAGGTCCGACGGGCCGATGAAGATGCCGTCGATCCCGTCGACCGCGGCGATCGCCGCAATGTCGGCCACCGCCTTGCGCGTCTCGCATTGCACCAGGACGCAAATCTCCTCGGCGGCTTTCTGGGGATAGCCGGCCGCGCGACCATAGCGGTTGGCGCGCGTCGTGCCGGCAAAGCCGCGAATGCCCTGCGGCGGATAGCGCGTCGCCGCCACGGCGCGCCGCGCCTCTTCGGCCGACTGCACGAAAGGAAAGAGCAGCGTACGCGCGCCGATGTCGAGCAGCCGCTTGACGATCACCGGCTCGTTCCATGGCACGCGCACGACAGGCTCGGCGGTGCCGCCCTCCGCGGCGCGCAGATGATGCGCGATGTCCGGCAGCTCGTTGGGCGAATGCTCCATGTCGAGCAAGAGCCAGTCGAAGCCGGCGCCGGCCGCCACCTCCGTCGCGCTCGGGCTGGCGAGGCTCATCCACAAGCCGATCTGCTGTGTGCCTGCGGCGAGCGCGCGCTTGAAGCGGTTGTGCGGCATGTCGTTGCGCATGTCAGTGGATCTCCGGCTCGGGAACGGGAGCATTGCCGGCGAGGAAGTCGAAATCGCAGCCGGTCTCGGCCTGGCCGATATGCTTGTCGTAAAGCGCGCCGTAGCTGCGCTGGAAACGCGGCTTGGGCGCCGTCCACGTGCCGCGGCGGCGCGCCAGCTCGCCATCGGCCACCGCCACGGTGAGTCGCCGACCGGGCACGTCGAGCTCGATCATGTCGCCGCTCTCGACCAGCGCCAGCGGCCCGCCGATATAGGATTCGGGCGACACATGCAGCACGCAAGCGCCGTAGCTGGTACCGCTCATGCGCGCGTCCGAGATGCGCACCATGTCGCGCACGCCCTGCGCCAGGAGCTTCTTCGGGATCGGCAGCTGCCCCCATTCCGGCATGCCCGGACCGCCCTGCGGCCCGGCATTCTGCAGCACGAGCACCGAGTCGGCGGTGACCTCGAGCGCAGGATCGTCGATGCGCCGGTTGAGATCGTTGTAATCTCGGAACACCACGGCGGGGCCGCGGTGCTTCAGGAGGCGCTGCTCCATCGCCGACGGCTTGATGACGGCGCCGTTGGGCGCGAGATTGCCCTTGAGCACGGCGAGGCCGCCTTCCGGCTGCAGCGCGCGGTTGGGCGAGCGGATGACGTCGTCGTTGAAGATCTCGGCGCGCTGGATGTTGTCGCCGAGGCTCTTGCCGTTGACCGTCATTGCGGCGGGATCGAGCAGCGGGCCCAATTGCCGCAGCAGCGCCGGCAGCGCGCCGGCATAGAAGAAGTCCTCCATCAGGTATTGCCCGGACGGCCGCACATTGGCCAAAAGCGGCGTCTTCCTCGAGATCTGGTCGAAGCGCTCGAGCGGCAGCTTGATCCCGGCGCGGCCGGCCATGGCGACGAGATGGATGATGCCGTTGGTCGAGCCGCCGATCGCCATCAGCGTGGTGATGGCGTTGTCGAAGGCGGCCTCGGTCATGATGCCGCGCGGCGTCTCATCCTGCCACACCATCTCGACGATGCGTCGGCCGCTCGCCGTCGCCATGCGCGCATGCGACGAATCGGAGGCCGGGATCGACGACGCGCCGGGCAGGCTCAGGCCCAACGCCTCGGTCACCGCCGCCATGGTCGAGGCGGTGCCCATGGTCATGCAGGTGCCGGCCGAGCGGGCGATGCCGTCCTCGATCTCGCCCCAGGCTTGCGCGTCAATGTTGCCGGCGCGCAGCTCGGCCCAGTATTTCCACACATCGCTGCCGCTGCCCAATTGCTTGCCGTGCCAGTGGCCGCGCAGCATCGGCCCCGCCGGCAGGAAGATCGCCGGCAGGTTCATGCTGGTGGCGCCCATCACCAACGCCGGCACCGTCTTGTCGCAGCCGCCCATCAGCACGACGCCGTCGATCGGATTGGCGCGCAGCAGCTCCTCCGCCTCCATGGCGAGGAGGTTGCGGTACATCATGGTGGAGGGCTTCATGAACGGCTCGCCCAGCGCCATCGCCGGCATCTCGACCGGGAATCCGCCCGCCTGCCAGACGCCGCGCTTCACCTCTTCGGCGCGCGTGCGGAAATGCTGGTGGCACGGATTCATCTCGCTCCAGGTATTGAGGATGGCGATGACCGGCTTCCCCGCATAGTCCTCGGCGGCGAAGCCCATCTGCTTGGTGCGCGAGCGATGGCCGAAGGAGCGCAGATCCGACGCGCCATACCAGCGCGCACTGCGCAACTCGGCGTAGGATCTGCGACGCGACGCCGGCACAAGCGCCTCCCGTGATGCTTTTGCTTGTCGCCAGTGAAGCGGTCGCCGGCGGGAGTGTCAAATCGAACGGCGCGCGGCGCGCGGAATCGAGTGCATTCCGGCCGCGGCTCATGCAGGATCCTGCGCCCGTCCGCCGCAGCGATCCCAGATGACCGACCCGTCTCGCGCCGCCCCCTCACCCGCCCTGGCGCGCCACCGCCCTTTCGCCCTGTTCTGGAGCGCGCGCGTCGCCGGGACGATCGCTTATCAGATGCAGGCCGTCGCCATCGGCTGGCAGATCTACGAGCTCACCGGCAGCGCGCTCGATTTGGGGTTGGTCGGGCTGGTGCAGTTCATTCCGGTGGTCGCGCTGGCGCTGGTGGTCGGCCATGTCGCCGACCGCTACGAGCGCCGGCGCGTGGTGCGCGCCTGCCAGCTCACCGAGGCCTTGGCGGCGGCGGCGCTGGCGGCGGGCAGCGCCGGCGGCCGGCTCAGCGAGGGCGCGATCTTCGCCATCGTGCTGGTCATCGGCACGGCGCGCGCCTTCGAGCTCCCGGCGCTGCATGCGCTGGTGCCCAGGCTGGTGCCGCCCGAGATTTTCGCGCGGGCTGTCGCCGGCTCGGCCTCCGCCAACCAGATCGCCATCATCGCCGGCCCGGCGCTGGGCGGCATCATCTACGCCGCGGGGCCCGCGGTGGTCTATGGCAGCGCCGGCGCGCTCTTCCTCGGCGCCGGCGCGCTCATCAGCCTGATCCGCGCCGCGCCGGCGCGGATGGCGACCGGCGCGCCGACGCTCGCCTCGCTCCTCGCCGGGCTCGCCTTCATCCGCCGCCGGCCCGCCCTGCTCGGCGCGATCTCGCTCGACCTCTTCGCCGTGCTGCTCGGCGGCGCCACCGCGCTGCTGCCGATCTATGCCCGCGACATTTTGCACAGCGGACCCTGGGGACTGGGCCTGCTGCGCTCGGCGCCCGCCTTCGGCGCGCTCGCCGCCTCGCTCGTCCTGGCGCGGCGCCCGCTGCACGGCCATGCCGGCGCCGTCATGTTCGCGTCGGTCATCTGCTTCGGCGTGGCGACGATGGTGTTCGGCGTCTCCCGATCGTTCCCGATCTCGCTCGCCGCCCTCGTCGTGCTCGGCGCGTCCGATGCGATCAGCGTCGTCATCCGCTTCTCATTGGTGCAGATCGCCACGCCCGATGAGATGCGCGGCCGGGTCAGCGCCGTCAACTCGCTGTTCATCGGCACATCGAACACGTTGGGCGAGTTCGAATCGGGCGTCACCGCCGCCTGGTTCGGCGCCGTTCCGGCGGTGCTGATCGGCGGCATCGGCACGCTGCTGGTCGCGCTCGTCGGCATGCGGCTCTTTCCGGAGCTGCGTCGGATCGATTCGCTCGAGCGCGAGCGGCCGTGACGGCGCGACAAAATGAAAAGGGCCGGTGTGGCCACCGGCCCTCTCGGCTGGACGAGAGTCGGACGGCGCCTCAGGCGACGCCGCGTGGCGTCAGTTCCTCGAGTCGCACCTGGCGGCTCAGCGGCTGCACCGTCTCGCGCAGCGGCACGATGACGACTTCGCCGGGATGGTAATCGGGATCGGCGAGCGTCGCACCGACCGTCATCAAGGTCACGTGAATGGTGTTGGCGTCGTGCTGACCCAGGAGTCGCGCCACCACGGCAAGCTCGGTGACGAGCCGATCCTGAATGCGCACGCCGGCTTGGGTCATCGACTCGATCAGCGAGTCGAGTCCGGAAATGAGGATCTCGGCGCCTTCCTCGACCGGGCCGTCGCCGGGCGAGACGGCGAGGCGCAGCGGCGCCGGCTCGAGCTGACCGGCGATCTCGAGCGCCCAAGTCTTCACCGCGTCGAGATAGATTCCCTTGTGCCGCAGATGATGAGTCGCCGCGGCTGCCGCGATCACCGTCGCCAGCGCCGACAAGCGGTCCTCGTCGCCCAAGTTGAGCTCGCCGAACTCGGCGAGAAGATCGCGCAGCCGGGTCTCAGTAGCCGGCCCTACTGCGGCCAGAGCGCTGTTGATGGTCTCGACCAAGGAACTCATGTAGCCAGCCTCCCCGCAGCGTCGTAAATGATCGTTACCGGAAATTCTTAAAATTTGGTTTTCGATTTCTTGAAATCCGGCCATTTCATCTGTGCGCATCTGCCGCATGACAATGAAACTGTTACGATTATTAGACTGCGACAAAATTCGCGTCTAAGTTTAGCAAAGTTCGTGCAACCATTCCGGCAGCATGTTATCCAAACTTTAACCAGCGTCGGACAGAGTCAACGCAGCGGCCGGTTCGGCCCCAAAGCGAATTTTCTCGTGGCATCGCTGAAGGTCTCATCCATGGCGGATCCCTCGAATACACTTTCCGACCGCAACCTCGAAGCAAGCACCACACTGTCGCTCAAGCGCGAGCCGGCATGCTTCGCGTTCCTGTGCAGCCGCGCCGTCTCGGCGCCGTTGCCGGTCGATGCGATCAATCTCGACCTCGCCTCGGTCGACTATTTCAGCGGACGCGCATCGCTGTGGGCGACGCTCGAAGTCCGCTCCGGCGCCACCAATGAGCAGCCGACCGCGGTGCTCGGTTTCGACGAGACCTTCCTGCGTCCGTTCACGCGCGCGCTCATCGAGGCGGCGGCGAGTCGCAATCCTTATCGCATGACCATCATGCTCGAGCCGGGCGAGACGGCGCGCCAGCGCGTCGTCGAATACGTCACCGGTCCCGGCACGGCGCTGCGCGAAGTTATCCTGACGCCGCACGACACGGTCATCGTCATTTCCGGTCGCGCCGACGACAACGCCGACGAGGAGACGCTCTTTCAGCTACCGCGCAGCGACTCGTTCCTGCGCGCTTTCGTCAAGATGACCTGCCAGGCCGATCAGGCCCTGCGCGAGACGTTGGTCGAGAGCGAGCGTCTGGCGCGTCAGCGCGCGATACAGGCGTCCTGACGCCGGTATCCGCCCGCCGCGGCGGCTCCCGCCGCGGATAAGACCAAATCGAGTAAAACACAATAATTCTCCTCGGTGCGCCTGTGCGCGCCGCAATCTGTCGTTAATTAGCCCGCCCTACCCTTCCCTCGGGGAAATAATCATTCCGTCGGCAGGGAGTCTCGTGCCTTTCAATTGGGGTGGGGGCGACAGTGGAACATTTCGATCCTCTGGAGAATCTCGACTCTCGCAGCACAAGATACTTCGGAAATTCCAACGTTTCCCGGCGACGCCGGCGCCTCGCCCGGCTGCGCCGGCGCCTGCCGGGCGCACTGCTGTCGCTGGCGCTGGTGTGGACCGGCGAGGCGCCGCCCGCCGATGCGCCGCATGTCGCCGCCGCCGCTGCCGATGATAGCGGCTGTTTGTCGATCCAGACCGACAGAAGCGGCCAGGTGACAAGCTTCAGCAACAGCGATCGCTCGACCGGCGCCTGCGCCCGCACCAGCACGAAGCTGCCGCTGGCGCACGACACCGTGCTCGGCTCGGGTCTTTTGTCCAGCGACATCGAGCTCAGCAACCTCGATTTCGGCACGCTGACCGCGCAGGAAGTGAAGCTCAAATTCGGCGTCAGCCGCGGCGTGATCGCCGGCATCAACGCGACCATCGACGGCAGCTTCGGGCGCGTCCTCGGCATGCTGTCGCCGATCTTCGACGAGCAGGTCCGCGTCGGCCTCAATCGGCCGCTCGACGCGCATTGGGAAACCGGGCTCGAAGGACATGTCAGCGCGCTCGGCAGCATCGGCGTCACGCAACTCACCGAGCGCACCGGGCTCATCTTCCTGCGCGCGCGCTACACGCTGTTCCCGTGGCGCGTCGAGGATGAGCAGCATCTCGTGCTCAAACTCTCCGCCGATAGCTGGCAAACCGTGGGCCTCGGATCCGGGCGGCGTGCCCGCGCCGATCTGCGCTACGAGTATCGCCGCGACGCCAACATCCTGTCGATCGGCCTCAACACCGGCGCGGCCGACGGCGACCCAAGCATCGTTCCCGTGCCGGCGTTCCGCATCGACGTGCGCGCGACGCGGCCGTTTTAGCTAGAGCAAAGTGGGCGCGCGGTAGAGCACGCTGCCGTCAGGACGGATCGTGGCATCGGGCGTGAGCCGCGCCGGCTCGATCTTGCCCGGCGCCAATATGTGCTCGACCGGCAGGCCGGCGGCGATCACGTAGTCGGTGATGATGCGGCGATGGCAGCGCCACCACACCGCCTCGGCGCACATCACCGCCGGGCGGCGATCGCGCGCCAGGCGCAGCACGCCGGCGTCGAGCGCGGCGCGGAACTCGGGCGTCTCGGCGTAATCGGCATAGTTCGCGAAGGCCTCCTCGCGCCACAGCGTGTGGGGCGATGGCGCGCCGTCGCGCCGGCGGCCGCGCCGCCCGCCCAGCGCCGGCTCATGGCTGTAGCCGATGCCGGCCGCGGCCAGTGTCGCCGCCAACGCCTCGCCGTTGAAATGCGGGTAGCGCCGCGAGAACGGGAAGCGGCGGACATCGACGACATGGTCGACGGCCGCTTCCTTGAGCAGCGCGATGAACTCCTCGGCGCTGCGCGTCGAATGACCGATGGTGAAGACCGTCATGCACCCGCCCGCTCGACCGCGCCAAACCTGCGCGATCTCCTGCGGTACAATGTGGCGCGCGAGCGCGCCGGCGCAACCCGACCCTAGCCGGCGGCGCGCATCGGCTGCGGCTCGGTCGCGGCGGCCGCGTCGAGCGCGCCGACGAAGACACCATAGGGCGGCAGCAAGGCGACATCGCCATCGATGAGCGAGGGGAAGCCGGCGTCCTCGAGCATGGTCACGCCCGGGTAGTCGGCGAGCGAGAGGCGTGCCGCGTGGGCGCTCGGATTGAAGACGAGGACGAGGCGCTCCTCGGCAGAGACGCGGGTGTATCCGAGCAGCGGCGCCGGCAGGTCGAGCAGCGTCAGGTCGCCATCGAGCAGCGCCGGATGCGCCTTGCGCCAGGCGGCGAGGCCGCGCCAGGCGTTGAGCGCCGAGCGCCGGTCCGCCTCCTGAACGGAGACGCTGGCGGCGCGGTGATCGGCCGGCACCGGCAGCCAGGGCCGGCCGGTGGTGAAGCCGGCATGCTCGGCATCGGCGCGCCACGGCAGCGGCGTGCGGCTGCCGTCGCGGCCGCGGAACTCGGGATAATAGGCGATGCCGAAGGGGTCGCGCAGGTCGGCGAGCTCCAGCGCCGCCTCGCTCAGGCCGAGCTCCTCGCCCTGATAGACGCAGACGCTGCCGCGCAATGACAGCAGCAGCGCCATCAGCAGGCGGATGAAGGCCGGGTCCGGTGCCGTCGATGATCCCGCCGGGTTCCAGCGGCTGGCGACGCGCTCGACATCGTGGTTGCTGAAGGCCCAGCACACGCCGCGTCCCGCGCCGGCGGCGGCGATCTCGGCGAGCGCGCGGCCGAGCGACTGGCCGGCGTCGCTGCCGCGCATCGGCCGCAAGGTGTAGGCCATGTGGAGCGCGTCGCCTGCCGAGGTATAGCGCTCGATGCGCTCATAGGCGCCGTCCTGGCTCGACATCTCGCCGAGCAAGGCGATGCCGCCGTGGCGATCGGCGAGCGCGCGCAGCCGGCGCAGCAGCTCGGGCGTCTCCGCCTGAGTCATGTCGTGGACATGCTGCTGCAGGCCGAAGGGCTTCAACGGCGTGACGCCGTCGGCCGGGCGGCGCGGCGGGTTGTCGCGCAGTTGCGGATCATGCAGCAGGAAGTCGATGGCATCGAGGCGGAAGCCGTCGACGCCGCGCGCCAGCCAGAACTCGGCGGCGCCGGCGAGCGCGTCGATCACCGCAGGATGGCGCAGATTGAGGGTCGGCTGGCTCGCCAGGAAATGATGGAGGTAGTACTGGCGCCGGCGCGGCTCCCAGCTCCAGGCGGAGCCGCCGAATACCGAGAGCCAATTGCTGGGTGGCGTGCCGTCCGGGCGCGCATCGCCCCACACATACCAGTCGTCGCGCGGCGTGGCGCGGCCGGCCCGGCTGTCGCGGAACCACGGATGCTCGTCGGAGGTATGGCCGCAGACGAGATCGATCAGCACTTTGACTCCGAGCGCATGGGCGCGCTGGATCAGCCGGTCGAAATCATCGAGCGAGCCGAAGACCGGATCGACCGCGCAATGATCGGCCACGTCATAGCCGAAGTCGCGCATCGGCGAGAGGAAGAACGGCGAGAGCCACACCGCGTCGACGCCGAGCGACGCGACATAGTCGAGCTTCGCGGTGACGCCGGCGAGGTCGCCGACGCCGTCGCCGTTCGAGTCGCAAAAGCTGCGCGGATAGATCTGATAGATGACGGCGCTGGGCCACCATTCGTGGTTCTGCATGCGCGTTGCTCTGGGCCTTCGTGTTTTTTCCCCGAGCGCCGGTATCGCGTAGAAGTCTTATCAAGATATGAATCGCCCGGCGCGGCGCTGGGCGGAAACGAAAGCCGGTCACGCTTGACGCGAATGGCGCCGGATCAATGCGGCAATGGGTTTGCCGGGAGTGTCGGCGAGGGCGAGCATCGCCCGGTCAATGTCTCGACAAGTACCTCCTGCCGCGGCCGAGTCGCGCTTTTCCGCCGCGGGCAGCCGCCGGGACATTAAATCGACGTCATGTCAGGATTTTTCATGGTGGCCCTTGGCGGCTGGTGCCGCACGGCCACTCCAAAGGGTGAGCACACCCCCGCTCCTCGCCCGATCGAGGCGCGAATCGGGTAACGCCGCATCAACCATCGCCGCCCTAGGCTCGAGCCGAGGCAACGAGCATGGGCGATCATATGGTCGAGAAGATGACGATTCCCGGGCTTACCTGCGGCATCGCCGTGCCGGCGGGTCTCGCCCTGCCGGCGCTCGAGCGTCAAATCATCGATTTCCTCGACGGCCGCAGCGACGGCGCCGAGTTGATGCTGGCGCTCTATGGCGATGTCGCCGATGAGGTCTTGCCGCCGCGCCTCGCCGAGCTGGTGAAGCGCTGGCGGGTGTCGTGAACCCCGCGGCAAAAAAACGCCGCGGGGCTCACATCGACTCTATCGCTTTAGTGCGCGCCGCTGGTGCCGCTGCCTTGGTTGCCGCCCGCCGAGGGCTTACCGGTGGGCGCCGGCGACTGGCTGCTGCCGCTGGCCTGACCGCCATTCTCGACGCGCTGCAACTCCTCCTTGTTGAGCTGCTCGGCCATGTGGTCGCTGGCCGACGCTTCGTGCTTGCCGCCGCTCTTGGCGGATTTGGACGATTTGCCCGTCGACTGCGGCGGCGTCGTCGCGCCGCTCTGCGGGCTCGTGCTGTCGGTCTCGGCGGCCGTCGAGCTCTTGGCGCCGGTCGCTGTGGTGCCGGACTGCGCGTCGGCGGCGGCCGGCGCTTTCGACTTCTTCGCCGGGGCCGTCGACATGTCGGCGGAGGGCGCCGTCGTCGCGCCGCTCTGGCGGGCGTCGGTGTCCGCCGGCATCGACGTGCTGGCACCGGTGGCCGCGGTGCCGGATTGTGCCGAGGCCGGCTTGCTGGTCTGGCTGCTGGTTTGCGCGATGGCGGGCAAACCGGCGGTGAGAAGCGCGGCGAGAGCGACGCCGCTGAGCAGATGCTTCATCATGGTGTCCTTCCTGGAGCTGACAAAGAGGGTAAGGGCTTACAAGCCCTGCGATCCTGTCAATTGCCAACAGGCGTAACCGCAGGTTTGTTCCGCGCGCCGAGGCGCTCGTGACCGGCAATCGCCCCCGGCCGGTGCCGTGCTATGGTCGACGCCCTCATGTGGCGGCGCTGGGCATATCTCGTCGCGATGCTGATGCTGGCGGCAAACGCGGCGGTTGCGCGGCCGGCGGACGAGCTCGCCATCGGCGTCACCCAATTCCCGGCGACGCTGCATCCCAGCATCGACGCCATGGTCGCCAAGAGCTATGTGCTCGGCATGGTGCGGCGGCCGCTCACCGTCTACGACGCCGCGTGGCACCTCGTCTGCATGCTGTGCGTCGAGCTGCCGACCATCGAGAACGGCTTGGCCGTGCCGTTCGAGCTCGGCGGCGGCAAGCGCGGCATCCGCCTGACCTATACGCTCCGGCCCGACGCGCGCTGGGGCGACGGCGTGCCGATCACCACCGACGACGTGCTCTTCACCTATGAGGTCGGGCGGACGCCGCAGGCCGGCCTCGACAATTCCGAGCTCTACCGGCGCATCACGCATATCGAGGCGAAGGGGCCCAAGACCTTCACCGTCGAGATGGACAAGCTCACCTTCGACTACGCCGCGCTCGACGATTTCGAGATTTTGCCGGCGCATCTCGAGCGCGCCGCCTTCGCCGATCCGGCGCAATACCGCTTCCGCACGCTCTACGACACCGACCCGACCAATCCCGGCCTTTATTTCGGGCCCTATCGCATCACCGAAGTCGCCTCGGGCTCGCATGTCGTGCTCGAGCCCAACCCGACCTGGTGGGGCAGGAAGCCGGCGTTCCGCCGCATCGTCGTCTGGGCGGTGGAGAACACCGCCGCGCTCGAGGCCAATCTGCTGGCCGGCGGGCTCGACATGGTGGCGGGCGAGCTGGGCTTCTCGCTCGATCAGGCGCTCGCCTTCGAGAAGCGCCATGGCGACCGCTTCACCGTGCTCTACAAGCCGAGCCTCTCCTTCGAGCATGTCGAGCTCAACCTCGACAATCCCGCCCTTGCCGACAAGCGCGTGCGCCAGGCGCTGCTCTACGGCGTCGACCGCGACGCCATTAGCAAGCAGCTTTTCGCCGGCCGCCAGCCGGTGGCGGCGACCGGCGTCTCGCCGCTCGACTGGGTCCACACCGACGATGTCAGGCACTACGCCTATGATCCGGCCAAGGCGCGCGCGCTCCTCGACGAGGCGGGCTGGCGCGCCGCGCCGGACGGCGGCACTCGCCGCAACGCCGCCGGCGAGGCGCTGAGCCTCGACCTCGCCACCACCGCCGGCAACCGCATCCGCGAGCTCGTCGAGCAGGTGCTGCAGAGTGAGTGGGGCGAGATCGGCGTCGACATTCATATCAAGAACCAGCCGGCGCGCGTGCTGTTCGGCGAGAGCGTCACCAAGCGCCGCTTCACCATGGCGCTCTTCGCCTGGACCAGCGCGCCGGAGAACGTGCCGCGCTCGACCTTGCGCTCCGACGAGATTCCGGCGGCGGCCACCGGCTGGCGCGGCCAGAATTATGCCGGCTTCAAGAATGCCGAGATGGACCGACTCATCGATGCCATCGAGATCGAGCTCGATCGCGACCGCCGCGCCGCGCTCTGGCATCAGCTCCAGGCGCTCTACGCCGAGGAGCTGCCGGCGCTGCCGCTGTTCTTCCGCGCCGACGCCTATGTGCTGCCGAAATGGCTCAAGGGCGTGACGCCGACCGGCCACCAATACCCGACGACGCTGTGGATCGAAGAGTGGCGCGTCGAGGGGCGCGAGGCGTCGTGATCGCCGCACGAGTTCGCAGCACCCCCCTCCCTGCCCTCCCCCTCAAGGGGGGAAAGGCTCAGCGCATGCTTCCCCCTCCCCCCTTGAGGGGGATGGTTGGGGTGGGGGGCCCGAGGTGACCCGCTACATCTTGAGGCGCCTCGTCGAGCTGCTCGTGGTGCTGGCGGTGATGTCCTTCATCATCTACGCGCTGATCGGCCTCATGCCGGGCGATCCCATCGACCAGATGCTGACCGCCGATCCGCATCTGACCGCGGCCGACGCGGCGCGGCTCAAGGCGCTCTACGGCCTCGACCGGCCGTTGGGCGAGCGCTACCTCGCCTGGGCGCGCGCGGCGCTCGCCGGCGATCTGGGGTATTCCCGGCTCTACGCCACGCCGGCCATCGCCGCGCTGCTGCCGCGCCTCGCCAACACCGCGATCTTGATGCTGTCGAGCTTCGTGCTGTCGCTGGCGATCGCGCTGCCGCTCGGCGCGGCGGCGGCGCGGCGGCCGGGCTCGGCGCTCGACACCGTCGCCAATTTGCTGAGCTTCGCCGGCATGTCGGTCCCGCCCTTCTGGTTCGCGCTGGTGCTCATCCTGGTGTTCGCCGTGGCGCTGGGCTGGCTGCCGGCGGGCGGCGTCGCCACCATCGGCGATGGCGGCGTCATCGACCGTGCACGCCATCTCGTGCTGCCGGTGGCGACGCTCACCGTCGCCAGCATCGGCACATATCTGCGCTTCGCGCGCGCCGCGATGATCGAGGCGCTGCGCCAGGACTACGCGCGCACCGCCCGCGCCAAGGGGGCGAGCGAGGCGCGCGTGCTGTGGGGCCACGCCTTCCGCAACGCGCTGGTCCCGGTCATCACCGTGATCGCGCTCTCCTTCGGCTCGCTGTTCTCGGGCGCGCTCATCACCGAGACCATGTTCGCCTATCCCGGCATGGGCAAGCTCATCTACGACGCCATCCTCGGCAACGACTTCAACCTGGCGCTGGCCGGATTGCTGTTCGCGACTCTCCTGGTGCTGCTGTCGAATCTCGCCGCCGACATCGCCTATGCCGCGGCCGATCCGCGGATCAGCTATCGATGAGCGCGGCGCTCGCTGAGCCGGCGCCGTCGCGCTGGCGCCGCGCCTTCGCCGTGCCGCAGGCGGCGCTCAGCGCCGGCGTGCTCGGCGTCCTCTGCCTCGCCGTGGCGCTGGCGCCGCTGATCGCGCTGCTGCTCGGCGCCGATCCGCACAAGGTCGATCTCTATCAGCGCCTCGCGGCGCCCTCGCTCCGTCACCCGCTCGGCACAGACGAGTTGGGGCGCGACCTGTTGCTGCGCTTGCTCGAGGGTGGGCGCGTCTCGCTGCTGGTCGGCATCAGCGCCGCGCTGGCCGCCGCCGGGATCGGCACCGCGATCGGCCTCGTCGCGGGCTACCGCGGCGGCCGGATCGACGCGGCGCTGATGCGCTTGACCGATGGCGTCATCGCCCTGCCGCTCTTGCCGCTCTTGGTGGTGCTTGCCGCCATCGAT
>Ga0134126_10006381_pt1 | contig 14763 bp, 11 predicted proteins | sample KB31752_FD_96881 | JGI IMG/M metagenome (GOLD analysis project Ga0134126, IMG submission 96881) | Terrestrial soil microbial communities with excess Nitrogen fertilizer from Kellogg Biological Station, Michigan, USA - KB3-175-2 | ecosystem: Environmental > Terrestrial > Soil > Unclassified ... | reverse complement strand
TGGCCCTATGTTCGGGCCCGTTTGGTGTCCATTAGTGTCCAAAACCGCCGCGACCTTCTCCATCGCGAGTCGCTGCGACTCCGGAACCACTTGCGTATAGATGTTGAGCGTCACCGCCACGTCGGAATGACCGAGAATAGACTGCGCGATCCGCGGGGACACACCTACCTCGCCGAGCCACGTCGTGTGCGTATGGCGAAAGGTGTGCCACGACAAACGCGGTAGCCCCAGCGATTTCCTGGTGGGTTCGAGCACGCGGTTACGCAGGTTCTTGGGACTGAGCGGCGTTCCCTTAGGTGTGGTGAACACAAGGTTTTCCGGCTCCATCCCACAGCAAGATCTCCGATGAACTTCGAGCAATCGCACAAGAGATGTGCTCATCGGAATAACACGTTTGCTGCTTCGCGTTTTCGGCGGCCCAAACCGGTCCGAATAGGTTTCCTCGACCGAGAGCGTTTGACCGAGAAAATCAATACGCCCCCAACGGAGCGCGAGGATTTCGCCGATCCGGAGTCCCGTGAACACAGCGACGAGCACAATCGTACGGCACGGATCAGGCAATCCTCGGGTAAGGCGTTGCACATGCTCCGCGGTAAGATACGTGCGCTGCTTCATTGGTTCTTGGTGAGCGATGCGACAGCCGCGAGCGGGATTGTTTTCTAAGAAGTCCCATTCGACTGCTGCCTGCAACACCTTGCTCAACGTGGTTCGCATTCCGTGAACGTGGGCACCGGCATAGCCTTGTTTGAGCTTTTCGGACAAGAATGTTTGCACGTCCCAGCGGGTCAAGTCGCTGAGGCGCTTCTCGCCGAAGCGCGCAATCAAATGGCACCGAAGGTAGGAACCGTATGTCTCAACCGACCCCGGCCGATTGTGCAGGGCGAGTCCGGGATTGGTAAGACCCTTAGGATCCAGCTTCAGTGATGCGGGATCGAGCAACGGCATCTCCGCAGGTATCCAGCGTTCACGAACGAACTGATCAAACGTCATTACAGATTGCGGGCGCTGCTTTCCGTAGTTGATGGGTTGCAGCTTCCGCTCGAGTGCCTTCTGGGCTACATGTTTGGGGGTGTCGCCGAGTGTGACGAAGCGCCGAGCCCTTCCCGGCGTCCCGTCTACCCGAATAATGTCCTCCCACCAGCGTGCTACCCAGACCTTGCCTTTCTTGAACAAATACCCTTTTTGGAAACGGCGTCGAGCCATGCGGGTGCTGCTCCTTTCGCCCGCTGGTTCTTTCGCCTTTTCCTGCGTCGCGGAGATTATAGTCTGTCCGCTATTCACGGGACACCACTGCTTTTCTGTGTTGCGGCGCAGCATTGTCTCGGCTGTCCCGCACGTAAGTCATGATGTCTGACGCAATAAATCGAAGGTATTTGCCCACCTTTAAAAAAGGGAGAGGATTGGCACAGCTGGGCCTGGCGTGCTCATAGACCCAGGTCGTTGGGACCTTCAGGATTTCGGCAACCTCGCGGACCGTGAGGAGGGTATCTAATTCGATTTGCATTGGGTTTCACCGCTCGGAAATGTTCGACCCCGCGCCGGCCGGTGGACTAGTGCTGGGCCGTGATTCGCCCGCCTCTCGTTCAAGCTGTTTTTTGGCCTTTGCGACAGTACGGCGAGCATAGTCGAGAGGGTCGTGTTTTTCGCCTTCGCGAAATTGGGCGATGTTGCGGATGACCTCTTCAGGATCGGCACCGCGCGCGAGCGCTCGTTTTGCAAAAGCCCAATCGTGCTCCGACTGGCTCAGTGGGCGTGCCTCGCTTGAGGCGGGCCTTATCGGGCTGCGCCACAAAGTTTGGTACGGAGAATCGGACGGTTCGATTCTCAGCTTGAAGTCGAGCAAATGGTTAGCGCGGTCTGAATACTGCTCTGCCCTTACGACCACGTCTTCTTCGTACTTCCTGTTGAGAAACCCCGGCAAACGAAGGACCCGGGTCGAGTCGGTCGCCGCGGGATCGGCTCCGAACTTTCGCGCCATCACCCGCAGCAAGGCCTCGGCATTCTCCTGAGACACTCCCTCAACTCTCCAAATTACCTGGAACTTATTGGGAGACGTGGAGAGGACATAGTTGGGTTGCGGGACCAAATTTGATTGCTGAATGGCGGAGAGCGACCTTGGCCCCTCGTGGTCAAGGTCCGCATAGACGTGTCGTATTAGCAGGATGTCATCTTTTGTGCGAGAACGTGCGTCGGGACGGAGGGGATTCATCCCGACATAGATGTCGCATTGCTCGCGGTTGTTCTTGAAGTGCAGCCAGTCTTGGAAGGAGGGCTCGGCGATTCTCTCGGCGGTCGAGATGCGCTGGACTGTCTCCCCGCGCTGGCGATTCCTGATCAGGATCGCGAGCCGGTCCGAGGGCTCGAATGTGGTCCGAAGATACTCGGGCGAGGCGATTGGTGATGTTCGAGTGGTCGCGTCGGTCATGGTCTGGCCTCCGGCCTTTGATAAATTGCACAGTAATCGAAAAGATCGGCGTCCGGATCGTAGCTGTTGATTTCGAGGACTTCGGAGATGAACCGTCGGCCTGGCCGGCGCTCAATCTGAATGATGACGTTAAGTGAGTCGCCGATATTGGTCTTGATGGCGTGAGTGCCATTTACGATAAGAGCTTTTCAGAGATCTGTTCTTATTTCGGCTTGCGGATCGCGGACTTGGGCCGGGACCGCGCCTCGATGGGAGTGCCGCGAACGCATCTTGTGGACCGAGAAGGGGACGCCGATTCGCAGACGGTCGTGTTGCCCGTTGAGTTCAAGCCCGAATTCCGCTTGGAAAGCACCAATCTCCTGGCCAGAGTTGTCTTGAAGTGGGATCAGTTTCCGATTGGTCTCTTGCAGCATTTGGACCTGCGCAAGTCGGTGTACGGCTACGTCGGGCTTGAGGACCGCACGCTCTTCCCTCTGATTCGGCCCGGGTCTCTGGTCCAGATCGATCCGAGTCAGCGAAAAATAAGACCCGGGAAATGGAGAACCGAATTCGATCGGCCTATCTACTTCATCGAACTTCGGGACGGATATATCTGCAGCTGGTGCGAGCTCGATCGCGGACAACTCATGATCGTTCCGCACCCGCAATCGCTCCAGCCAGTTCGCCAATTCGATTATCCCGCGGAAGCCGAGGTCATCGGCCGCGTGACCGGCGTGGCCATGCAAATCGTCGATAAGCGATCGATCGAGAACGGCGAAAGCGTGCGCTAGCCTGCGGTGCACATCGCGGATCAAAGCTGCGAACCGTTTGGGTACAAATGAGCTGCGCAAGAGGCGCCTCTGTCAGGGGTGTGTCCTTCGAGGATGGTGTTGACGCGTAAAACGAGGGTGTATTAGAATCCGCCCCCGTTCGCGTGAGCGTAGTTCGATGGTGACAGCGAGAAACGAAATATTCGCGGCTCGCGAGACGCATGGCCGTGCCCTCAAGGGTGGGAATCGGCTTATTGCGCACAGTCCCGATGCGGGTTGGCGTTCTCTCTATGCGGCAATCATCGAGGAAGGTCCTTTTGAAGCGCTAGAAACGGCCGTTCCACACCCCTTCTTTATTTACCATCTCCACCGTCCGACGGAAGTGACACGTAAAGTTGCCGGCGCACGCGTGGAGAAGACCCTGATCGGTCCTCGCCAGATATGTGTAAGCCCCGGCAGGCAAACAGTATGTGATCGAGCGGCGATGTGCGCGCGACCCCTGAGTAATTCGCGTGTCCGAGAATCGCGTGGATGATCTCTTTTGGATAGCCTTGCTCACGTAGGATCTTCGAGCCATCATAGGGATGTTCCTGGGTTGGGGGGTGTTCCGCGTTGGGCCAGCGTTCGTAATCGAAATCATGCAGTAACGCTGCCAAGCCCCACTGCTCCAAATCCCCGCCGCGCTTTCGAGCATAGGCCCGCGCACAGGCTTTTACGGCCAGCGCATGCTTGCGAAGGCTTTCGCTCTTCGTGTATTCACAGAGAAGATTCCAGGCATCGTTCCGATTTGGCATGCTGTCGTTGTCTCCAGTGTTCAGAATAGCTGGACACAGCATGGACAGTTCGTGGTATCAGCCGTTTGGGTCATGCTGCGCCAAAACCTGGCCCCCTTTGACGGAATACGCGAACGTAAGGCGATAACCTTTCAGCATTTCCTTTGGCGCGATTGCGCCGAGATTCTCAGTCGTGTTCGAACCCAGCGTCACCTCGCCGTCACCCTCCCAAACCTCGGTGCCGGAAAAATCATAAGCTGCGCCCGTGACCAGTTCGAATACATCTGGTTTCATTCCGTTAAGAGACGGGAAATGTCGTGTGTTGTGCATCGGTGGACCATGCAGGGTTGGACCGGTCTTCGAGACTTGGCGAAGTGTGACAATTGCATGTGCGACTTCGCGGCCGCCCGATGTGCAGGTTCCGGCAAATTTAGAGCCCGCTTCAAGCTTGGGAGTGGCTCTGCCAACAGCGTAGGCACGAGAGATGTGTATGTCTGCTAGTTTCTTGGGAAAACCTTGGATCCAGCCACGGTACATTGCGAAATCCTTATCGACCCAAATGTACACACAACGGCTTGCAGGTTTGCGTTCGTACTTACAGCCCACAACGATGATGAATTCCTTGTATTGCGATTGAATGGGATCGAGAAGTTCGTGCGCATCGTCGGAACACGACTGCCAATCGGCAAAGATTGCAGCGACGGCGCCGGGATCGTCTGCCGGTTCCAATTCTGTTGGAAGCAGTGCGATGACGGCGTCCGGATTTGCGCGGTACTCCACGATCGTTAGATCGCCGGAGTAATGCCACGGTGGAGGCGGGACGATGCCTTCTGACCCGCTTGGCGAAAGTGGCGCTGTATAACCCTTAGGATTTGAGCGTTTCATTTAGGCCTCTGTGAGATTTCAGCATCTTAAATAAAGCCCGCTATAGGTCTAATGCAATGACACATGCGCGCTGGAATGGCACCCCCCAACTCGAAGCTAATGGGCTTCCCGGGGCAGAATAGCATCAGGCCACTCGAGGGTTCCGATGTGGTCGGCGTTAATGTCCGCAATCTTCGCGCAGCCGTTGCTGCCCATCGTGATTCTTAGCTCGCGATCGACGATTTCGAGAACCTTGTCGACGCCCGGCTGGCCGAAGGCGCCGAGACCCCACAGCACTGGACGGCCCATTCCAACCGCAGTCGCGCCAAGCGCAAGCGCCTTAAAGACGTCTGTACCGCGGCGGACGCCACCATCGAGAAATACCGGAACGCGACCGTTCACTTCCTTGACGATTTCCGGAAGCGTTGCGATCGTTGAACGAAACGTTTCCGTGGCACGTCCACCATGGTTTGAAACGTGGATGAAATCGATCCCGTGCTGAATGGAGAGAGAGGTATCCTCAACCGTGAGAATACCCTTGAGGCCAAACTTCCCTTTCCAAGCCTGGCGCATTTGATCTACATAGGTCCAATCGAAGGGCATGCGGGGCGCTTTGGGGTTGAATCCCTTGTCCATGATGTGTGCATTGCCACCATTAGGGCCTTGATGACATTGCGAGCACGACGAGACGTCCTTCGGTCGAAGACGGTCCTCGGTTTCGGCATTTCGTCCGCCGGCCGCATCGACAGTGAGAACGATCGTGGTGACTCCAGCTGCTTCCAGGCGCTTCAAAAGAATTTGGCAATTCGAAAAAGCCGCCGGCGCGTAGATCTGCTGGACGACCGGACGGCCAAGAGCGGCGCAGCAATCTTCCACGGATTCCGAGGCGGTTGAGCCCAACATCTGCATCGCATTCCGCGCTTTGGCAGCTCGCGAGACCGACAATTCGCCGTCCGGCAACCAAACATTTCTCTGGGCGCCCGTCGGGCATGTGAATAGAGGCGAATCGTATGTGGTGCCGAATATCATCGTCTTCATGTTTACTTTGCTGACATCTCGCAAGCGACGCGGACGCAAGTAAAAGTGATTGAAGCCCTCGCGGTTGGCACGAACCGTGGCGTCGCCATCTACCCCACCCACTAAGTGGGCCCAGTGGCCGGGCAGCATCCTGCGGTGGGCGGGCTCCTCAAAATCGAACACGTCAAGGGCTTGCGATGGATCACTGATCACGTCGGATGGTGCGGCGGTTTGCTGAGCCGGCGCATTAGGTTCCTGAGCATCAATCCCACCCTCCGCCAAGAAAGCGGCCATCCCACCGAGAGAGGCGATAACGGGACTGCCCGCCATAAACTTCAGAAATTCCCTTCGGCATTGAGCCTTTGTGATGTGCATAATGCGGGGGAATATACACCGATTTTTTTCGATTGCAACGTTGTGACGCCCACCTGTACTCAGTTCGGATGACAACCGAGCAGGGATTGCTGTGGTACTTGAGAGGGTCAGCTTATGAGCGTGTTGCGCCCACTGTGCGAGTGAGAAGAGTGGAGGCATGCTCGATCACCGATTGTGATTTGCGACAAGGGGTGGGAAATGCGAAAGGTATCGTTTGGTCTTTTTCTGCTTTTACTAGCGCTTTCAATCTCAAGCCAGGTGCAGGCGCAATCGCCGTTCAAAACGTTTTCTCCAAACCAAACTCCGGCCGATCCCCCGGTGATGCAACTTCCGCTGGGAACGGCTGCGGATATCAAGGGCAGCGAGATCGAAGCCATATCGGCAAAGGACAGTGCGGGCTTGGTTGTGGGCGTGCTGCGCGTAGTCGGAATCGACGATGGTCAGAGTCAGTACAACATCGCGGTCGACGCTCTTCGCCGCACGCCTAAAGCCGACTCGATAGAGGAACACAGCAGCATCACTGAGATCTACTATATCGTTTCCGGCAATGGAACATTTGAGACGGGCGGCACGATCGAAAATCAGAAGGCAGACCCTCCCAATGTTCGAGTCGGCCCTGGCTTCACTGGCAAGGCCGTTCACAACGGCATAAGCCGCGACGTTGTGCCGGGCGACATAATCGTCATTCCACCAAACACGCCCCATCGGTTCACTGAGATCAGAACAAACAAGCTCGTCTACATCACTTTCCGAATTGACCCTCATCGCGTGCTCGGGATGCCGGCTGTGGATGCGGCTCAGGCAAATGCAGCGGCAGCGGCAGCGGCTAAGCAGTCCAGACAAACGCCCTAAACTGCTTTCAATGACACGAAGGAGGACATTATGGATCACATCAAAGAGCAGGACGAGACAACGGGCTTGCGTGCTCCTGCGATGAACCGAAGAAAGCTAATAAAGTTGGGCGTCGGCGCGGGAATCGGCGCTGTTGGCATGCTGACATCTGAGAGCGCACTAGCGCAGCGGCAAGGAGCGCAACAAGGCCGACCGTCTGACCCACTGGCGCCGGCGTCATCCGATAGCGTTCAAAAATGGCCCGAAATCGCCGAAAGCGAACAGATGGTGACATCTGACCGGACCGGCTATGACATGTCATCCGGACCTGGATGGGTAAACGATTCGGGCCGTGCATTCGGCAACGGTCCCATGGACGAGTGTAGCAAGCGAATCGTTGGGTGGGTGAACTCGTTTCAATTGAATCCGGCCGAGTCGTTTCTTGAGGCGTTTAATTACTTGATGCTGGACACCGTCGCCTCCATCTTTACCGGATTTGAATCGGAGCCGGCGCGAATTAACGCTCGGTTGGCACAGACAATGCGCGGCGATCTGAAATGCACGGTGGCGGGATATGGGATCACGACCACCCCGGAAATGGCGGCATTTACTAACGCGGCCATGATACGCCACACCGATTTTGCGGCTGCCGCCCATATGAACGAAATGTTCGGAGGAGTTCTCGCAATGGGTGAGGCACTTCACGCGACCGGGCTCAAGGTCATGGAGGCGATGACCATCGCCTATGAAGTCATCACTGCGATCGGAAATACGGGGAAAGGCAATTATGACCCGGGCGGTTTTGATGCGCCTTACCACAGTGTGGGTGTGGCCATGGCGTGCGGCAAGCTCATGGGCCTAAATGAGGACAAGCTTGCAAATGCTGTAGCCCTCGCAATGGTTCCGCACATGCCGATGTATGTTACGCACGTGGGCACGCAGTCGATGTGGAAGGGCACCCATAGCGCCGAACAGGTGCGAAACGGAATCTGGGCGGCAATGTTGGCAAATGGCGGAATGACGGGTCCGTGTCAGCCGTTTGAAGGCAGATGGGGCTTGATTGCCCATATCGGACCATTTACTAGAGATCTGCGTTTTCCGGCGAGTGCCGATGGTCGAATGGCCATCGAAACGGTGCATGGAAATGGACGCGGCTTCAAGCGCTTTCCATTAGTCGGCGGTGCTGAAATATTCTGTGAGCACATCGCACCCGAACTGGTCGCCTGGACCGGCCCGGACGAAATTGCTTCCGTCAAAATGGAATTCAATTTTCCTTTGTGGCAAGAGGATGCGGATCCGCCCAAGTGGGATCCGAGAAACGAAGAAACCGCCGATCACAGCCTGCCGTACATCGTCTGCCGAATGATTATGGACAAGGAAATCTATCTCGATTCATTCACGAAAGAAAAATATATGGATCCGAAGGTGAGGGAACTGATGAACAAGGTGACCATTCACCCTCACAATGACCCATCTTTCGGAAATGGAACCAGAATCACGGTCCGTAAGAAGTCCGGTGAAGAGCGAGTGTTCAATGGCAAGCCCGCAACGCCAATGTCACATGACGAACTAGTTTCGAAATACAACCGGATTTGCAATCTGCAGCAGATCAGCAAGGACCAAGCCGACCGCGCTCGCGACCAGTGGATGAACTTGAAAGACTGCAAGGACATCGCGGACGCAATGCAGATGATTGCGAAATTCGGTCAGCCCAAGCCTCTATCGGACATGACCCCGGCCCGAATTTCTTAGGTCGAGCGACGGCGCGTTCTAAAGTACTGAGTACTTGTTCTAACTGAGCTAGGAAGTTGTTCAGACAACAGAAGCAGCATCTGTGCTTCGGTGTGATGCCGGGTACTAATCGCTTGGCGAACCCCAGTGCTCGATCTGTGCCTTCCCGGCAAACCTCAAGTCGCATTAGTCCGGCAATACTGAAAATCAAAAGTGGATTGTATACATCATCCCCCGAATCTAGCTGCGCGAAATTCGGGCTTGTACTCAGTCGGAGGGACAGACAGGCAGTATCCGCCGTGATACCTACGTCAGCACAATTTGCTGTGTGGCATTGAGTTTAGCAGAGATCGGGGGGGTGAAATGAAGATGATTAGATATTTGTTGGCTTCGTTGGCTGTCCTACTTTTCTGCGTGCCTTCCTTTGGTCAAGCCGTCGTGAATTCGAGGCTGACAGGAGCGGTTACCGATTCATCTGGCGCGAGTATTGCCGGCGCGCAGGTCATGTTGACGGAGACTGGCACGGGGCTCGTTCGGCATGCCCAGACCGATACAGATGGGTCCTACACTTTTCCGGATTTGCCCACAGGCAACTACCAGATCGACGTGAAGAAGGAAGGGTTCAGCGCGTACGTACAGCGGAATATTGTCTTGGAAGTCGGCTCAAACCCTACGCTGAACGTCGTCCTCCAAGTAGGCGCGGTCAATCAAGAAGTGACTGTCTCGGCTGCCGCAGCCATGGTGGAAACGCACAGCAACATCATCGGACAGGTCGTAAATCAGCAGGAGGTGGTCGATCTCCCGCTGAATGGCCGCGACGCAATGCAGTTGCTTACCCTGACACCGGGAGCCCAGGTAAACAATATTGGACAATTCAATAATCTTCTGAGTTTCCCTAGTCAGTATACGGTCGCGTTCGTGGGTACGAACCCCGGCGCCGGCACGTACGTCTTGGACGGGGGAAACAGTGGCGACATTCAGGAGCTGAGTGCCTTCCCTCTGCCGCTGCCGGATGCACTACAGGAGTTTAAAGTGGATTTGACGGCCGTGCCCGCAGAATACGGGATGCATTCATCGGCTACTGTGAACGCGGTCACAAAGTCGGGAACGAATGAATTCCATGGCGACGCATTCGAGTTCGTTCGAAACTATCTCTTCAACGCGCGCAGTTTCTTTTCGCCGGTCCGCGACCCGCTCAAACGCAACCAATTCGGAGGCGTGATCGGTGGCCCGATTCGCAAAGACAAGCTCTTCTTTTTTGGTGCCTACCAGGACACGATCGTTCGCGATTCAACCAGCTCGTCGGCGAATGTTCCTACGGCGCAGGAAATGGCGGGTGACTTCACAACCTTCGCTTCCACGGCATGCCGGCCAGTCGCGGTTACGTTGAAAGCGCCGTTCGTCAACAATCAGATTCCTTCTGGCAGCGTCATTCAGGTGGCCAAGAACATAGCGGCTCTGCTACCAACGTCGCCAGACACCGCCTGCGGCATCTTGAGTTTTAGAACTAGGGTCCGCGCGAATGACAACGAGGAGCTCGTTAAAGTTGACTACCACCAGAGCGACAAAAACACGATATTCGTCCGATATTTCCGAGATCACTTCGATCTGCCGCCTGATGAAACAAGTCCTCTTACGCTGAACCAAAGCATCCAAAACGATGCGTACCAAGACGTCACAGTAGGCGACACATACCTGGTTTCAAACACGATCGTGAATTCTTTGCACGCAAATCTGAACAGAGCCAAGAATGTGAAGGGCGTGGCCGACCTTCCTGGGATACAAACACCAACGCAGCTTGGTGTTGGGGGTAATTTCTTTAGCCCGTTCCCGAATTTTTCCGCCATCAGCGTAAGCAGTGCTTTCAGCTATATCAGCGGCGCCAACTCGCTGGTTCCCTTCGAAGATACCGACTGGCAAGTCGCCGACGATGTGGCCATCAGTCATGGAGCCCATCAACTCGCGTTCGGCGGTGAATGGGTTCACTTCGCTACAAATTCGCTGAGCGCGCTCACAGAGAATGGCAATTTCGCGATTACAGGCGCCACGACGGGAATCGGAACTGCTGATTTCGTCCTCGGAGACGTGGCTACTTTGACGCTTTCGAATCCAATCCAGCAAAGCAACCGAAAGAACTACTTTGCACTCTACGCGCAGGATTCCTGGCAAATAAACCGGAAGCTCACCTTGAACGCGGGCTTGCGTTGGGAGCCTTACTTTCCGTACCACAACCCCAAAGGACAAGGCGACTTCTTCAACATGGCACGCTACATCGCGGGCGTGCACAGTGTAGTGTATCCGAATGGTATTCCCGGCATGGAATATCCTGCGAAGCCTGGCGTCTCGTCGGGCGATTATTCGGGATTTGGAAATAGCTATCTAGGCGACATGAAACATTTTGCCCCCCGGATCGGTCTCAGCTGGGATCCCCGCGGAAGAGGGCGCGAGGTAGTTCGGGCGGCGTACGGAATATTCTATGACTTCGCAAGCTTCCAGCTTAACGAAGTTATGTACCAGGGCCCCCCCTTTGCCGACGCAATGACTTTGCAGGCAGTGAACCTAACGAATCCATTTGCGACTTTCACGTACAACGGTAAGACCGGTGTGGATCCCTTCCCAATCGCACAGACAGCTAGCACGCCGTTTATAACCGCCGGTTCGTATGCCAGCTTCAATGAGCTGCACGTCAAGGCGCCAATGCTGCAGCAGTGGAATCTCAGTTTCGAGAAGCAGTTTGCACAAAACTGGTCAGTCACTGCCAACTACATTGGGAATCACGGTGTGCACAACGTAATCCCCGGCGATTTCAATCCCGCGATTTATATTCCGGGTAATTGCACGGCAGGAGGCAACTTCCCGGGGGCGTACGCCGCAGATCCTGATGGACTAAAGGCAAATGGTCCTTGCACGTCTCTGACCAACACGCAACAGCGGCGGCTTCTCAGTTTAATCAATCCAGCCGAAGGGCAACTCATCTCGACGGGCTTGGATTACATGGACAACGGAGCGTCCAGTTACAATGGCCTTCTTCTCAGCATACAGAAGCGTGTAAGCCATAACTTCAGCATGACTGCGAACTACACTTGGTCCCATTGCATCGACAACGGCGAAGCGACTACATCGGTCAACTCTCCAGCCTTTCGAAATGACTTGAAGGACGAATATGGCAACTGTATTTTTGACCGCAACCAACAGTTCACGGCAAATGCTGTGTACGAATCACCGCGTTTCCATTCGAGGATTGCACAGACGATTTTAGGCAATTGGCAGCTTTCGCCGATCGTTTCGTATCTGACTTCGGATTGGCTCAGCGTAACCACCAATGCCGATAGCGCCTTCATTGGTATCACGAGCACGGTTAACGACGTCGGCCAGAGGCCTGATTCCGTGCCGGGCCAGCAGGTTTACGAACCCCATACGATTCTTCCTGTGACGGTATCGAACGGAGTGGTAACGAGTGGCCACTTGGGAGTGCAATGGATCAATCCTAAGGCCTTTGTGGCACCCACCGTAACACCCGGGTTCATGGGCAACGTGATCAACAATGGCATCGGCCCCATCACGGTTGGCCCACTTGGCAACGTCAGGCGCAATACAATTAAAGGGCCTTCCCTAAGAGGTTTCGATCTCGCGTTAACGAGGAAGTTCAAGATAAACGAGCGTAATGAGATCGACGCTCGCTTCGAAGCGTTCAACGTGTTCAATATGGTGAATTACGGCGATCCATCTCTAACGTTGAATAGCTCAACATTCGGGGAGTCCACGAGCGGAGCTGCGGCCGGCGGGGCGAGTTTTCCTGGATTCAGTTTGCCAACCGACCCGAGGATCATGCAGTTCGCATTGAAGTGGATATTCTGAGTTGTAGCACTCGCGGCGAGGTGGAGCCACCCCCCACCCAAGCAGTTCTCCTCCACCTCGCAGCGATGTTTTGTTCGATGCTTCGCGAGAGTTTCGTCAGCCGATTCGGTTTTGACCGTCTTAAAAGGTTCAGGAGTCGGAGCCTAAGCAGGAAACCGGTGCGAGAAAGAGTTTCTCGTTATGACCACGATGCATTCACGGTTGGCAGCGTTCGCGATGCCCGCGCTTTTTGTCGCACTGCTTATCATCCTAGTTCCCTCAGTGGCTCGCGGGCAAGGAAGAAGGACCGACCTAAGCACAGGTAAGCAGCTTTTTGACGCATCCTGCTCGAGTTGCCATGGATTAGATGCCAGCGGTGGACAAGGCCCCAACATTCAGCGAATCCCAGCCAGTTTGGGTGATGAGGCAACAGCCAAGATTATCAAGAGTGGTGTGCCGGGTACAGGCATGCCTGCCTTTGCGGGTTTGACTGATGCTCAGGCAATGCAGATCGCGGCCCATATCCGCACGCTTGGCAACACTGCGATGGGAGATGTGGCAACCGGCGATCCTGAGAAGGGCAAAGCAGTCTACGAGGCGAACGAGTGCGCGCATTGCCACACGGTGAACGGCGTAGGCGGGGACTTGGGGCCTGATTTGACCGCAATCGGCCGTTTACGACCTCCTGACTTCATGCGTCTTGAATTGCAAAATCCTGGCCAAAACTTGCCCAAATCACCCGTCACAGGCATCGCCATAGGTAAATGGACTGAGTATCTAATATTTCGCGCGGTCATGAAGGACCGTCATGTGGTGGAGGGAATGCGCACGGCTGAAAGCACGCTCGAGATCGTTTTAGAGGACGCCAATGGCAAGTTTTATTCTCTGCACAAGGCGGACTTGCAGTCGCTCGAGAAGGAACCGGGAAAGAGCTTCATGCCAAGCGAGACCAGCTTGTCCGATGTGGACCTTAACAACTTGGCGGCCTACCTGGCGAGTCTGAAAGGGCCGCAATGAGCATCCGCAAATACTCGCTGGTTGCGGCCCTTGTTATGGCAGGGAGTTCTGCGGGGGCCTTGGCGCAGAATGTTCCGTATCAGCGCCTTCTGAATGCGGATAGGAGTTCGCAAGACTGGCTTACTTACGGCGGGGATTATCAATCCCATCGCTTTTCCGGACTCAAACAGATCAACAAATCGAATGTCGCGAATTTACGGCCAGTTTGGATTTACCAGCGCTCTCAAGTGGCCGGCGAATTTTTCGAGGCGACTCCGGTCGTAGCGGACGGATTGATGTACATCGTTGAGCCGCCCAGCACGGTGACAGCGTTGGACGCACGCACAGGCATGAAGATCTGGAGTTGGTCGCCTAATATGCCTAAGGACGTAAAGTATATCGGACTTCATGCCAACAATCGGGGAGTCGCAATCCTGGATGGCACGGTTTACGTTGGGACGCTGGATTGTCATTTGGCGGCGCTAGACGCGAAAACGGGAGCTCTCCGCTGGATCGTGGAAGTTGAAAAGAACTCCGATAACCACGCAATCTCGGCAAACCCACTCGCGATCGATGGGAAAATCATAATCGGAACGGGTGGCGGTGATCGCGACGCGCGGGGACTTCTGGATGCCTACGATGCGAAGACGGGCAAGAGGCTGTGGCGAATCTGGACGGTTCCGAACAAGGACGAGCCGGGCGCAGAAACCTGGGGAGGGGCGGTCGGAAACGGGGGTGACGTGTGGAACGGGGGTTCCTACGATCCGGACCTGAATTTGCTGTACTACGGCACTGGAAACCCGTCGCCTGCCTTTGGCGGACAGACGCGACCGGGCGACAACTTGTACACGTGTTCGCTGCTGGCGATTGATGCCAGCACAGGAAAGATGAAGTGGTATTTTCAGTTCACACCTCACGATATTCACGATTGGGATTCGACCCAAATCCCGGTGCTGTTCGACTCGACCGTGAGGGGCAAGCCGCGAAAGCTCGTGGCCGTGGCCAATCGCAATGGCTTCTACTACGTTTTGGACCGAGTGACGGGAGAATTTGTCGCCGGCGCTCCTTATATAAGCCAGACCTGGGCTAAAGGCCTTGATGAGAAAGGAAGGCCCATCAAGCTGCCCAGCTACAACCCCGCTCCCACAGGAACGCTTACGAATCC
>Ga0134126_10006379_pt1 | contig 14764 bp, 10 predicted proteins | sample KB31752_FD_96881 | JGI IMG/M metagenome (GOLD analysis project Ga0134126, IMG submission 96881) | Terrestrial soil microbial communities with excess Nitrogen fertilizer from Kellogg Biological Station, Michigan, USA - KB3-175-2 | ecosystem: Environmental > Terrestrial > Soil > Unclassified ... | reverse complement strand
GCGGACGGCCTGGAGGAAGAACTGTTCGAGCGGATGAGACGGGGAAGGACTCTGCGGCATGGTGGCCTCCGGCCGCAAGTGCAAACGCGGCCCGTTTTGCGCGCAACCCTGACCTTTCTGACAGGCCGTGGCGGGTTTGCCGATGCGCGCAGCCGGAAGACTCCAGCCACTGCCTTTGCCAGGGCTCTGCGGCAGCAAGTGCGCCTGCGTTCAAAGCCCTCAGCTACTTGGGTTTGACCCTGAGAGTAGCGGAAATGTTGTGCGCGTCAAGAGAGGAGCGCACACTTTGCTGGCAATGTGGCGGCTCGATTGCAAAGCGAGAAAGTGAACCTGTTTTGGTGCAGCTAGTTAGGACCGGACGTACAATCCTGACTCCCTTGATTCATGCGCGCCGATTCCTGCCGCGTGCAGCAATAGGGGCCCAACAGTCAGGCGTGCGGAGCTTCCAGGGCCAGCCGCTTGCCGAGTTCCTCACGCACCAGCGCCAGGCCGAGCACGTACCGCTCAAATTGGTCAGCGAGGCGGGCGAAGAGCGGCGCTTCCCTCCGGTACTCGAAGATATTGAACTGGCTGACGACGAAATAGCTGTCTTTTCCGGCCCGGATCAGTTCGCCGAGGCTCGGGCGGCGGCTGAGGTGCTCATTTTCCCCGTCGATGGCCTCGGGCAGCATTCCGGCGACGAAGAGGCAGTAATCACCGACGTATTTGCGCATGGCGCGTTCGGCATCGAAAGAGGGCGCGGTGCCGTAGACGGGGTCGGCCGCGCGCATCAGGGCCACGAGCTCCTCGATGCTGTGCCCGGGAAGGCCACGGTTTTCAAGCATCCTCTGGTCTTCGGAAAAGCGGCACAGGACGCGCGAGATATAGCCGGAAATCTCCGGATCGTTCAGCCCCAGCTTGCCGTCGAAGATGCCGGTGACTTCATGTAAGAAGAAGGGCTCGAGGGGATGGGCAGGCGTTTGCATACACGTCTCCAGTCGCATGCACAGGGAAATCGAGCCAGGTCCCGGATGCATCTTGCGCAGCGCGGGGCATGTGCCCAGCCATGCTATGAATTGCTTTCTATAGAGACGAGGGTAACCCAACTCGAGAGAAATTCAAGTGATTTAACTCACAACTTTTGTGGGAGACAGGACACAAGCAGGTGAGCTGGTGGACACAATACCGCCCACATCGCATAATTCAACAGGAAATCCCCCAAGCCTAATCCTGATTCGAGCCGGCTGTGGGCGGCCCGGGTGCTCAGATGAAAGCACTGCGAATCCTGTCGCTGATCTTCGGCTGTCTGCTGACCTTGGGTGCCGCTGTGTGTGCGCTTACCCTTTCCGCAACGCCACCCATTCGCAATGATCACCCTTGGTGGAATCCAGACAGAATTCTCTCCGGATGGACCCGCTGGTCAGAGGTCTGGCAAACCGCCGTCGTCCTCCTTGTGGCTACCATTCTGGTCCCTCTGTTAATTGAACTGATCAAAGAAATTCAGCCCCGGGAAAGGGCAGAGAATCGGGAAAGATACTTTCCTTTTACGATTTACTCCACAAAGTCCTCGGACGATATGGAGGCGCTGAAGCAGCGGTTCCTGAAGGAACACGCCAGTCTGCCCTATCAGCCGCGGGTTCCTGCGGAGCATAGGGCAACCTTGGAGCGGAAGCTGCGCTCACCGTTCTTGCTTTTGACGGGACGTACCGGCCTTGGTAAGACGCGCGAGTGCATCGAGCTGTTTCTCCGCCTGACGGCGGAAAAGCAGGAAGAATTCACAATCCTGTATCCCCACGATGACTTCGATCGTCCCTCCGAGCGCGACATCCCGGAGGGATTTTCGCCGCGAAACATCATCCTGTTCATTGACGATATTCATGCCCTGTGCGGAGCGACTTCACGGCCACGAGGACGTGAAAAGAAACCCGAGCGCGGTTTTCATGAACGACTTGCCAGCGTGATTGAGTGGCTGAAGGACCGGTTTCCGGGACAGGACTACCGCGTCATTCTCACCTCGCGGGACGAGACCGAATTGCGCCATCGCATTCGCCTGGATGCGGTGGTGTGGGAAGACTTCGAAATCTATCAGCTTCCCGGGCTGCATTCGGCGATGCTGCCCGAATTTATCCGTGCTGTCGGGAGCCATTACCGACTAACGCTCGATGAAGCGGCGTTAGCCCAAATTGCTCGCGTCAGTGATCGCACGCTGGCGGGAATCATCAACGCTCTTTCTCGCGAGAGCCCGGGGCCTGCGGGTCCAGTGAGGGTCCTGACACTCAACAATGTAAAGAACTACAGCTTCAAGTACCCGTTGGATTGGGAAGAAAAGGTGTACCGAGACACGATTGAGCCACACGTCGATCGACGCGCGGTTTTTGAGGCCTTGTCGGTTTGCCAGCACCTTCGAATCCCACCGCAGCGGGCTGTGGTGGTGGAACTGGCGTTGGAATTCCTGGCCGGGCACAAATCAAGGCGCCTGTTTCGGCCCCTGGACCGGCGGCGGATCCGGCGAACCATTCGGCGGGACCTGTGCGCATGGATGTTCGAAACGCAGGGAGAGGTTATTTGTCCCAGTGCCTATACGGAAGACCGGGTAGAGATTAGCACCGCATTACCCAACGTGATCGCGGCGTCCCAGCGCCTTGTAAGAGCGCAAAAGGGCTCTGTTGTTTTTGAGCCGGATGCGCTCGCATTCCAGATCGCCGAGTTCGGCGACCCGAAGGGCGCGTTTCAATTCATTTCCTTTTGCGAGAAGTACCATCGATCATCCCGGCTTCTCATTGCCAAGTCGCTGATCCTGACCGAGCTCGGACGGGACCTGGATTCAGAGGAAGCGGCGAAGCAGGCATGTGCGCTCCAACCGGGGAACGCAAAGTACCTGATCGTGCTCTCCAATGCCTATAGCCGGCTGCGTCGGCACGAGAAAGCGCTCGATGCCGCGCATCAGGCGGTTCTCGCCGAGCCTGAGGTGGACGAGGCGTGGCTCAATTATGGGGTTGTACAGAGCAAACAGGGAAAACATGCCGAAGCGATCAAATCGCTGAATGAGGCTTGCCGTCTCAATCCGCGCAGCGCACCCGCGTGGTCCAGTCTGGGCGTGGCATACGACTTGTTCGGCGATTATAAGCATGCCATCGCCGCCTGTTCTCGTGCGACGGACCTCGATCCACGGGATGCAGAATCGTGGCACAACCTGGGGATCGCGTTCGACCGGGCAGGAAAACCCGAGAATGCAATTCGAGCCTTGACCAGCGCGGTGCAACTGAATGAAAACGACGGGTCTGCATGGCTGAGTCTTGCGCGCGCTCATTCCAGGGCCGGCGATCGCCAGAAGGCTATCGACGCCCTGGAGCATGCAGTGGAAAGGCTGCGGGAAGGCCGCGATTTTGAGCGATTGATTTCGGCGGGAAAAGGTTACGGCAAGCTGGACGATGCGCAAACGGCACTGGACATTTCCAACGAGGTACTGGAGCAGCTTCCGGAATTCACCGAGGCTTTGATGGTGCGCGCATTCTCGCTTTATCAGCTTGGCCTCACCAATGAAGCAGAGGAGGCTCGCGGGCGCCTGGCCGACCATTGCCGCAACTCCGAAGACTGGCACAGACTAAGTGTTGTCTACCAGCATGCGAATCTTGCAGCGGAGGCGATAAATGCCGCACGTCGCGCTGTAGAACTGGACGGCGCGAACGTCAGGGCTCTCTGGAGGCTGGCAGAAGGACTCGTACGCGCGCGTGCCCCGAAACCGGAGACCTTCGACATCCTGGATCGGCTCCGTTCTCTGCTTCTCAATGAAAACAAAAGGGCCGGTGCGCCGGAACTCGCCCGCCTGGGCGGCCTCTATGGCCGTGTATTGCACCCTCGTGCTGCTGTTGAGCTGGCCAGGGAAGCTATCCAGTCGGACCCGGAATGCGCCGATGCCGTACGCACCCTCGCCATGAACTTGAGCAACCTGCCGGAATGCGAGGATGAGGCGCGGGCGGCGCGCGACCAATTCGAGTCAATCTGTGCTTCCGCAGATGACTGGGCCAGTCTGTCCATTCTGCGTGGGCGCTGCAACGAACTACAAAAGGCCATCGACGCTGCCCGAGAGTGCCTTGCTTTGGACCCCGCTCACTTCAGGGCTGCGCGCAGCCTGGCCATCAACCTCGAAAGAACAGGCAGAACGGAAGAAGCTCAGGCGGCGCGCCTGGCCGAAGAGAGACTCTGCACGACCGGTGTGGAACTGTTGCAACTGAGTGCAACTTATGAAAAGACCGGATACCTGAAGGACGCTCTGCGGGCGGTGGACCGGGCAATCCAATTTAAGCCGCAGAAGCGACGCGGTTGGATTCAGCGCGCAAACATACTGAAAGAGCTTTCGAACTCGGAGCCGGAATACAAGGCGCAGCTCGAGGAAACCAATGAGCGTATTGAGGAACTGAATGCGCTCAAGAAAATGGGGCCGCCGGTCTTGGAGGCCCCTGGACAAGTCTTGGGTGGTAAAAGAAAAGACTCCCACGATGCCGACGTGTCGCTGGCTTAAGCGTGCGTCGGCGTGCGCGATTCAAGTTCAGCCAGGCGATTGGCCAGCAGCTTTTCCAGGCCTTCCAGCGCCTTGGAGAACCCGTCGATTCCTTCCTTCAGCTTGTCATGCGCCATACGGTCTTCGGCATGCATGCGCTCGAATGTGGCTTCGTCCATCGGGATGCGCTCGATCTGCATCGATTTCGCCTTTGCGGGATCGAGCTTGCGGGGCAGGTTGTCCACTGTGGATTCGAGCTCGCCGAGGAACTGCGGAGAGATGGTGAGCAGGTCGCAGCCGGCCAGCTCTCGAATTTCGCCGAGGTTGCGGAAGCTCGCGCCCATGACCTGTGTCTTGTAGCCGAAGTGCTTGAAGTAGTTGTGGATCTTGGTGACGGACTGCACGCCGGGATCGTCCGCGCCCTGGTAGTCCTTGCCCGTGTCCTTCTTGTACCAGTCGAGGATGCGGCCGACGAAGGGCGAGATCAGCGTGACGCCGGCCTCGGCGCTGGCCACTGCCTGGTGCATGCCGAACAGCAGAGTCATGTTGCAGTGAATGCCCTCTTTTTCCAGCACTTCCGCGGCGCGGATGCCGGCCCAGGTGGAGGCCAGCTTGATGAGCACGTGCTCGCGGCCGATGCCGGCCTCGTCGTACTGCTTGATGAGGGCGCGGGCCTGGGCGATGCTCTTCTCCTTGTCGTAGGAGAGGCGGGCGTCGACCTCGGTAGAGACGCGGCCGGGAACGATCTCGAGCACCTTGCGGCCGAAGGCGACGGCCAGCCGCTCGAAGGCGCACATGGCCACGTCGTGATCGCTGGCGCTGGGGCCTTTCACGTCGCGGGCCTGTTTGAGGACGTCGTCAACAAGGTCGTGATATTGCGGCATCTGGGCCGCGGTGGCGATGAGCGACGGATTGGTGGTGGCGTCGGTGGGGCGGAACTTCTTCATCGCCTCGAAGTCGCCGGTGTCGGCAACCACCGTGGTAAAACTACGCAATTGTTCGAGCAGGTTCTGCGGCATGAAATCCTCCTGGCTGGCGTGCAGCGAAGGGGCGCCGCATCGCAGCCGACACCCTTAGTCTACGCCCGTATGGATGCGCCGGACAGGCGATGAGGAGCGATGACAGATAAGAATGGTGTGAATGCGGCCCGGCCATGCAGTCACGAATCAGAGTGTCGTGAACCGCGCGGGTTACTCTCAGGTAGGAATCTCAGCGACAACTTCCTTCATGGAGGGATGCGATGGTCACAATCCTGGGGGCGGGCGGAGCAATCAGCAACGAACTGGTGCCGCGGCTGTGCGCGGCGGGGCGACAGGTACGCCTGGTGAGTAGAAATCCTGCTGCGGCGGCGAGTGGCGTTGAAACCGTTGCGGCAGATCTCACCGATCTGCAGCAAACCGTGGCAGCGGTCGCGGGGTCGAGTCTGGTTTTTCTGCTTGCGGGCTTGAAGTATGACCACCGGGTCTGGGCCGACGCCTGGCCGCGGGTCATGAGCAACTCGATAGAGGCGTGCAAGCGCGCCGGGGCGCGGCTGGTGTTCTTCGATAACGTCTACATGTACGGCCGCGTAAACGGGCCGATGACGGAGGAGACTCCCTTCAACCCGGTGAGCCGCAAAGGCGAGATCCGCGCGCGCATTGCGACCCAGTTCATCACGGAATGGAAATCCGGGAGCCTGAAGGCCATGATCGTGCGCGCGGCCGACTTTTACGGTCCGGCGGCTGCGCACGGAATTCCCAACGTGCTGGTGTTCGAGCCCCTGAGTCAAGGCAAGTCGGCGATGGTGCTTGCCGCGGACGACCTGCCGCATTCCTACAGCTACACACCCGATTGTGCCGAGGCGCTGCTCAAGCTGGCGGACACCGAGACCGCATGGAATCAGACGTGGCACGTGCCCACGGCGCCCAATCCGCTCAGCGCGCGCGAGTTCATCGCCATGGCCGCCGCTGCCATGGGAGTGAAGCCAAAGTATCGCGTGCTTGGGCCGGGCATGGTCCGGATCGCGGGATGGTTCCGGCCCGAGGTGGGCGAGGTACGCGAGATGCTTTACCAGAATGACGCGCCGTACCTGTTCGATTCGAGCAAGTACGCGCGCGCCTTCGGGTTCGCCGGCACGCCGTACGCGGAGGGCATCCGCGCTACGGCGCAGTCCTACCGCGGAGCCTAGTCTTTCCCCAGCCCGTCGTTCTTGTGGTAGTTCGGGAACGGCGGAACTTTGATTTCGGGGATGGGGTTCGCCTTCAGTTCGTCGAGCACGAGTTGCACGCCTTGTTCGAGCTGGCGGTCGTGACCGGCGGCGTAGTCCTTGGGCAGTAGCTCGACTTCGACGTCGGGCGGAATGCCCTTGTTCTCCACTTCCCAGTCGCCGCTGAGGCCGTAGATGGCGTAGCGCGGGGCCATCACGTAGCCGCCGTCCATCAGCGCGGGATAGCCGCCAATGCCAACCAGCCCGCCCCAGGTGCGTGTGCCCACCAGCTTGCCCACGCCCGCCTTGCGGAAGTACCACGGGTTGGCGTCGCCGCCCGAGCCCGAGTTCTGGTTGATCAGCATGACCTTGGGACCGAAGATGGCGCCCACCGGGTCGTGGATGGGCTTGCCGTCGCGCTCGACTGCCCCGGAGAGCGGGAAACGCTTGAGCACGTCGACAATGTAGTCGGCGATGAGGCCGCCCTCGTTCCAGCGCTCGTCGAGGACAAGAGCCTGCTTGTCGAGCTGCGAATAGAAGTAGCGGTTAAAGCTGGAGTAGCCCGCGCCCGCGGTGTTGGGCATGTAGACATACGCCACCTTGCCGCCGGAGAGCTCGTCCACCTTTTTGCGGTTGCCCTCGACCCAGTCGATGTTGCGCAGGCCGTCTTCGTCGCCTACAGGCACGACTGTTACGTCGCGCGCGTCCTTGCCGTCAGCGTTTGGCCCTACGTGGATGACGGTCTGTTTGCCGGCTGTTCCATCGAACGCCTCGTAGAGATTATCGCTGGCGTGCAAGTCGCGGCCGTTCACCGCCAGCACGTATTCGCCTTCCTTCACGTAGACGCCGGGAAGAGTGAGCGGCGCAGCGAGCCCGGGAGTCCAGTTCTGGCCGCCGAGAATATGGACGATCTTGTAGCGATCGTGATCGATGGTGTAGTCGGCGCCCAGCAGGCCGGCCTTGGGCTCGTTCTCTGGATGAAATGGCCCGCCCACAAACATGTGGCCGATGGTGATCTCTCCCAGCATCTCGGTGTTCAGGTAAGTGAACTCAGAACGCGAGGCGAGGTTGTCGAGATACGGCTTGTACCGCGCCTCGATCTTGGGAATCGAGAGGCCGTGCAGGTTGGGGTCGTAAAAGAAGTCGCGCTCGATGCGCCACGTCTCGTGATAGATCTGCCGCCATTCGGCTCGGGGATCGATCGTGGTCTGCATCTGGCCGAGGTTGAGCGGCTTGCCGGGTGCGCCATCGCCGGGCTTCAGGTCGTCGGCGGAGGCAATGGTCCACCCGATCTTGCGGTTGTAGAGGACCTTGGAGCCATCGGCGGAGACGGTGAAGGAATCCACGTTGTTCAGGACCGGCTGCGGCTCGCGCTTTTCCAGCGTGAAGCGCCACACGGCAGTGATGTTGAAGCCGTCGCCATCGCCGGCGGGGCGCCCATAGGGTGGGCCTTCGAGCAGATAAATGACGCCGGTCTTGCCGGCCATCACGCCGTAATAGTTCCGCGCCGGAATGGGCAGCGACAGGATGCGGTTGCCGATACTGTCGAGGTCGATCTTGGTTTCGGCGGGCTTCTCTTCCTTCTTATCTTTGTCCTTATCTTTGTCTTTGTCCTCGGACTTGGCCTTGTCCTTGTCGCCGGATTTCTTGTCTTTGGCGGAATCCGATTTTTTGTCGGTGTCGGCCTTCTTGTCGGCGTCGGACTTGGGCTCTTCCTTCTTCTCTTCCTTGATCTTCTCGTCGTCGCTTTCCGGCGGGATGGGCGAAGCTCCGTCCTTTGCCAGCACCACGACATAGGGCGCGGTGGACTGCGCGCGATCGAGCGACGAAAGATCGATGCCGGCGTGCGAGGGTCCGTCGTTGGTCGACTCGACAAAGTAGAGGTACTTTCCATTGGGGTCGAACGCCGGCGAGAAGGCATCGCTCATGCCGTCAGTCACCTGGGTGGACTTGTGCGTATCGAGCGAGTAGAGGAACACGGCGCGGAGCTGGTTCTCAAGATCGCGGTGGTAGGCGATCCACTTCGAGTCAGGCGACCAGTCCTGGCCCCAGTCGGGGCCGAAGCTGCCGTAGATGCCCTTGTCGATGAGCATTGGCTTCGGCGCGGCAGACTTGGGATCGGTTGGCACGTCGATCAGCCACAGGCGGTTGTGCTTGTCGGTGTAGGCAATGTGTTTGGAGTCGGGCGACCACTGCGGGCTATAGAAGAAGCTGGGGTCGGGTCCGAGGTCGATCACCACGGGAGGCTTGAAGCCGTTCTGCTCCTGCAGGACGAGCTTGTATTCGCCGCTGGCGTCAGAGAAGTAGGCGATGGTTTTGCCGTCAGGCGACCAAGAGGGCTGGCGCTCGGCAATGCCGGAGGTGCGGGTCAGGTTGCGCGTGTCGCCCTTTTCGCCGGGGACAGTGAAGATTTCCCCATGCGCCTCAAAGACAGCGCGCGCGCCGGTGGGCGAGAGCGAGGCGCTCTGAATCTCGAACGGTGTGACGGAGGCGATATGCGGCACCAGTTCGGGCAGCTCCCCGTGAATCTGAATAGGGACAGCGGTGTCGTTGCCGCTGGCGGTGTCGACCAGGTGGATGGAACCAAACTGCTCGTACACCAGCCCGCCGGGGCCGCCCTGGACGGACTTGAGATCGTAGCCGGTGTTCTTCACGATCTGCGTCACCTGCTTCGAGCTCACGTCGTACTTGTAGAGCGTGACCGGCCCGGAGTTCTTGCCGTCGCTGGAGCGATCGGAGAGGAAGTAGACGGCGTCGCCCTGCCAGACGGGACTCGAGTCGTTGGAGTTTTCGCGGGGAACGCGGACCAGGTCGAGGGTTTTGAGGTTGACGAGCCAGATGGGGGTGGTCTGGCCGCCGACGTAGCGCTTCCAGGCTTCTTCCCACTTGCTGATGGGCTGGTAGGCGAGCGACTGGCCGTCGGGCGAGAAGGAGCCTTCGACGCCCATCGGCAGTGGCAGCGGCTCCGGCATCCCCGATTCGTCCGCGTGCACCAGGAACAGCCGCCCGAAGTGCCGGTAGCTGAAGCCGCCGGTGACGATCAGCACGTTCTTGCCATCGCGGGTCCAGCCCACGACGCCGCTGCCCGCCGGATGCCATGTGATGCGCCGAGGCACGCCGCCCCCTGCGGGAACGATGTACACGTCGTCATTGCCGTGCAGGTGCGCGGTGTAGGCGATCTGGCTGCCGTCGGGCGAGAAATACGGCCCCGCCACCACGTTGCCGTTCGACGTGAGCCGCTGGGCTTCGCCGCCCTGGCGCGGCACGGTCCAGATGTCGTCGGCGTAGCGAAACGCGATGGAGTCCTGCGAGAGCGACGGGCTGCGCAACAGCAGGTGCTGGTCGCCCGATGGAGACGGCGCGGGTTGCGCAGCGGCGCAAACTGCGGTAGACAAAGCAAGCGCGGCGAGGGCCAGGCGGGTGAGAAAGGGCATCGGGATCCTCCAGAGGTTCCGGCGGACGTAACTCGAATGGATACAGCGAAGGGACTGCGCACGTATGGTACGCCGGGAGCCCGCAGTTTGTTCACGAAAAAGATGGAACCCGACGCCTGGGCCCTGCGTACGACGGTGGAAGGGGGATTGCGGCCAAACGGGTCCTCCCGCCGTCCATAGAAATACCGGAGCGAAACCATCTCATGTGACCTTCCGCACCGGACGGGGAGGCTTTTCGCCTTTACCCCATCTTCGAGTTTCGATCGATGGGGCCCCGTCTTTTCCGATCGGCTTGATCTCGCCGTATCGCGGACAGGCAGCAGCGGGAAAAATGCCGGGCTATCCCCACTCCCGGTAGACTGGAAGAAACGTTCCGGAAAAGCACGCGGGCCAGGTGACTTCAGGGTTCCCGCCAGGCAAGAGAAAGCAGACGATGAAATTCATTGAGGCATTCAAACTCGCGCTGCAGTCCCTCTGGGGCAACAAGCTGCGCTCCATCCTCACGCTCGTCGGCGTGATCATGGGCGTGGCCTCGGTGATCATGGTCATCACGCTGGTGCAGGGCGCCAACCGCTATGTAAGCACCAAGCTATCGGGCTACGGCGCGGACGTGTTCACCATTACGCAGATGTCCAGCGTGATCTTCACGCCGGAAGAGTATTTCAAGTTCCAGAAGCGCAAGATTCTGCGTATGGACGATTACGATGCGCTCCGCGAGGGCTGCACGGAATGCAGCGAAGTGGGCGCGATGCTGGCCAAGTCCACGAATGTCTCGGCCAACGGAAAATCGAGCAACAATACGGGGGTGCGCGGCTACACCTACTCCATGCTGTCGCTCAACAACATCGATATTGCGCTGGGCCGCGGGTTTACGCCGGCAGACATCGACCATGCCACAAAAGTGGTGATTGTGGGCTACGACATCGTGGACAACCTGATGCCGAACGGGGACCCGATCGGCAAAGAGATCCGGGTGGACGGCATTCCGTACACCGTCATCGGTGTGGCGGACCGGCTGGGCAAGACGTTGGGCCAGTCGCAGGACAACTGGGTGGGCATCCCCATCACTACCTATCAGCAGCTTTACGGGTACAACGACTCGGTGAACCTCTATGCCCGCGCCATGGGTACTGCGCAGTCGATGGAGTTGGCCAAGGACCAGGCGCGGGTCATCATGCGCACGCGGCGTCACAACCGGCCCGGCGAGGCGGACGATTTCGAGATCGAAACCAACGACACGTTTCTGGACATCTGGAAGCAGATCAGCTCGATCTTCGCTTCGGTGGTTCTGGGCCTGGCCTCAATCGCGCTGGTCGTCGGCGGCGTGGTCATCATGAATATCATGCTGGTGAGCGTGACCGAGCGGACGCGGGAGATCGGAGTCCGCAAGGCGCTCGGCGCCAAGCAGCGCGACGTTCTGCTGCAGTTCCTGATCGAGAGCGGATTTCTGGCGCTGGTGGGCGGCTGCTTCGGGGTGCTCAGCGGCATCGTGGTGGGCAAGATCATCACCGTGGTGGTGGGCTTCCCCACGGCGGTGCCGATTTGGGCGATCTTCCTCGGCCTCTTCCTGGCTACGTCGGTGGGCATTTTCTTCGGCGTTTATCCGGCGAGCAAAGCGGCAAAGCTGGACCCGGTGGTGGCGTTGCGGGCGGAAATGTAGGGAAGCTGACAGCTGCCAGCTAACAGCTAACAGCTCGGATTTCGGAGTGGGTTTGAATGACGCAATCGTTTCGAGAATTGCAGGTGTGGCAGAGGGGAATGCAATTGACGGCCGCGGTTTACCGGGTTAGTGCCGGGTTTCCACGCGAGGAGATTTACGGACTCACGGGGCAGATTCGCCGAGCAGCCGTGTCCGTTCCGAGCAACATTTCGGAAGGTCAGGGTCGCGCGAATTGCAGGGAGTTTCGCCAGTTTTTGAATATTGCACGAGGTTCCAACTGCGAAGTGCAGACGCAACTCGAGATTGCGCGAATGTTGGGGTTTGGAAAGCCGGAACTGATCGATGAGGCAGATCGTCTTTCCCACGAAGTTGGACGGATGATCTTCGCGCTGATGGGGTCGCTGGAGCTTCAGGCGCAATCGAACTGACTACTGTCCGCTGTCAGCTGTTGGCTGTCAGCTTAGAACTAGGAGCTTTCGCCCATGGCTAGAGGCCAGACACGCGAATCGGTGAAGATGGCGCTGCAGACGCTGCGTGCGAACAAGCTGCGTTCGGGGTTGACCATCCTGGGCATCGTGATCGGCGTCTCGACGGTGATCACCATCTCGTCCGTCATCAACGGCGTCAATAACCGCGTCAACGATTTCGTCGAGGCGCTGGGCTCGAACGTGATCTGGGTGTTTCACATGCCCGTGATCGGCGTCCGCCCCACTGCCGAGATGCTGGCCCGCAAAAAGCTGAACATCGAAGACGTGAAGGCGATGCGCGATCTTCCGCACGTGGTGGCGGCCGATGGAGGAATCCAGCACGTGGGGCAGTTTCGGGTCGGCGCGGTGAGCGTGAAGTACGAAGGCAAGAAGGTGGCGGGAACCATTCTCACCGGGTCAACCTCGGCAGTGAGCATCATCAGCAACTTCACCATGCTGCAGGGCCGTATGTACAACGACGCCGAAGATCAGCGGGCCGCGCACGTCTGCGTATTGGGGCACGATACCTGGGACAACCTGTTTGGCGGGCAGAACGCTATTGGAAAGCAGGTGAACATCGAGACCGGGCTGTACACCGTGATCGGCGTGCTCGACAAGCAGAAGCAACCCTTCGGAGGCAGCCGCAACCAGGCCGACAACCAGGTGTATTTCCCGCTGGGCACGTTTCACAACCTGCACCCGGAAGACAAGGACATGTGGGTCAGCGTCAAGTACGACGACCCCAAGAACAAGTCGCTGGTGCAGGAGGAGCTTCGCGAACTGTTGCGCGTCCGGCGCAAGGTGCCGGTGGCCAAGCCGGATGATTTCGAGATCTTCGGGCCCGATTCGATCACCAAGCTGTGGGGCCAGATCACCGGAGGCCTGGTGCTGTTCATGATCGCCGTATCGAGCGTCGGCCTGATGGTGGGCGGCGTGGGCGTGATGAACATCATGCTGGTGAGCGTGACGGAACGAACGCGCGAGATCGGAGTGCGCAAAGCCATCGGTGCGACCAGGCAAACCATCCTGACGCAGTTCACGGTGGAGGCTACCACTTTGTGCGCGATGGGCGGCGTCATCGGGGTCCTGCTCGGCGCGATTTTGACGTGGATTATCTATTTCCTGCCGATTGGACTGCCCGCGACGCTGTCCACCTTGTGGGTGACAATCGGGTTCGGCGTATCGTGCGCCATCGGGCTGCTATTCGGCATCTATCCGGCGTGGAAAGCGGCGAACCTGGATCCCATCGAGGCGCTGCGCTACGAGTAGAGCAGGGACCAGGCGACAGGGACCAGAGAAAAGGGATTAGGCATCAGGGCTGGAGAGGTCCGGCCCTGATGCCTAATCCCTTCTCTATTTTCCCGGTGCGTGCTTTCTCGCAGGATGCGCCGCCGGCGCGGCGCCCTTGGTGTCTTCCAGCGCCTGGTCGATCAACTGGAACAGCTTGCTGCGGTCCACCACTTCCACAAACGGCGCGCCTTTCGACTGCGCCGTCACCACCCAGATGGTGGGCGTGTGCTCAATGCCGATGCGCTGGCCCAGCGCGTAGTCGGCCTTCACCTCGGCGGTCAGCTTGCCCTGCGGGTCCACGTTGAAGGGGAACGCAATCTTGTGGTCGGCGGCAAACTTCTGCGTAAAGTCTGCCATGCGCGCGAGTTCCTCGCCAAAGTTGGGCTGGTTGGCAAAGACCTGGTCCCGGTACTCGTCGCCCAGCTTCTTGCCGCCCTTCTGGTCAAACCAGCGGGCATTCACCGCGGCCTGGAAACTCCACGAATGTTGAGGCAGCGGGAAGTCGTGACGCACCCAGGGAATGTGGTACTTCTCGCTGGCTTCTTTCAGCAGCGGATTGGCGCGCGCGCAGTCCGGGCACTCCATGTCTTCAAACTCGATAATCGCCACGCGCGCCCCTGCCGGCGGTTTGAGCGCGGAGGGATCGTGCACCTGGGTGGTGGGCGGAGGCGCAAACTGGCCGCGCACGCTGGGCGCGGCGGCTAGCGCAAACAGGAAACAGGCAACGGCAAGACGAGCGCCCGAGGCGCGCAGGAAACGAACCATGAGAATTGGATGGCCCCCTGCTAGAGATTGTAACGAATGGTCGCGATGCGCCGGAGGCATGGCGCGTCGACGAGGGACTCGCAGACAGGGTCGATCAGGTCCGATCAGGGGTGTTGATCGCGATGCGTCTCACGCTCCCGGCGTCGCGCCGCCATCCATCGCCGCCATTTGTAATCGGCGAAGACCGTGGCGGCGACAACAATCAGAACGCCGGTCAAGAGAATGAGCTTGATCGCGAAGCTCATTACTTGCGGCCGACGACGATGACCGTGAAGCTGCCGGGCACGAGGGCGGGGCGAGGACGGGGATTCTCCGTTGTGGCTGCCGGGCGCGGCCCGAATTGTGCGGTCACCAGGTAGATGCGATCGTTCTCGGAATCATAGGCCTGGTTCGGGGCGCCGGCCTCGGTCTCGGGTTTTTGCACGTGGTTTTAGCCGGTTTCGGCGAGGTCGCCACCGCTCAGCACCCCTTCGCGGCAGGAGG
>Ga0134126_10006378_pt1 | contig 14766 bp, 16 predicted proteins | sample KB31752_FD_96881 | JGI IMG/M metagenome (GOLD analysis project Ga0134126, IMG submission 96881) | Terrestrial soil microbial communities with excess Nitrogen fertilizer from Kellogg Biological Station, Michigan, USA - KB3-175-2 | ecosystem: Environmental > Terrestrial > Soil > Unclassified ... | reverse complement strand
TTCTAATAGCAAACTTCTATTCTGAAGCTGCTGTCATCGAACTAAGCGTTCATAATTAATACTCCATTATCAATATATTAACCTTGGGATCTTTACAAAAATTTGCCGTATTTTGGAAATTAGATTAAGGCAGATATTATAATGTAAATATTTTAAAAATATGCTTTATTTAATTTAAAATATATTAAATATATGTAAAAACAATAAAACTATGGTATATTTATAGCAATAGATAGGTACTCTAATTTGAAAAATGTATGTATATCCTACATAATAGTCAATTTATAATAATACAAAATAGAAAAATTTCCTGGGATTTCTAATATAAATTAAAAAAAAGCAAACGTTTTTTATTATTTCATATTTTATAAATATTTCTGAAAATTAACCTAATTGTGTGTTTTCGCTAAATCATTATTCTTAATAAAAGCTCAATAATAAATAAAAAATAGTTACAAAATATTTTGATTTTTTTTTCGATTTTGTCTTCTATTCCACAATGTAGTAGTAATAAATAACATGATAATAATAAGAACCAATATAATTTCCATAGTTATCACATTTTTTATTGTCAAATTATGAAAAATTTGAATTAACACTATTCCCATAATATTTCCAGTAATTAACGCAATAAAAAAAATTTTTACAACTTCAAATTTTTTCATTATTTTTGTATTCTTTTATATTAAATAAATTTAAAAATATTTTTATTACTTTATAGTGATATTTTCTCTATAATGATGATTATTATAGATATTCTATTTAAAAATAATTTAATATGTTATAAAAAAAATTTTTGCCCAAAGTACCCTATTCTATATTTTGAGCTTTTCGATAATAATTTTTAAAGAATATTGAAATTCCCTATTTTAGATTAATATATCCTTAAAAGCTATCGAATCCTCCTCCACCCAAGTCAAATCCACTGGCATCACCAAAGTCTGCCGATCCAGCATCAGAACCAGAAGAAGCATCACTGTTATCTGCACTAGATTGATCTGCCGATGCAGCAGTATTTGAATCTCCAATATTACCCATTAGATGGCTTTCCATAGGATTAAGTGACATACCTGCAAATGACATAAGAGAGGTAAAAAATAACATATCCATTATACCCGAAGCAACCATCAATGGTATCCAAGCTCTATTGTTTCCCATAAATGATTGAACTTGCGTCTGGTCTCCTTGTGTATACCACTGCTGTACTTGTTTCATTTTACTCTCTAATTCTCTATTTTTTGCATCTAATAATTTAAAAGCAGTTTCTGTTAAATCATATTGGATTTTTTTTCCGAAGATGAAACTCTTTTTTTCAGATTTTACAATTAATTTTTGACTCTCCAATTCCTTGAGAATTTTGTCTACTTCTGCCTTTGATAAATTTGTAAACTTTACAATTTTATTTGATGTATTAATATTTTTAGAGATAGAATTTAGCACCATAAAATGACTAGGACTATCGTTTAAATTAGACGACATATAATATATATCGCAAAAGTTATACTTAAATACTATACTTAGATATTGAATTAGATCTCTTGCATAATTAGCAACATTAAAAAAATTTCTATAACCATGTGCATAACTAGACGGCTTTAGTAATAATGTTTGTAAATCTTATCAATACTCATTAATAATTTGCAAAATTTTGATACCCTTCTAATTATGCAAGAGATCTAATTTATTATACTATTACAAATATAATTTTACTTTGCAACCAAAGAGAGGTATAGATAGTGATATGTGCTCAATAAACAATTATAATATATATTTTCCAACAAATATTTTAGATATTTTTAAGAAATGACAAATCAAAGAACTATTGCGCTGGATCTTGATTCAGTTATTGCAGACGTTATGCATACATGGATAGAAGAATACAACTCCATTTTTAATACATCTATTAAAAAGCAGGATATAATTGAATGGGATATACATAAAATTTTACCTCAATCAGAAGAATATCTTCAAAATCTATTTAATCATGTTTGGAAAAACCGCTGGAAAGACATACCTCCTACTAGTAGTGACATTTCTACAGTGACTAAATTACTGCAAAAAGCAGGTTTTAGAATTTCCATAATAACAAAAAGAGATCGAGCGACAATTAGCTTTGTTTCTTTTTGGCTTGATCTATACAATATCTATTTTAATGATATAGTTTTTATTGTAGACAATTCATCAAAGGCTTGTTACCCTTTTTTTCTTCTAGTAGACGACTCGCCTTACAATGTTGCAGAAATAGCATATCCTAAAAGAATTGTTATTTTTGATCAGCCTTGGAATAAAAATTTGATAAATTATCCTAGAATAAAAAAATTAGATGAGCTTTTTAACATATTGTAATAGAAATTATTTTATAAGATATTGTTTTTGATTTCTAAAATTAATCTATTGAGTGTAGAAGATATACCTTGGTAATTGCATAAAAAGTTAAAGCATTCATCAAACTTGTCTTTATCTTTGGTCAATTTTCCCAAATAATCTACCTCTATTTCTCCTTGGTCTGTAATAACATGCAAAAATATGGAATAGAAAGATCCACAGTTAGTAGAACTAGGGTGTTGATGCTTTTGCTCCCTTATACTATCATCTTTAACACCACCATCATCATCACAATCATCAATATCATTAGATTCTAATTGATATTCTCTTAATTCTATCCTTTTTATCATAATTTTTTCCATAAAAAAATGTTTGTCAGATATTATTTTTTTTTGTGTTAGTATCAATAATATTGAATTTAATTAAAAATTGATTATTAAATATCTTAGGATTTTATAAATTATCAAATTATTTATAGTATAAAAATCGTATCCACTCTGGAAACCAAAGTTGACCTTCAGGAACTCCTATACCTTTTGATAAAATTTCACAAGAATTGTAAAACACATTAGTAGCTCCCAATTCAGTAGCAATTTTATCATTTAAATTATCCATGTATGATATTTTACCAATGTATTTTCTGGCAATCAAATTTCTTTGTTGTGTATAAAGACCAACTTGTCGGCCATCAATTGTGGGAACATAGCTAACTATAATGTTAATACTCTTTGCATAAGATCTTCTTAAATAAAATATTGTTTCAATAATAGTACTGCCTGTTTGAATTGTTCCTTGAATAGATGTAATATTTCTATCTTTTGTAAGAGGCTCTATAATGAATTTTAAAGTTTTTCCATTAGATAGTAACTTATTTTTACTTACCTGTTCAGAATAATCTATCATATGATCAGAATCATCATACCTATCTTTTATAATACCCTCAAACATTTCAATAGTAGTTTTATTTTTATTTTTATTTTTATATTCCAAGTTAAACCCCAAAGCCATTGGTCTAGTATAATCAGGCTCTGCATAGATTAATTCTATATCGGCATTTTTTTTTGTAAGGAAATCTGCTTGCAATTTACCAATATTTTTTCTTATAGAATAAATGCTCCTATTGTTAAAGATACTAGAAGCATGTGATTCTCTAATAAATTCAAAAGGATCTATTAATATCCTATTTCTATCCAATTGTGTAAGAATATCCATCCCATTTTTTGAATCGATTCTAATTAATTGACCAGGATTCGTTTCCCTTAATTTAAGATTATAAAAAAAATTTTCAACATAGTTTTCAGATATTGCTATAGAAAACTGCTCTGTTTTATCTTCTCCTATAAATAAGGGTTTAAAACCTGTACTATTTCTATAAACATATAATTTATCTTTTAAATTTATTATCATATTTCCTCTCAAATGACGATCTAAAAATTCTGCTGCTTTATATGGATCATTTCTTTTTAGTAAAAGTTCACTGAATATAAAATAAATTTGATACAAAGGCTCAATATCTTTATTATTTTTTATTAGAGGATGTGTCGATAATTTATCCATATCTATAAAAAAGCCATCCGACGAAAAATTTACTCCTTCGAGTATTTTATGCTGTGGTTTTTTTTTAGAAAGATATCCTGTAGCCGTAAAAAGTACTTTGCCCTTTTGTTTTTGTAATTGTTCAAATATAACATCATATGAAGGCAATGATCCATCTCCTTCGGCCTTAAATTTCCCTGAGTGTATCCTCCAAAAAGCTTTGCCACGATGTTGAAGTAATTGCATCCCTCTAAATATATTGTAAATTAATTTTTCTTTGTCATAGTTTTCATTATGATTACATATTGCAACTATCCCGGCCACTTGAACCAGATTTGTTTTATTTATTGGTTGATAAAAATTATATGATAATTAATTAATACTCAATTTAAAAATATATTTATTTGAAAATAAATATAGGAATTACTAGAATAAATTATAATTGATAATTGGTTTATTAGGAAAGGCCAATGTAGGCAAATCTACATTCTTCAATTCAGCCACAGATTTATCTGTACAGATGGCCAATTTTCCATTTACTACTATTGATCCTAATGTAGGCATTGCTTTTGTTAGAATTAATTGCGTTTGTAAAGAATTAGGTGTACTAGATAACCCGAGTAATTCTCGATGTATCGACGGTGTAAGATTCATTCCTATAAAATTAGTTGATATAGCTGGTTTAGTTCCTGGAGCCCATTCTGGTAAGGGTTTAGGAAACAAATTTTTAGATGATGCTAGGCAATCAGATGTAATCATTCATGTTGTAGATATAGCAGGTTCTACTGATGAAGAAGGAAGGCCTGTTAGCTTAGGCGATGGAGATCCATTAACTGATATTGAATTTGTAGAAAACGAATTTGATTTATGGATACATTCATTGATTCTAAAAGATTGGAATAAAGTTGTAAAAGAAAGTGAAAATTTAAAACAAAAGATAGAATACACAATATCAAAACGACTCTCGGGTCTGGCCATTAGTGAAAAAATCATTGGAAAGGCAATCAATGATTTGAATCTTAATAAAAAACCTTTGGAATGGAGTAATGATGATCTACTTTTATTGTGCAAGCAAATAAGGCAGGTCTCTAAACCCATAATTATTGCTGCCAATAAAGCAGATTTACCCTCCGCAGAAAAAAACATATCGAAATTAAAATCTTTAAATAGAATATTTTTTCCATGCGTTTCTGAAGCAGAATTATTATTAAAGAGAGCTTTGCAAAAGAACATAATTTACTATTTGCCTGGTGACAGCAGTTTTGAGATCAAAAATGAAAAAAATCTTTCAGATAAACAAAAGGATGCTTTAATAACAGTATCCAAAGTCTTAAAAAAGTTTGGTTCTACGGGTGTTCAGAATATCTTAAATCATGCTTGTTTTAAAATCCTAGATAAAATAGTTGTCTATCCTGTAGAAGACGAATTAAAATTTACTGACAAAAACGGAAATGTATTACCTGATGCCCGAATAGTTTCAAAAAACATTACTGCAAAAGAATTAGCAAACATCATACATAAAGAATTAGGAAAAGGATTCTTATATGCTATTGATGCAAGGTCAAAGCAAAGAATAAGTGCAGAACATATCTTAAAAAATAACGATATAATTAAAATAGTTTCTACTACAAGTAGGAATTAATTTATGCTCTGTTTAGGAATAGAAAGTACCGCTCACACTTTTGGTTGTTCTATAATAAGTAGTAATAAGGAAGAAAATGATAAAAGTAATAAAAATAATGATGATCTTGTATTATCTGAAGTTAGAGATATTTATAAAGCAAATGCAGGATGGGGAATTCATCCAAAGGAAGCATCAAAGCATCATGCACAAGTTGCATCAAAAATATTAAAAGAATGTCTTTTTAAAGCTGGTGTAAACATAAAAGAGATTGACCTGATTTCATATTCTGCAGGTCCAGGTCTAGGACCATGTTTACGAATTGGAGCAATTATAGCAAGGTCGCTTTCATCTTTTTATAACATTCCTTTAATTCCTGTGAACCATGCCATTGGACATATTGAGTTAGGCATAAAACTTACTAATCTAGTCAATCCACTTACACTTTTAGTTTCAGGAGGTCATACTATGATTCTTGTATTTTATAAAAATAAATGGAGAGTTTTTGGTGAAACTTTAGATATTACTCTAGGGCAGCTTTTTGATCAAGTAGGTCGCAATATGGGTTTTGCTTCTCCTTGCGGCAATAAGATTGAAGAATTATCTAATACTTCTGAAAAAAATTCTGTATATCCTCTACCTTATGTAATCAAGGGAAATGACGTTTCATTTTCAGGATTATTGACTGCAGTTAAGAATCTAATAAAGAGCAAAAAGTATGTAATAGCAGATATCTGTTTTTCATTGCAGGAAACGGCTTTTTCGATAATCGTAGAGGCAGTTGAGCGTGCATTATCATTTACAGAAAAAAAAGAATTTCTTATAGTTGGCGGAGTTTCTGCTAATAATCGTTTATCTCAAATGTTACAAGAAGCTTGTAAATATCACAGTTCTATCTTTAAATCGTGTCCTTTACAATTTTGTGGAGACAATGGTACGCAAATAGCATGGACAGGACTTCAAGAATATATTTATTGCCCAAATTCAAAAGTTGATCCAGATAAAGCACCTATATCTCAATCTTGGAGATTAGATACTGTTGATGTTTTGTGGAGATAATATAATAAAAATATTACTTACAAACCATTAGCATTACCATACTTATCAACCTGTATCTGAATTTGCTTTATCCAGTTTTTTGGATTTAAAACACCAAATTTATATATTGTGTCATTTTTTAATACTAGTACTAGCTTTTTTATAATTATGCCTTCTGATCTAAAAGTTGATATTTCATGAAATTTTATTTCTAATCTTTCAGCAAGTAATTTCTTTGATAAGGTTACAATTCGGCCTTTGGTTTTTTCAAAAACTAGTTGTTTATTTGTTAGAGTAAGAATGCCATTTTTTAAATTATCTTCTGAACAATCCTCTTGTAAAACTATTTTTTCATCATTAGAATTTGGCGACTGTGATCTTTTATCCATGACTTTTAAATCTGTAACATATTACTAAAAGTATCTATTGAATGAAAATAAAAAGTTATTTAGAAAGGGAGCAGAATCTGAACTTTACATAGTAGACTGGTATGGTCAAAAGGCCATTTTAAAAATCAGAATACCTAAAAGATATCGACATCCCTCTATTGATCTAGCTTTAAGAAAACAAAGAACTTTACATGAAGCAAACATAATGTCATCAGTTAAAATGTTTGATGTTGAAACTCCCTTTATTTATTTTCTCAATTCAAATAGCTTTGAGATAATAATGGAATATATCATAGGAAACACACTTAAAAACATTTTCTCACCAAAATATTGTGTAAATGTAGGAGAAGTGATAGCAAAACTCCATACTAATAATATTATCCATGGAGATATAACAACGTCTAATTTTATTGTAACACCAGATAATCGTTTGATAATGATTGATTTTGGATTATCATTTTTTTCAGAAAGGTTAGAAGATAAAGCAGTAGATATAAGATTATTTAAAGAGATATTAACTAGTGTTCATGTGGATTGTTCTAAAATATCTTTTGATAATTTTATATTGGGATATAGTAAAATATATGGTAAAAAATCCTTAAAAATTTTAAATCTTGTTAATGAAATCGAACAAAGGGGCAGATATTCAAGACAAACATAATATATTTTTAGTTTTGTTTAATTATCTTTTTATTACATGATCCTTTTTCTTTATGTTGCATAAAATGATCCTGACAAAAATCCATACTACAGTCATAACAATGCCAGCCACATAAAATATAGCATATATTGCATTTTGAAATAGGTTTATTATAATCAAATTCTTTAGATTGTTTAATTAATCTTGGTTTTTGTAATCTTTTTTGCGATTGTTGTCTCATACATCATCCTCTATTAAAATAATAAAACATCTTGATGACGTTTGAGAAATATATTCCAATTAAATGGATCTATCAACTTATTTGATAAATTCAGAGGACTATTTAAGCTTTTAAATTCTAAAAATAATATAGAGTGCATTTCATATACTGTTCCCTATTTGTATAGTGATAGGAATAGTAAAAGAAATAAAGATTATGCGGGGGGTGGGATTCGAACCCACGAATCCCTAAGGAACAGGGTTGTAGGAAACTTCCAAGCTCATTCTAAGCATCGCACTTTTTGAGACCTGCGCCGTTGACCGGGCTTGGCAACCCCCGCATCAACATTAATAATAATAAAAGCCAAATTTATCTATTGTTAATTGAGAATATAGAAAAAAATATAACTAATTATGCATTAAATAACTAGAAATATCTTTAAATCCCAGTCCTCTCTATAAATGAGTTCATTATCTAAAAAAAAATTATTTGGAACTAATGGCATTAGAGGAATTTTTGGAAGTGATCTTTCTATAGAATTTATAATTGATGTAACTTATTCTATTGGATCTTTTTTTAATAAGGGTCCTATAGTTATAGGTTATGATGGTCGTTTTTCAAGTTTTGCTATTTCAAAAATTGTAGGTTCTATACTAATGTCTTTGGGTATTGATGTTTATAATATGGGATTAACTCCAACGCCTTGTTTACAATTTACAGTAAAAAACTCAAAATTTGCCGGAGGAATAATGATAACTGCGTCTCATAATCCTCATGAATATAATGGTTTAAAACCAATATCCAATACGGGAATAGAATTATCAAGGGAAGAAGAGACGACAATAGAAGATATCTATTATCAAAGAAGATTTGCAAAGACAAAAAATACTAATTTTGGAAATTTATATATTTTACATGATGCATTGGAAAAATATATTGACAAAGTGTTGTCTTTTATAGACATCGAATCTGTAAAGGTTAACAAATTTAAGATTGTAATGGATTTTGGAAATGGAGTACAATCTTTAGTGGCTTCTTCGATAGCAAAGAAATTAGGTTGTGAAATTTTGACTTTAAATGGAAATATTGATGGAAATTTTTCAGCACGTGGATCAGAGCCAAAAATGGATAATTTAACTAATCTTACTGAAATGGTAAAGAAAACAAATGCCGATATGGGTGTTGCTTATGACGGTGACGGAGACAGAAGCATATTTTGTGATGAGCAAGGAATAATACACTGGGGCGATAAGACGGGTTCTATATTAACATATTATTTAATCAAATATAAAAAACTTAAAACATCAGTGGTATGTCCAATCAATTCTTCCATAATAATATCAAATATTTGTAACAAACTTGAAAATGAATTAATTTTCACAAAAGTAGGAAGTGTCGAAGTCACACATACTATGAAAAACAACAATTCAATAATTGGTTTTGAAGAAAATGGCGGGTTTTTTTATGGTCTTTTAAACTATGTGCGGGATGGAGCAATCACTACAGCTTTAATTTTAGAAATGTTAAGTTATTATAAACAAAATCCAAATTCACTAAATACTTTCCTTTCTTCTTCTTCTTCTTCTTCTTCCAATAAAAATAATAAAGATAATAATATTGTTGATTCCAAAATATCGCTATCTAAAATATTTAAAATATTTGATAATACATTTCAATACAAATCCAATATAAAACTATCAAATATGGAAGACATATCAAAAGTTCTGGATTTATGTAAAAATCATGGTTTGGTGAAAAAAATTGATAGTATAGATGGAATAAAAATTTGGTTTGACAATGATTCTTGGATAATGTTTAGGCCTAGTGGTACAGAACCATTATTGAGAATTTATGCTGAATCGGATGATAAATCTTTACTCGATTCAAAAATAAAAGAATATCTTGATTTGATCAAGAATTCATTTTCCCTTAAATAAGTTAGAAATATCAAAACCAAATTATCTCGGGATGATAAATAGGAGTTTTGACATTGTTATATTAATTCAATATTAAGATTTTGTACTTATGAGACATATCTCTTATTACTATCTTCATCTATATAAATCCCAGATTTTGATATCTAAAAATAAGAGTATATAAAATTTTAAAAAAATATTTTACTTTAAATTACCCATAGAGTTAATCAATTTATTATGAAAATGCAGAAAGAAATGCGGAAGTTTTGTCCTAAATGTAAAACTCATACCTCTCAATCTGTATCTATTTATAAAAAAGGCAAAGATAGAAAATCCGCACAGGGTGCATTAAGACACGCCGAAGATAAAAAGGGTTATGGAGGCCAAAAATTCCCTGAATTAAAAAGAACTGCCAAAACAAGCAAAAAAATTACATTAAGATATAGTTGTAAAACTTGTCAACGTAAAACCATGAAAGAAGGTAGACGAATTAGAAAACTGGAAATACAGGCATAATCGAATATAAAAAGAGATGCAAAAGTAAATGAAAAAACATAATATAATGATTCCTAAACCTCGTAGTAATTTTGTTAAAATAGAATGTGAAAGCTGCCAAAATCCAATGATTTTATATACATATAGTACAAAAACAATATTATGCAAATCATGTAATACAGAAATATCTATAAACACAGGCGGCCAATCTCAAATAAAAGGCAAAATTTTAGAAACATTGGACTAGTTATACTCTAGTATTGGATTTTAGAATTTTTCAATAATTTTTTTAACTGTTTCCAAATCTTTAGATGTATTTATGTTGCAAGCTATTTCAGTATAATTTAAAATCATATATTCCTCTTCTATCATTTGAATTTCTTTACTATTATAATCATTGACATCGATTTTTGAAATATCTATTAAAGATATACCCGAATAACAATACTTTTTATCATTAATCGTTACTTCATAAGTTGTTGGAATTATACCACCATTTTGAATAAACTCTTTTTCTAAAATTACAGAAAGACATGGTTTTTCTTGCTGTGTATTAATTATTTGTATCAATATATCAGCCGAAACTAAGGGAAGATCTGTAGGGATAAATAAAATTTTTCCTGGATCTATATCTTGTTTGTATTTAGTATTTATAAAATATTTGATTATTTTTACATAATCTTCAGAATATTCAGTTCCTAATGTCTCTAGCAGGGTTATTTCATTTTGAAAATTATATTTAATAAATTGTCGAGTTTTTTGAGTATTATTACTTACAGCAGCAAATATTTTTTCAAATCGGTATGTTTGAATAATCGTGTTTATCAAATATCCAATCATCGGTTTATCTTTTATTTTCAAAAGAGGTTTTTCAATTTTGTAACCAATAGATGATTTTATTCGTGTACCTTTACCGCCACACATCAATACACAGTATAACTTCATAAGAGAATCATAATTTTTTATAAGATTGCATTACTAAATATTTCTTCAATTGATCAGTTATATTTAAATCTAAATCATATATAACATTAAATTTAGATTTTAAGATCACTTAATCATTATCAAATAAACAACTTTTATATAAAATATATTGCTTGATATTTAGAAATAATATTATATTTCATAAATCTATTTTTTTAATCTAATTAATTATCCAAATAAATTTTTAATCTACATATACTTATTTTAAGAAAAAAAGATAAAAAGATATGACTTTTTGCGCAATACAAAAACACATAATAATTTATAAAAATAAAGAAATAGAGTTTAGAATTTTAAAAACTACAAGAAAGAAAACCAGCGAAATAACGATTAAATACGATGATATTTTAGTAAAAACCCCATTTTCAAAATCTATTGAAAATATTGAGTCTCTTGTAGCGGATAAAGCAGAATGGATTTTAAAAAAGATTAAAGAAAATAATGGCATAAGACCACAAATAACAGCTCCTTTGTATATTAATAATACTACTCTACCATATCTTGGAAAAAACATACTTTTAGAAATTGTTAAAGACAATAAAGACTTTTTAGAATTTACAAATGATGAATTTATAATTCACATAAAAAAAAAGAAAGTCAAAACAATATATGAAGAATGGTTATTTAGTATATCAAATATAATTTTTAATCAATACATAGAAAAATATTCAATTTTATTAAATGTTAGACCAAAGAAAATATTAATAAAAAAATTAAAAAGCAGATGGGGTAGTACCACCTTTAAAGGAACAATTAATTTGAATGTTAATTTAATCAAGGCACCTTTAGAAGTAATAGAGTATATAGTATTACATGAGATGGGTCATCTCATAGAAAAAAATCATTCACATAGGTTTTGGAAAATAATAAAATATTATATGCACGATTATGCGGATAAAAGAAAATGGCTAAGAATCAATGGATCAAATATTTTATAATATCGTTATATAAACTAGATAATGTAAATATCTAATCTTTGTAATTATAATTAAAATAAAATGCATTGTTTATTTTTTCAAAATAAAGACAAATTCAAATCATTTCAATACATACATTGTAAATAAAGATTTTAACTCATCCAACATTTAAAGGAAATGTTCAACAACATTTGCTATATAATAATAAATTTTTGTATCCGGCATATTACCTATATTTTTATTTAAAAATATGATATTCCAATTTACTTTGACATATCTTTATCCATATAATCAAAAAGTGTTTTTTGATATGGTAATTTTTTTTTATCTATTTTAGATAAATTAGAAAGTTTTATTCCTAGTTTACGGATAAAAACAATATCCAATTCATCAGACGAATTATTATTAATATTCTTCTCATTTAAATGAAATTTTTCTAATAGTGGCCCCATCACAGAAACAATACTTTTTTTGCTACATGAATAATCTGAAAGTGTTGTTTCTCTGGTTTCTACAACAAAATTAGATCGCACTAATTTAATGCCTATGGTTTTAAATTCATATCCTCTTTTACTGACTCTTTCAAAAACATCATCAGCTAATTCATTTACAAGATAATCCAAAATTATCTTTTTGTCTTTAAATGGTTGTAATAATGTTTTTTCTGTGCTTATAGAAAGACTATCTTCTCTAGGAGATACAGGCTCATTATCTTTACCATTTGCTACATACCACATCCATAATCCATTCTTTTTACCAAATTTTTCAATTAGATCCTGGACATTGCATTTTGCTAATTGTCCAATAGTTTTGATTCCCATTCCTTTTAAAATCTGATTTGTTTTTAAACCTATTCCTGAAATTTTATTGACCTCCAAAGGTTCTAAAAACTGTAACAGATTTTGAGAATAAATAATAGTAAGACCATCTGGCTTTTTAAAGTCAGATGCAATTTTAGCAGCCGATTTAGTAGGTGCAACACCTATTGAACATACAAGGCCATTGCATTGTTCTTTTATTGAGTTTTTGATTTTTATAGCATATTTCTCAACTGTAATAGGAATTGTTATTTTACTAATTGAAATCGATTCTAATGTATTATCATCTTTTTTTTCATTAGTCAATTGTGAAGAATAAGACACAGTATTTTGAGGAGGAGGTTGTTGTTGTTGTTGGATTTTATTTGTACAATCAATATACGCTTCATCAATGCTTGCTTTCTCTAAAACATCCGCATATTCTTCTAATAACATCATTACATTATTTGATATATAGATATAGTATTGTTTATCTACAGGTTTTACAATAAGACGAGGGCACAGTTCTTTAGCTTTTAGCAAAGACATTGCAGATCTAACCCCATATTTTCTTGCCTCATAAGAACAAGATGCTACAGCCCCTCGGGTAATCTCACCTTCTGGTTCAGGAGTCATTATAACTGCATGTGGTTTTCCTTTTAGTGATGGATCTCTAATTTCTTCACAAGCAGGAAAAAAGGCATTCATATCAATATGCATTATCATTCTTCCAGTCCAGGCTTTTGCCGATGAATTAGTAGAGCTATACAATTTTTTTCTTGTAATTTAAATAAATCAAGAATAGAATTTAAGTCTGAATCAGAATTTATAACAATAACAGTAAATTCAAACCTTTTATTTTTGTCCTCTACAAACAAAATTCTTTTTCTTTTTGTTTAATCAATTCAATCCACTTTGCTTTGTTAATATTTTTATCAAAAGTATTTTTTAAGTTAAGAAAAATAAAGTTGCATCTACTGCAGGATATAGTACTTATAGATTGAATCAAGCAAAACAAAAGAAGAGTTATTTTTTTAAATTATTAAAAGTTAAATCCTAGTACCAGAAAAAATAATTAAAATCAAATACTACAAGATACCCATGATAAATGCATTCATTTAGTATGTATTCAATCCAATTTAATCCGCCTTTTTTTAAAGATATTGATGTAAGAGGCGATCAAACTATATAAAGAATCTTATTTTGTATGAGATTAGCGATTTTAAAAATTCGCTAATCTCATACTTTTCTTTTGTTTTATTTTCTAAAATATATTGAGGGATTTTATGCTAAAACGAAAATCATTGGGAGTTTCTTTAGACCATCTTTGTATTGTTGTATAAATAGTAGGGATCGGGCTAGTATTTGAATCCATTTAAACAAAGTTAAAAATCTTTAAATAAAAGGATAAAAAATATTTTGATTCTAAATTAGAAGGATAAAAATCATTTAAACTCGAACTATTTTTCCAATCACAGCAACCAATATAATATTTCAAATTTCTTCATCCATTTCTTTCTATAATTACAATTAACTTATTATTTTAAAGATACAGCATTAGTATTAAATTTAAATGGTAGTATACAAGTTCAAATTAATTAATATATTGTTGAAAAAAATTCAATTATTCAAACATTAAGTCTTAAGAATCATTTTCAGAAATAGATATCTAGTTAAATATTGAAACCATATTCAAGAAATAGGCCCGTTATGAAACCCATCATATAAAAAATAAATATATCAAAATATGAAAAATACAAATATTAGATCTCTTGCATAATTAGAAACTATTTACACATTCCATAGATTTTGTGTTAGCTTTTACCTAGTTATGATTTCTTTTTTCTATTATTTATCACCTGATACTATATCCTATATCTTGTCATTT
>Ga0134126_10006376_pt1 | contig 14770 bp, 14 predicted proteins | sample KB31752_FD_96881 | JGI IMG/M metagenome (GOLD analysis project Ga0134126, IMG submission 96881) | Terrestrial soil microbial communities with excess Nitrogen fertilizer from Kellogg Biological Station, Michigan, USA - KB3-175-2 | ecosystem: Environmental > Terrestrial > Soil > Unclassified ... | reverse complement strand
CCGCGTTGTCCACGCAGGCAGATCCCGAGTTGCCGGTTGAAGAGCACAGAGCCGCACGCTCTATCGCGCAGACCAGCGTGGCCGCCCGGTTGCCGCTTATCAGCTGCTTGATGGTCACTCGTGCCCGCTTGGCACTTGCCAAGCGGGCGATCGAATGTTTCGCCCGCCAGAGCTATTCCGCAAAGGAACTCGTCGTCGTCACCGACGATGGCCCAGCGTATCGAGGCGCTCTGCAGCGCTACGTGAATGATCGAGGTCTTGGCGACATCGTGCGTTTTCACGAGGTCACCGGCGGAGCGCACTGCCTCGGACAGCTGCGCAACATCTCGCTTGATCAGGCACGGGGCGAGATCCTCTGCCAGTGGGACGACGACGATTGTTATCATCCGGATCGCCTCGCTCTGCAGGCCGAGCATATGCAACGCAAGCAAGCTCGAGCCTGCCTCCTAACTGATCACCTGCAGTACCTCGAGGAAGATCGTGTGCTCACCTGGATCGATTGGACCCTGGGCGGGCGCACCGATCGCGATCAGCTCCTGCCCGGAACCGTGATGTTGTTCAATGACAGCGGTTGTCGTTACCCGGAGCGGGGCGACTATTGCCGACAGGGCGAGGACACGAGTTTTCTCGAGCAACTCTGTGACACGGTGCTGGTGGCGCCCCTGATTGGCAAGGGCTACCTGTATCTGTACACCTACCACGGACACAACACGTTTTCCAGAGAGCACCACCACCACTTGCGACTCTTCAGTCTCTCGTCCAACGAGCTCCGCAAGCGTGCCGACATCATCCAGGAAGCCGTCGCGCATTACCGTGTGCCAAAACCACTTCGTGTCCTCGGTTGTGACGGTTCAGCGTTCTCCCTTCACGGTGGGGAAACCGACGGCTGGACCCTGCGCCCGGAAGTATTGCCGTGAGCCGGGTCGTGGGCGGCACGCCACCGCGCATCCTCCATCAGACCTGGAAGAGCAAAATCATTCCGACACGTTGGGCACTGTTCCATCATTCGTGGCGTACGCATCATCCAGATTGGGAACATCGCATCCTGACGGACGACGACCTGCGGCAACTCGTGCGTCAGCACTATTCCTGGTTCTTGCCGATTTATGATGCCTACTCACAGCACATCATGCGGGTTGATGCCGCGCGGTACTTCCTCTTGCATCGTCATGGAGGGCTCTATGTCGATCTCGATTTCGAAAGCCTCCGTTCCATCGATCCCCTGTTGAGCGGTTGCGAGGTGGTACTCGGTTGCGAACCGCCGGCGCACGTCGGCCTCGATGCGCCCCGCGCACGAGGGCTCGATCGCATCATCTGCAACGCGCTCATGGCTTCGACGCCAGGACACCCGTTCTGGGAGCACCTCTTTGAACTCCTGATTGCTTATCACCGAAGTCCAGATCCGCTGGATGCGACGGGGCCGTTCTTGCTGACCCGAGCAGTCGCATCTTATGCAGAGCAATCGCGCGTGACGATTGTGCCGTGGGAGCTGCTCTATCCGAGCGCCATTCCGGAGAGTGTCTTCGGCCAGCAGTTGCCGAGTGTGGGACAGATGCGTGAGCGGGCCTTCGGGATTCACCACTGGGCTGGCAGCTGGTGGCGACATCCGCTATCTGACGACAATGACGCCACAGGTGCACGATGATCCGGCGAGCGACTACAGAGCTGGGCACGTTCTACCACATTGCCGAGGACTTCTATATCGCAAGCGTGCTCGAATATGGTGTTGCTTGGGAGCGCGAAACCCTGGAGGTCGTACGCCATCTGCTTCCGGTGCGCGGCCCATGCAACGTGGTCGACGTGGGTGCGCACATCGGCACACATGCCGTGCCATACGCAAGATGGGTACGAGGTCGAGGGCGCGTGTATGCGTTTGAGCCTCAACCGGTGATGGCCGCTCTACTTCGGCGCAACCTTGAGATGAATGGATGTGTTGCGGACGTCGAGATCTTCCAGTCAGCAGCAGGTCACCAGGACGGCCTCGAGGTTTCGATGGAGAACGTGATCCGCGACGGGCCGAATGCGGGTGTTGCTTTTGCGTACGAAGACGGCACGGACTTCAATTATGGAGGTCTTCAGCTCGGACTCGGAGGCGTGCGTGTGAAAATGCGGACGTTGGACTCCTTTCACTTCGATAATGTGGGTCTTCTCAAGATAGATGCAGAGGGATCTGAGCCGATGATCCTGTGGGGAGCCCGTGAGCTCATCCGCAGCTGGCGCCCCATCATCCTGTTCGAGCGTAATGAGAAGTACATTACTGAATCGATGCATAAGATGATGCCGATTCCGGAGGAGGTGCTCGCATTCCGCATCGAAGAGTACGCATCGTTGCTCGGTTATTTGCAACCAGTTGATATCGGCAGCGGCCAGTTTTTGCTCCGACCCACTGCAGCAAACAGTTAGCCCCGGGTCATGAGGCTGTTTCGATCGATAAATTGCCGGCCAATTGGTTTGCCGTATCGCCCCCTCAGTCCCCTGATGCCCGCGCTTTCGAGCGAACCGAATCGATGAACGCCCGCAGCGGCGGGGCCATCTGTCGCTGCGCCGGGTAGCAAAGATAGTACCCCGGAAACGGCGCCGACCAAGGCTCGAGCAACGGCACCAGCCGACCCGCGGCGACATGCGGCGCGATCATCTGTTTAGTGGCGAACGCGATGCCGAGTCCGTCGATGGCCGCCTGCAGCCCGAAGTCCTTGAGGTTGGTAATGACCGGTCCCTCCACAGCGACCTCGAACCACTTGCCGTTTTCCTGGAACTCCCACTTGTAAGGTGTGTCGTGACCGGGCCAGCGCCAGCCGATGCAGCGGTGGGATGTAAGGTCACGTGGATGTTGGGGCGTACCGCGTCGGGTGAGATAGTCAGGCGAGGCGACTGCGATCTGACACAGGTCCGGACCGAGTTTGATGGCGACCATATCCTGCTCGATGACCTCGCCGATGCGGATAGCGGCGTCATAGCCGCCGGCCACGACATCCACGACCTCATCGTCCAGCGTGATGTCGAGCACGACGTCAGGATACGCGTCATGAAAGGGTCGCAGGAGGGGCCTCAAGAACAGGTCAGCAGCCGTTCGGAAGCAGTGAATGCGAACGATGCCGGTTGGGTGCGCGCGCAGCTCGCTTGTCTGCCCGATCGCGGCGGCGAGCTCTTGGACTGCGGGCCTGACCCGCTGGAACAGCCGGTCGCCGGCTTCGGTGAGGGAGACACTTCGAGTGTTCCGATGGAGCAAGCGGACGCCGACGCGCTCCTCGAGCCCGCGAACCATCTGGCTCAGGGCCGAAGAGGTGACGCCGAGCTTCTCGGCCGCTCGACTGAAGTTGAGCGCCTCCGCGACCGCGACGAAGGCGCGGAGCTGGCCGAAATCGCTGGTGGAGAGAACGGGATCGCTCGTGCTCATCGGGTGATTGCTTAGTCCGGCTTACAAGGGCGCTAAGCGCCAGGATATTAATCGGTCCGGCTCCGTGGGCTAGAGTCTTCGCGCAACAGTCGCGAGTTCTACTTCTTGGGAGTTCTATGGATGCCGATGTTCGTGCTTTGCTCGCTGTAGCGCAGGTCTATTTCGACGCCGCCTATGAAATGGATGCTGACAAGTTCGCGTCGATATTTCATCACTCGAGCTCCGTGACAAAAATCGGCGAGGATGGCAACGTCAGTGTGACGCCGATTGAGATGTGGCTCGCAGCGGTCCGCAACATGCAAGCTCCGAAACGACTGGGATTCGAGCGCAACGATGAGATCTTGTCAATAGACGTTGTAAGAGAGCTCGCGCTGTTGAAGGTGAAATTGCATATTCAGCCTCGTTATTTCACTGACATGTTGTCATGTCTAAAAGTTAACGGAACCTGGAAGATTGTTCAGAAGGTGATGATTACGGAATCGGTGGCGTCGCAGTGAAAACCGCCAATTGAGCAGCGAAAGCACGCTTGTAGGCGGGCCGCGCTTCGCCGCGGGCTACGTAGGCGGAAAGGTTTGGATATTCGTCCAGCAAGCCTGATGCCTTCAATCTGAGCAGCACCGACACCATCAGAAGGTCGCCAGCGCTGAACTCGCCTTCGAGCCAGTCAGCATCGCGAAGGTGGCCGGAAAGCTCGCCGAGTCGGTTGCGAATGCGTTCTTTGACCAGTGGCAGGCGCTGCTCGGACCAGCTCTCGTTGCCCTCCACCAACTTGGCGATTGTGAGATCAATAATCGGCGGCTCAACCGTGGAGAGGGCGGCAAACATCCAGGTGATCGCGCGCGCCCGGGCGCTCGCATCGTGTGGCAGCAGGCCTGCATGGCGCTCCGCGATATGGAACACGATCGCGCCGGACTCAAACAGGGCGAGATCGCCTTCTTCGTAGGTAGGGATCTGCCCGAAGGGATGAAGCGCTCGATGCGCGGGTTCCTTCATGTCGTCGAACGAAAGAAGACGAACACTGTAGGGCTGGCCCACTTCTTCGAGCGCCCAGCGAACGCGCATGTCACGTGCGAGTCCCCTGCCACGGTCGGGCGAACGCTCAAAGGCGGTAATGGTGGGGGTCGTTGACTTGCTCATCCTCGCTTCTCCTGTATTCGATCGCTGCTGCCAGAGGACGAAGCACGGATCCGTATTCCGACACCCGGGTGGAAATTGTGCTGCTGAGTGCAGTTTCCATCGCCCCGTCCGTGTCGTTTACTTGCCATCCTCTACATTCACGCAGGGCGCTTCGCTCCCTCCGGGAGCTGACGTGCACAGCGTGACTTGGCCTCGCAGCATGAGATTGCAGCCCACCTGCGAGGCGCTGGGATCCGTCTGACACGAGAGGATTCGTCGCTGAAATCTGCTCGAGGCCGCGCTGGTCAGCAACGGCACACTTGGCTGGGTGGCCTTCTGCGGACCGTATTTCGTCTTGGCGATGGCCGAAATATCCGCGTAGAGCATCCCATGGTCGCCCTGAAGAATGTAAGCGCCGCTAAGAGTGACTTTGACCTTTTCGGCTGCCAGCCTGGGCCCTGCTGCCGCAAAGTCCTGCACTCTCACTGACTGGTAGTCGCTGGTGGGCTGAATGCTCACGCCGGGCGCGGGCGGCGGCTCTGCGTGTGCGGCCTTTTGAAACGCTACATACTTCATTACGCCGAGGTACTCGGAGGTTAACATCACCGTGCTCATGCGGTCGAAATCCTCCGGCGTAAACCCAGCGCGATAAAGCTCGGTTCGGTCCGCCGCGCCGTACTTCATCTCACAGATGTTGGTCAGCAAGTCCAGGGATTTGCCTGTCTCTGCGACGAGCATGTTGTACGCCTCCATCGAGGCTCCATAGGGTGGCGCCGTGCAGTGCTCGTCACGTGCCTGCGCGGCGTTGGAGCCAAGGCCCTGCAGAAGAAGCAAAATGATGAGGCTTGTCTTGATTCTCATGGGCGTGATGTTGCGCGACCATAACGTTGTAGTTCAATCATATTGCGTTTCGACGGCCTGGGTGACGCTTCTGGTGCCAGTGGTTTGAGAATGTTCAGAGCGCCTGGGCCGGCTGCCAGCGATCAATGAGCTCGAGCTCCGGTAACAGTGCGCTCACAAAGCGGATGAACACCGCCGCACTACTGGTTGGCGTCCTGCCCGAGTGCACCGCGAACACGCCCCATTCCACTCCTTTACAGAAATCGGAAAGGACCGCTCGCAATGCGTCCTGGCGCAGCTCGTTGGCAATGACGGCGCGTGGACCATAAACCAATCCCAGGCCCGCGCGCGCAGCCAGCACCAACGCCAGGTTCGATTCACTGACCGTCGTCAGGTTGACCGGAATCACCACGTGGCCCTTCGGTGTCGAAAAGCGCCACTTCGTGGAGTGGGCCTTCCCGCTTGCCAGTCCGAGGCAGCGGTGTTTCGCCAACTCGGCGACGTCCGACGGGGTTCCGTATTTCTCCAGGTAGCTCGGAGAGGCCGCGACCACCAAAGGTGATGTGGCCAGGCGCTGAGCGGTCAACGTGGAATCAGTCAATTGCTGTGCCACTCGAATGACCACGTCGTATCCGCCGGCGACGATATCGACAAAGGATTCCGAGGTGTGCGCGTCGAGCTGGATCTCAGGATATCGCGTGGCGAAGTTCGTATGCAGCTTCGGCAGCAAAGAGGCGCCCAGGCAGGTGGGTACGCTGAAGCGCAGCCTGCCCTGGGGCTTGCTGAGCCTGCCCATGGCTTCCCGGGACTCCTCAACCAGCCCCTGGATGCGTCGGTAGTACTCCAGCAGGGTCTCTCCCGCGCTCGTGAGACTCAGACTCCGCGGGCTGCGATAGAACAGCCGCGCGCCCAGACCGCTCTCGAGCGAGGCGATACGTTTGCTGGCTTGCGAGGGTGATATGTTCAGTTGTCTGGCGGCTTCCTTGAAGCTCGCTGTTTCAGCTACGCGCACGAACAGCAAGACATCGGTGGTGATCATCGATCCGACCTCGTCCCTGATTCGCCCGTTGGTCCCGCCGGGAATCATTAGTGTTGTTCGCGGCGAGTTGCTATTGCTAGCACAACTTCGGGATTGTCTGCAAGGAGATGCAGCTGCATGGGAGTCATCTGGATCCATAGATCCAGGCGCGTCCTGCCGCAACAGGGTCGCGCTGGTGAATTTCAGAGTTTCCTCGCGGCTCATTCCCATGAGCGGTAGCTGCGCATAACATCAACACCGCCAGTCGCCGTAATGACCAGTTAAATCGAAGCGACGGCGGTTGGCCCAACAGGGAGGGCAACAGATGTCTGAGCTCAACGTCGAGGAAGGCAAATGCAGCGCCGCCAGAACGGGCGCAGCGGATGAGCCGCAGCGCACACAGGTCGACCGGCGGACAGTCATCAAGGGTGCTGTCGTCGCAGGAGCCGCAGCGGTAATCACGACGAAGAAGACCGCCGTATTCGCGCAAACCGGCTCGCCACCGGCCGGACCGGTCTTGTGCAGTCCGGCTCCCACAAACAGTCCGCCGACCACCCCGTTCGTCGAAAATCTGCCGATACCACTACCTGCGTTACCCACTCTCCTCAGTCCATTCCCGACCCGGAGCGCGAATGTCGCCGCAGGAGAGGCAGCGCGCGATGATCACCAACGGTGGGCGCAGTTTCCGCCAGCCCTCTTTTATCAAAACGTCGCGGCACCTTCGCTGCATACATTTCACCGCGACCTGTCGCCGACATATCTGTGGACATTCAACGGGCAATACCCCGCCCCGACCATTCTCGGCTACTACGGCCTTTCGTCTCTTGTTCGTTTCCGAAACAACCTGCCGACTGATGCCTCGGTGGCGGCAATCCCGGAGATCACAGTTCATCTGCACAACGGCCATACGCCATCGGAAAGCGACGGATTCGCGGGTGACTTTTTCAGCACCGGCCTGTGGAAGGACAATCACTACCCGAACGTCTACGCCGGCGTCGATCAGTTCGGCGGCATTGGCGACCCACGCGAGGCGATGCGTACTTTCTGGTACCACGACCATCGTGCCGAGTTCACGGCTCCCAACAACTATCTGGGCCTGAACGGCATGTTCATCCTGTACGACCAGAAGGACCCCGGGCACGAGCTCCCGACCCCGGGCTCGTTGCAGCTCCCGAACTACTACGGCGTAACGGATATCACCCTGCAATTGCACGCGATCCTCTTCTGCCCCACTGCCAACGGTCGCACGGAGGCTTACAACACCGGCGCGGTGCCCGGCGGCGTCGACAAGTGGATCATCAACGGCAAGATTCAACCCAAATTCACGGTGCGCCGGCGCAAATATCGCTTCCGGATCGTCAATACCGGTATGACCAAGGAGTGGAACCTCAGTCTCATCGGTTCCGATGGGCTGCAGAAGACCATTACCGTGGTCGCCGTCGACGGCAACTTCGTGCAGCAACCATTCGACATCGACAACCGGAATTTGCTGGTCCCGGTAGCGAGCCGCTACGACGTGATCATCGACTTCTCGCAGTTCGCGGCGGGCACCTCCGTGTATCTACGTGAAGCGCAAGCACAGTTTGTCGGGGTGGCAACGGCTGATCCAGCCCCCGGCCTGGCCATCCAGAACGTCGCGATGCGCTTCGATGTGGTCGAGCGCGAGCCGTGGTTCCCGGCCGACCCGCCGCCCATTGCGGCTAACCTCATCGACATGCCCGATCCGATTGTGCCGGATGAGTCCTTTGAATGGGATTTCACACTCAGCGGCAGTCCGGTGCGCTTCCGCATCAACGGTCAGGTATTCGATTCAAACCGTGTCGATCACGTGGTACTGAAAGGCAGCTCCGAGGAATGGACCATCGCGAATGATGTGATCGCCGGCGCCTGGACACACCCGGTTCACATTCACTTCGAGGAAGGCAGGATCATGTCGAGAAGTGTCGCGACGCGCGATGCCAACGGCAACGTGACGGGTGTGACCAACGTCCCGCTGCTTCCTGAGGAGCTCGGCCGGCGCGACATCTATCGCGTGCCCGGCCAGCACCGGCTCGTAGTCCGGCTGCGGTTCCGCGATTTTGTCGGCAGATACCTGATCCACTGCCACAACATGAATCACGAGGACAACTTCATGATGGTCCGGTGGGACATCGTGGACTCGGTTGAAGAGCTGACGAGCAAGCGCCGCGAGATCGACGAGCGGCGGATGCTGGCCGGGCTGCCCCCGCAGTACGGCAAGAAGAATGGAGGGTTGGTCTAATGAAACGCCGCGAACTGTTCACAAGCCTCGGGCAAATGTCGCCCGCGGTATGCAAGCCGGGCACTCGCCGCGTGGCAAACCTGATCCCGAACGCGCTGTTTCGCACTCAGGACAACCAGGAGGTGCGGTTCTACGAGGACCTCATCAAGGGCAAGCAGGTCATGGTGATGATGATGTACGCGAGCTGCGCGACCTTCTGCCCCATGGCGACCAAGCGCATGGTCGATCTGCATCACCAGACGCTCGCGCACCGCATGGGGAAGGACTTGTTTCTGGTGAGTGTCTCGCTGAAACCGGAGGAGGACGATCCGGCAGCGCTCGAGGACTACGCGCGCGGGAATGGCGCATTGCTGCCGGGCTGGACTTTCCTTACCGGAAATCGCTACGACGTCGACACCTTGCGGTATACGTTTTTCTCGCACAACCACATCGGCATCGACATCAACGAGGACCTGCACGCCGGGTCCATGAAGATCATCAACGATCCAAGCGGCCGCTGGGTGCACGCCGATGCGTTTGCATCCACCAGGACCTTGCTCGATCGAATTCAGTGGATGGATCCGCCGAAATCCCTGGCACAAAGGCTCGAGGACAACCGCAAGGTACAACAGCAGATCCAACGGGAGATCTCCGTCTACGGCTATCGGAAGGTTGTTTGAGGAAGGCGAGCTGGGAGGGAGGGTCATGAAAAAAATAGGAGTTTGGCTGGGCGGACTGGCGTTGGCGGTGTGGTTGGGCACTGGCTTCGCCGCCGCCGCCGCAACAGCAGATGCCCCGGGGTCTTGCGAAGCAGAAGCGCACCGGAGCTCCGCGGCCTCATCCCGATACTTTCTGGTGCTCGCCGCATCCAGGGAAGGTTTCTTTGACGGCAGCGGTCCGTCGTTCGTCATGCTGATGAAGGCGGATGCGCGCACCGGCGAAGCGGAAATGGGCGCTGTCGGCATCTACGCCGGCGACAAGGGCCGCATTCTGTTCGGCACAATTCCCTGGCAGACCTACGACACCTTCCTGCATGACCCCGGCAAGAAATCGCCGAACGTCATGCTACGTCTGGAGATCGACGAGCCGCAGTACGAACGTGTTCTGGATGTCCTGCGGACCTGGGAGCGACGCGCCGGCCGCGCTGAGCTGCTCTACCCGAATGAGATCTTCATGAACAACATCCTGCTCGTGAAGCAGGCGACGGAAGAGCTCAACCGATGTCGCCCGACACTCAATCTTTATAAGCTCGACTGGGGCATTGATGATCGCATCTCGGACAACAATGCGCCCTCGAGGGTGCCCTTTCTGGTGTTCGAGGAGTTGATGCGCCGGAATGCGCCGCTGCACGTGAGCGACCACAAAATGCCGGCAGCGCTGTTGTCGCTCGCTGGCTCGGAGCCGCTGCCAGCCAGGGAGCCCGATCCGGCAAAAGTGGCTCTTGCCCCCGCATCCAGCGCGCCACACGTGCATCACGTTCACCAGCTTGCCAGCGAGGCTCACTAACAAAAGGAGTTAACGACAATGGCAAACACAGTCAGCAGCACGTCGGGCCAGACCGGCGCCAGGTGCACAAGGTCCGGGCCGTATCAGTCCACCAGCAAGTCACGCCTCATTCTTTTCATCCAGGCAGGAAATACCTTCCCCACCGATTGGGATGGCTCATCCACCACATGGGTCCTGATGTCAGGCGGCGGGAGCTGAGTGCCGGGGGTGTACCCTGAAAGTGCTTCGCACCAGCACGAAGAACAGGGGTACTAGAAGAATAGTCAGGGCCGTGGCGGTGAGCGTGCCACCGACGACCCCAGAGCCGATCGAAATGCGACCGTTGGCGCCCGCCCCGGTGGATAGCGCCAACGGGAGCACGCCCGCCATAAAGGCAAGAGACGTCATGATGATGGGGCGCAAACGCAGCCGCGCCGCATCCCGTGCGGCGGAAATCAACTCCGCCCCGTTGCGGTACGCCGTTTCGGCGAACTCGACGATGAGTATGGCGTTCTTGGCCGCCAGCCCAATTGTCGTGAGCAAGGCGACCTGGAAATAGATATCGTTATCCAACCCGCGCCAGGTTGCGGCCACCACCGCGCCGATGACGCCAAGCGGTGTCACGAGCAACACCGAGAACGGCACCGACCAGCTTTCGTACAGTGCGGCGAGGCATAGAAAGACAACGAGAATCGAGACGGTGAAGAGTTTGGCTGTCTGTCCGCTTGCCAGTCGCTCCTGGAAAGACAGTCCGCTCCATGCGTACTGATTACCACTGGGGAGTCGCCGCGCAAGCTGTTGCATTTCATCCATGGCGGTGCCGGAGCTGACCCCGGAAGCAGCCGCCCCTTGGATCGAGTAAGAGGCAAGCCCATTGTAACGAGTGAGAGTCTCGGAACCGTACACCCAGCGGGTGGTTGCGAATGCGGAGAAAGGTGTCATGGTTCCGCTGTCGCCGCGCACGTACCAGCGGTTCAAGTCCTCGGGCGACGAGCGAAATGGCGCATCCGCCTGCATGTAAACTCTCTTGACGCGCCCCCGGTCGATGAAATCATTGACGTAGGTGCCGGCCCAGGCAGCACTCAAAGTGGAGTTGACGTCCGCCAAAGACAGCCCCAGGGCGCTTGCCTTGGCGTGGTCGATGTCGACCTGTAGCTGCGGCGACTCTCCCAGGTCGCCCAGTCTCACGGCTGTCAGTTTCGGATCTTTCTTGGCATTGGCGAGCAAGGTGTCACGCCAGCCTCTCAAGGTGGCGCGATCCGTGCCGGCGCTAGCCAATAGTTGGAACTCGAAGCCTCCGGCCTCACCGAGACCCGGCACGGGGGAGGGGCTCAGGGAAAACACCTGGGCATCTCGGATCGAGGCGAGCGCGCGCGTCGCCCGCTGTGCAATCTGATCAGCCTGATTGTCGAAGCCTTTGCGCAGGCTCCAGTCCTTGAGCGGTACGAATGCTACGCCGGCATTCTGGCCGTTGCCGTTGAAGCTGAAACCCGCTACGGAGAACACTCCCTTGATGTTGGCTCGCTCGTGGTCCGCGAAATACCGCTGGACTTGCCGGCCGATCTCCATGGTGCGGGATATGGACGCACCCTGCGGCAGGGTGTACTGCACCATGACTTCCCCCTGATCTTCGTTCGGCAGGAAACTGGTGGGCAGACGCCAGAACAGGACGGCCAGCGCGGCGATGATCACTCCGTATGCGAGGATCCACCGTAAGGGGCGTGTCAGCGACCGCGTGACCACCCCGTCGTATCGATTGGTGCAACGGCTGAGCGCCATGTTGAGGCGTGCCGCTACGCCCGAGCCACCATGCGCGCTGTGTGGTGCTTTGAGGAGTAAGACGCACAGGGAGGGCGTCAACGTCAAAGCGACGACGACGGATAACGCCATGGAGGTCACGATGGTGACCGAGAACTGGCGATAGATGACCCCGGTCGAGCCGCTGAGGAAAGCCATCGGGAGAAACACAGCTGACAGCACTGTGGCGATACCGATCAGTGCGCTCGTGATCTCCTGCATTGAGCGGAGCGTGGCTTCTCGGGGCGCCAGACCCTGTTCGCGCATGATGCGCTCGACGTTTTCCACTACCACGATCGCGTCGTCCACGAGCAGCCCGATCGAAAGGACGATTGCGAACATTGTCAGAGTGTTGATGGAATACCCTAACCACTGCAGCACGCCGAGAGTACCAAGAAGAACCACGGGCACCGCAACCGCCGGTATCAGTGTCGCTCGCCAACTCTGCAGGAATACGAACATCACGACGACCACCAGGCCGATCGCCTGCAGTAGCGTCTTCAGCACCTCTTCGATCGAGGCTCTGATAAACGGCGTGCTATCGATCGTGTAGACCGTCTTGTAGTGAGGCGGTAAGCCGCGCGCTAGCTGCGCAACCATTGCGTGCACGCCGTCGGCGGTTGCGAGTGCGTTCGCTCCGGGAGCCAGCTTGACTGCCAGGCCCGCCGCTGGCTGGCCGTTCCACTGGTTGATATCGGTGTAGCTGTCCAGGCCCAACTCGATTCGCGCGACGTCCGCAAGTCGCACGGTCGCTCCGGTCGCCTCGCGCTTCACAATGACTTCGCGAAATTCTTGCGCCGTTTTCAGTTTCGACTGCGCGGTCACAGTGGCGTTGAGCTGTTGTGTGGCAGGCGATGGCAGGCCGCCGATCTCGCCTGCGGAGATCTGAATATTCTGGGCCTGAATGGCCGCGCTGATGTCCATTGGCATCAGGTTGTATGAGGCAAGCTTGGCCGGGTCGAGCCAGATGCGCATCGCGTACTGTGAGCCGAACACCTGGACGCCGCCGACGCCGGGCAAGCGCGCGATCGGATCCTGGAAGTTGCTGACCAGGTAGTCGGACAGGTCGCCGCCGCTTGCCGTGTTGCTCTCGTCGTAGAGGTCGACGATCATCAGGAAGGCGCTTTGCGACTTGGTCACACTGACGCCTAACTGCTGAACCTCCGATGGCAGGCGGGTGACAGCCAGCTGCACTTTGTTCTGCACCTGCACTTGCGCGATATCCGGATTCGTCCCCTCGTGGAACGTCAATTCGATGTCCGTGCTGCCGGAGGAGCTGCTGGAGGATGAGAAATACAACAGCCCGTCGATGCCGGTGAGCTGCTGTTCCAGCAGCTGCGTGACGGTGCTTTCAACGGTTTCGGCGGAGGCGCCAGGGTAGTTCGCGGAGACCACGATGGTCGCCGGCGTAACGTCCGGATACTGCGCCAACGGCAGCACGGTCAGCGATGCCAGGCCTGCGAGCATGATCGCGATGGCGATCACCCAGGCAAAAATCGGCCGGGCGATGAAGAAGCGCACCCACATTGTTATCGACCCCGTGCTCCTGATGCGGCTCCGGGCTCGCTGGATGCGGGCGTCCCGCTGTTGGCCGCCGCGGCATCGGACCCGACGATGACGGGGCGCACCGTGTCACCGGCATGGATTCTGTTCAGTCCCTCGACAATCAGTTGATCGCCCTCAGCCAGGCCCGAGGTGATCAGCCATTGGTCACCGACCGTCTGGTCAGCGACGAGCGACCGTTGCTCGACTCGTTTGTTGTTGTCCACGATCATGGCAACCGGGTTGCCGCGGGCATCGCGAGTGATTCCCTGTTGAGGCGCGAGAATGGCGTTGGAACCGGTGGCCAGGCTCAGCACGGCGCGCACATACATCCCGGGCAGCAGCACGCCGTCCGGATTCGGAAATTGCGCCCGCAATGTCACAGAGCCGGTCGCCTCGTCGACCGAGACTTCCTGAAACTGCAAGGTGCCCACTCGTCCATAGTCGGACCCGTCCTCCAACTTCAATCGGACGCTCGCGCTGGTGAGTTTTAGCCCGTCGGTACTTAGCTGCCGCCGCAGCCGCAATAGCTGGGCGCTCGACTGCGTGAGGTCTACGTAGATGGGGTCCAAGGCGCGGATTGTCGCAAGGGGCTGGTCCTGATTAGCGGTCACTAGCGCGCCGGCAGTCACGCTCGACTTGCCGATGCGGCCGGAAATCGGCGCGCGCAGCTGCGTGTAGGCGAGATTGATGCGGGCAGTCTCCAGAGCCGCGCTCTTCAAGGCTACCGCCGCCGCAGCCTGGTCCGCCGCGGCCTTGGCGTCATCTACATCCTGTTGGGATACGCCGTGGATCTCCAATATCTTGGCGTAGCGTTGCGCCTTGAGTTTGGCCACGGAGGCCGCGGCTTGCGCGTTGGCGAGGTCCGCCTGAGCCTGGTCGTAAGCGGCCTGATAGAGCGAAGGATCGATCTCGTAAAGGACTTGTCCCTCCTTGACCTGCATTCCTTCTACGAAGCGTCGCGCTTTCACGATCCCCGAGACCTGTGGTCGCACGTCGGACATCAAGGACGGCGAGGTGCGCCCGGGGAGCTCCGACTGCAGGGGGACTTTTTCACTCCGCACGACCACCACTCCAACCTCGGTGGCTGAAGGAGGCGCGGGTGGCTCGTGTCGCGAGCAACCTGCAATCCAGAGGGCGGTAGCCGCGAAAGGAAGGAGGGACTTCAAAGCACGCAGGCAACGTGTGGACATGGATATAAAACGTAAAATATTGACGCCAGCCTGCCCGCCCCCGCAGACATTAAACCCCGTTGGACGATATACCGCCCTGCGGTCAGCGCGCATCATCCCACAGGCTGACGTGGCAGGTCGGCGATTCTGCCGGGATGCCTGTG
>Ga0134126_10006375_pt1 | contig 14770 bp, 15 predicted proteins | sample KB31752_FD_96881 | JGI IMG/M metagenome (GOLD analysis project Ga0134126, IMG submission 96881) | Terrestrial soil microbial communities with excess Nitrogen fertilizer from Kellogg Biological Station, Michigan, USA - KB3-175-2 | ecosystem: Environmental > Terrestrial > Soil > Unclassified ... | reverse complement strand
TTTGTACCTCCACAAATTATAAGCGCGATAATGAAAAATTGAGGGGGAAGCGTAATCAATTATTGATCAATATATCCTTTGCCATCACCATGGGCACGCTGATATATTTCTTCTCCATATAATTGATCACTTTTTCGAGTACCTGGCGCGATTGCTGGTCCATGTTCTGTACTTCGTCGGCAAAAACCGAATTGAGGGCAGTGTTGCGGATCTCTTTTATTTTTTCCGGTACCTGCCGCATAGCCAGCTCAATGCGGCGCTGTTTTAATTCCAATAAAAATGCCGAAATATTTTCAGTGATAATATTTTCGGCATGTACAAGTTCTTCGTAGCGTTCCTGCAGGTTCCTCTTGGCAACTTCGTTGAGCGACTGCACCTCGATAAAATTCACCGGGAACTGCTTGACCACTTCGGGCGCTGTATCATTCGGCACCGCAAGGTCCACAATAGTCTTCCTGGAGGTCTCGCCATTTAACAAAGCGGTATAGATCGCGGGTGTGATAATAGGTTCAACCGCCGAAGTGCAGGTAATAATAACATCAAAACCCTTATCATAATGTTTTAATGTTTCAAGGGTATAAGCTTCGCCGCCAAGGTCGTCGGCCAATTCTTTCGCCTTTGAAAGCGTACGGTTAAAGACCGCGAAATTGGAAAACTTATGCTTTTGCAGGTATTTTGAAATGTTGCGGTTGGTTTCGCCGGCGCCGATGATCAATACACGGTCGTTTATACATAGTTTAAGGTCTTTCAACTTCCGGTAGGCCAGCGATACTACCGAGATCGGATTTTTTGAAATATTGGTGTGGGTATAAACTTCTTTAGCCGTCTTTACGATACAATTCATGAACATGCGCAGCCCGTCGCCGGTAAGGCCTGCTTCTTTGCATTTTTCATATGCCTTACGTATCTGGGCTAAAATTTCTTTCTCGCCCACAATAAGGCTCTCGAGCGAACATGAAGTACGAAGCAGGTGTTCAAGGGCGTCCCTGTCTTCATAAATTGATGCGGCATCTAAAAAAGCGCTGGTTGAAATAGGGCAAAGGCCCATATTTAATGCGCCAATAAACTGTTTTGCAAATTCCTTATCAACCACATGCGGCGTGAGCATCACAAACTCAACACGGTTACAAGTTGCCAGGTAAAATATCTCCGATATTCCAAACTGCTTTTTTACCTGGTGAAGCTTTTCTGTCAGATTTTCCTGGCAAATAACCAACCTCCCCAATTCCTTCAGCTCAATCTGCTTGTGCGTAAAAGCTATAACTTTTAGATACTTCAATTCAGTTTAAATTTTGACCCAACAAAAGTAACAGGTTTAATACGATGCAATGTCAAACCTTTGTCATACCGGAATATTTAGAACGGTTATAAATTATCAGGTTAAGGGCGGTTTGTGCCCGTTTATTCTGTTAAAGCGGCATCGCGTAAAATATAATATCTTTATCGGTGCGTAAACTTAAAAAAGCAAGCCTTATTATCCTGATCTTATTTTATTTCGCAGCCGGGATAAATCATTTCAGGGACCCATTATCTTACATTAAAATTATACCCGGCTGGCTGCCCTTTCCTTCAATAATAAACCTCGCAGCCGGTTTTTTTGAGCTGCTTTTTGCGGCGCTGCTCATCTTTAAAAAAACACGGCCGTTTGCAGCCTGGGGCATCATATTTATGCTCATTGCTTTTTTACCGGTGCATATCAGTATGATCGGGGATGCGCCCCTGCAACTAGGCAGTATTACTGTAACACCGTTAATTGCGTGGATAAGGTTGGTGGTATTGCAGCCTTTGCTGATATGGTGGGCGTGGTGGTATACCCATGCGGATAAAAAAGAAAAATTAGCAGTACATTAGGAAGGTTATTTTTTACAATGAAGTTTCATAAAGTTGAATATAAGCGATATGTTAAATTACGCATACTTGCTACAGTGATAGATTACGGGATTTATTTTACATTTTTCTTTGTTTACATCTATGCCCTGGGGACAAAAAATGAAGAAGGAACCATGGAGGTAACCGGTTTATTAGCAATGCCGGTCTTTATTTTCTGGTTTTTATATTTTGTTGTTACCGAAGCCGTAAACCAGGCAACGCCCGGACACGATATTTGTAAACTGGTTGTATTAAAGTCAAAGGGCGATGAAATTTCAATGTGGAATGCCTGTAAGCGGAGGATAGTTGACCCGATAGATATCTTTTTTTAAGGTATACCTGCTTTAATTTGCATTTGTAATACCCCTAAATATCAACGGCTTGGCGATTTGCTGGCAGATACAGTGGTGATAAAGAAATCGGATATTATTGAAACTGAAGTGAATTTTAGATAATGATAAAAAAACAATATTTCACCATCCCCGGCGCGAAAGGCCGCAGTATGCTGGCCGACCTTACCTTTGATGATGCCAATAAATATGCGCCGCTGGTAATTTTTGCGCATGGCTTTAAAGGCTTTAAAGACTGGGGCGCCCATAACCTGGTGGCACAATATTTTGCCGAAAACGGCCTGAGGTATTTAAAATTCAATTTTTCGCATAACGGTACTACTACCGATAAACCAGCGGAAATTGCCGACCTGATATCCTTTGCCGACAATACATTTTCTATCGAGCTGCAGGACCTGGAAGCGGTTATTGATTTTGTGTGCGGTGGCTCGGCGATGAAGGCGGTTACAGGGGTTTACCTTATCGGGCATAGCATGGGCGGCGGTATCGGCATCATAAAAACTGCCGAAGATAAACGGATAACCAAACTGGTAACGATGGCGTCGATTTCGGGTTTCCGCAATTTATGGCCCGAAGAAATTGAAACCCAATGGCGCCTGCAGGGCATTTCTTATTTTTTAAATAAGCGTACCGGTCAGTATTTGCCGTTAAAAGTCAGTGCGCTTATCGATCTTGATAAAAACCCCGCGCGCCTTGACATACTTGCGAAGGCCGCTGAAATAAAGCAGCCCTGGCTAATAGTTCATGGCGATTCAGATCCTACTGTGCCGCTGGCCCGGGCAGAAGAATTGAAAAAGGCGCAGCCCGGCGCAGAATTGTCAGTGATCCCCGGCGGTGACCATACCCTTGGGGCCTCGCATCCATACACAGAAAGCTCACTGCCGGCCCCGCTTCTTGCGTTCGCTAAACAAGCAGTAGATTTTTTTAAGAAATAGTTTACCTAATTTGCCTAAACAACAAACCTTTGTTGTTTATTTGGCGTAACGTGTATGTAAGCTAGTAAGTGTTGAATGATCAGCAACGAGGGAAAACAAAAAATTACTCACTACTCACTACTCACCACTCACCACTCACCACTCACCAATTTATTCATGAGCTTAACGGGGTCGCGTAAAAAGGGGAAAAAATTCCTGAATCCTATACCTACGGATATGGGCGGGTTAGATATAATGATCCCTATATTAAAGGAATACATTAATAATAAGGCCGAAAACAACCCCCAAAAAAAAATCGGCCCCTTTAAAACCGATACAGCTGTTTACCAAACGCTGCCGGAAAGCGGGTTAAGGGTTACGCTGGTCGGGCATTCCAGTTTATTGATCGAGATCGACGGCAAACGCATCCTTACCGACCCCGTTTGGAGCGACAGGGTTTCATTTACCTCGCTTTTTGGGCCAAAGCGTTTTTTTGCGCCGCCCTTTACGCTTGATGAATTACCTCCGCTGGATGCTATTATTGTATCTCATGATCATTACGACCACCTGGATAAGGCGACCATTAAATTTTTTACCGATAAAACTATCCCATTTTTTTGCTCACTGGGTGTGGGAAACTATCTTGCCAAATGGGGCATAGAAAGGAACTTTATTACCGAAATGGATTGGGGCGATAGCGTAATGATAGGCGTCGACTGCATACTTACCGCAACGCCGGCCCGGCATTTTAGCGGCCGCGGGATTTTTGGACGGAATGAAACCTTGTGGTCATCATTTGTGGTAAAAGGCCCAAAACACAATATATTTTTCGGCGCGGATTCGGGCTGGTTCCCCGGCTTTGCAGAAATCGGCGATACTTTTGGCCCGTTTGATCTTACTATGCTCGAAATTGGCGCTTATGGCAAATACTGGCCGGATATCCACATGGGGCCCGATCACGCTTCAGATGCGCACCTGGCCCTGAAGGGAAAGCTAATGATGCCGATACATTGGGGTGCATTCAACCTCGCCCCGCATGCCTGGTATGAGCCGATTGAAAGATTGGTTGAATATGCAAAAGAAAAGCACATTAAATTATTTGCACCTGAGCCGGGCGAGCCTGCGGAGGTGAAAGGTGAATATGTTTCGGGATGGTGGGAGAAGTACCGGTGATTTTTTATGGCGATAGGATCTCGTTGATTTTCGTGGTTTCCCGGCGATGTTTGTGCTTTACAGCTTTCGGGGTCTTGATAAATGGGATTAAAGGCTAAAAGCGTCATCTATTCAACAACCATCGATATGCCCCGAACTGGTATACCCCCGCCAAAAGGGTAAAAATTCCTTGAAAAAGATCAAAATCTTGTCTATTTTAGGTACAATGTTTTAAATCAGCGGCCCATATTTATTGTTGTTCTCAAAAGTAATGTATCTTTGCATCGTTGTAAATCGCGCAACAAAATTCAAAAAGAGAAAACCATATATGTCCAACATCATCAAGACCGATGGAAATAGTGTTGTGAATGTTTTGTTAGAAGTAGAATTAATTAAAGAAGGAGATTATATAGTATCCTATTGTCCCGCTTTAGAATTGTCGTCTTTTGGCATTACGGAAGATGATGCAAAAGAGGGTTTTGAAGGTATTTTAGAGACGTTTCTGAAGGACACGCATGAAAAAGGAACATTAGAACGGGTGTTACTTGATCTGGGCTGGTCTCTTAAAAAAATCCCAACTGTTAAATATCAACCCCCGATTAGGAAGGTCCGTACAAAACAGCGAAACTCGTCTTACATACGCTCTTTCAATGAGAGTGTAGCTATTCCTGTGTAATCGATGGGTGTGAAGCAGGTACCAACCAAGCTATTCCTACAATATTTAAAATATTTAGGTTTGGTATTTATCCGAAAAGATAGATGGAATCATGACCTATATGATTATCCGGATGGCCACGAAATGGGTAAGTTGTTAAGAATGGTGGCTGTTAGAACCAACTATAAAGACGTTCCAATAACGCACATTCATACCAACTTAATAGCAGCAGCCAAGAGTAAAAACGACTTTGAAGATTGGCTTAAAACCTCAAATAAGGCCAGGAAGCAAAAAATAAAGGGCTCACCAAAGAAGTAAAGACCTCACTCACAACTAAAACTTCTTATACCAAAGCGAAATGTTGGTGACAACATCAATATTGCCAAGAGAGTCCGGAAAAGCTAAAATAATTTAATATTCCCAACCGTGATATTTTATATTGGGGATTTCGTTTTGTGCGACCCGTCTTATTTTACGGTTACGTTGATTACGCAGCCATTTTCGATAACCCGCTTTTGGTTCACCAAATAGATAGTCTAGATGAATTTCTATTTGTGCTGTACACAATCCCATAATTCAAAATTAGTGCTTTCCTTCGAGATATGATCTTCGCCAGGAGGAGAACTATTTTCGAAAGATATTTTAATTCCTGCGCTATATAATATTCAGCATCTTCTGCGTAGCTTTAATAGCACAAACGGTTTGGTCTGAATCTAATCCCCTGGTAACAAATTTTTTCTTATCGGTTTGCCAGGTAATAATGGTTTCGCACAAGGCATCGGAGCTGCTGCCGGGGGCTATGCGTACTGCATAATCGATCAGTTTTGGCAAGCACCTGTTTTTGCGGGTATAAACTTTCGTGAGGGCATTCATAAAGGCGTCAAACTGGCCGTCACCCTGCGCGTTTTCTTCAAATTTTTCCCCGTCGATCTTCACTGAAATAGTTGCCGAAGGCCGCAACCCCATCGAATTCATTAATACGTACGACTCGACAATAACCTTCTGTTCATAAAGGCTGCTGTCCAAAACATCCGAGATGATGTATGGCAGGTCCTCTTTGGTAACTGTTTCCTTCCTGTCGCCCAACTCAATAACGCGTTCGGTAACTTTTTTCAGGTCGGCATCATTTAATTTTAAGCCCAGTTCCTGCAGGTTTTTTTCGATGTTGGCTTTGCCGGATGTTTTACCCAGGGCGTATTCACGCTTTCTACCAAAACGCTCGGGAAGTAGGTCGTTAAAATATAAGTTGTTTTTATTATCGCCGTCGGCATGGATGCCCGCAGTTTGTGTGAAAACGTTTTCGCCAACAATTGGCTTGTTGGAAGGGATTCTCACGCCCGAAAATGTTTCAACCAGCTTGCTTACTTTGTAAATGGAAGATTCCCTGATCCCTATTTCAACTTCGGGTGCAAAATCGTGAATAACTGCGACTGCACTGGCCATAGCGGCGTTGCCGGCCCTTTCGCCCATACCATTTACCGTTAAGTGCAAGCCGTTTGCCCCTGCCCTTACCGCCTCCAGCACATTTGCGGTACCAAGGTCATAGTCATTATGGGCATGGAAATCAAAATGAATATCCGGGTATCTTGATTTTATATCACTTACAAATTTAAATGTCTCCGAAGGCGTTAAAATCCCAAGCGTATCGGGTAACAATATTCTTTTTACGGGTTGGGTAGAAAGAAAATCCAATAGCTGGTAAACATATTGCGGCGAGTTACGCATGCCATTGCTCCAGTCCTCCAGGTAAACGTTGGTCAGGATGTTTTTGCTTTGGGCAAGTTCGATCACGTGTTTTATCTCGCAAAAATGCTGCTCAGGCGTCCGCTTAAGCTGGTGTGTTAAGTGATTTAATGAGCCTTTTGTAAGCAAGTTCTGAACCTTAACCCCGGATTGCAGCATCCAGTCGATGGAAACACCATTGTCAACAAACGATAATACCTCTATTTTATCAGTATGCCCATTCTCTTCCGCCCAGGTCAAAATACTTTTAACCGCCTGGAATTCTCCTTCAGACACGCGTGCGGAAGCAATCTCAACCCTATCGACATTGAGCTCTTCTAACAATAATTGGGTGATCGTTAACTTTTCTGAAATGGAAAAAGACACGCCCGATGTTTGTTCCCCATCGCGGAGTGTGGTATCCATTATCTCTATTTTCCTTCGTTGCATGTACTGGATATTCTTTTTTTTGGTTAGTTGCCTTGCCAAAGTCTTCTCATTTGGAGAGGATTTGAGCGTCGCGCATTTTTAAGCCCCTCTCCCCTTGGAGAGGGGTTGGGGTGAGGCCTAAAGAGGAAGCTTCTCCGCAAATTCCTCGATCTCCCCCCTGATGCTTTGCAGGTAATCGATATCATCGAAGCCATTAAGCATGTTATCTTTTTTATAAGGACTGATCTCGAATGTTTCTTTTTCTCCTGTCGATAAGATCGTAATTGTTTGTGCCGGCAAGTTCACCTCTATTTCCGTTTTGGGATCGGCATGAATGGCCGCAAATAGCTGCTCTGAAAATTCGGGGCTAACCTGCACGGGCAGTACGCCGATGTTTAAACAGTTGTTTTTGAAAATATCCGCAAAGAAGCTGGACACCACGCACCTAAAACCGTAATCGTAAACGGCCCATGCCGCATGTTCCCTTGAAGAGCCGGAGCCAAAGTTTTTGCCGCCAACCAATATTTTACCGCCGTAAATAGGATTGTTCAGTACGAAATCCTTCTTGGGCGTATTGTCGGCATTGTAACGCCAGTCGCGGAACAGGTTATCCCCAAACCCGATGCGTTCCGTGGCCTTTAAAAAGCGTGCGGGGATCAGCTGGTCGGTATCTACATTTTCAATAGGGAGCGGAACCGCAGTGCTCCTTAGTATGTTAAATTTATCGTAAGCCATTTTATTTTTTTGATTTCACCGATTTTTTTAGTCATTAGTCATTTGCTTCGCGTCATTAGTCATTGGTGCTTTTTCATCCGCAGGTCATTCCCCCTTCAGGGGGCCAGGGGGCTACACCAGCTCTTCTATTAATGTTCGTGGATCCGTCACCCTGCCTGTAATTGCGGCAGCAGCCGCAACTAATGGGCTGGCCAGCATAGTTCTTGCGCCGGGGCCCTGCCTTCCTTCGAAGTTCCTGTTGGAGGTGCTTACCGCATATTTTCCTGCCGGGATCTTATCATCATTCATCGCGAGGCACGCGGAACAGCCGGGCTGACGTAATGAAAATCCGGCTTCGGTTAAAATATCAAGCAATCCTTCTTCCTTGATTTGCGATTCAACGATATGTGATCCGGGAACCAGCCAAACTGTCACATCATCGGCCTTGTGTTTGCCTTTAACCAGGGATGTAAATGCCCTGAAATCTTCTATACGGCCATTGGTACAGCTGCCAACAAAAACAAAGTCCACCTTTTTGCCTAACATATGTTCGCCTTCCGAGAAACCCATGTAATGCAATGATTTTTCATAGGTTGCAGCACCGCCTTCAACATGCGCCGCGTCCGGAATATCGTTTGAGATCCCCATCCCCATGCCCGGGTTTGTGCCATAGGTGATCATCGGTTCAATATCGGCTCCGTCGAAGGTGAATTCCTTATCAAAAACGGCGTCCGGGTCGGTTTTCAACGTCTTATAATAAGCCAGCGCCTTATCCCAGGCTTCGCCTTTTGGGGTAAATTCGCGGCCTTTTACGTAATTGATAGTCGTATCATCAGGTGCGATCATCCCGCCGCGCGCGCCCATTTCAATGCTCATGTTGCAAACGGTCATACGGCCTTCCATGCTCATGTTTTCGAACACCTCACCTGCATATTCAACAAAATACCCCGTAGCCCCGGATGTTGAAAGCTTTGAAATAATATATAAAGCAACATCCTTTGGCGTAACGCCGAAGCCCAATTTCCCGTTAATGCTGATGCGCATTTTTTTAGGCTTTGGCTGCATAATGCACTGTGTTGCCAAAACCATCTCCACTTCGGAAGTGCCGATACCAAAAGCAATCGCACCGAAGGCGCCGTGCGTAGAAGTATGCGAGTCGCCGCAAACTATTGTTGCTCCCGGCTGCGTGATGCCATATTCGGGCCCGATAACATGTACAATGCCATTTTTTTGATGGCCCAGGCCCCAGTAACTGATACCATATTCTTTCGAATTCTGCTCCAACGCCTGCAGCTGGTTGGCCGAAAGGGGATCGGCAACCGGCAGGTGCTGGTTGATGGTCGGCGTATTATGATCCGCAGTAGCGAAGGTGCGGCCGGGATATAAAACCTTTATTCCCCGCGTCTTCAGCCCTAAAAAAGCTACCGGGCTGGTTACTTCGTGTACAAGATGGCGGTCGATAAAAAGCACATCGGGACCGCCTTCAATTTTTCGGATAACATGTGTGTCCCACACTTTATCAAACAATGTTTTGCTCATTTTTATATCTGTTTATTATGAATATCTATAATCAATCATTTTTATGTTTTAACGCAGAGAAACAGAGAAGGCACAGAGAGCACTGTGTTTTTGGATTTAATATTTTATTTAAGAGCGTTTCCATTTTATTTCTCTGTGCCCTCTGCGTGTCCTTTGCTTCTCCGTGTTAAAAAATCAACTATGTTTTCCCACTAATTTATTTTTGCCGAAACATCGCGGCTTTAGTTTAGACCATTCTCAAAAGCCAGCTACGCAAATTTTTCGCCGCCTACCAGCAATAAAAGGTCATCATCGGTAATATCCCGTTTACTGTCGGCTAAAGTAAGGAAACGATGATACGCATCAGCCAGTTCTTCTTTGCCCAGGTTAACGCCGAGGCGCTCCAGGTGATATTTTAACGCATGCCTGCCGCTTCGGGCGGTAAGCACGATGGTTGCGCTCGGAAAACCTACGTCTTCGGGCTTTATAATCTCATAATTTTCGCGGTTCTTTAAAAAGCCGTCCTGGTGTATCCCTGAACTATGTGCGAAAGCATTGCTGCCCACAATAGCTTTATTTGGCTGCACCGGCATGCGCATTTGCATGCGGACCAGCTGACTGATCTCGTAAAAATTGCGGGTATTGATATTGGTATGCAAGCCCAGGTTTTGATGGGTTTTTAATATCATTACCACTTCTTCCAGTGAAGTGTTCCCCGCGCGTTCGCCAATGCCGTTGATAGTGCCTTCTACCTGGCGTGCGCCGTTTTGCAGGCCGGCAATGGAATTGGCGGTCGCCAGTCCCAGGTCGTTATGGCAATGGGCGGAGATAATAGCTTTATCGATATTTTGCACATTGTCTTTCAGGAACTTTATTTTTTCGCCGTACTGGTTGGGCAGGCAGTAGCCATTGGTGTCGGGAATGTTAACAACAGTGGCGCCGGCAGCAATCACCGCTTCGACCATTTTAGCGAGGTATTCAATATCCGCGCGACCGGCGTCCTCTGCATAAAACTCAATATCCTCAACAAAACGCTTGGCGTATTTTACCGCATCTACGGCGCGTTCCAGTATTTCTTCGCGGGTACTGTTAAATTTATGTTTGATATGCATATCAGACGAGCCGATACCGGTATGGATGCGCGGCCTCTTTGCATAGCGTAATGACTCAACAGCGGCATCGATATCCCCCCTGTTCGCCCGTGTTAAAGCGCAAATGGTTGGCAAAGTAACCGATTTGGATATTTCAACGACGCTTTGAAAATCTCCCGGGCTTGAGATCGGGAAACCTGCCTCAATAATATCTACACCCAATGCCTCCAGCTCTCTGGCTATCTCGATCTTTTCGGGGGTGGTCAACTGGCAGCCCGGTACCTGCTCGCCATCGCGGAGCGTGGTATCAAAAACGTAGACTCGATTTGGATCGTGTATCATTTGTTTTAGATTTGAGATGTGAGATTTGAGATGTGAGACATTTTAGTCTGCCGGCTCATTTCTTCGCATCAGTTTAACTTTATTTTTCTGTTCGATTTGAGGGATTGATCGAGCTCTTGTCTCATATCTCACGTCTCAAATCTCATATCTATTCTTTTATCGCAACAAACCTCAACCGTACATAATCGATGTACCAATCATCGCCTTTGTTGTAGTTCGGTTCCACGATGTCGGTTATTTCGGTTAGTATTTGCTCCTTTTCGATTTCATCAATTCCCTCAAAAAAGGTATCGCCAAACATATCCAGCCATTTGGCAACACCAAGCCTGCCATCCTGCAACAATGTTGGCCGGTCGAAATGCATGGCGGAGGTTACCCTGAAGCCAGCATTTTCCAATTTGGTTGTGTACGCTCCGAGCGAAGGGAAATACCAAGGTTTCCTGGTTGCCAACTCGTGGTACCCATGTTTTTCCAGCACCTGCTGCGTTGTGGCCAGGATGTGTGCGTTATTCCCTTTACCGCCCATTTCGCCAACGAACCGGCCGCCGGTTTTCAGGCTGTCGTAAACGCATTTTATGGCCTCATCCGCTTTGTGCACCCAATGCAAAACTGCATTGGAGAAAACCGCGTCAAACTTCTCATCAAAATGAAAACCGGCAGCATCCGCAACCCGGAAATCAATATTCGGATAAGTTTTAGCAGCCTTTGCTACCATTTCTGCAGAGGCATCGATACCAATCACTTCGGCGCCATGGTTTTTAATTTCGTTTGTTAAATGGCCGGTGCCGCAACCCAAATCAAGGATCCGCTCGCCGGCTTTTACATCCAGCAACTCCAGCACACTTTCGCCGTATTGAAATACGAAAGCGTGTTTGTCGTCATATAGCTCAGCGTTCCATTTCATTTTTCACAGATTTCACCGATTATTTTGTGATTTCACTGATTTTGTTTTTGTGATTTCACCGATTGTTTTTGGGCGATTTCACAGATTTTGTTTTTTGTGATTTCACCGATTTCTTTAACCATGGTCCATGGACTATCGACCATGGACTTTTTCTCCATCTGCACATCCGCACGTCATTCCCCCTTTAGGGGGTTAGGGGGCCAGGTATTCCAGCACCTTTTCGCCCATTGCCTTTGTTCCCAGTATTTTGGTTTTATCCGTTTTGCTATCCGCGATGTCGCCGGTGCGGAAACCGTTTTTCAGCGTTTTGTCGATGGCGTCGGTTATCCTTTTGGCTTCGTCCTTCAGGCCAAAGCTTATCTCCAGCATCAATGCCACAGATAAGATCGATGCCAGCGGGTTGGCCTTATCCTGGCCGGCAATGTCATGCGCCGAACCGTGGATCGGCTCAAAAAAGCCTGTGCCGTCGCCTATTGATGCCGATGCCAGCATGCCCATTGACCCGGCTATTTGGGAGGCCTCGTCGGTTAAAATATCCCCGAAAAGGTTGGCCGTTAATACCACGTCGAACTTCTTTGGGTTTTTAACCAGCTGCATGGCCGCGTTGTCGACAAACATGTGCTCAGTTTCTACATCGGGATATTCTTTTGCTATCCCCTGTACTACCTCGCGCCAAAGACGGGAGGTCTCCAAAACGTTTGCCTTATCAACCGAGCATAATCTTTTGCTTCTTAGCCTTGCTGCTTCGTAGGCCTTGCGGGCGATTCGCTCCACCTCGTAACGGTGATAGATCATCAGGTCGGAGGCGGAATCCTCCGTGCGTTTTTTCTCCCCAAAATAAACATCGCCGGTCAGCTCGCGGAAAAACAATATGTCGGTTCCTTTTAATACTTCCGGCTTGAGGCTCGATGCATCCAGCAACTCATCAAACAACATGATGGGCCGCAGGTTGGCATATAAACCAAGCCCTTTTCGTATGCCCAATAAGCCCTGCTCGGGCCTCACTTTTGCCGAAGGGTCGTTATCATATTTGGCATGGCCGACCGCTCCGAATAATATGGCGTCGCTGGCTTTTGCTTTAGCTAAAGTTTCATCGGGCAGCGGACTGCCGGTAGCCTCGATTGCCTCGTGGCCCATTAACGCTTCGTCATACGTAAATGTATGGCCGTATAGCTCAGCTATTTTCTCCAGCACGGCCTTGCCCCATGTGGTAACCTCGGCGCCGATACCGTCTCCCGGTATTACTAATATCTTTTTATTCATTTTTTTGATTTCACCGATTATTTTTTGATTTCACCGATTTATTAGTCATTGGTTATGTTCTCGCCATAAAGTCATTAACCTTTCAACTTTACAACATTCCAACGCTTCAACAATTCTCATAATGTTCAACCGTTGGAAACGGGTCATAAAAATGATGCAGTAACCTTTTCCATTCCAGGTATTCTTTTGACCCTCGGAAGCCTTCCGTGTGGTCGGTTAATTTTTCCCATTCAACCAATAAAATGAACTGACTTGTATTTTCAATACATCTTATTAGCTGGTGAGATATATAGCCAGCCATTTTGGATATGATCTCCTTTGCAATTGAAAATGCCTTTATAAAATCATCTTCCTTGCCGGGGATCACATTTAATATGGCGACTTCGAGTATCATCTGAATCAGAATTTACAAAATTTTAGAATTTTCAGAATACTATCTGCGGATTCTAATTTGTCTTTATATTATATCTTGGATTAAATATTAACGTATACTGCAAGCTCTGGCTTCCAAAGTTGATCAACAAACCAATCGGGTAATCGTAGGCAACAGTGTAATTTTTAGCTTGTGCTAAATGCACATCTTCCAAATTGATTATCGCTTTTAATTCCACGGTTAATCTATCCTCAACTATAAAATCGGCGCGTCTAGTCCCAACATCAATTCCATCGTAAAATACAGTGTGCTCCTGTTCCCTAACAAAACCAATATTTGCCTTTGCAAGTTCGATAGCTAAACACCTTTGGTAAATTACTTCTTGAAAACCATTACCAAGTGTGTTATGTACTTTCATTGCACATCCAATTATTTTATAAGTTAACTCGTCTTTTTCCATCTATCCCATCCTGATATAATCGACTTTTACTATTCTGCAAATCCTAAAATTCCGCAAATTCTGATTCTGACAACCTACGCTTCTACCACCTGGTTCTCCGGCCTTAAGCTGCGAACGGTTTTGCCGGCCTGCCACATTTCGCTGTCGCGCAATTCTTTTAGCTCGATATTCAGTTTTTCGCGGTAATCAGGCTTGCTGTTTGAATCAATTGATTTTTGCGACTCCACGCCTGTTGCCACACTGTTGTACAATTCTTCAAACACCGGCTTGGTAGCATCGCGGAAGCGTTTCCACCAATCAAGCGCGCCGCGCTGCGCGGTGGTTGAGCAATTGGCATACATCCAATCCATGCCGTTTTCTGCTACCAGCGGCATTAACGATTGGGTGAGTTCTTCAACAGTTTCGTTGAATGCTTCGGATGGCGAGTGGCCGTTTTTACGCAGCACCTCGTATTGTGCTGCAAATACACCCTGGATACACCCCATTAAGGTTCCGCGTTCGCCGGTCAGATCGCTGTAAACTTCTTTTTTGAAATCCGTTTCGAACAAATAACCGCTGCCTACGGCAATACCAAGGGCGATAACTCTTTCTTTTGCTTTGCCGGTCGCATCCTGGAAAATAGCGTAGCTTGAATTTAAGCCGCGGCCTTGCAAAAACATCCTGCGCAATGAGGTACCGGAGCCCTTAGGCGCTACGAGGAACACATCGACATCAGCCGGGGGAACAATACCGGTTTGCTCTTTAAACGTGATGCCAAAGCCGTGCGAAAAATATAAGGCCTTGCCTTTTGTTAAATGTTTTTTAACGGTTGGCCACAATTCAATCTGGGCGGCATCGCTTAACAGGTAACAGATAATGGTTCCTTTGTCAAGCGCTTCTTCAATCTCAAAAAGTGTTACTCCGGGTACAAATCCGTCGTTTACAGCTTTATCCCAGGTTTTTGTGCCTTTGCGCTGACCAACTATTACGTTAATGCCATTGTCTTTTTGATTGAGCGCCTGGCCCGGACCCTGA
>Ga0134126_10006374_pt1 | contig 14772 bp, 13 predicted proteins | sample KB31752_FD_96881 | JGI IMG/M metagenome (GOLD analysis project Ga0134126, IMG submission 96881) | Terrestrial soil microbial communities with excess Nitrogen fertilizer from Kellogg Biological Station, Michigan, USA - KB3-175-2 | ecosystem: Environmental > Terrestrial > Soil > Unclassified ... | reverse complement strand
TGCCGCCAGCCGCTCGATTTGCCGCAGCGCCTCCTCTTTCGTCCGCCAGGCTTCGTTGGCATCGACGCGCACCGGTTTCGTTGGCGCGACTTCGCGCAACGCCGCCAGATTCTCGTTGTCGGTCGCGCCGCCCACCTTGAGTTTGAGCACGGGGTATTGCGCGGCGTGCCGCACTTTCACCCGGATGGTTTCGGGACTGTCTATGCCGATGCTGATGGAGGTGACGTGCTTGTTTTCAGTAAAGCCGAGCGAAAGTAAATCGTAAACGGGTTTGCCGGCGCGCCGCGCCGCGCCGTCGAGCAGGGCGATGTTAAGGGCTGCTTTCGCCGCCATGTTTTTCGGGCCAATCGAATCGAGGTACTTCATGCTCCCGGGTACGTCCGCGAAAGAAATCCGATCAGGGTCAACGCGCGCCAGAAAGGCCAGCGCCGAGTCGGCGCTCTCGTCGTAGCGCGAGGCAGGCGCGGCCTCGCCGACTCCCAGTGTGCCGTCTGAATCCGCCAGCTCGGCGAAGATCACCCTGGCCAGATCGGCGCCACCCCCGCCGGAACGGACGCTGCGGGCGATTGTCCAACGGTGTGCCAGTTTCAAATCGAAGCGCCGGAAGCTGAGGTTCACGCGGGTAACGAAACCGCAAATGCGCTGAAGAGGCAACAGCTCGTTTTCGAGTGGAACAATCAAATGACCGCGCCATCGCGCAGTGGTGAACGACGTGAAAAGGAACGCGTTACGAAGACGCGCGCGTCGCCCCGGTGGAAAATTTTTGACACGGGACGACAAATGGTGTTTCTTGCGTCCGCAATGAACATGAAGATGAAGTTTCAAGCCGGGAGCGGCCTGCGCGCCCCGCGCATCCAGAGACTGATGCCGATTTGGCACGGTTGTCGCCGCCGGTCCGTCGGCAATGCGGGAGGAATATTCTAAAATAGAGGAACGAAGAATTTTCAAAAAACCCGCGATTGCCAGGCAGTCGCGGGTTTTTTGTTCGGCAAACGTCATGCAGTCACGGCTCAACATCGAAAGGCAAGATATGAACAAACACGAAAAACGGGTGCCCACGCGGTTTGCGCCTGAGACGCGGTTTGAGGTGCCGTCAGTGCCGTTTCGCGGAACGCATGAAACGGAACTCGAACGGCTCAAACAGCGACTGCTGCGGCGTCTCCTGGACGAGAACTCAGGTCCGGAGCTGAATGTGGCGTTAAGACGCGCGGCCAATGATGCGGCCTCATTGGCCTGGTTGACGCCGTACCCACTCCTTGTGTTCCCGGCACTGCTTCAGGAGAAAGTCGCGCGCGCACGGGTGCAAACCCGGCGGCAAGCGAGCATTCGTCGTCGCAGCCACAACCTGCTGGCGGAGGCGACATGAAAGTCAGACCTACGCACGCTGTCGTGCCAGGGGTAAAGCGGACTTGTCCGGCGCTGGAACCTCGTTGCGTCGGAGAGCGCGAAATGTGCATGTCGTTCGTCCGCATTCGCCTTTCATCGGCGACAAAGTGAAGCGAGCCGATCAGGCGGCCCATTTGGTTTGTGGTTGACCCGGTTCCACGCGAGTTTCTAGCCTTGCTCAATGGAACATCCTGTCTATCCGAACCCGTGGATGATTCTTCCCTTCGGGGTTCTGCTGGCGGGAATAGCATCGGGTCCGCTGCTGTTTGCAAGCTGGTGGCACAAACATTATCCGAAAGTTGCGTACGCCCTCGGCGCCGTCACGGTGGCGTACTACCTTTTTGGCCTGAGGGAATACTCGCGCGTCTGGAGCACCACACTTGAATACTTCAGCTTTATCGCGTTGATCGGCTCGCTGTTCGTCGTCTCCGGCGGCATCCACATCAACGTGAAGGGAGAAGCCACTCCCTGGGGAAACGTGGTTTTTCTTTTCGTCGGCGCGGTGATTGCGAATTTGCTCGGAACAACCGGCGCGTCCATGCTGCTCATCCGGCCGTGGCTGCGGATGAACAAATATCGCATCACGGCCCATCACGTTGTGTTCTTCATCTTCCTCGTTTCCAACATCGGCGGATGTCTGACGCCGGTCGGTGATCCCCCGCTTTTTCTCGGTTACCTGAAGGGAATTCCTTTCTGGTGGGTCGCCGAACACTGCTGGCCGATGTGGGCAACAGCAGTAGGTATCATGCTGGCGATGTTCTATGTGATCGATTCTTGCAATTTTCGGCGGGCCCCGGAGGAAATCCGTTCCCGGCTTGCCTCGCCACCCGACACGTGGCGGTTTGAGGGTTCGACGAACCTGTTCTTTCTCGCCGTGATCCTGGCCGCGGTGTTTCTGCGCGGTCCCCCCTACATGCGCGGGACGTTGATGATCGCCGCCGCACTCGGCTCCTATTTTACCACGCGAAAGACGATCCATGAAGCGAACCATTTTGACTTCCACCCCGTCCGGGAGGTGGCCGTCTTGTTCGTGGGTATTTTTGCGACCATGATGCCTGCGCTGGACTGGCTCCAGGCCAACGCCGTGAAGCTTGGCGAGCCGTCGCCGGCCACTTTTTACTGGGGCTGTGGGGCGCTCTCCAGCGTGCTGGATAATGCGCCGACCTATCTGAGCTTTCTTAGCGCCGGTTTCGGGCTCTTCATCGACCCGGATGTCGTCCAACAGGTGCAACATCTGCTGCAAACCCACCCGCTTGATCTTTCATCCGTCGCCGGCCCTCACGCGGAAGAGATCACACAGACCGTGAGGGCGCTCCAAAAGTATCATGTCACCGATGTGGCTGCGGGGAATGCCGGCATTGATGCCATCAAAGTGGCCTTTCTGCTGGGGAATCCCCGATTCAACAGTTACATCCTGGCGATCAGCATCGGCGCGGTTTTTTTTGGCGCGAATACCTACATCGGAAACGGTCCGAACTTCATGGTCAAATCCATCGCAGTTCAGCAGAAGGTCCGCACCCCGTCATTTCTCGGCTTTATTTTCAAGTTTACGCTCCCCTGCATGGTGCCGATGTTGTTGGTCGTCTGGTGGATCTTTTTTCGCCGCTAACCGCCCGGCCGCGATTTTTTCTTGGCAGCCTTGCGGACTTCTGTGACAGATACAGGCAGGTCGTGGTGAGGCAATGCGCTCCCTTTACAACATCTTATTTTCGGTTTTTTTCGCCCTTTCCGCGCCCTACTACTTTTTGAAAATGTGGCGGCGAGGCAACTGGCGGCAAGGTTTTCGCCAGCGCTTTGGACGCTACGACGCAAAGTTCAAGCAGGCATTAACGAACCGTCACGTCCTGTGGATGCACGCGGTAAGCGTTGGCGAGGTCAACGTCTGCACGCAACTGATCCGGGCGTTGGAGCCGCGCGTGCCCAATCTCAAAATCGTCGTTTCCACCACCACCTCGACCGGGATGGGCGAACTGCAACGGAAGCTGCCTTCCCACATCGGGAAAATCTACTACCCCATTGACCGTAAAAAATGCGTTTATCGCGCCTTGAGCACAATACATCCCGAGGCGGTCGTTCTCGTGGAGGCGGAGATCTGGCCGAATTTCATCTGGCGACTGCGTGACAAAAAAATCCCGTTATTCCTCACGAACGCCCGGTTGTCAGACCGTTCCTACCGCGGTTACAAACGCTTCGGCATTTTGTTCCGGCCATTGTTTGCGTCGTTCGCGGGCGTCGGGGCTCAAAACGACGCCGATGCCGCCCGATTGCGCGAACTGGGTTGCCGGCCCGAAGCGGTCCGGGTGGTTGGCAGTTTGAAATTCGATGCGGCCAGACTGGACGAGCTCCGGTTGTTGGACGTTCCCATCATGCTGCGCCAGCTCGGTGTCCCCGAAAGGGCGCGACTGCTGGTCGCCGGCAGCACGCACGCGGGAGAAGAAGCCACTCTGGCGGACCAGTTCCTCCGTCTGCGGCGGTGTTTTCCGGATCTGTTTTTGGTTCTTGTGCCGCGGCATTTCGAACGAGGCAAGGAGGTCGGCGAGCAGTTGCAGGCCCGCGGTGTGAAGTTTGTCTATCGCAGTGAAATAACCGCAGCGACCCAACTCAGGCCCGGTGACGTTGAGTGCCTGTTGGTCAATACCACTGGTGAGCTGCGCTTTTTTTACGAGCATGCCACGTTGATTTTTGTGGGCAAAAGTCTGTGTGGCACGGGCGGCCAGAATCCCATCGAACCGGCGGCTTTCGGCAAACCCGTGGTGTTTGGCCCGAACATGCAAAACTTCACGGCGATCGTTGAGTCCTTTCTGAAGGGGGACGGGGCGGTGCAAGTGCGCGACGAGGTGGAACTGGAGAAGGCGCTTGAAGATTTGATCGGAGATGAACACCGGCGCGTTACGCTGGGCAGGAACGCGTTGAAAGTGGTCCAAGAAAACCGCGGTGCGATTGAGCGCACCGTGGAGATGATCGTCAAACACCTGGAAGGCGGTGAGCTTTATGTCGCCCCGCCGTGGTGATCAGGTCAGGATCCTTCGCGCCTCGTCGAGGAAGATGCCTTTGAAATTCATCTCGAGGGTCTGCGGATTCGACGCCTTCGCCAGCGCCTCCTTTTCACTGATCTTTCGTTCTTTGACCAGATTGTAGAGCGCCTGGTTGAAATTCTGCATGCCGTCATCGAGGCCGGTTTCGATCGCGGCCTGCAGTTTTTCCAGCCGGTTTTCCTCCAGCAGCTTCTTCACCGTCGGTGTGTTGATCATGATCTCCAATGCGGGCGTGACCCCGCCGGTGATGGTGTTGACCATCCGCTGGCAGACCACGGCCTGGAGAGTGGCTGACAATTGCCGGCGGACCTGGTCGCGTTCGTCCGGTTTGAAGAAATCCAAAATGCGTCCGATCGCCTGCGACGCGTTTGTCGTATGAAGCGTCGAGAGGACCAGGTGCCCCGTGTCGGCGGCGCTCATTGCCGCTGAAAAACTGATCGAATCGCGCATTTCACCCACCATGATGATGTCAGGATCCTGGCGCAGGATGTGTTTGAGGCCCTGCTCGAAGGACCGGGTGTCCAGCCCGATTTCACGTTGTTCAATGACGGACTGGTTGTCTTCGAACACGAACTCGATAGGATCCTCGAGCGTGATGATGTGCTTTTTGAAACTCGCGTTGATATGCTCGACCATCGCCGCCAGTGTGGTTGACTTGCCGCAACCGGTAGGACCGGACACGAGAACAATGCCGCGCGGCGACTCGGCTATTTTCCTCAAGACGGGAAGCAATCCCAACTCCTCGAAGCCTGGAACTTTCGTTTTGACGTAACGCATCGCCAGGCAATACTCCCCGCGCTGCTGGAAAAGGTTCGTGCGGAATCTGCCGATCCCGGGAACGAAATAGGAGAAATCCACTTCATGATCGTCTTCGAGACGCTTTTTCAGATGCGGCGGCGCGATGCGTCCCACGACATCATTCATCCAATCCAATGTGGGCGTGGGAGCCTGGACGGCGACCAGCTGGCGGTTTATCCGAAAGATGACCGGAGAGCCGACTTTGAGGTGAATATCGGACGCCCCGCCCTCGATAGCGGTCTGCAGAATACGGTGAAAGAGTTCCATGTCGGCGGGAAAGCCAGCACGACTCAGGCCAGTTGAGAGTAGGCGAGCAGGTTCAATCGCTCTTGCGACTGGCGGGACAGGTTCATCAACAACATGGATACGGCGTATCCGACATGCCGGTTCCCCTCGCACGCCACGACGATGCCCGTGCAGTTGACCTTGCTGCTCTCGCGGGAGGACTCCAGAGAAACGGTCATCTCGGTCCACGGAGGAATCGGCGTCGGTGATCTAAACTCGATGCCGTTTTTTCGAATGCGAACCGCTGCCTGCGGCAGGTTGAGGGTGGTTCGGTCGCTTTTAATCGTGACAGGCTGGAAGACGCCGGAAGTGTCGAATTTACTTGTGCTCATGTGCTCGTCGTTAGGCTCGCTTAATGTATCACAACTGGCCCTGCCGTCAACGAAATGGCTCACCACTCGATGACGGCAGCACCCCAGGTCAAACCCGCGCCAAAGACCATCAACAGAATCAGGTCGCCGCGCTGAATGCGCCCGCTCTCCACCACTTCGTCCAGTGCAATCGCGACCGATGCGGCGGATGTGTTGCCGTATTTGTCGAGATTGACGAAGATCTGCTCGGGGCGTGCTCCCAGGCGCTCCCCCACGGCCTCGATAATGCGCTGGTTGGCCTGGTGGGGGATGACGCACTTTATACGCGACACATCAAGTTCGCATCGGCGGAGCGATTCCTGTGCTGCCGTGTACATCGCGTTTACCGCGTTCTTGAACGTTTCCCTCCCTTCCATCCGCAGAAAATGCAGCCGGGAGGAAACTGATTCTGTGGTTGCCGGACACCGGCAGCCGCCGCCGGGCATTGAAAGGAGATCGGCCTTGTTCCCGTCGGCCCCCATGCATGCCGTCAGCAGACCGTGCGCGTTCGGGCGGCTCTGCAGTACGGCGGCGCCGGAACCGTCTCCAAACAAAACGCAGGTATTACGATCCGTCCAATCCACGATGGAGGACAGTTTTTCCGCGCCGATGACCAGCACCGTGTCGTAGGTCCGGGACATGATGAACTGCTGGCCAATCTCGAGCGCGTAAATGAATCCGGAACAGGCGGCTTCGATGTCAAACGCGGCGGCGCGGTAGGCGCCGATTCGTTGCTGCACCAGGCACGCGGTCGCCGGAAACGGCATGTCGGGGGTGATTGTCGCGACGATAATCAGATCAATTTGCTCCGGGGAAATGCCGCCCTTCGACATCGCGCGCAATGCCGCTTTGGCCGCCATGTCGGACGTGTATTCATTTGCCGCGGCGATGCGCCGTTGTTTGATGCCTGTGCGCGTGGTGATCCATTCGTCGGATGTCTCCACCATTTTTTCGAGGTCGGCATTCGTCAGAATCCGTTCGGGCACGTAGGAGCCGACCGAGGTGATTGAGCAGGTCCTGCTGCGAAATCCGTGCTTTGCGCGGGGGTTTTTGACGACGGGGGGACTCATGCGGCGGCAGTCTGAACCGCGTTTTTGCTGGTGGCAAGCCGTTCCTTGGCCTTGGAAATCTCCTTCGTAATGACATCGTGAATGCCGTGCTGGACACTTTCCGCACCGACGCGAATCGCGTTGGTGATGGCCAGCGACCGCGCGGAACCATGGGCCTTGATGACCGTGCCGTTCAGCCCCAGCAGCGGCGCGCCCCCGTAATTGTCGGGATTCATGCGTTGTTTGATGGAACGCAACCCGCCGTATGCGAAAACAGCCCCGATTTTGCGTAGAAGGTTCCGGGTCAACTCTGTTTCCAACATCACGTGGATTGCCTTGCCCATGCTCTCACACGTTTTCAAAACGATGTTTCCGACGAAGCCGTCCGTGACCACAACGTCAACGTGGTCGTCGAACAGGTCGTGGCCCTCGACATAGCCAAGGAAATTCAGGTCCAGGTGCCGGCATAGTTCCAGTGCTTCGCGAGTGAGATCATTCCCTTTCATCTCCTCCTTGCCATTGCTCAGGATGCCGACTCGCGGATTGGGATTGCCGAGTATTTCCCGCGAATAGACACTGCCCATGATGGCGAACTGGGCGAGGTGCTGCGGCTTGCACTCCGCGTTCGCGCCGGCATCAAGCAAAAGAATGTATTTTCGCGGAGTTGGAATGATGGTTGCGATTGCCGGTCGTTCAACGTTTTCGAGCGGGCGCAGCTTGACAGTTGCGGCCGCCATCAAGCCGCCCGTATTGCCGCGTGAAATCATCGCGTCACCAAGTCCTTGCTTCATGAGTTCCATCGCACGGGCCATGGAACAGTCCTTTTTCCTGCGGAGGACATCAACGGGTTTGTCTTCCATCGTCAGCACTTCCGTTGTGTGAACGATTTTGATGCGGCCATCGCGAAGGCCAACCCGGGCCATTGCCGGCTGAATCTGGGTTTCGTCACCGACAAGGTAAAGTTCGGCGATGCTGTCGTAGGAGTGGAGCGCGGCTTTGACGCCCTCGATGACAACCTGGGATCCGCAGTCGCCACCCATGACATCCACCACGATTCGCATAAGGCAAACGAGCGCAGGAGGAAAACCCCGCGTCCGCGCTCCGAATCCCCGGCTCAGGCCAGGGCTTCGACAGTCACAACCTGCCGGCCTTTGTAGTAGCCGCAGGCGGGACAAACCCGGTGCGGGACATAAGGAGCCGCGCACTGGGGACACGTGCTCAACTGGGGCAGTTTCAGCACACTGTTGTAGGCACGGCGCATGCGTTGACGGCTGCGCGACGGTTTTCGCTTCGGTACGCCCATAAATTCGCTTTCTAAATCTTCAATTTATCCAGTTCGGCCCAGGCAGAGGGCAAAACCGCACCTGCGCCCGCGCCATTTGATTGCCTGGTTTCATTTTGCGGCGTCGGCGGCAGGCCGGGGCACTCTGGTTCGCACAACGGGTGGTGCGGAAACGCGAGCAGAATATCTTCGCGCACATAGGGCGTCAAGTCCACGCAATCGTTGTCAATGAATGCCTTGTCCTCTCCTTCCAACGGCAAAAGGCACGACCACGCGTCCAGTTCCAGACGGTGTTCAAACGCCTTCAAACAACGCGCGCATTCGCAGGCGAGGGAAACGCAAAGACGACCCTGCACCAATATGGCTCGCTCATGCCGCTCGGCGACCAGGTCATGTTGCAAAGGCGAAGCAAGCCGGATGAGTTCGTCAATCCCGTCCAGATCCAGTTCCTGCGCGGGCAAGTCACCGCGCAGGGTCACATTGTCGTGTTCCAGATGCCGGAGGTTGATCAGCAATGGCATATTCGATCCGCACCAGGAGTCAGCGGGTTTTCGCCAGTTTTTTTGTCAACGCGTCACGAACCTGCGGCGGCACAAAAGCACTGACGTCGCCGCCCAGCCGCGCGATTTCCTTCACGATCCGCGAGCTCAGAAAGGTATAGGTGTCTTTGGGCATCATGAAAATGGTTTCCACCCGCTCATTGAGCTTACGATTCATCAACGCGAGTTGAAATTCAAATTCAAAGTCCGATACCGCGCGCAGACCGCGGATGATTGCCTGTCCGGAGCGCCGTTCCACGTAGTCCACAAGCAGGCCGGCAAACGTGTCTGCTTCGACGTTTTTCAAGTGCCCGATGGACTGCGAGACCAGCTCGCGCCGCTCCTTCAAGGCGAAGAGTGGCCGCTTGTCTTCATTGATGGCGATGGCGACCACGACCCGGTCGAATAATTTGGAGGCTCGTTCGATCACGTCCAGATGGCCGTTGGTGAGCGGGTCAAAGCTCCCCGGATAAATCGCCGTTCGCATGGAGCTAATCTAACAGGTGGTGAAAGGATTCCCACCCAAAAACAAGACAGGCACCGATCAATTCCCGGTCGGCGCGATGATGTCGGTTGGCGGCGTGGCTCGGGCCGCAGTCAGGATGCTGGTGTCATACGCCTGCATCTCGGTGTCCATTTGCCGCCACTGGACTTCGTAGATATTCACCGCGTCGCGGAATCCCTTGACCTCCTGCGGCGGAAGCTGGATGCACGTTGAGGCCAGTTCCGGGTCAAGCCGCTGAATCTCTCGATAGGTCGTCTCGCTGATGATGATTCGGCCCCGCCCGGAAACACCCTCCAACCGGCTGGCCAGATTCACCTCACGTCCAAAGACCGTATAATTGAGAAAATGCGCCTCCGATCCCATCAAGCCGACGGTGACTGTGCCCGTATTGATTCCGGAACCGAGCGCGAGCAGGTTGAGCATCGACAAAGGCGGCTGCCCGGCAGCCACGCGCGTCGCGTTTTCATTCTGCCGGCGGCTGTTTTCCGCCGCGCGCCGGAGGTTGAGTTCGTAAATGGCCCGCTGTGAGTCAATGGCAGCACGCACGCAATCCAGGGCATGCCGGTCGTTTGCGATCGGAGCACCCCAAAAGGCCAGCACACAGTCACCAATATACTTATCGAGCGTCCCGCCGTGTTTTTTGATGGTGTCGGCGATTACGCTCAAATACAGGCTGACCGTGGCCAACAAGTCTCCCGCTTGTTTGTCCAGATAAGCCTCCGCGACTGCCGGTGGCAGTTTATGCTCGCGGATGTAGTTGTCGGCCTGGACCTGAATCTCGTCCGTTATTCGGGTGAATCCGCGGATATCCGCGAAATAGACCGTCACTTTCCGTCGTGCCCCGCCTAGCGACACATCCTCTGCCTGGAGCAGCTCGTTGACAACATCCGGCGAAACGATTTTGGAAAAAATGGACCTGATGCGGCGCTTTTCCTTCTGTTCGACGCGCACCCGGTACGTCACCAGGCAAACGTGAGTCATGAACCACGCGCCCGCGACCGGTAATACCGTGGGCAGCCAATAACGGTGATGATCGAACAGCAGAACGGCCACCCAGATATAAAACGCAATCACGAGAACAACGAGAAGCGACGACAGGATGGCGCGTGTTTTCCAGGTCAACACAGCCGATACGGTGCCCAACAGGGCAATCAGCAAAAACGAAAACGGATCGGAACAGGTCTGAATGAACCGCCCCGTGATAATCGAGTTGGCGACGTTCAGGTGTTTCATGACCAGTGGCGTTTTGTCCTCCAGGGGCGTCGCGCCCAGATCGGCGATGTTGCCGCCGGTTCCGGTCGAGCCGATAACCACCAGTTTCCCGCGGAAGCGCGCCACCGTGTTCGTATCGCCCAGTGGTTGCCAATGCCGCCAATAATCGGCGCGGATCAACGGAGCGATCCGTTCCGTCTCGATGCGCGCATCCGTGTGCTTGAGGCTCCAATTGATGTAAAAGAATCCCTGTTTGTCCGTCGGAATTCTCCGTTCCACTCCGCCGGGGCCACGCAGAATGATTTGATCTGGTTTGATGACCGCCGTGTTGAGATCAAGGCCCAGTTCACGGGCGGCGAGGACGATTCCAAGGTTCCAGATGCGCTCCGTCACATAGGGGAGCTGTGGCGTCGAGGTTTTCTCGCCGGTCAACTCGTCGAGGTGGAGCGAACCGTCCACGTTCAACGGAATCTCGAACGGAGGCTCACCGTCGGTCCGGGGAAATACCATGCGGGCGCGCTCAAGTCGGAAGCGCGTCAGGTCCAGGTTCAATGCGCGCTCCCGCCTGAGTATTTCTGGATGCCATGCACGATGTTCGCTGAACGCTTTGACCCGCCGCAGAACGCCGTCGGAATCCCTTTGCGTGAAGATATTTCCGAGGGCGGTCGCGTTGGTCCGAAACAGCTCCGCCGGGAACAGCCCGCCCTCCACTTCGGCCGCGAGCACCGCGTTGCCTGCTTGTTGGAGTTGCGACGCAAAAAAATGGTCCGACAGGACCTTTGTTCCGTCAGGGAGTTCGACGGTTGCCCTGGGATCCAGGAGACCGTAGAGAATATCGAAACCCACGGTTGTTGTGCCTTGTCTCGCGAGTTCCCGAACGACCATTCCATAATAATGGGTGGGCCAGGGAAATTTCTCGTGGTATCCGAAGGTTCCATCGTTCATCTCCTCCAGGTCCTGGTCGGTGATGAAGACACCCGCCAGCAGGTTGGTCGCGTAAGACGCGGTCCGGTTTGCCGCCAGCTTCACCCGCCAGTCATACGTGATCCATTCCAATCTCCGGAGCAGAGTGAATTCCGGAAAAAAACTGGGGAGTGCCTGGAGGATGCAGACGAGGGCGATGACCGCCGCGGCGATCAGGGCCGGCAGGTACCTGGCAAGACTTGGCTTGGAGCGAGGCTTCAACTCCAAAGGGCATTAACAAAAAACCCAAGGCAACACAAGGCTGCCTTGGGCGCAAAGTGCCGCGCTGTGATCGCGCTACTGCTTGATCGAGCTGTTGTCGCCGGCCGTCGGTGAAACGAAAATCCGGATTGGTTCTTCAACTTTCAATTCCGCCGTCGGTGCGCCGCGAAGATCGTTGATTTCGGCGACCAGCTTGGAAAGCTGATCGGGAGGAATCGGTTCGACCGTGCCGGACGAGGGGTGGAAACATTCACCGGCGTTGACGACCTGGGTGACCACCGTGCCGTCGGCTTTTACGTACACAACCACCATTGAACCCGTCACAACGCAAACATCGCTCGTCGCGTTAACGACATACTCCGTGCCGCGTATCCCCGCGACGCCGTTCGGCGTCTTGATTTCGTATTTGGAGGTCGCCGCCATTTTCTTGACAATGCCAAGGATGCGGCCGGACTTGAGATCGAGTTGCGTTTCGATGATCGTGTCAATGCCGGTGGCTTCGAAATTCAGTTTGTCGATGCCAAGCGTCGTGTTTTCCGTGAGGCGGACCACCGGGCCGTTTTGGTCCATGAACAGATCAACCTGGGACTCGTTGGCGGTGCGCACCGTGGATCCGGGTTTGAGCGCCTGTCCTACTTTCAAATCCAGCCAGTTCCCGCCCTCGGCGTATTGCGCATGACCGCGGATGGAACGAACGACGGCCTTACCGGCTTCAGCTGCTTGCGCAGAGGAAAAGGCGGACGCCCCCACCAGCGCAACGACCCAAGCTGTCACCATCGAAAAGCTTCCACGTTGTTTCATAAAGTTTGCTCCTGGTTATGTTTCTGTCGCGACTAGAATTGCCGCCAGTCTAGGGGCTTACAGCTGATTGTCAAACGGAATAATTGGGCTGCGCGCCATTGCAGCATATGGCCTTCACCGGCCCGGATTACACGACAATGATAGTTCTGCTGTTTCAACTGAGAAACTCGCGGGGATCGGTGATTTTACCGGTGAGCGCGCTGGCCGCCACGGTCATCGGCGAAGCCAGAAAGACCTGCGATTCCTTATGGCCCATGCGGCCAGGGAAATTCCGGTTCGTGGCGCTGATGCACTTCATCGGTGTGTTCATGCGGCCAAACGTGTCGGTTGGTCCTCCCAAACAGGCGGCGCAACTGGCGTTCTCGGTCATTTGCACGCCGGCATCCATCAGGATTTCCCAGACCGTCTTGGCGCCCCAACGGGACGATTGAAGGTCGCGCACGATTTCCGGAGTCGCCGGCACTCCAAAAGTGTCAATGATCACGTGTTTGCCCTGAACGACGCGTGCGAATTCCAGGAAGTCGCTCGTCTTGCCCCCGGTGCACGAGCCGATGTAGGCGCGGTCGAGTTTGATGCCGCTCATTTCCTTCGCCAGCCTGCGTTGACCCGGATCGGGATGACAGGCGACGACCGGCTCAAGCTTCGTGAGGTCCACAACGAGTTCATAGACGAATTGTTCGTCGGCGTCCCGTTCGACCGGCTCATAACTGCTGTCAGTTCCGTTGAGGCGGGTGCGATGGTTCACGAATTCCTCGGTCTTCGCGTCGAACTCGAAAATGGCGTTCTTCCCGCCCGCTTCGATCGCCATGTTCGCAATCGTCATGCGGTCGTCCATGGAAAGACCCGCGGCGCCGGGGCCGTCAAACTGCATCGCCCGATATGTCGCGCCGTCGAAACCGATTTCTCCGATGCAATGAAGAATGACGTCCTTGGCCATCACCCCCGCCTGCAGTTGTCCCTCTAGCCGGAAGTGCATCGTCTCGGGCACTTTGATGAGCAGCTTGCCAGTGCCCATCACGAAGCCTGCGTCGGTGTTGCCGATGCCCGTTGCAAATTCGTTGAACGCGCCCGCCATGCAGGTGTGCGAGTCGGTGCCGAAAAGTATTTCGCCCGGGCGCGTATGGCCTTTCTGCGGCAGCGCCGTGTGGCAAACACCCGCAAAATTCGACCCATACTGCCGTTTGAGCTGTCCCTTTGCCGCGTCAAACGCCCAGTGGCCATTCGGATCGTCAATCACGTCGTAGAAGTAGGTGATGTCCTGTTCCTTTACGAAATCCCGCAGAATATCCACGTTGCGGTTCGACTTCGAGTCGGCGGTGAAAATGTAGTGATCCGGAATGATGACGATCTTGTTCCGGTCCCAGACCTTCGCGTCCCTGCCGAACTCGCGCTTGAACACACCGATGGTGCCCGGCCCGCAGACGTCGTGCGTCATCAGGACATCTGCCTGCACCCAGACATTGTCGCCCGCCTGCGCCTGGCTTCTGCCTGCCGCGCGCGCCAGGATTTTCTCGGTCAAGGTCATAAACAGTCGCCAACCTTAACCACGCGTCGGTGCAACTGCAACAGGGGAAATAAACGAATGCCGTGTAACCTGGTCTCAAAACCGTCATTGCAACCCGGCCCGCTCTTGGATTTCATTGTCCTGCTGATTTATGGACCTGACACGCACGGCTTACGGAACCTGGAGCGGCGGACGCTACATGCACTTTGGCGAACCGCTGAGCGAGGAGCGCTTTCTCAAAGTCATCCAACACGCCCACCGGCAGGGCGTCCGCACCTTCATGACCGCGGACGTTTACGGCAACGGCGCCGCCGACGAAATGCTCGGACGCGCGCTCGCCGGTTTGCCGCGCGATTCCTATTGCCTCGTCGGCGCGGTCGGCCACGATTTCTATTCCGGCAAACGGGATGGCTCGAAAGGTTTTCCACGGTTCACCAACCCGCAACTCCGTCCACCAAATCAATTCGCCGATTACTTGCGCATGGCCACGGAGAAATCGATCGCCCGCTGTTGCGCGGACAAGTTCGATCTCCTGCTGCTGCACAACCCGGATTTTACCGGCTACACGAGCGACGCGGTCTGGAATGCGATGGACAAACTCCGCGACGCAAAGCTCACCGACCGCATCGGCGTCGCGCCCGGCCCGGCGAACGGCTTCACGCTCGACCTTCTGCTTTGTTTCGAGCGCTTCGGCCCGCTGCTCGATTGGGCGATGATCATTTTGAATCCGCTGGAACCGTGGCCCGGCAGTCTGGTGTTGCCCGCCGCGGTAAAGCACGATGTGAACCTCATCACGCGCGTGGTGGATTATGGCGGACTGTTCCACGACGACGTGAAGCCG
>Ga0134126_10006372_pt1 | contig 14775 bp, 14 predicted proteins | sample KB31752_FD_96881 | JGI IMG/M metagenome (GOLD analysis project Ga0134126, IMG submission 96881) | Terrestrial soil microbial communities with excess Nitrogen fertilizer from Kellogg Biological Station, Michigan, USA - KB3-175-2 | ecosystem: Environmental > Terrestrial > Soil > Unclassified ... | reverse complement strand
GCCCTTGGCTTGCGCCTTGGCCTTGACCTTGTCGCCGATCGCCTTCTCGGTCTCCGCCCAGTTGCCGTCGAGAGCCGCGACTAGATCGCCGCTTGCACGCGGCGGCCAATTCGGCTGCGTCCAGGAAGCGCCTTGCGCGCTTTTTTCGACGTTTGCCTTTTCGTCCTTCAGACCCTGGAAAAAAGCCCGCCATTCTGCGTCGACCGCCGCGGGGTCCTTTTCGTAACGGGCATAGAGGTTCTCGATATAGGCGGCGTTGGTGCCGTTGAGGAACGACGTGCGGGCAAAAGCGGCGTTGGCATCCTGGCGGGACATAGCAATCTGATCCTTGCGGGGCCCACAATGCCCCGCGGGCTGCGGCGGCAAAACGCAGAGAATTGCCGCCCGGCGGCGTTTGACGTTCTAACGTTATTTATGACGCCTGTAAGTCTACAAAAGACTTAAGCACCGAATCACGATTTCAGTACTTCAACCAACGTTTTACCGATGCGGGCCGGCGATGGCGATACCCGGATTCCCGCCGATTCCATAGCCGCAATTTTGGACTCGGCGTCGCCTTTGCCGCCGGAAATGATGGCGCCGGCATGGCCCATGCGGCGGCCAGGCGGCGCCGTGCGCCCGGCGATAAAGCCGACCATCGGCTTCTTGCGGCCGCGCTTGGCCTCGTCGATGAGGAACTGCGCCGCATCCTCCTCCGCCGAACCGCCGATCTCGCCGATCATCACGATCGAAGTGGTTTTCGGGTCGGCGAGGAACATCTCCAGCACTGCGATGAATTCGGTGCCTTTGACCGGATCTCCGCCAATGCCGACGGCGGTTGTCTGGCCCAGGCCTTCACGACTGGTCTGGAAGACCGCTTCGTAGGTCAGCGTGCCTGAGCGCGAAACAATACCGACCTTGCCCGGCTTGAAGATATTGCCGGGCATGATGCCGATCTTGCATTCACCGGCCGTCATTACACCGGGGCAGTTCGGACCGATCAGCCGCGATTTGGAACCCGACAGCGCGCGCTTGACCTTGACCATATCCATCACCGGAATGCCTTCGGTGATGCAGACGATCAACGGAATCTCGGCCTGGATCGCTTCGCAAATCGCGTCGCCGGCGCCGGGCGGCGGCACATAGATGACGCTCGCGTCGCAGCCGGTTTTCTCTTTAGCTTCGGCGACCGTATCGAACACCGGCAGATTCAGATGGCTCGAACCGCCTTTGCCGGGCGAGGTACCGCCGACCATTTTCGTGCCGTAGTCGATCGCCGCCTGCGAATGGAAGGTGCCGTTCTTGCCGGTGAAACCCTGGCAGATGACCTTGGTGTTCTTGTCGATGAGGACTGACATCTAGGCGGCCTTCTTCACGGCGGCGACGATCTTCTGTGCGGCGTCGTCGAGATCGTCGCCCGATGTGACGTTGAGGCCGGACTCCTTGATGATCTTCTTGCCGAGCTCGACGTTGGTGCCCTCGAGCCGAACCACCAACGGCACCTTGAGGCCGACTTCCTTAACCGCCGCAACAACGCCCTCGGCGATGACGTCGCATTTCATGATGCCGCCGAAGATATTGACGAGTATCCCCTTCACGTTCGGATCGGAGGTGATGATCTTGAACGCAGCCGTCACCTTCTCCTTCGTTGCACTGCCGCCGACGTCGAGAAAGTTCGCCGGCGCCATGCCGTAGAGCTTGATGATGTCCATGGTCGCCATCGCCAATCCGGCGCCGTTGACCATGCAGCCGATCGAGCCGTCGAGCGCGATGTAGTTAAGGTCGTATTTTGACGCCTCGGTTTCCTTTTCGTCTTCTTCGCTCAGATCGCGCAACGCCACGATGTCGGCATGGCGGTAGAGCGCGTTGTCGTCGAAGCCCACCTTGGCGTCGAGGCAGACGATCTTGCCGTCTTTGGTGACGACCAACGGATTGATTTCGAGAAGGCTCATGTCCTTGGCCGTGAAGGCGGCATAGAGCTTTGGCAGCAGTTCACCGACCTGCTTGGCAAGGTCGCCCGTCAGCTTGAGCGCCTGCGCCACCAGGCGACCGTGATGCGGCATGATGCCGGTCGCCGGATCGACCGAAAAAGTCATGATTTTCTCAGGGGTATCGTGCGCAACAGCCTCGATGTCCATGCCGCCTTCGGTTGAAACGACGAATGCGACACGCGAGGTTTCGCGGTCGATCAGCGCCGACAGATAGAACTCACGATCGATCGCCGAGCCTTCCTCGATGTAGAGGCGGTTGACTTTCTTGCCCTGCGGTCCGGTTTGATGCGTAACCAGCGTCGAGCCGAGGATGCGCGTGGATTCCTTCTTCACGTCATCGGCGGACTTGACCACCTTGACGCCGCCAGCCTTGCCACGGCCGCCGGCATGAATCTGCGCCTTCACCACCCAGACCGGACCGCCCAGTTCCTGCGCACCCTTGACCGCCTCATCGATGGAGAATGCGGGCACGCCGCGCGGCACCGGCACGCCGAATTCACGCAGCACAGCCTTGGCCTGGTATTCGTGGATATTCATGAAAGCTGCCTTTGTGTCGCGGGCGCAGCGCAGCAGACGTGGTACGCGGCGGAACCGGGACCGTTACAGAAACTCAACTCCCCAAATTCGGCGCGATCTTCTTGCAGGCCTCGACAAGTCCTTGCACCGACGAGGCGGATTTCTCAAAGGCGTCGCGTTCGGCGCCACCAAGATCGATCTCGACGATGCGCTCGACGCCCTTGGCGCCGATCACCACCGGCACGCCGACGTACAGATCCTTGATTCCGTATTCGCCATTGAGCCAGGCGGCGCACGGCAGCACGCGCTTCTTGTCGCGCAGATAGCTTTCCGCCATGGAAACAGCAGACGCCGCCGGGGCATAGAAGGCCGAGCCGGTCTTCAGGAGATTGACGATCTCCGCGCCGCCGTTCGCTGTACGCTTAACGATCTCGTCGACGCGTGCCTGCGTGGTCCAGCCCATCTTGACGAGGTCAGGCACCGGGATGCCGGCGACCGTCGAATAGCGCGTCAACGGGACCATGGTGTCGCCGTGGCCTCCGAGCACGAAAGCGGTGACGTCTTCGACCGAAACGTTGAACTCGTCGGCGAGGAAATAGCGGAAGCGCGAAGAATCGAGCACGCCGGCCATGCCGACCACCTTCTGCTGCGACAGGCCGCAATATTTTTGCAACGCCCACACCATGGCGTCGAGCGGGTTGGTAATGCAGATGACGAAAGCGTTGGATGCGTACTTCTTGATGCCGGAGCCGACCTGCTCCATCACCTTGAGATTGATGCCGAGCAAATCGTCACGGCTCATTCCCGGCTTGCGCGGCACGCCGGCGGTGACGATGCAGACGTCGGCGCCATCGATTGCTTCGTAGCTGTTGGCGCCGGTGAAATGCGCATCGAATTTGTTGACCGGCGAGGACTGCGCGATATCCAGCGCCTTGCCTTGCGGGATACCCTCCATGACGTCGAACATGACGACGTCGCCGAGCTGCTTGAGACCGATGAGGTGGGCGAGCGTGCCGCCGATCTGGCCAGCGCCGATCAACGCAATTTTGTTACGCGCCATGATGGGAAAACTCTCGATTGATAGAGCGGTACGCTGTGATTATCGCCTCCGGCCGGAGGCGACAAGGAAACAAGCTGAGCGGCGTAATCAAGGGTATCGCGAAGCTTGTATACAATATACCAGCAGAGGCCCGCGCCCGAGTCCAGAGCCAATTTGGCTGCCGGCAACGGCCGGAATCAGCGTTTGCGCCCTGATGGGTCCTGCATCATCTCAAGCTGAATCTGCTGAATTTCGGCCAGACGCTCCCATTGCCTTGTGAGGATATGGTCCACCTTTTCATGGAGATGGCGGATTTCCAGTTCGGCTTTCAGATTGACGCGGAAGTCGTTCTCGGAACGCAATCGATCCTTCGCCTCCTGGCGCTTCTGGCTCATCATGATGATCGGCGCCTGGATCGCCGCCAAGCATGACAGCACGAGATTGAGCAGGATGAACGGATAGGGGTCGAACCGATCCTGTTCGAAGATGACGACGTTAAATCCCATCCACGCCGTCAAAATGATGAAGAAAATAATGATGAAGGTCCAACTGCCGCCGAAACTCGCCAGACGATCGGATAACCGCTCGCCGACGGTGCGATGGCCGACCCACTCGGCTTCGATGTTTTCCGCCAGGGTCTCGTGGTCGGCGAGGCTCTGCACCACGTCTTGCTCAAGCTTGGTGAGTTCGCCGCGCTCCTGACCGAGCAATTGCGTGACATAATGCGAGCGAAACCGATCGAGGTCTTCGTTACAGATGTAGCCTTCTGCCGGAAGATCCGGATGCTCGGCCTTGATCTTGTCGTAGAGGCTTGGCCGCACGACATCGAGTTGATTGCAAACGCTGGCCGGCTTTTCCTTGCTACAGACGACGCAGCGAAATCGGGTGGGCCGTGGCTTGCGCGCACGCGGCGCCGTTTCCGGCGAATGTGCAATTTCGATATGCGGAGCCGAGACATCGGATGCCGCGTCGGATGGAGAATTCAAATCGGCCATGCCGCACTTCCGTTTCTGGCGTCGCTGGCGCCTGTTTCGGCCAATGCAATATGACTTGCAACTAAAAAAACCTTTACCAGCCAGCAGTTATGAAGGCGGCCGTGGCCCGTGCGGCAGGCTGAGATAGGCCTGCGAACGCATTTCAATCAGCCGTGAGGCTGTGCGTTTGAACTCCTGCGCCTCGAACCCCTGCGCAGCCTCATAAAGCTCGTCCGGCTGGGCCGCGGCCGAGGCCAGCAGCTTCACGGCGTGGTCGTAGAGCGTGTCGATCAGGATGATGAAGCGTTTGGCCTCGTTGCGCCGGTCGTAATCGAGGACCGGGATGTGGTCGACGATAACGGTATGGAATTCACGCGCGATCCTGAGGTAATCGCCAGCGCCGAGCGGCTGCGCGCACAGGTCGGCAAAAGCAAACCTCGCGACTCCCATGGCGGCGCGCGGCACCCACACCGTATGGCCCTTTACCGTGAGTTCCTGCGGCTTGCCTGCTTCCTCGCCCGCAAACCGCCGCCAGGCTTGGTCCAGTGCGGCTTTGGCCTTTGCATCGTCGGGGACATACCAGGTCGGCACACCGGTGAGTTTTTCCAGACGGAAGTCGACGCGCGCGTCCAGCCGCACGACGTCGCAATGCGCTTCGAGGTCCTTGAGAAACGGCAGAAACAGCGCGCGATTAAGCCCATCCTTGTAAAGCTCGGCCGGCGCCAGGTTCGACGTCGCCACCATGACGATGCCGAGCTCGAATAGCCGCGTGAACAGCCGGCCAAGGATCATGGCATCGGCAATATCGGTGACGTGGAATTCATCGAAGCAAAGCAGCCAGGCTTCCTCAGCGATAGCCGCGGCCGCCTGATGGATCGGATCGGGACCGTCGTTTCCGCTCGTTGTCTGCTCCCGGTACATGTGAACGCGCTCATGTACGTCGGCCATGAACTCGTGGAAATGCACCCGGCGCTTGCGCTCGACGGCGCTGGTTTCGAAAAAGAGGTCCATTAGCAGCGTTTTGCCGCGGCCGACATCGCCGTAGACGTACAGGCCCTTGATGACCGCGCGGCCCTTGTTCCGCCGGCCAAACAGCCAGCCAAGCGAGGACGATTTTTTCGCCAGCATCGTCTCTTCGAGCCGCCGCTCGAGGTCCGCCAGACGATCGGCCAAGATCGCCTGGCCGGGATCGGCTTCGATCTTTCCCGCGGCAACGAGTGCCGCGTAACGGGTGCTGAAGAGTTCGGACATGGAAACCGATCGGCTGACGAATAGCCGAATGCAGGATCATTCTTCAAAGGTCAAAATTGTTGCAGCGATGCTGCGTAACGCAGCAGCATAGATTGCAGCAAAAATACGATATTCCATTGTTTGTTATGCGCTTTTTGCTTGGGAGGGTCCCGGTTCTTTACACCCAAAGTCATAACAATGCTGCATCGCAATATATATGTTTTGGCCGATTGGCGATTCGCAAGCGTGACTCGCCGATGAAATTACGAACGACCAGACGGAGAACCGGAAATGGCCATGACCGAGCCTCTGCCCGATGACAGCCTGATCCGTAAACTATGGGCCGGTGAATCCGAGGCGTACCGCGACCATCTTCTTCGCCTCGACCGCGACAGCCGCTATCGGCGCTTTTCCGGCACGGTGACGGACGATTTCATCGCCCGCCACGCGGGAACAGCAAGCGGACCCGGCGTGGTCGTACACGGCTTCTTCCTCGACGGCGTACTGCGCGGCGCAGCCGAATTGCGCCGGGTCGGTTCCATGTTCAGACAGGAGGGCGAAGCCGCCTTCAGCGTCGAGCAGCCATGGCAGAGCCGCGGCGTCGGCACCGTGCTGCTCAGGCGTACGCTGCTATCCGCGCGCAACCGCAGCATCAAGATGCTGCGGATGCATTGCCTGAGCGAAAACCGGCGCATGCAGCAACTCGCGCGCAAGTTCGCCGCCGAACTTTCCTTCGACTTTGGTGGCGTGATCGGCGAAGTCGATCCGCCGCGCTCGACCGCGCTCTCGCTGATGCGCGAATTCATCGCTGACACCGGTGACCTCGCCGACGCTATATTCGAGAAGCAATCGCGGCTGCTACGTCCGGCGTAGCTAAGCGCTCAGCGGATAACTCGCTTCGACGACGTAAGGGCCGCCGCCAACCGAATTGCGCGAGGAAAAAAGCACAAATTGCGAGACGCGAAACGCCGCGGTGCGAAAATAGCCACGCGCCGACAGGTAGTCGGCCACCGCAAAGCTCGACGCATCGCGCAGGCGCGCGAGCGTCACATGCGGCGTATATTTGCGTCCCTCCGGTGCAAGCCCGATTCGCTGCATCAGCCGTTCCTGCTCGGCCTGCACATCGAGCAGCGCCTGCACCGGCGGCACCGCGGCGATAACCGCGCGCGGTTTACGGCCGCCAAACGACGTGACCCCGTCGAAATGCAATTCAAATGCCCCGCGCCGCACCCGGCCAAGCATCGACGCGACGTCTTGGGCGATCCGGTCGTCGACGTCGCCGATAAACCGCAGGGTCAGATGGTAGTTTTCCGGATCGATCCAGCGCGCGCCCGGCAAGCCGCCGCGCAAGCTCGACAGCGCCTGGCCGACATCCGGCGGAATTTCGAGACCGGTAAACAGGCGCGGCATCGTAATACTCTATCTCATTTAGAACTCTAGGAGCCGCGCGCAGCGCGCGCACGGGAAATCAGCGTTTCGACTTGCGGCATGATGCGCGCCACGATCACGTCGACGCCGGCGACGTTGGGGTGCATGCCGTCGGCCTGATTGAGTTTTGCGTCGGCCGCCACGCCCTCAAGAAAAAAGAGATAAAAGACGACAGCGTGAGTGGAGGCAAGCGCCGGATAGATGCCATCGAATGCGCGCACGTAGTCGGCTCCCATGTTGCGCGGCGCGCGCATGCCGGCGAGCAAAACAACAATGCGACGCGCCTCTAGTTTGCCCAGGATTTTATCGAGCGCGGCTTTCGTCAGCTGCGGATCGATGCCGCGCAAAGCGTCGTTGGCGCCGAGCTCAAGGATCACCGCATCGGTACCGTTGGGCACCGACCAATCGAGCCGGCCTAGTCCGCCCGAAGCGGTATCGCCAGAGACACCGGCATTGACGACATTCGCCGCGAGATTTTTTTTCTGAAGCGCGACTGCAAGTCGGGCCGGGAACGCGCTATCGGCCGGCAGGCCAAATCCGGCACTCAGCGAATCGCCAAGAACCACGATCTTCACGGGCCGCTCGTCGGCGCGCACCGGCGCTGTCGCGCAAATCAAGCCCGCCAGCACAAAGGCGGCAAGCCGCTGGACCCAAGCCTGTTTTCTCCCATATGAGCGGGATCGTGTACGGTGAATTCCCATGAAAGCACCTTCGGCGGCGCACCCGGCGATTACCTTGGCGGGCGTCAATCTCTCGCTCGGACAGGGCGCCGCGCGCGTCCATATCCTCAAAGACATCGGCCTGAATATAGGCAGCGGCGAGGCAATTGGCTTGGTGGGGCCGTCCGGCTCCGGGAAATCGACGTTGTTGATGGTCATGGCCGGGCTGGAACGTGCCGATACAGGCGAGGTGACGGTCGCCGGCGAGAACTTGCGCGCGCTCGACGAAGACGCGCTGGCGCGATTCCGCGGCCGCAACATCGGCATCGTTTTCCAATCGTTTCATCTGATCCCGACCATGACGGCTTTGGAAAACGTGGCCGTACCGCTGGAACTTGCCGGCATCGCGGACGCGCATGAGCGCGCGAAAGCCGAGCTCGCATCGGTCGGCCTTGGTGAACGCCTGCATCACTATCCGGCCGAATTGTCCGGAGGCGAGCAGCAGCGGGTGGCGGTCGCCCGCGCGCTGGCGCCACAACCGGCAATCGTTGCCGCCGACGAGCCAACGGGAAATCTCGACGAAGATACCGGCCGTCAGATTGTCGAGCTGCTGTTTGCCAGTCATGCGCAGCGCGGCACCACGCTCGTGCTGGTGACGCACGATCAGACGCTCGCCGCGCGATGCGAACGCGTCATACGGCTACGCTCCGGCCGCATCGAAGGCGGGGGCGCAACGTGAGTGCTGCGTTCGCCGGCGAGTTGGGATCGAGCGGACGTTTCTTGCCGTTGCGATATGCGCTGCGTGAACTGCGTAGCGGCTTGCGCGGGTTTTATGTTTTCATCGCGTGCATCGCGCTGGGCACCATGTCGATTGCCGGTGTCGGCTCGCTCGCCGCCAGTCTGGGCGACGGCCTCGCGCGGCAAGGGCGTATTATTCTCGGTGGCGATCTGTCGTTCACACTGATCCAGCGCGAAGCAAAGCCCGATGAGCTCGCCTTCCTGCAAAGTCATGGCACGGTGTCGGCCGCGGCAACGCTGCGCGCCATGGCGCGTGCGCAAGACAGCCGGGCGACGCTTGTCGAATTGAAAGCTGTCGATGCCGCCTATCCGCTTTACGGACAGGCGCAGCTCGATCCTCCTGCGTCGCTGCAAGCCTCACTCGCCGAGCACGATGGCGCCTTTGGCGCCCTCGCCGATCCGACGTTGATGGCGCGGCTCGGCCTCAAGCCGGGCGCGCGGCTTTCCGTCGGCAACGCCAGTTTCGAGGTGCGCGCGGCGCTCGCCAGCGAGCCGGACAAGCTCGCCGGCGGCATCGGCTTCGGCCCACGGCTGCTGATCAGCGATGCCGGTTTGCGCGCCACGGGCCTGCTGCAACCCGGCAGCCTGGTGCACTGGCATTACCGCCTGCGCTTGCCGCAAGACGGCGCAAGCGACGCGGCCGCCAAGGCTTTAACGACGCAGGCGCGCGAGCAATTTCCGCAGGCAGGCTGGGACATCCGCAGCCGCGGCAATGCGTCGCCTCAGCTCGAGCGCGAGGTCGAACGCTTTACCCAGTTTCTGACCATCGTCGGTCTCACCGCACTTCTGATTGGCGGCGTCGGCGTCGGCAATGCCGTGAAAAGCCATCTCGACCGCAAGCGCGAGGTCATTGCCACCATGAAGACGCTGGGCGCCGGCGGCTCGCGTGTTTTCGCTATTTACCTGACGCAAGTGATGTTGCTGGCGCTGATCGGCGGCGCAATCGGCGTCGGGCTCGGCGCGCTGCTGCCGTTTGCGGTCGCCTGGGGATTCGGCGCGATCATCCCGCTGCCGATCGAGCCGGCGGTGCATGCCGGCGGACTGGCGCTATCCATGCTCTACGGGCTGCTCACCGCGCTTGTTTTTGCGCTCTGGCCGCTTGGCCGTGCGCATGATGTTTCGGTCGGAGAATTGTTTCGCGATCAGGTTGCGCCGCAGCCGCGCTGGCCACGCAGACCCTATATCGCCGCCGCCGTTATCGCCGCGGCAGGTCTCGTGGCAATGGCCGTTTTGCTCGCCTATGACCGGCGTGTGGCGTTGATCTTTGTCGCGACCGCGGCGGCGGTGTTCGCGGTCCTGCGGTTGCTCGCCAGCCTGTTGATGGCCGTGGCGGCCCGCATGCCGCGGCCGCGTTCGACCTCGCTGCGTATGGCGATAGCCAATATCCACCGCCCCGGCGCACTGACGCCGACGGTCGTGCTCTCGCTCGGCCTCGGCATTACGCTTCTTGTCGCCGTTATCGAGATCGACGGCAATCTGCGTCAGCAGTTTACCGCGGCGTTGCCGGAAAAGGCGCCGTCGTTTTATTTCCTCGACATTCCAGCAACCGACGCTGCCCGTTTCGACGCGTTCCTTGGCACACAGGCGCCGCAAGCCAAACGGGAGGATGTGCCGATGTTGCGCGGCCGCATCGTTGCCGCCAACGGCATCCCGGCCGAAAAGCTCAAGCCGAGCGAAGCCGCCGCCTGGGTTCTGCAAAGCGATCGGGGCATCACCTTTACCGGCACGCTGCCGCAAGGCTCGCGGCTTGTCGAAGGCCAATGGTGGGGACCCGACTATAACGGCCCGCCGCTGCTCTCGTTCGAGAAGCGCGTCGCCGACGGTCTTGGCCTCAAGATCGGCGATCCTGTCACCGTCAACGTGCTTGGCCGCGACATCACCGCGCGTATCGCCAATATGCGGATCGTCGACTGGCAGAGCCTCGGCATCAATTTCGTCCTGGTCTATTCGCCGCACGCTTTCGATGGCGCGCCGGCAACGCATCTGGCCACGCTCGCTCTTCCGGGAGGCGGCACACCGGTGCAGGAAGGAGCAATCCTGCGCGCCGTCGCCGACAATTTTCCGATGGTGACCACCGTGCGGGTGAAGGAGGCGCTGGAAGCGGTCGGCGCGATCATCGCCAATTTGGTGCTGGGCATCCGCGCGGCCAGCGCCATCACGCTTCTCGCCGCAGGCCTGGTCCTGGGCGGCGCGCTCGCCGCCGGCCACCGCCACCGCGTCTATGACGCGGTGATTCTCAAGACGCTTGGCGCCACGCGGCCGCGACTGATCGGCGCCTTTGCGCTCGAATACCTTCTGATCGGCGCCGCGACCGCGTTGTTCGGCGTGCTGGGCGGACTGGCCGCCGGCTGGCTGATCGTCACAGAACTCATGCATTTGCGCTTTGCCTGGCTGCCGTGGCCCGCGGCAGGGGCAGCCCTCGCCGCTGTCATTGTGACAGTTGTGCTGGGCCTCGTCGGCACCTTTGCCGCGCTCGGGCAGAAGCCTGCGCCGGTGCTGCGGAATCTGTAAGGTTTGCTCCGCAGCGCGGTAGCTCCTAGCCCTCTGATAATGCGCGCGCTTTTCGCCGCTTTCGGCAGCGAGCTGGCGTTAATAATCGGCAATCTTGTCAGGCCATGATCGGGCCATATCTGGCGCACAGGCTGGTGGCACATTAGATTGGGGACACGAGCGCTTAAGGCTTTCGCCCAAGCGCCTGACGTGACCGGCCAAAAGCCGGTGGCAAAAAGAGGGAAACTTCAATGTCGGACTTCGACCGTAACGTAGCCTCCCGCGGCTTCGGCGCCGCGAGTGCAGCCACGATCGATGTAGGCCTCCGCGCCTACATGATCCGCATTTACAATTACATGGCCGCTGGCGTTGCTCTGACCGGCATCGTCTCCTGGCTCACCTACAATGCCGCAGCGGTGACCGACGCGAGCGGCCGTCTTACCGGTCTGACGCCGTTCGGCCAGACGATCTACGGCGGCGCCGGCATGATCGTGCTGTTTCTCGGCACGCTCGGCATCGTTTTCTTCATGAGCTTCCGCATCAACCGGCTGCAACCCAGCACGGCGCTGCTGCTGTTCATGGCCTATGCCGCCCTGCTTGGCGTGATGTTGTCGTCGATCTTCCTGACCTACACACATGGGTCGATCGCACGCACCTTCTTCATCTCGGCGGCTTCGTTCGGCGCGTTGAGCCTCTACGGCTACACCACGCAGCGCGATCTTTCGCCCGTCGGCTCGTTCCTGGTGATGGGATTGTTCGGGCTGATCCTGGCGATGATCGTCAACATCTTCCTCAAGAGCACTGGGCTCGACTTCGCCATCTCGGCGATCGGCGTGGTGATCTTCGCCGGTTTGACCGCCTGGGACACCCAGAAGATCAAGGAGATGTACAGCGCCAACGATGACGGCACCATCTCCGGCCGCAAGGCGGTGATGGGCGCGCTAACGCTCTATCTCGACTTCATCAACCTGTTCCTGTTCCTGCTGCGCTTCATGGGCGACCGCCGTTAAAGCGTTCCTCAGACATTCGACCAAGACGAACGCCCCGGCCAAAAGCCGGGGCGTTTTGTTATGCGCGCGCCGAAAACTCCTCCTCGATCGCCGCGCGCACATTAGGTCGCTCGCGCATGCGGGCACGGTGGCCGATCACCTTCGGGCAACGCGCCGGATCGACGCCGTCAGCTTCGAGCCATTGCGCTATCGTAAACAGATAAGCGTCGGAGACCGTGTAGTTATCACCCATCACCCACGGCCCAGCAATTTGCCTCTCGACATAATCGTAACAGGCACCGACCGATTGCGGCACCTTGCGCTGCATCGATTCGATCGCCGCCTGATCGTCAGCCCAGCGATTGCCGCGCATACGATGCGAATGAGCGACGTGCAGCGTGGAGCAAAGATAACTATTGAACTCCTGTAGCTTGGCAAAGCTGAACGGATCGGCGGGCGCAAGCCTCGCGAGCGGGAACGACTGCGCGATAAAGGCGAGAATGGCCGGCGTTTCGGTCAAAATTCCAGCATCCGTTACGAGCGCCGGAACGCGACCCTTCGGATTGACTGCAAGATATTCTGGCGACCGCTGCTGCGTAATGCCGAAGTCAATACGCCGGAGCACGTAGGCCACGTCGGCGTCCTTGAGCGCGATATGCGAGGCAAGCGAGCATGTCTCGGTAGCGTAATAGAAGGTAAGCATTCGATAGCCCTCAAGGTGGTTTCTATCTCGCCGCATTTGGCGCTATCATTTCCATCGCTTTTGTTTGATCGATGCTATCGCCGTCACGAATGTTTGCCCGAACCGTAAATCCGCCATGGCCCTCCCGATTCGTCCCGCCAACCTTTCCGATATCCCCGCCATTACCCGTATTTACGCGCATGCGGTGAAAACCGGCACCGCGTCGTTCGAGCTGGAGCCGCCGAGCGAAGCAGAGATGAGCAGGCGCATGCAGGCGGTGCTCGACGGGAAATTCCCCTATTTGGTCGCCGAGCTGGACGGCGCCGTCGCCGGCTATGCCTACGCCTCGCTCTATCGCACGCGGCCGGCCTATCGCTTCACGGTCGAGGATTCGGTCTATGTCGCGCCCGAGGCCCATCGTCGCGGCGTCGGCAAGACCCTGCTCGAAAAACTCATCGATGCCTGCGCCGCACTCGGCTTCCGGCAGATGATCGCCGTGATCGGCGATTCGGAGCAGGCCGCCTCGATCGGCGTGCACAAGGCTTGCGGATTTGCGCCGGCAGGCAATCTGAAAAACATCGGCTGGAAATTCGGCCGCTGGCTCGATACGCCGTACATGCAACGCGCGCTGGGGCCGGGCGCGACGACCGATCCGTAAAAATCAGCTCGCCACCAGCAGCAGTGGATCGATGGCGCGCAGTACGCGCTCGAGCTCGTGGCCACGGCGCACGATCAGGCCAGTCGCCGAAATCACGCTGAAAGCGCCCTGACGGCGGGCAAGCTTTGGATTTTTTTCGATGCGGTAGAGGGGGACTTCCGAGGTGCGGCGGAATACCGAGAACACCGCGCGGTCCTTGAGGAAATCGATAGCGTAGTCACGCCATTCGCCGGCCGCGACCTTGCGGCCGTAGAGATCGAGGATGCGATTGAGCTCGCGCCGGCTGAAAGTGACCTGGCTCGCGGGGGCGGGGACGGCGCTGCGCGCCGGAAATCCGCCCCCTTGGGGCTGGCTAGGATCGATTTCGCCGGAACCGAACGTCATGCGGCGCCTCCCTGGTTGGGCCAATGATCGCGCCGGCAGGCGGCGGCGGCAAGGGCCACCCGTGGAGAAAAGATGCGCGAAAAAACCTACGGATTTCAGCCTATCTCGATCACGAACTCGTCAATCGGACCATAATAACGCCCAATTTTCGTCAAGCGCCGGTCATGCTGGGTGTCGATAAGTGCAGCGTTGCCTCAAAGGCCCGGTCCGGTTCGAGCGCCGGATTCCTCAGCCCCCCAGCCCCCCGGGGCTTGGCCGACCGGGCCAGTTGAGTACCGCGTAGAGTTCAAAGTACCGCGTAAAGTTCAAATGAGTTCCGCGTACGATTCAATCCCCTAGACTTCGGGCCGGCATTGCCGGCCCGATTTTTTTTGCGCGTGGGGTTGAAGCCGAGAGCTTATTGCACGGCCGGCGCTGGCAGCCGCGCCGAGGCGGCGCCCAGCATCATGCCGGGCTTGGCGGCAACCCCGCTCTGCACCAGCACCGATACTTCGTCGATATCCTTGAGCTTGACGTCGCCGCTGGGCAACGAGGCGACCGGGAAGCTGAAGGTTTGCGCCTTGCCGTTCCAGTCGCCGAGCTTGACCCAGCGGCGCACGACATTGGTGTACGTCAGGCTGTGACCGTCGTTTTCGCCGCGGTTGATCGCCACTGTCACCTTTCCGGTGACCGGGCAAAGCCAGACCTCAGCGCTGCGGCTTTCTCCGTTCGCATCCGGCACGTTGACCGTGATCTTGCCGTCGGCAATGGCCAGCGTCACCGGCAGCGTCAGTGGCCGCGCGGTGCGGCGCGTCTCCGTGATCGCTTTTTCGATCGCCGCCTTGTCGCTGCCGAGCACATGCACGACCCCGTCGACGACGACCTGCGGCGTGAACACTTCGTGGTCTCCGCGCACTTCGGCATAAGCGCGCTCGCGGTTGGAATGGCCATGCAAGGCCAACGTGTCCTTCCAGCCGAG
>Ga0134126_10006370_pt1 | contig 14776 bp, 12 predicted proteins | sample KB31752_FD_96881 | JGI IMG/M metagenome (GOLD analysis project Ga0134126, IMG submission 96881) | Terrestrial soil microbial communities with excess Nitrogen fertilizer from Kellogg Biological Station, Michigan, USA - KB3-175-2 | ecosystem: Environmental > Terrestrial > Soil > Unclassified ... | reverse complement strand
CCGAACGCGCCGCCCAGCGGCAGTCGCTACTGATCGCGCTCGGCGACAACGGCTGCGGCGCGCAATACCGCTCAGCCGCGCTGCAGGGCCAACAAGGCGGTTTCTTCGATAGGCTGTTCGGCGGCAACAGCCAATTCGCGCCGCCAGGCGGCCAAATGAGCGGAACCTTCCGCACCATCTGCGTGCGTACCTGCGACGGTTATTATTTCCCGATTTCGTTCGCGACTTCGCCGGACCGTTTCCGCGATGACGAGCAGACCTGCCAGCGCATGTGCCCCGCGGCGGAAGTTTCGCTCTATACCTATCACAACCCCGGGGAGGAAGTGACGCAGGCGGTTTCGCTTAACGGCCGGTTCTATACCGAACTACCGACGGCGTTCAGCTATCGCAAGGCGCTCAATCCGTCGTGCAGTTGCCGCCGGCCCGGCGAAAGTTGGGCCGACGCGCTCAAGACCGAAGGCACCGACGAAACCGTCGCGCCCGGCGACGTGGTGGTTACCGAGCAGAATGCCAAGCGGCTATCGCAACCGCGGATCGGCGCCGATGGCAAGCCGATCCGTCCCGATCCAGGCGTGAAGGCGCAGCGGGCGCCGAATCCGGCGTCAATTGCGGAAGCGCCGGGTGAGATCGACCCGGCCAAGCGGACGGTGCGCACGGTAGGCCCGACTTTTCTGCCGGCCCGGTAGATCGTGCCCTAAAAATCGAAAGCTTCCGTCTTTGCCGGTTTGCCCGTAACCAGCGATACGTCGGGTGCCGGCAGCGGCGTGCCGGAATCGCGGAAACGGTTGGTGATCGGGTAACGGCGATCGCGACCGAAATTTTTCAACGTGACTTTCACGCCCGGCGCCGCCTGCCGTCGCTTGTATTCGGCGATGTTGAGCATGCGCTCGATGCGTATCACGGTATCGCGGTCAAAGCCGGCTGCGACGATGGCCGAAACCGGCTCTTCACGCTCAACCAGCCGCGCCAGGATCGGATCAAGCACCGCATAGGGCGGCAACGAATCTTCGTCCTTCTGGTTTTCGCGCAATTCCGCGGTCGGCGGCCGCGTAATGATGTTGTCCGGGATAACCGCTCCGTCCGGCCCCATGGCACCCGCCGGCTTCCAGCCGTTGCGCAGCCGCGCCAGACGGAACACTTCGGTTTTATAGAGATCTTTGATCGGATTGAATCCGCCATTCATGTCGCCATAGAGTGTCGCGTAGCCGACCGACATTTCCGACTTGTTGCCGGTAGTCACCACCATGATGTTGAACTTATTGGAGATCGCCATCAGGATTGTGCCGCGCGCGCGCGCTTGCAGATTTTCCTCGGTGACGTCACGCGGCAAGCCGGTGAAGACCGGCGCCAGCGCGGCCTCAAGGCCTTCAACGGCCTGCGCAATCGGCAAAATCTGGTAGTGTAGCCCAAGCGCCTTGGCGCAGGCCGCGGCATCGTCGAGCGATTCTTTGGCGGTGAATTTGTACGGCATCATGATGCAGCGCACGCGGTCTGCGCCGAGCGCATCGACCGCCATTGCCGCACACAACGCCGAATCGATGCCGCCCGACAGGCCGAGCACGACCCCGGGGAAGCCGTTCTTGTTGATGTAATCACGCAAACCCAGCACGCAGGCCGCATAGTCAGCGCGGTCAGCTTCGACGGCGGCGGTCTTCGGCCCGTCTTCGCAACGCCACGCTGCACCGCGCCGCTCCCAGCGGGTTGTGACGACGGTCTCCTGAAACGCCACAAGCTGGAATGCCAAAGAACGATCGGCATTGAGCCCGAATGAAGCGCCGTCGAAGACGAGCTCGTCCTGACCGCCAACCTGGTTGACGTAGATGATCGGCATATCGCTCGTGGTCGTGGACGCGACGGCGACGTTGAGCCGAACGTCTTTCTTATCGCGCCAGTAGGGCGACCCGTTGGGTATGATAAGCAGTTCCGAGCCGGTCTCCGCCAGGCATTCGACTACGTTTTCGTAATCGCCCCAGTCGGTCCAGATATCCTCGCAGATCGGCAGGCCTAGGCGTACACCGCGGAAACTCACGGGGCCCGGCAACGGTCCCTTGGCAAAAACGCGCCGCTCATCGAACACCCCATAGTTCGGCAAATTGACCTTGAAACGCAGTGCAGCGATCGCGCCCCCGTGCAGCAGCGCCACCGCGTTGTAGAGCTTGCCGTCATCGACCCAAGGGGTACCGACCAGCAGCGCCGGGCCGGCCGATGCAGTTTCCCTTGCCAGCGCCTCGATCGCGGACCGGCACGCAGCCTGAAACGCCGGCTTGAGCACCAGATCTTCCGGCGGATAGCCGGCAATGAACAATTCGGGGAAAACCACCAGATCGGCGCCTTGCGCAGCCGCTTCCGCGCGCGCACCGCGCACTTTCTCCATATTGCCGGTGATATCACCGACAGTCGAATTTAGCTGCGCGACGGCAATCGCGAGTCTATCGGAAGGACGAGCGTTCATGCGAATGATCTAGCGCCTGCCCTTTCGCGCCGCAATCAGGTGCCTGATTGACAGAAAACGCAGAGCTTCCCGAGCTTACAAACCCGCCACCGCCGGCACCGGACTGACGCGCCCGGATCGCTCTTTTTTGAGCAATTCGGCCAACAGGAAGGCGAGATCAATCGCCTGCTCGGCATTGAGCCGCGGATCGCAGGCCGTGTGGTAGCGGTCGTTGAGGTCGGCATCGGAAATGGCGCGGGCTCCGCCGGTACATTCGGTGACGTTCTTCCCGGTCATCTCCAGATGCACGCCACCTGCGTAGGTGCCCTCCGCCTGGTGCACGTCGAAGAAGCCGCGCACCTCTTTCAAAATCAGGTCGAACGGTCGTGTCTTGTAACCGCTTGCCGAAGTAATGGTGTTGCCGTGCATCGGATCGCACGACCACAGCACCACTTTGCCCTCGCGCTTGATGGCGCGCAGCAGCACGGGGAGATTTTCTCCGACCTTATCGGCGCCGAAGCGGCCGATCAGTGTCAGCCGGCCCGCCTCATTTTCGGGATTGAGAATATCGGTCAGGCGCAGCAGATCGTCGGCCTTGAGCGACGGCCCGCATTTGAGCCCGATCGGGTTCTTGATGCCGCGGCAATACTCGACGTGAGCATGATCAATTTGGCGGGTACGGTCCCCAATCCACAGCATGTGACCGGAAGTGGCGTAACAGTCACCGGTGGTCGAATCGACGCGGGTGAACGCTTCTTCAAAGCCGAGCAGCAGCGCTTCGTGGCTGGTGTAGAAATCCGTAGTGCGCAGCTCGGGGTGGCTTTCCAGATCGAGGCCGCAAGCTTGCATGAAGCCGAGCGCTTCCGAAATGCGATCCGACAATTCCACATATCGCCGCGACTGCGGTGAATCCTTAACGAAGCCGAGCATCCATTGCCGCACGCTCGCCAGATTGGCATAGCCGCCCTGCGCGAACGCGCGCAGCAAATTGAGCGTCGCCGCCGACTGGCGATAGGCTTCAATCTGGCGGCGCGGATCGGGACGGCGCGCGTCGTCGGTAAAGGCTACGTCGTTGATGATATCGCCGCGATAGCTCGGCAGTTCCTTACCGCCACGCTTCTCGGTCGGCGAGGAGCGCGGCTTGGCGAACTGGCCGGCGATGCGGCCGACCTTCACCACCGGCGAAGCTGCGGCATAGGTGAGCACCACCGCCATCTGCAGGAACATACGGAAGAAGTCGCGGATGTTGTTGGCGCCGTGTTCAGCGAAGCTTTCCGCGCAGTCGCCGCCTTGCAGCAGGAAAGCGTGGCCGTTGGCGACACGCGCCAACTGCTTTTTCAGATTGCGTGCTTCGCCGGCGAACACCAGTGGCGGAAAAGTCGCAAGTTGCTTTTCGACATCGGCCAGCGCCTGCCGGTCCGGGTAGTCCGGCACCTGCTGGATCGGCTTCTTGCGCCAGCTGTCCGGCGTCCAACGCTCAGGCATCACGAAAACTCCAACGACTGGCGGGGGTTATACACGAGGCTGGTCGGTAGAGGCCAGATATTCACGAAAGTCGGTTAGTTAAGGGCTATTCCGCCGCCGTGCGGCCGTAGCTGACGGCCTTCTCGCGCATGGTAACCAGCTCCTCCGCCACGGTCGGGTGCACTGCCATGGTGGCGTCGAAGTCAGCCTTGGTGACGCCCATCTTCACTGCAATGCCGATCACCTGGATCAACTCGGCGGCATAGGGGCCGGCGATGTGGCATCCGACCACCCGATCGGTGAAGCCGTCCACTATCACCTTCATGAACATGCGGGTGTCGCGCCCCGGAAGCGTCGCTTTCATTGGCCGGAAACTGGTCTTGTAGATGTCGACCTTATCGAGCCGCTCGCGCGCCTGAGATTCGGTAAGGCCGATAACGCCGAGTTCGGGCTCCGAGAACACCGCGGTCGGCACATTGGTATGATCGACCGACGTCGGTTTGCTGCCGTAGACGGTATCGGCGAAGGCATGGCCCTCGCGGATCGCAACCGGGGTCAGATTCACGCGGTTGGTGACGTCGCCGACCGCGTAAATGTTGGGTACCGAAGTGCGCGAATAGTCGTCGACGTCGATGCCGCCGTGCTCGTGAATTTTGACGCTTAGGTTTTCGATCCCCAGCCCCATGACGTTCGGCCGTCGGCCGATCGCGAACATTACCTTGTCGGAGGCGATCGCGCTGTTGTCGGACAGCCGCGTGATGAATTCATCGCCTGAGCGCTCGATCGCCGCAACGGTATGGCCGCAGGTGACGGTGATGCTGCGGCCGCGCATCTCGTTACGCAGGTGCTCACGGATGTCGTCGTCGAAGCCCCGCAGAATGTTCTCGCCGCGATAGACCAGCGTTACCTCGCTACCGAGTCCGGCGAAGATGCAGGCGAATTCCACCGCGATATAGCCGCCGCCCTGGATCACGATCCGCCGAGGCAGGTCGGCGAGATGGAAAGCCTCGTTGGAGGACATCACGTGTTCGATGCCGGGAATCTTCGGCCCATAGTGCGGCCAAGCGCCAGTCGAGATCAGGATCGTCTCGGCGCGCACCCGTGCACCGCTCGCCAGCCGTACGGTGTGGGCGTCTTCCAGCACGGCGCGGCTTTTCACCAGCGCAACGTTGTAACGCTCGAGGGTGCTGGTATAGGCAGCTTCCAGCCGCGCCACTTCGCGATCCACGTTCGTGATCAACGTTGGCCAGTGGAACGTGGGCTCCGGCACGGTCCAGCCGTAACCGGCGGCGTCCTCGAAATCCTCGGAAAACCGCGAAGCATAGACCAGCAGCTTCTTCGGCACGCAACCGCGGATTACACAGGTGCCCCCGACGCGGTACTCTTCGGCGATCATCACGCGCGCGCCATAGCCAGCCGCGATCCTCGCCGCGCGCACGCCGCCCGAGCCTGCTCCGATAACAAAAAGATCAACGTCGTGGTCGCGCATCAGCCCCTATCGCCTTGTCCGTAAAGCGCGCCACTCCTCGACCGGACAGACGTTTGTCAAAGAGGATGCCCTCGTTTCTTCAATTCATCGCGCATTTTTGCAACAACTTCGTCGGAAAGCTTGTTCGCCCAAGTTTGCGCGAATTTCATGCTTGAATCGACGACCCTTGGTTGCCGTTCCAACAGCCTCTTGCCGGCTGGAGACTGGTAGAACGCGAGAATGGCCTTAAGTTCGGCCTCGGTGAAGTTGGTGGCATATTCTTTGGCCACGTCATCGGTCAGCTCGACGAAACGTGGCTTCAGATCTTCACGTATCTTTCCGGCGATTTCGTTGAGGTCCTTGCCCAAGCTGGGATTCTGTTGGAGGTACAAAAGCTTTGCCTGCTCGACGACGCCGGCAATCAGCGGATTGAAAAGGGTCGCGGCACCGGTGATGGCGGTGAGTTCCTTCGCAGTAGCCATCGCCGCCGCCGAGGGCTGCTGGCTGTGAGCGGCCGGGCCGAACGCGAACAGCGCGACGGCAACCGTGGCCAACTGAACGGCGCGTTTAGTCGCCTGGATAACGATCATCTCTGATAACTCCATTTGATTCGACAAATCAGGGCCGCTCGACGACCGTTACGCCGTCGGTTCCGGCCAGTATTGCGGTCTGCGCTAGACCGACAAACAGTCCATGCTCCATGACCCCGGGAATGCCCGAAAGCGCATGCGCCAATGTTTCAGGATCGTCAATCCGACCTAGCGCAGCATCGACGATCCAGTGACCGCCATCCGTGACAAAAGCATGGCCGTCCTTGCCCAGCCGCAGCGTCAGTGGCCCGGGCCGCTGTATGGCCGTAATGGCCTTTTCAATGGCCCGAAGCGTGGCACCCAAGCCGAATGGCGCCACCTCGATCGGCAGCGGAAAACGCCCGAGCGCGGAAACCCATTTACTACGATCCGCAATCACGATCATCCGCGCGGAGGCCGCCGCGACGATCTTTTCCCTCAACAGCGCACCGCCGCCGCCTTTGATCAGGCTGAGATCGGGGGCGATCTCATCGGCGCCATCCACGGTCAGGTCGAGCGCCGGCGTCTCATCGAGTGTGGTCAACGTAATGCCGCAGCGTTCGGCATCCACGCGCGTGGCCATCGAGGTCGGCACCGCGATGACGTCGAGCCCGGCGCGAACCCGCTCGCCGATCAGTTCCACAAAATGTTTCGCGGTCGAGCCGGTACCAAGCCCAAGCCGCATGCCGGGCCGCACAAATTCGACGGCGCGAGCAGCAGCTGCGCGTTTTTGGGCATCGGCGTTCATCACGAACCGGGTGCGGATTCAAGCGTGGATCGGGGACTTTTAAGCTACGCCTATCTAGCCTTGATCGCCCCGCCTGGGTAGCCGAAAAACACTTATCCGGAGCCCTTCCCCTTAGCGGGACCATGCGCTAGCGATCCGCCATGGCCTCCCGAACCATCGTTTTCGACCTCGACGGCACCTTGATCGACACCGCACCGGATCTCGTTGCCACCCTCAACGTGGTGTTTGCACGGGAAGGCTTGCCACCGGTGCCCTATGAAACAGCGCGTAATCTGATTGGTGGCGGTGCCCGAATGATGCTCGCGCGCGGCATGGAAGCAGAAGGAATCGCCGTCGCACCCGCACGGATCGAACAATTGTTCACCGATTTCATCGCGCATTATAGCGAACACCTCGCCGATTGCTCGCGACCGTTTCCGGGTCTGGTCGAAGCGCTTGATACGCTTGCGGCTGATGGCTGCCGGTTCGCAGTCTGCACCAATAAGCTTGAACGGTTGTCGGTTCTGCTGCTCGAACAACTCAACCTCGCCGACCGGTTCGCGTCGATCTGCGGACAGGATACGTTCGGAATTCAGAAGCCCGATCCGGAGGTGTTGCGCCGTACGGTAGCGGCAGCCGGCGGCACCATGACGCACGCGATCATGATTGGTGATTCCGCCACCGATATCCGGACCGCGCGCGCCGCCGGCGTTCCGGTTATCGCCGTCGATTTCGGCTACAGCGAGCGCCCGGTGTTCGAGTTCGGACCCGACCGCATTATCAGCCATTATGCGCAATTACCCGCAGCTATTGCCGCAATTTCGCCTGCAAATTGATGCGACTGGAAACCACTATGGTAAATAAGGTAAGGTTAACGTGGCGCAAGCGGTTGCGTGCCTGTGACCTCGCCCGTATCCTGCTGATGGGCGGGCGGTACTTATCGCTCGAGTGGATGGGTTGCACATAATGTACCGAGTAATTGCGATCGTGATCGGCGGACTTGCACTCGCCGCATGTTCATCGACACCCGACTGGATGAATTTCGACGCACTGAAGCCGGCGCCGGCGAAGGACACGGTGCGCTTCGAATCCGAGCCGCCGGGCGCCGACGCCAAGACCTCCGATGGGCAAACCTGCCGCACGCCCTGCGCGCTCGCAGTGCCATCGAGCGGACCAATCACCGTGACCTTCGGGCTCAACGGTTATCAGCCGGAATCGGAAACAATCGAGCCGATTTCTAGCAATAACGGTTATCCGGAAATGCGGCCGAACCCGGTGATGGTCGAATTGACACCTGCCCCGCCGCCGCCGAAACCGGTCAAGAAACCGGCGGCCAAAAAGAAGGCCACAACTAGGCCTAAGCCCAAAACGTCGGCGGTGTCACCGCCTGCCGCAACGGCGGCAGCGCCGCCACAACAACAGGCGCCCGCGCCCTGGCCCACCAATCCGCCGCCGCCACGCCAGTAAAAGTTCGAAAGGCTTCGCTGCGCCTGCCATGCGGCGTCTAACTGCGCGCCGATTTCATTGACTGGACGCTGTAGCCATTATCGGCCACAATTCCTATATCCGAAGGGCGCCGGCCACCGCGCAGGAATAGGATCATGGCAGCGACCAACGGCACGTCTACACTTGAGATTGACCGCGCCAGCGTCCATCCGCACGCGCTGATCGACCCGTTTCGGCGCGCTATCACTTATTTGCGCGTGTCGGTGACCGATCGCTGCGATTTCCGCTGTGTCTATTGCATGTCGGAGCACATGACGTTCCTGCCCAAGGCCGACCTGCTCAGCCTGGAGGAACTCGACCGGTTGTGTGGCGCATTCATCGCCAAGGGCGTCACCAAGCTGCGCCTGACCGGTGGAGAACCGCTGGTGCGACGCGGCATCATGACGCTGGTCTCATCACTGTCTCGTCATCTGGCGAGCGGCGCGCTCAAGGAGCTCACGCTCACCACCAATGGCTCACAGCTTCAAAAATATGCCGGCGAACTCAAGAGACATGGCGTCCAGCGCATCAATGTTTCGCTCGACACGCTCGATCCCGACAAGTTCCGCGCTATCACGCGTTGGGGCGATCTCGGAAACGTGCTTGCCGGCATCGATGCCGCGCAAGCCGCGGGCTTGAAAGTTAAGATCAACGCGGTGGCCCTTAAGGGCGTCAATGAGGACGAAATCGGCGACCTGCTAGCCTGGGCGCACGGCCGCGACATGGATATTACAGTGATCGAGGTGATGCCACTGGGCGATATAGGCGAAGACCGGCTCGATCAATACCTGCCTTTGTCGATAGTGCGGGCGCGACTGGCCGAACGCTACGTGCTTGAGGACATCGATTATCGCACCGGCGGCCCGGCGCGCTACGTGCGTGTCAAGGAAACCGGCGGTCGGCTCGGCTTCATCACGCCAATGACCCACAATTTCTGCGAATCATGCAATCGGGTGCGCATCACCTGCACCGGTACGCTCTATATGTGTCTTGGCCAGAACGATGCCGCCGATTTGCGCGGCCCCTTGCGCGCTTCCGAAAGCGACAATCCGCTGCATGCCGCGATTGATGAGGCCATCGCCCGCAAGCCGAAAGGTCATGATTTTGTGATCGATCGCCGTCATCAGCGCCCGGCGCTGGCGCGCCATATGAGCACGACCGGTGGTTAAATTAGATTCACGCTGCCCGCCCCTGGGACGTCACCAGATCGCGTAATTCCTCCAGCCGCAATCGCGCCGGCGTGAAGCTTAATCCAAAACCGTCGCCGGTGTTGCGCACGACCTCTGCGGCGATCGCTCTCATGCCGGGAAACATCAAGGTAACTTGATCGCCGAGGGCAAGATTTCCCGCGACATTGATCCGCGCACCGCCTTCGCTGACGTCATAGACTGTCACCTCGATGACTTCGCTGTCGCGTTCGAGGCGCGCCGCCAGGTTGACCTCGTAACGCGGAAATTCGCGTAATTCGGCATTTACCGCTTTGCGTACAATATCGGGAATCTCGCGACACAAAATTTGCGAGGTCGATTGCATCGCATCGGCCACGGCCGAAACATCTTGAGCGGTAGCGCGCGAGCGCTGCACCATATCGGCGATGCCCACCATCCGCCTGGCAACGTCGGACATCGCCGCACTGCTGTCGCGCGCGCTGGCAGCAAAATGCTCGGTGGCATCGCGCTGCTGTTCGATTGCCGCGGAAACCGACACCGTGACGTCGGAAAGCTGATCGATAGCTTCGGCGACGCTCGTGAGCACGCCCACGACGTCGCGCGTGGTGGATTGAATTTCGGCAACTTTTGCGCCGATCTGTTCTGTCGATTTGCCGGTCTGTGTCGCTAGCATCTTGACCTCGGAGGCAACCACCGAAAAGCCGCGCCCGGCTTCACCGGCGCGCGCTGCCTCGATTGTAGCGTTGAGCGCGAGCAAATTGGTCTGCGCCGCGACGCCGCCGATCACGGACACTATGTCGCCGATCTGGTTTGCCGCCTTGGCCAGGGCATCAATGGTCGCACGCGAAGCGTTGGCGCGCGCTACCGCCTCGCGGCCGAGTCCGCTGCCACGCCGCACCTGTTCGGTGATTGAGGCAATCGCATGGATCATCTGGTCGGACAATTGGCCCGCCGCCTGATTCATTGCGCGCGAGCTCTCTGCGGCCTGAACGGTCCCGTCGAACGCCGCGCGCACACTTTCTAACGCTGCCACCATGTCCTCGGCCTTGAGCTGCACAGCTGCCGTGCCGTCGACAATCGGCTGGATGCCGATTTCGGTCGCGGATTCGACCTGGTGCACCAGGCCGGACAAACTGGCGCGACGAGAGGCCTGCCACGCGCGATCGAGATCATTGTGGACTAGTTCGCGACGCTGGCGTTCGCCAATGACGTCTGCGAGACGGTCGGTTGCGGCCAAAAGGCGCGCTATTTCACCGCGGGTCGGCACAACCGGCGCCGCCGATTCAAGCTCCGCATAGGCGATAGCGTCGATGGTGTCGGCCACTTGGGCCACCGGGCGCGCGATTCCGCGCCCGATCATCAGGACTGCGGCGCCAGCCACGCTGATCATGGCGAGCCCGATGAAGAACTCCGCAAAAATTACGTTGGCCGGGTCGATGAACGGCCGCGCCGCTGCGGTCAAAACCGGAACCAACAACAAGGCAGTCAGCGGCAACAACGCGGCCGCAGCAAGCCGTTCGGCGATCGTGAACTGCCGCATGCTTGATCCTCGCGCACTTCACCCCTTGCTTCCGGCAATCGGAAGAAGCGCGGCTGCCGCCCCCGCAGGGCAGACCAGCGGTATTTGTACCGTTTGGCTGGTTAATCGAGGGTTTAGAGTTCGTTAACCATGCGTTTCGGGCTATCGGCACAAGGTTGAGGTGGCCGCCCGCCCTTGCTTTGGAAAGAACTCAAAAGTGCCCAGGACGGCCTGCCTTCGTCGGTTAATCTGCTACCAAATTCTCCATTGACGGCTGATGCCGGCTTCGGATTAAGGTGGCGGGTTCGGCCTCGGGGTCGGGCTGTGGGGAAATAACAAAAAATAAAAATGGCGGGCCGGCGCTGCTCGCCGGCCGGGCAGAGGGGAGAGGCAAGTGGGTACTCTTGACGCATTGCTCAAGGCGCTGATTCCAGCAACGCGTGTAATCGACGCTGCTACAACCTGGATTGGCAAGCGTCTGGCGTGGCTCATTCTCGCCGCCGTGATCGTATCGGCGGCCAATGCGACTGTCCGTAAAATTTTCGACACCTCGTCGAATTCTTGGCTTGAGCTGCAATGGGTGCTGTTCAGCATCGTATTCCTTCTGTGCTCGCCCTGGACACTGCTCGCCAACGAGCACATCCGCATTGACATCGTGAACAACGTGCTGCCAAAGCGCGTCCGCGACAGCATCGATGTCGTAGGCCATGTGTTCTTCTTGCTGCCGTTGACCGTTGTCATGCTGATCACCAGCATTCCCTTCTTCTACCGGTCGTTCGAGATCAATGAGCAATCGGGAAATGCCGGCGGGCTGCCGCAATGGCCGTCTAAGGCGCTGGTCATGATCGGTTTCGGGATGCTGCTCATTCAAGGTCTTTCGGAACTGATCAAGCGTATCGCAGTGATGCGCGACCTCATTCCGGATCCGCACACGAGCCAAGTGCACGCCCTCGAAGCCGAGGTCGAGCACATCGTCGGCGCGATCGAAAAGCGCTGAACGTCAGTAGCGGGCCCCGGAGTTTCAAATGACAGCCCTCATCATCAACAACATGGCGCCGATCATGTTCGGCTCCCTGGTGATCTTCCTGCTGCTCGGCTATCCGGCAGCGTTTTCGCTCGGCGCGGTCGGGTTGATTTTCGCGCTTATCGGCATCGAGTTCGGCTTATTCGTGCCGGACTTTCTGCAAGCGTTGCCCGAACGCGTCTACGGCGTGATGAGCAACGACACGTTGCTCGCGATCCCGTTCTTCACCTTTATGGGATTGGTGCTTGAACGATCCGGCATGGCTGAGGATCTACTCGATACCATTGGGCAGCTGTTCGGCACCGTGCGCGGCGGCCTCGCCTATGCGGTCGTTTTCGTCGGAGCCCTGCTTGCCGCCACCACCGGCGTGGTGGCTGCGTCAGTTATTTCGATGGGCCTGATTTCGTTGCCGATCATGATGCGCTACGGCTACGACCGTCGCGTCGCCTCCGGGGTGATCGCCGCCTCCGGCACGCTGGCGCAGATCATCCCGCCTTCGCTGGTACTGATCGTGATGGCCGACCAACTCGGCAGGTCGGTTGGAGATATGTACGAGGGCGCCTTTATCCCAGGTATAACCCTCGCCGGCCTCTATGCCGGCTATGTTTTTCTCGTCACCCTCCTGTTTCCGAAGGCGACGCCAGGCCTGCCGGCTGAAGCGGTCGGCTTCCGCGAGCCCAGTGGCAGCCGGGGCCTCATTTCGCTCGCCATCTTGGCAGTGGTAAGCGGCGTATTCGGCTGGTTCATGATGCGGCACTCGACGTCGCACGGCGCAGATTTCGTGGTGCTGAGCATGTTCTTCGGCATCATGTTTGCCTTCGCCGTAGCGGTCGTGAACTGGGCGACAGCGCGTTTCATTGGCTTCCGCTTCTTGTCGCACATGGCGCAGCAGACCACGTTCGTCATGGTGCCACCGCTGTTCCTGATCTTCCTGGTGCTCGGCACCATCTTCATCGGCGTCGCCACGCCGACCGAGGGCGGCGCCATGGGCGCCAGCGGCGCCTTGATCCTCGGTGCCTTTAAACGTCGGCTGACCTGGGACCTGGTGCGTCAGGCCGTCGAATCGACGGCCAAATTGTCGGCTTTCGTGGTCTTCATCCTGGTCGGCGCTCGCGTGTTCTCGCTGACGTTCTATGGCGTGAGCGGGCATATCTGGGTCGAAAATCTGCTAACCTCGCTGCCCGGCGGCCAGGTCGGCTTCCTGATTTTCGTCAATGCCTTCGTGTTCGTGCTTGCCTTTTTCCTCGATTTCTTCGAACTCGCCTTCATTGTCATCCCCCTGCTCGGCCCCGCCGCGGAGCATCTCGGTATCGACCTGATCTGGTTCGGCGTCATTCTTGGCGTCAACATGCAGACCTCGTTCATGCATCCGCCCTTCGGCTTCGCCCTGTTCTATCTGCGCTCGGTCGCGCCACGCGAACCTTACAACGACCGCGTCACCGGCAAGCGCACCGATGGCATCACCACCGGACAAATTTACTGGGGCGCTATACCGTTCGTGGTCATTCAGGTCATTATGGTGCTGCTGGTGATCCTGTTTCCGGCCATGGTCATGCACTACAAGGGTGCGTTGTCGACGGTCGATCCGAACAAGGTGAAGATCGAGATTCCGGCGATCGAGCTGCCGCCGCTCGATTTCAGCCAAACGATCAAATAACGGCGGCATTCCGCCTTGGCAAAAAAAGACCCCAGAGCCAAAGCTTCGGGGTCTTTAGTTTCATGATTGATTAAGCGCGCGAGTGACGAACCATGAAGGAATCATAGGGAAGTTCCGCGACCTGGAACCACTGATAACCGGCATTGGTCCAGTTGGTCATCGATTCATAGACCTTTTTGAACGAGGCGTTGGTAGCTGAAATCTCGCTGTGCAGTTCCTTGGCCGCGTTGAAGCTCGCTTCCATGATCGGTTGCGAGAAAATATGCAGCTTGGTGCCGCCGGCGAGCAGACGCTTAAGCGCCGGTGGATTGAGCTGATCATATTTCGCGATCATCCACGTGTTGGCATAGTGCCCAGCCTGCTCGAGGATGGACTGGTAGGCTTTTGGCAGCGCGTTCCACTTGTCGAGATTGACGAAGGCAAAAAGCATCGATCCGCCTTCCCACCAACCCGGCGAGTAATAGTGCGGCGCAACCTTGTAGAAGCCGAGCTTCTCGTCGTCGTAAGGACCGACCCACTCGCAGGCATCGAGGGTACCCTTTTCCAGCGCGGGATAGATATCGCCACCGGCGATCTGCTGCGGAACGCCGCCAAGTTTCTGCAGCACCCGGCCAGGAAATCCGCCGATGCGCATCTTCATGCCTTTGAGATCATTGACCGAGTTGATCTCCTTGCGATACCAGCCGCCCATCTGACAGCCGGTGTTGCCGGCAAGCAGCGCGATCTGGTTATATTTCTTATAGAACTCGTTGAGCACTTCCTTGCCGCCGCCCAACGTGAACCAGCCTTGGTTCAAGCGCTGGTTTGGGCCGAACGCGACCGAGGTTCCGAATGCGAACGTCGGATCCTTGCCGAAATAATAGTATGAAGCGGAGTGGCCCATCTCGACGGTGCCGTTTTGCACCGCGTCGACGACCTGCAGGCCAGGCACGATTTCGCCGGCGGCGAAGGTTTGAATCTGGAATTTGTTATCGGTCGCTTCAGCAACTGCCTTTGCCATGACTTCGCAACCGCCCCAAAGCGTGTCGAGCGATTTCGGCCAGCTCGCTGTCATGCGCCATTTCAGCACCGGCATCGATTGTGCGATCGCCGGCGCGGCGATCGTGGCGGCTGCCATGCCGATGCCCGCGGTCTTGAGAAATTGACGGCGTTTCATGCTGTTGTCCTCCCCTTGATCGTTGTAGCGCCCCCGCTTCGCGCATGAACTCATCACTGGGGCGTAGCCATGGATCATGACGTAGCCCGCCGGCTAAATCCAGTCTG